>Ga0335083_10004759_pt1 | contig 17244 bp, 20 predicted proteins | sample Lox_Sample_42_FD_206716 | JGI IMG/M metagenome (GOLD analysis project Ga0335083, IMG submission 206716) | Soil microbial communities from Loxahatchee National Wildlife Refuge, Florida, United States - Lox_Sample_4.2 | ecosystem: Environmental > Terrestrial > Soil > Wetlands | place: USA... | reverse complement strand
TCCTTGACGAAATTCGCGACCGCCGCGTCGAGCTCGGAGTCCGCCACGCAGAAATTGACGAGCCCCATCGCTTCGGCCTCGCGTCCCGAATAGGTGCGCGAGGTGAACATCATCTCCAGCGCCTTGGCGCGGCCGACGCGGCGTGGCAGGCGCTGGCTCATTCCCCAGACCGGCACGAGGTCCCATTTGCCATGCGTATCGGCGAATCTTGCGCTTTCGCCTGCAATCAAGATGTCGGCACCGAGCGCGAGTTCGAGCCCGCCCGTCAGGCAATGACCCTGAACGACGCCGACGACCGCCATCGGCAGTTCGGACAATTTCTCGACCGTGCGGCTTTCGAATTGCGCGACATTTCCGCCTTCGCCGCCGCCCGAAATGTCGTCGAGATCGTGACCGGCGCAGAAGCTGCGGCCCGCGCCGCGCAGGACGACGCAGCCTATTCTGTCCGCCTGAGCGGCGATCGCATCGACATGCGCATTCAATTCCCTGAACACGGCGTAGTTGAGCGCATTCAGCTTCTGAGGGCGGTTCAGGGTGATGGTCGCGAGACCGTCCCTGACCTCGAAGAGAACCTGGTCGCTCAAATCGTTCCCCTCAGAGCCACGGCGCCTGCACTTTGCGGCGCGCTTCGAAGTCGGAAATCTTCTGCTCGTTCCTGAGCGTCAGCCCGACATCGTCCCAGCCGTTCAGCAGGCACTGCTTGCGAAATGGGTCGATCTCGAACTTCACGCAGCCGCCGTCGGGCCCGCGGATCTCCTGTTTCTCGAGATCGACCGAGATCACGGCATTGGCGCCGCGCTCGGCGTCATCCATCAGCTTGTCGATGTCCTCCTGGGGCAGGACGATCGGCAGGATGCCGTTCTTGAAGCAGTTGTTGTGGAAGATGTCGGCGAAAGAGGGCGCGATAACGCAGCGAATGCCGAAATCGAGCAGCGCCCAGGGCGCGTGCTCGCGGCTCGAGCCGCAGCCGAAATTGGCGCCCGTGACGAGGATCTGCGCCTTCTTGTAGGCGGGCTTGTTGAGCACGAAGTCGGGATTCTCGCTCCCGTCTTCCTTCGTGCGCATCTCGTAGAACAGCGCGGTGTCGAGACCGGTGCGCTTGATCGTCTTCAGGAACTGCTTGGGTATGATCATGTCGGTGTCGACATTGATCATCGGAAGCGGCGCCGCGACGCCCGTCAATTGCTTGAATTTTTCCATGGCCGGGAGACCTTAGCGGCGTCACACCGGGGGCTCAAGGCGTGTCGGTCCCACGCGTCAAAATAGGCTCGGTGTCGTGGAAACGGTTCAAGTCCACCACGCGCCTTCCGTTCGGAGTGACCGAGAGCACGTCGGCAAACCGCCGGTCGAAATGGATGTCCCCGGAACTGTAGGAATGGCGCGCATAGATGCGGTCCGCCAGCGTGTCGTCGACGCCGCTCAGCATGACGAGAATCTCGACCTCGTTGTCGGAAAGGTTCTCTTCCGTCAGGCCGTAGAGCGGGCTCGCTTCGTCGATCGTGTGCATCACGGTCCAGGACAGCGCAAAGAGAGACGTGCGGTTGCGCACGAGCTTCAACTCCTCGAACCGGCGCATCTCGATGCCCTCGAGCGTCACCTTGCGGCTTGCGAGCGAGACCGTCGCTTCCGCGTCGAGAATCGAGTTGCCGCGCTGGTTGGCGGCGCGGAACATCAGGGTCGGCACGCCGTCGAAGCGCGTGATGATCGCGACCTTGGAGAACACGACGCGGGCGAATGGCCGGGCAAACCGCGCGAACATCAGTGCTGCGACGACGCCGAGGAACGCGTAATTGACGGTGAAGGTCTCGAACACGGCGACGACATGGGCATAAGGCGTCGCCGGTTTCATGATGGTGTATTCGTTCGGCGTGATTGTTTGAATGCTGAAGAGGAACGTGTCCCACAGATTTCCGGGCCGGGCATTCGAGATCGCATGGGGATCGATCGCGTATACGAGCGCGAACAGGAAGTTGATCCCGAGAAACACGGTCAGAAGAGCGAGCAGGAACAGCGACCAAGGCAATCGCAGCGTGCGGTGATAGACGTCCGTCCACTGCGTTCCGTCCTGGCCCTTCACGATCGCGAGGCGCTGGCCGGATTTGGCGCGTGTCAGCGAGGAGACGGTTACCTGCGCCCCCGACGGCTTGGCCCGCTGGTGATGCGAATGATGCTGATGTCCTGCCGTTTCGGTCATGCCGCAATCCAGGCTCGTGCCGACTCCAGCGCCGCGCGTTTCGTCTGCTTCGCCGCGTTGGAAGGCGGCGCGGTGACCTCGAGCACGGTGCCGCTCGGGTCCTCGAAGTAGACCGACTTCTGTCTTCCGTGCGTCTCTTCCCAGAACTCTATGCCGTTGTCTTCGAGCTTCCTGCGCCATTTGGCGAGCGCGGTAACCGATTTCTCCGCAAAGGCCAGGTGCCGCACATCGCGCGCCAGCGCCGGCGGCTTCGGCTTCTTCGCGCCCTTGAGGGAGACGAGCACGATCTCGCGTCCATCGCCTGGCGAGAAAATCATCATCAGCCAGGGATAGCCGCCCCAGTCAGGCCCGGTCACGCTTGCTATGAGCGAGAAGCCCATGACCTCCTGGTAGAAGGAGAGGCTCGCTTCGGCATCCCAAACCGGGAACACGACGTGGTCTACTTTCAGCATTTCTGTTCTCCGCCTTTGATCCTACTGGGATCATGCGCGGGAAACGAGACGGACCTTGTCAGCAGCAAGGCTCAGTAGCCGCGGACCTTCAGATACTCCGCCCAGCGCTTGGCGTGCTCGCGACCGAGCTCGTGGAAATAATCCCAGCTGAAGAGGCCGGAGTCGTGACCGTCGTCGAACACGATACGCACGGCGTAGTTCCCGATCGGCTCGAGCGCGGCAATCTTGACGTCCTCCTTGCCGGTCACGATCTGCTTCTGGCTGGGGCCATGGCCCTGCACCTCGGCGCTCGGCGATTCCACGCGGAGATATTCCGCCGGCAGCGCATAGCGCTCGCCGGTGTTGAAGGTGACGGTCAGCGTCGCCTTTGCCTTGTCGAGCCGAAGCTCCGTCGGCCAGGGACGCTCAGCGGCCGCGTTCGGCATCGTCGAGCTCGCGCGCTTCGCCGGCCAGCATGATCGGGACGCCGTTGCGGATGGGATAGGCGAGGCCCGATGCCTTGCAGACCAGCTCCTGTTTTTCACGATCGTAAATCAGCGTGCCCTTGCTGACCGGGCAGACGAGGATTTCTAGAAGCTTGGGATCGACATCCATGGCGAGAGATCAGTTCAGCGACGTGGTGCCCTGGCTCGATCCTGCCATCTCGAGCAGCGCCATCAGCGTGCCGACGCGCTCGGTCCAGCTCGGCGCCTCGAGCAGCGCCTGCTTCTCCGCCGGCTCGAAGGGGCAGAGCATCGCGAGCGCGTTGACGAGGATCTCCGCCGGCGCGCCCATCACACTGCGCCAGTCGGCCTTGAGGTCACGCCGCGAGAGATAGGTCTTGAGCGCGGCAAGAAGCCGTTCGCGCGGAAAGTCGGTGTCATTCTCCTGCGCGAGATCGCCCGCGAAGGGGCCGAACGCCGCCTGTACCTGGCGGTAGGGCGTGGTGACGGTGAGCTCGGCTGTCGCGCGGAAGCGGCAAATGCCGGTAAGCGTGATCAGGTAGCGACCGTCGTCCGTCTCGCGATAGGAGGTGATGCGCCCTGCGCACCCGATCTGCGAGAGCGGCGGCGAGAGCATTTTGTCCTCGTGCTCCGTCGGCTGGATCATGCCGATTAGACGCGTCCCGGCCATCGCTGCGTCGACCAGCGCCAGATAACGCGGCTCGAACACGTTGAGCGGCAGCTGGCCCCTTGGCAGCAGCAGAACGCCGGTCAGCGGAAAAACACCAAGTGTCGGTGGCAGGTCGTCGATGCTGTGATAGCGGCTCACGCGCACCTCAGGAAAAGAGAATGGACGACAATTTCCGCCGTGCCGCGATCGTGCGCGGATCGGTCGGTCCCATCGCCTCGAACAAGGTGACGAGATGCTTGCGCGCTGCTTCCTCGTTCCACTTGCGGTCGCGCCTGATGAGCTCGAGCAATTGCTCGATGGCGCCTTCGCGGTCGCCCTTGCCGTCGAGCGCGAGCGCCAGATCGTAACGCGCCTGGTGATCCTTGGGGTCCGCGGCGACCTTCGCGTTGAGCGCGTCGACTTCGCCGCTCGCCGCTTGTGCTTGCTCGCGCAGCTTGAGCTCGGCCTCGACACCCTTGATCGCTTCGTCGTTTGCGCCATCGGGCCGCACCAGCTGCAGGGTCGACTTTGCGCGCTCGACATCGCCGCTCTTGAGATAGGCACGCGCCAAACCCGCGACCGCCTTCGGATGGCCAGGTTCGTCCTGCAGCACATGGCCGTAAGCTTGCGCCGCCATTGCCACGTCGCCGGCGGCGAAGGCTTCGTCGGCCGCAGCGAGGACTTCCTCGGCGTGATCGTGACCGCCATGGCCGCCCGGGCCGGCCAGGTTCTGCACGAAGACTCGGATCTGGCTTTCCGGAATGGCGCCCATGAATCCGTCGACAGGCTGGCCGTTCTTGAAGGCGTAGACGGTTGGAATGGACTGGATGCGCAGCTGGCGCGCCAGATCCTGGTTCTCGTCGATGTTGATCTTGACGAGCTTGACCGCGCCCTTGGCCTCGTTGACGACCTTCTCGATCGCAGGGCCGAGCTGCTTGCACGGCCCGCACCATGGCGCCCAGAAATCGACGATGACCGGCACCTCGCGCGACGCCTCGAGCACGTCGGCGGCGAAGGTGGCGATCGAGCCTTCTTTTATATGCTCGCTGGGCGAGGTCGCGGTCACTGCGGCCCCGGTGGCACTTCCGAGCGGCCGTCCGCCTGTTCCGATCAAGGCCATGGTGTTCGACTTTCTGTTCTGCTGCCCGGAAAGATGGGCGCAAGCGGAGGGAAAGAAAAGACCTTTCGGTTCCCGGCGCTTGCGGCAGCCTGCGTTCGCCTTCAGGCTCGGGTTGCAGGGGAAGGGGAACGTTTGATGCGCAATTTAAGGACTTTGATGCTCGTGGTGCTGGTTGCGGCACTGCCGTCCGCTACCCGCGCCGCGGGTCTTCCGGCCGCAAAGAGCACCTATGCGGAAAAGAACAAGGCGTTCGATATCTCCGTCGAATATCCGAAGACCGGGAACGCGGCGATAGACGCCGTCCTGACCGCTTACGCGAAGGGCTCCGCGCAGAAATTCAAGGCCGAGTCGGCCGATGCGCGCCAGCCCAACGACCCCGCCTACACGCTGGAGACGACGTTCCATGTCGATCGCAATGACGGCAAGATCTTCGCCGTGGTGTTCGAGGAGTACATGGACACGGCGGGTGCGCATCCGAACGGCAACTACACGACGTTCAACTTCTCTGTTCCCGACGGCCAGCAGATCTTCCTGCCCGAGATGCTCGATGGCGCACGCGGCATCAAGAAACTGAGCGATCTCGTCATCGCGGATCTGACGAAGCGCATCGGGTCGGGCGCGGACGCCATGACCGACGCCGACACGATCAAGATGGGCGCCGGTCCCTACGCCGACAATTTCAAGGACTTCGTTCTTCTTCCCGACAAGATCCACATTCTCTTTCCGGCCTACCAGGTCGCGGCCTATGCGGCCGGGCCGCAGGAGGCTTATGTCACGCTCGCGAGCCTCAAGGATGTGATCCGCAAGGACTGGCACGCGCCGGCAGCGTCGTTCGATTGCGCGCTGGCGAAGTCCCCGACCGAAAGGGCGATCTGCTCGGACGCGGCGCTGGCGCGCCTCGACCGCCAGGTGGCCGAGGAATATGCGCGCCAGATGCGGGACGCGTACGAGGACGGCGCCAAGACGAAACTGAAGCAGGCGCAGCGCGATTTCATCGCATCGCGCGACAAGGCGTGCACCACGTCGGCGCCGTCGGTTGCCTGTTTGAAGAGCGCCTACGCCGCGCGGCTGCAGGTGCTGCAGAAGGTCTAGGTCACGCGAAAGCGGCGAGGCGTTTCTCGAGCGATGCTTTCACTTCGGGCCACTCGGACGCGAGGATCGAGAAGTAGACGGAGTCACGGAAATAGCCGCGCGGCATCCACATATGGCCGCGCAACGTGCCTTCCTCTTTCGCACCCAGCTTCTTGAGGGCCGCGCGCGAGCGCGCGTTTTTCGAATCGGTCTTGAATTCGACCCGGTTGTAGCCGGCCGCGAACGCGTTCCCGAGCAGAAGATATTTTGCCTCCGGATTGACCGGACCGCCCTGCGCATCGCCGCGGTTCCAGGTCATGCCGATCTCGACCCTGGCATGTTCCGGGGCCAGCGCCACATACGACGTCGAGCCGACAACCGCGTTGTCGGAACGACGGCGCACGGTGAAGGAGATCATCTGGCCGTTCGCGTTTTCGCGCTCGATCAGTTCCAGCCGGCCCGCGAACCCTTTGCTCATGTCGATCGGGATGTAACGCCAGATTTCGGGATCGGCCGCTGCCTCGATCAGGCCGGCACGATGCGCCGGCGCGTGCGGCTCGAGCACGATGAACCGGCCCGTGAGCGTCCTTGGTCCAAGCGATTCGACGTCCCTCATGTGCGCTCCGGCAGCTCCGCGATCAAAGGCGCATGACCGCATGCGCGGATGAATTTGAGGAGGTCGCTTGAGGTAATGGCTGTCGTGCGGTCGTTGCGCAGCGGATGGAAGTTGAGCGGGTCGAGCGCCATCATGCCGGCGTCCAGCACCACGCGGACCTTCGCGGCGGGGTCGTTGATCAGGGCAAAGGGCGTGACCGAGCCGGGTGGCACGCCGAGCGTCGCAACCAGGAGCTCCGGCGAGCCGAAGGAGAAGCGCGGTGCGCCCAGCTGCTTCGACAGCGCGTTCAGATCGACGCTCACATGCTCGCGCAGCACGACCAGCCAGAGCCCGTCCTTCTTGTCCTTGAGGAAGAGGTTCTTGGTGTGGCCGCCGACGATGACGCCACGCAGGCTCTTGGACTCCTCGACCGTGAAGACGGGTGCGTGCGCGACGGTCTTGCAGGCAATGCCGAGTGCCGAGAGGCGCTCGGTGAGCGCCGCCTCCCGCGCATCGGCGCTGGCAAGCTCCGGCGTGCTCACTTGCCCTTCGGCACCAGCCGCTTCACCCATTCCGGCAGCGCGAAAGCCGCCGCGTGGATCCCGGCGTTGTAGTAGTCGGTCTTGAGCTTCGCCTTGGCGAAGGCCTTCCTGGCTTTGGCGATGCCCGCAGGCGTGCCGAGCCGCTTGCCCTTGCCCGCCCAGGAGAGCGCCATGAAGCCGCCGATGTAGCTCGGCACGACCGTGAGGTAGAGACCGGACTGCGGGAAGAATTCGGCGAGCTCCTCGAGCGCCTCTGTGATCTCCCAGGGCTGGTAGAACGGCACGCCCGTCTGGAACGTGGCGAACCCGCCGGGCTTCAGCGCGTTCCTCACGCGATCATAGAAGGTCTCGCCGAAGAGGGCTTTGCCGGGCCCGACCGGATCGGGCCGGTCGGCGACGATGAGGTCGAAGCGGTTCTTCGACTGCGGCCGGCCGAGATATTCGAAGGCGTCTGCCACCTCGATCTTGAGCCGCTTGTCCTTGAACGCCCTGGCGTTGATCTCGGCGAACTGCTCGCGACAGACCTCGATCACGCGTTCGTCGATGTCGACGAGCACGACCTCCCTGACGCCTTTGTGCTTCAGCGCCTCGTCGGCGATGGAGAGGTCGCCGCCGCCGACGATCATCACCCGCTCGGCCCTGCCGTGCTCGAAGATTGGTAAATGGGTGAGCATTTCGGCGTAGGCGGACTCGTCGCGCGTGGTGATCTGGACGATGTCGTCGAGCACCATCACCCGGCCGTTGGCGACCGTGTCGAAGATCTTGATTCGCTGAAACCGGCTCTTCTCGTCGACGAGCGGCGAGCCGGTGAGCTCCATGGACTGGGCATATCCCTTATGGAGTCTCTCTTTGAACGCGTTCGGCATCGGAAGGGGTCCTTCGAGTTTGTCGAGAATGCGGCGCGCGACGGCGCGGAGCCTATAGGGCGTGCACGGAGCGGTGTCCAGATTTAGTCCCGCAAGCGCCCTCGAGCGTGCGCGAGGCCCAAAATATTGGGCTTCGACGACTCTCTCGCGATACGCGCCTCGTCGCTTCGACGACGGCACGCGCACCTCGCGCGAGAGCGTTTGTGACACTCGGCGAGCGTCGCGCGATGTGTGCGCGCGCGTCGCGCTCGGAGAAGCCGTTAGGAAAAATTGACACTTCGATGTCAAAATTTCTTGCATGGAGGGGCAACACGCATATATTTCGCCCGTTCCGGTGACGGGACGAAGCGGCGAGACGGCCTTCCGTCCGCCGCTTTCTTCTTGAGGCGTACATCGTCGCGAGACGAGGTGCACAGGTGTCAACGCTCTGAGAGGGTAGGTGCCAGGATGGCTCGACTCGAACTCGTGGCAGCGATCAAAGAAGCAAAAGCGCCTCGCGCTCGCGCTTCGGCGAAGACTGTCCCGGTTCCTATTCCCCCTGGGGATGAGGACCGCAAGGACCACTTCATCACTCGTAACGGACTGACCTATGCGGGAAGTCACCTGATAATCGATCTATGGGACGCCGAGGGTCTCGACGACCGTGACAGGATCGAACAGGCGCTGATCGGTGCAGTGAAGGCGGCAGGGGCAACTCTGCTTCACATTCACCTGCACACTTTCTCCGATGGCGGAGGCGTCTCGGGCGTCGCCGTTCTCGCGGAAAGCCACATCAGCGTTCATACATGGCCTGAGAAGGGCTACGCGGCTTTCGACGTGTTCATGTGCGGCGACGCAGAACCCCGAAAGGCGCTGTCGGTCTTCAAACAGGCCTTCAATCCAGGCCGGATCGTAATCGGCGAACATAAGCGCGGCGTGCTGTAATCAGCCTCAAAGCGCAGATTAACCAAGGGCGGAAGTGGCCTCTTTAAGCCGTTTCCGCCCTTTTTCTTGACCTCTATTCTCCAGCCCAGGCGAGCGCCCATCGGCGTTCGGCGCGGACACGCACGCGCGCCTATTCACAGCAACGTGGAAAGTGCGCGGCATAAGAGCGGGCATGGAGGATTTCGACGCGGCGATCATCGGCGCCGGCGCGGACGGGCTCGCCGCGGCGGTCCTGCTTGCGCGCGCGGGGTTGAGGACGATCGTGGTCGAGCGCGACGCGCGCGCCGGCGGTCGCCTCGAGACGCGCGAATTCCATCCGGGCTTCCGTGCTTCGACGTATGCCGACGAGATCGCACCGATTCCGCGCGACGTCTTCTGGTCGCTCGACCTTGCGCGGCGCGGCGCGCTCTTCATGCCGCAACGCCAATCGCTCGCGCTCCGGAGCGACGGGCAGGAGACGCTTGATGCGCGCTCGGCGGCGGCCTTGCTCGTCGGCGACGCACGCCGCCGTGCCGACGCCGTGCTGGCGCGCGCCCTCGGCGAGGTCGCGAAGCCTCGCGCGGCGAAGACGGCGCTCCCCTGGCCGTCGGAGGATTGGGGTGGAGCATCCTTGTCCGAGATTGCCGACCGCGCCGGCGCGACGCAGAGGGAGAGCGCGCATCTCGCCGCCGCCGCTCTCTCTGGCCGAGCGGCCGATCCAGACCTTCCCGGAAGCGCGCTCCACCTGCTCGTGCCCGGCACCGGCGGCTCCGGCATCGTGCGGGGCGGTCTCGGTGCCCTCGCGACGGCGCTCGAAGAGGCGGCGCGAGAAGCCGGCGCGACGTTCTCCTTCGGCCTCGAAGTCGCCGACATCCGCCGCGCGCGAGGCAGGGTGCGCGGCGTGACGCTCGCCGACGGATCGGAGATCGTCGCCAGAGCGGTGATCTCCACGCTCGACCTGAAGCGGAGCTTCCTGTCGCTCTTCTCCTGGACCACGCTGCCGCCGAAGCTCGTGAGCCGCGTCAACGGCTTTCGCATGGCCGCAGGGACCGCTCGCCTTCTCGTGGCACTGGATGGCCTTCCGGAGAGCATGGGCGTCAGCGGGGCTCTCAGGCGCTGTGGCGGCACGATGCATATCGCGCCTGACACGGCCGCGCTGCACGGCGCGTTCACGGCATGGCGGAACGGGGCGCTCCCCGAGGCGTTGCCGTTGACCGTGCGCTTTCCCTCCGCGAGCGATCCTCAACTCGCGCCGGTGGGCGCTGCGACCATGACGGTGACGCTCGGTGCCGTGCCGCACCGGCTGTTCGACGGCGCCTGGACGCATGAGAAGCGCGACGCACTTCGCGACCGGACGCTCAAGGCGATCGAGGCGGTGATGCCGGGTTTGGGCGACCGCGTGCGCGCGACGGAACTGCTCGTGCCGCCCGATATCGAGGAAGCACTCGGTTTGACCGATGGCGACCTCGACGGCGGCGAGATCGCTCCCGACCAGTTCTTCACGACGCGCCCCTGGATCGAAGGTTCGCGCGCGCCGCGCACGCCGATTGCCGGCCTTTACGTCGCAGGACCATCGACGCTTTCGGGCCTCCTTGCGAGCTGCGTCTCCGGAGTCGCCGCGGCCCGTGCGGTGATGGCCGATCTTTCGCGCGCGCGATGGTGGCTCCCGTGAACTGGGACGCGATCGTGATCGGCGGCGGCGCGAGCGGTCTTATTGCGGCGGCGACGCTCGCGAAGGCGCGGCAGAAAGTCCTGCTGCTCGAGGCGCGTGCCGTTTTCGGCGGCACCTCCGAAACGCCTGCGAGTGGCGAGACGATCTCGCTGAGCGGCCTCGATCCCGCGCTTGCGCTCGACCAGCACGTCATCGAGGAGCTGAAGCTCAGCCTGCGCTACGCGAAGCGCGATCTGCCGCTGGTCGCGCTCAGGCCCGAAGGCCACCACATTGTCGTCGGGCGCGACGCGTTCCGCACGGCAAGAAACCTTGGCTGGTTCAGCGCCCGCGACGCGCAAGCCTGGCCCAGGTTCCGCCGCGAAGTCTGGGCGCTGGCGCGAGCGATGCGGAAGGTCTGGTGGCCACAAGGGATCGCACCGATTGCCGTTCCCGAGCACGACGCGATCGAGGCGATGAAATATGCGGGCGCGCTCGCGTGGCTGGGGCGCTGGTTCGAGAGCGATGCGCTCAAGGCGGCGCTCGCTTTCGATGCGACGGAAGACGGCGCGGCGGTCAATGCACCGCCATCGGCGCTGATCCTGCTCTGGCGCCTCGCCCAGGAGATGAGCGGCCTCCAGGCCGCACAATCCATCATCGACGACGGCAATGGCGGACTTGCCGGCGCGACGCTGCGGGCAGCGCTGGCCGCCGGAGCGGAGCTGCGCAACGGCGCCGTCGTGACGAAGATACTCGTCCGTGACGGGCGCGCCTCGGGTGTAAGGCTCGACTCGGGCGAAACCATCGAGGCGCATCTCGTCCTCTCGAGCCTGTCGCGCTCGGTGACGCGGGCCCTGGCGCCGACCGGCGCGTTCGGCCTGTCGCGCTCCGAGGTCGCGCGCGCGCCGTCGATCGGGACCGCACGCATTCTTCTTTCCTTCGACCGCGAGCCCCGCTTTGGCGACTCCGTGCCGGCGGCGGCCCGTTTTGTCGTGGCCGACCGGGTCGACAGCCTCATCAGTGCGCGCGACGCGGCGCTTGCCGGCCAGATTCCCGACGAACTCGTCTTCGATGCCGTGCCGGTGACGCCAAGGGCGCCCACCGCACAACACGCTTTGCTGCTGCGCATCCGTCCCGTGCCGCTCGCGCCGTCGGGCGGCTGGGACGCCGCGCGTGCGGTGCTGGCGGCGCGCGCCGTATCGGCGCTCGGAACGTTCGATCGTTCGCTCAAGAGTGCGGTCGTGGCCTTGCGTATCGCAACGCCCGAGGACTTGGCGCGCGAATATGGCAAGGGCAGTTCCGCGGCAACGGTGGAGCGCCTGCTGCAGCCGGCGGGCGCGCGCATCGCGACGCCGCTCGACAATCTGCTGCTCTGCGGCAGCGACGCGGAACCGGTGTCGGAAGTCGCCGGACGCGCCGCCCGTCTCGCCGCGCGTCGCGCCATTGCGCTCGCCGGCGCAGCGAGAAAGGGTGTCGTGCGATGAGCGCGCTCCGGCCCACGCCGTTTCACCTGCGCACAGCGGAGCGCAATGCGCGCAATGCCTGGGTGGAGCGCAATGGCTTCACGCTGGCGCGCGACTACGGCGATGCCGAGGCCGAAGCGCTGGCGGCGCGGTTCTCTGTTGTGATGGCCGACATCTCGTGGCGCTGGCGCGTGATGCTCGAGGGGACCGGCGCACCCGATGCCGTGGCACGACTCTTCACGAAGGATGCACGACGTCTTCCTGCCGGAAGCGCCGTGAAGGCGCTCTGGCTCAACGACGCGGCCGCGGTGCGCGGCGCGGGGCTGCTCGCGCGTCTCGGCGATGCGCGCTTTCTTCTGGCCGCGGCGGCACCCGATCGGGACTGGATCTTCGACGCCGCGGCGCGCTTTGACGTCCGCGCTGACGATTCAATCTCGGCGCAGGGCGGTGTTGCGCTCATCGGACCTTTTGCCGGTCAGGTCCTGAGAGTTGCAGGCCTCGATCCCGCACTGGAGCCGCTCGCGTTCAGGACCGATGACTGGCGCGGTCTTTCCGTGACGCTGTCGCGCTGGGGCGAGCATGGCGGCTATGAAGTCTGGTGCGAAGCCGAGGATGCGCCGATCGTTTGGGATCGTCTCTTCAAGGCGGGTGCAGCGTCCGGGATCAGAACCGCCGGTCTCGCGGCGATGGATCTTCTCGATCTCGAGCGGGGCGTGGCGCGGCCCGGCCGCGACTATCGTCCCGCGAGCGACGGTCACGGTGCCGTGCCGCATCCTGCCTCCCTCAGCCTCGAGCGGCTGATCGACGAAACCCATCTCGACTTCAACGGCCGCGCAGCCTGGCTCGCGACGCGCGCGAAAGTGGGGACGTCGCTTAAGGGCCTGGTCTTCGACAGTGAGATTCCGGCGCCGCACTCTGCGGTGATGAAGGGCGGCAGGGTGGTGGGAAGGACGTTCAGCTCGGTTTATTCCCCGGCGCTGCGCCGCGCCATCGCGCTTGCGCAACTCGATGAAAGAGCGCACGCGCCGGGCCCGTCCTTGTTCGTCACCCTGCCGATGGATGCCGAGGCGCCTTTCGAACGGCACGCAAATGTGCACGTCCAGGACTTGCCGTTCCTGCCAAATCCCGATCCAATTTTGCCATGAAGCATGCCGGACCTGACGCTTTGGACAGGCTCGAGCCTTTGCTTGCACGCTTGCGCAAGGAATCCCGCCTGAAGGAGAAGACGCGGGGCAATTTCTATCGCGGCGGCCGCGCCTTCCTGCACTTCCATGAGCACGGTGAAGAGTTCTACGCCGATGTCCGCTTCGCGGAGGATTTCGTGAGACTTCGTGCGACGACGCGCGCCGAACGAGCCGATCTCATGAAGCGCGTGCGCCGGGTCCTGACCGACGGAACTCCGCGCCACGGGCGTTGAATCCCCGCGAGGGGCGGAGACATCCGCGTTTCCAGAAAGCGCGAATTGGCTAGTCTTCACCCGGCATGATCGACGATCCCGACGCCGAGCTTGTGGCCCGTGCCGGACAGGGCGACCGCGCCGCCGCGCAGGAATTGATGGCGCGCCATCTGCCGAAGATGATGATGCTGGCGCGCCGCATGCTCACCGACCGCGGCGAGGCGGAAGATGCGGTGCAAGACGCGTTCCTGAGACTCTGGACGCATGCCGCACGCTGGGAGCCCGGCAAGGCGAAGTTCGAAACCTGGCTCTATCGCGTCACGCTGAACCAGTGCTACGACCGATTGCGGCGGCGCGTGCCGGTCAATCTCGATGAAGCCGTCGAGATCCCCGACGCGGCGCCCAGTCCCGAAGCGCGACTGGGAAACGCAGCCATCCAGGCCGAGATCGAGCACGCGATTTCAGGGTTGCCTGAACGCCAGCGTACCGCGATCCTGCTTTGTCATTTTCAGGAGTGCGGCAATATTGAAGCGGCGGAGATCCTCGGGATCAGCGTTGAAGCATTGGAATCTCTCCTGGCGCGCGGGCGCAGGACGCTGCGGAGCCAGCTCGCGCACTTGAAGAACTCCTAGGTGAATCAGGGCGATGTCGGATCATGAACGCGATCTTAATGTGGAGAAGGGCCCGATGAAGCGGGACCGTTTCCAGGCGCTCATCGACGCCTATGGTGCAAACCCGTCGCGTTGGCCGGCCAGGGAACGTGCGGCGGCAGAGGCTTTTGCGGCCCGGGACGAAGCAGCGAAAACCCTCCTCGCGGACGCGGCCCTCGTCGACGAGACGCTCGATCGTCTGTCTACGGAAGAAGTACCGGCTCGTCTGCGCGCACGCATCCTCGCAGGGTATGACGAGGTCGCGACCCGCCACACCGGCGGCGCGTTCGGGCTCATTCCGCGCGCGATCGGCCGGCTGCGAGATGCCGTCTGGCCAGGTGCCCCCTTGTGGCAGCCGGCTTCCGCCTTCGCGGTGTCGCTGGCCGCAGGTCTGGTGCTCGGACTGCTCGTTCCATCGGCGGTGTCCGCGCACAATGCCGATCCGAGCGACAACCTTCTTGTCGTGACGCCCGCGGTGTTCGATCTCGACCATGACTGAAACAGGCAGTGCGCCGCCGCGCCGGCGCAGCGTCCTTCTCATCGTTTCGCTCTGCCTGAACGTTGCGCTCGCGGCGATGATCGCCATCGGCATCTACAACGCCGTGCAGAGAAATCGTCCGAGACCGCCCGGTGGACCGCTGGCGCCCCAGGCGCTGATGGCGGAAGTGGGACCTCAGGAGCGCGCCAAGATCCAGGCCGTCATCGACCGTCACACGGCGCGCCTCAGGGAATTGCGCATCGAGGCGGCCCAGGCGCGCGGCGCGGCGTTCCGCATCTTCGAAGAGCCGAGTTTCACGCCGCAGGATTTCTCCAAGGCGCTCGAGCGCGTGCGCGCGGCCGATACGGCCTGGCAGGACGAGGCCGCGAAGATGACGGGAGAATCGGTCGCGCAACTGACGCCCCAGGAGCGTCAGGCGATCGCGCAGAAGATCCGCGAGCGGGCGAAGCCCGCCTGGAGGGTCTTCATGCCGCGCAGGACCGGCCAGTAGCGCTCAAAGGCCTGCGCGGATTTCCGTCCAGGCATTGACGACCGCTTCCTTGTTCTTGAGACGCTTCTGGAAGATGCCGCTCTTGAGAAATTTCTCGAGGTCGCGCGTCAGGCCGAGATTCTGGAACGTGGCATTCGGAATCTTCTGAAGCGTCGCTTCGTTCGAGGGCTCGTCGCCGATGTGCTCGATCGTGTAGGTCGCGGCTTCGTCGGAGATCGAGGAGTCGATCAGCGCCAGCGCCTTCGCCATGTCCGACGGATTCTTGTGCATCACGAGGCCGCACACATAGGTGAACATGCCGCCCGGCGGATTCATGTAGGCGACGGGCTTTCCCTCCTTGTGCAGGGTGGCGTAGGTCACCCGCCACGACATCGCCGCGACGATCTCGCCGGAAGCCAGGCCCTGCGCGAGCTGCGTATCATCGCTCGAGACGAAGCGCGTCTGCGCCACGAGCGCGCGCAACTTGTCCTGCACCTTCTGCCATTGCGGCGCACTCATGTTGTAGGCGTCGACGCCCACCATGTGCGCGATGAACGGCACCGTGTCGTCCACGCCGTCCAGCACCGACACGCGGCCCTGGTATTTGGGATCGAACAGAATGTTCCAGCTCTGCGACTTCACGTATTCGGGTGCGAGATCGGTGCGGAAGGTGATCGACGTGTTGCCCCAGTAATGCGGCACGAACCACACCTTGTTGGGACCGGCCGCAATGCCCGGCAGATTGCGCAAGGTCGGCGAGATCTTGTTCCAGTTCTTGAGCTTCGTCGTGTCGATCGGCTCGAGGATGCCCGCTTCCTTCCAGCGCGGAAATTCGTAGTAGCAGGGACCCATGACATCGGGCCTGAAGCCCGCACGCATCTTCGCGAAGGCCTCGTCCTCGTCGGCGAAGATCGCGATGTTGGGATCCTCGTGGAACTGGCGCTTGTATTGCGCGAGGAACGGCGCGTCCATGTAGTCCTCCCATTGAAAGAGAGTGACCGGGCCGGAGGCGCGCGCCGGAACCGATGCCGACAGGAGAAGACCCGTCGCAAGCGTGCCGGCAAGAAACAGCACGGCCTGCAACCTCTTCGTGAAATTCACTGTCGGCTCCTTAACGGTTCACGGAAAGAACGCAACGCTATTCGGCAGGGGGACAAGAGACAATCGCCGGCGCCACTTTAATGCCCCAGTGGCGGCCCTTAATATCTTCGAAGCGGGATTCCGCGACAATGCGGCTCGCTGATCCAACAGGTGGCGGATGAACAGGGCAACGAGCGTTCCGAGCTTCTCGCGTCCGGCCTTCGTGCTGGCCGCGAAGACGGAATTCGACGCGGTGCTCGCCGGGCGCCCCGACATCCGCTTCGTCGACGCGGTCCTGACCGACGTCAACGGCGTGATGCGCGGCAAGCGCATTCCGATCGCCGATGCCGGCCGCCTGTTCGAATCCGGCATGCAGATCCCGAGCTCCGCTCTCTTGATGGATCCGCGCGGAGAGATGACCACTCCGTTCGGCCGCGGCGTCAGCGACGGCGATCCCGACGGCACGGCCTGGCCGCTGCCCGGAACGATTGCGCCGGTCTGGGGATCGGGCCCGCCCCGGATCCAGATGCTGACGACGTTGCGCAACGAGGTCGGCGCCACCGATCCCGCGGAGCCGCGCGCGGCGCTCGAGCGCACGCTCGAACGTTTCGCGGAGCTCAAGCTCACGCCGGTGACCGCGCTCGAGCTCGAATTCTATCTGATCGACCGCGAGCGCCTGCCGAACGGCGCGCCACAGCCGCCGCGCGATCCGAGAAGCGGCGTGCGTGACAGCGCCAATTCGGTCTACGAAATCGCCGATCTCGATCGTTATGCCGAATTTCTCTCGGCACTCGAGAGCGCGGCCCAGATGCAGAACGTGCCCGTGTCGGCGACGAGCTCAGAATATGCGCCGGGACAGTTCGAGGCCAATCTCCGCCATCAGTCCGACGCGCTGCGCGCCGCCGATCATGCGGTCCTGTTGAAGCAGATCATCAAGACCGCCGCGTTCGAATCCGGCTTCGACGCGTCCTTCATGGCCAAGCCCTATGCCGATCGCACGGGCAGCGGGCTGCACATCCATGTCAGCATGCTCGATCAGGCCGGCAAGAACGTGTTCGACGACGGCAGCGCGGAAGGCTCCGACATCCTGCGTCACGCGATCGGCGGCCTCGCTGCGACGATGATCGAGTCGATGGCGATCTTCGCGCCGTCGATCAATTCCTATCGCCGCTTCCAGCCCGACATGTTCGCGCCAGTCAATCGC
>Ga0335083_10004758_pt1 | contig 17251 bp, 15 predicted proteins | sample Lox_Sample_42_FD_206716 | JGI IMG/M metagenome (GOLD analysis project Ga0335083, IMG submission 206716) | Soil microbial communities from Loxahatchee National Wildlife Refuge, Florida, United States - Lox_Sample_4.2 | ecosystem: Environmental > Terrestrial > Soil > Wetlands | place: USA... | reverse complement strand
GACCACGATGAGCGCGGGCAGCAGCGTGACGGTGGTGACGAAGGCGACGATCATCCCTGCGCCGGCGACGACGCCGAGCTGCGCAACGCCGCGGTATTCGGTGGGCGCGAAGGCGAAGAAGCCCGCCGCAATCGCGGCGGCCGCGAGCGCGAGAGCGCCCCCGACGTCGCCCGCCGCCGAGCGCACTGCAGCGCGCAACTCCTCGCCTGCGTGCCGCCGCGCGCGATAGGCCATGCAGAACTGGATGCCGAAGTCGATGCCCAGCCCGACGAAGAGCACGGCGAACGCCACCGAAATGAGGTTGAACGGGCCGAACGCGGCGACGCCGAACGCCGCGGTCGCGATCAATCCGGCGCCGAGATTCGCGAGGACCGCCACGAGGAGGCGCCACGAGCGCACCGCGGCCCACAGCAGAGCCACGAGCGCCGTCATCATCGCGAAGGCGTCGAGCGCCGCGCCCTCGGCGAGGGTGGCGAACTCTTCATCTGCGAGCGGCACGGGTCCGGTCAGGCGAATGCGTACATCGGTGTCGCGGGCCGCGGCTCGAATCGCGGCGGTGGCCGCCGCGCCCGGCTGGAGCGCCGTGTAGTCGAGGACCGGCTGCACGAGCACGAACCGCCGCAGCTCGCGCGGGTCGGGACCCTGCGGCACGATCAGCGCGCGCCAGGAGAACGGCGCAGGGCGCCCGGCGACGATGCCGTCGAACGCGTCGGCGAGCCGCGACAACGGCAAGGCGAGCTCGCCCGCCTTTTGCGGCTCGGCACTGACGCCCTGGGCGACACGCGCGAGCGCGTCCGCAAGCCCGCGCAGGTTCGGGTCGGCGGCGAGCGCGCCGAGCAAGGGTTGCGCGACGATCAATGCCTGTGTGGTCTGCGCAACGCCCTCCTTGCTGTCGAAGAGGAGTCCGGCGCGATCGAAGAACGGGCCGCCGTCGGGTCGCCAGACATGGCGAAAGCGCGCGCGGTCGTTCGCAAGGCGCGCGGCGAGCGTGGCGGCGGCGTACTCGGCCTGTTCCGGCGTCGCCGCGTCGATCACGACCGCGATGAGCTCGGTGCGATGCGGGAACGCGGCGTCGAAGACCTGCTCCCGCTTACGCCACGGCAGATCCTCGGAGACGAGCTTCACGGCGTCGGTGTCCATCGCGAAGTTCGCGACGACGTAGTACGACGCAGCCGCGCACAGCGCCGCGGCAAGCGCGACGACGGCCCACGGGCGGCGCACGCATGCCGCGACCGCCCGCGCGGTCAGCGCCTCGCCGCTCACGCTTCGCGATAGAAGAGGAGCATGACGCCGATCGCGACGAAGCACGCCGGCCATACCCATCCGGCCCAGCGTCCTTCGGCCTGCGGCGCCTCGACTTCGAGCCAGCGCGACCACCCCGCGGCGATGCCCAGCACGGCGATCGGCATGTGGCTGTACTCGATCAGCAGCTCCTCCTTCACGTTGCCGAGCGTATGCGAATGCGTCAGAAGAAGGGTTCCCGCGACGACCGTCAGCACGGGGAACACGCGCGCGAGCGCGCGCGATGCGATGCGGCCCGTGCTCACGCCCCATTCGAACAGCGCGAATGCCACGACGAGCGCCACGAAGATCCTGTGCTGCGCGACTTCCGGGTCCTTGAGGCTCTCGAGCAATCCCACGTCCCCCATCGGCCAGACCTCCGGATCCGAGCGTACGGCGAGGAACACGGCGAGAAGGAGGAAGAGCAGCGGCCAATGCCGCATCCACGGCACGCGCCCGCTGCGGTAGGCCAGCGCGGCGAGGCCGATCGCGACGACGATCAGGCCGGCCCAGTGGTGGTTGTATTCCGACCACGCGATGTCCGAGGCGTTCCTCGGCGGCGCCTTGCCGCTGCCGGGCACGTAGGCCTGCGGCCTCGCTTGGGCCTCGGCGGCCCTGGCTTGCGCGTCGAGCTTCGCCTGCAGCAACGAGAGCGCGAGCGAGGCGTGATCGGGGCTCTCGAGCCTGGGCCGCGCCGGCGCCATGCGCGCCGCGATCTCGGAGAGGGTGGCACGGCCGTCGACGAGATCGACGCCGGGCGGAAGCGACGTGATCGACGCGGCAGCCATGAGAATGGAGAACCCGAACCCCATCTCGACGACCACGAAGCGGCGGACGCGGTCGATGGACGAGGCCAAAGGAGCGATGCGGCGAAGGGTAAGGAAATTCGCGAGGCCGAGCAACAGCAGCCCGGCGAAGAGGACGCTCTTGGTCGATGCCATCACCCCGTACGCCGTGCCGTACGCCGCCGCGAGCGACCCCATGTACGCCACCGCGAACGCGATCGCGCCGCCGCTGATCAGCGCCACGCCCGTGATCGCGAGCGTCGCGTAGCGCCGTCCGACGGCAACGGCCGTCGCCGTCGAAGCCTCGCGCCCGAGCGCGAGCCAGAGACACGGCAGACCGCCGAGCCAGATCGCCGCGCCCAGCTCGTGCGCACCGGTGGCGATCATGAGCGGTGCCGCGCCCGCGAGCCGCGCCGCCGCGTGGCTCGTCGCCACCGAAGCGCAGAGCACCACGATGACGGCCGCAACGCCGATGCGCCCCCACGCGACGCTGCGCGGGTTCCGCGCCGCGGCTATGCCTATCGCGGCCGCGGCGGCCGTCTTCGCCAGGCCCGCGATCACGAATCCCGAGCCTGAAACCTCCCACCACGAGAGCCCGAGCGAGCTTGCGAGAACCAGCGCGTTGAGCGACGTGACTGCGGCCGTCGTCGCCACGGTCGCCGCCGCGGCCCAACGCACTACGCGGGCGCTCTGCGTCGCCGGCAGGGCGCCGGCGGCGAAGAACACGACGAACGCCACGCTACCGATGAGCAGCGTCTGCGCCACGAGATCGAGGCCATGCAGAACGACAACGAGATAGCCGAAGATGTCGAACAGCGTGGTCACGGAGGGCCGCGTACGGAGAATTGCACGACGCCCCGCGTGATGTGACCGTCGACCGAGAGCGCCTGCCATTCGAGCGTCCATGCCCCGGGTGCAGTCACCTCGCCGCGGCCGGCGAGGACGCCGGGCGGGCTGTCTCGCAGGGGCGTGAGCGCGAGGCGCGTCCCGTCGGGCCGCAAGAGGCTCAGCGCGGAGCGCCGTACGTCGATGCGGCTGTTGAATTCGAGCCTCACGTCGACGACACCCGGGTCCACCGTGGATCCCGCCGCGGGCCGTGCCGCAACGATGACCGCATGCGCCCAAGCGGGCGGAGGCACGAGCGCGAGCACGGCGAGCGTGAGCACTGCGAGCAGCGCGCCGAGGGCGCTGCGGGCGGCGAGTTTGCGCGATGCACCGGCGATTACGAGGGTCAGCACGGGCGCCAGCCTTGCAAAACCCTTACGTGCAACGCGCGTATAGGCCGCACGCCTTGTCGCGCGGCCGGCAATCGCGGATCATTGCGGCACATTGAATAACAACCCGCCAACGTGAGCACTCGCGATACCCGCCGCCCGGGCGCGCCGCGAAGGAGGCGCCCGGCGTGCGAGTGATCCTTGCACAGCCGCGCGGATTCTGCGCCGGCGTGATTCGAGCCATCGATATCGTCGAGCGCGCGCTCGAGAAGTACGGTCCGCCCGTCTACGTGCGGCACGAGATCGTCCACAACCGGCACGTGGTCGACGGCCTTCGCGCTAAGGGCGCACGGTTCGTCGAGGCGCTGTCCGAGGTGCCGTCCGGCGCGATCGCGATCTTCAGCGCGCACGGTGTCGCGCGCTGCGTGGAGGACGAGGCGAAGCAGCGCGGGCTGCGCGTGCTCGACGCGACGTGCCCGCTCGTGGCCAAGGTGCACGCGCAGGGCCAACGCTACGTCTCGCAGGGACGCGTGGTGATTCTTATCGGCCACGCTGGACATCCCGAGGTCGAGGGAACCCTCGGCCGCATAGCCGGGCCTTCGCGCCTCGTGCAGGACGAGCGCGACGTCGACGCGCTCGACCTTCCCGCCGGCACGCCGGTGGCCTACGTCACGCAAACCACGCTCAGCGTCGACGACACGCGCGAAGTGATCGCCGCCATCGGGCGCCGCTTCGATGACGTCGTGGGACCCGACACGGCGGACATCTGCTACGCCACGCAGAACCGGCAATCGGCCGTGCGCGACCTTGCGCGCGTGGCCGACGTGATCCTGGTCGTGGGCGCCTCCAACAGCTCGAACTCGAACCGGTTGCGCGAGATCGGCGAGGAGGCGGGCCTGCCGAGCTACCTCATCGCGGACGCCAACGAGCTCGACGCCGCGTGGATCTGCGACGCCGAGGCGGTCGGTGTCACCGCAGGCGCCTCGGCGCCGGAAGCGCTCGTCGACGACGTGGTCGCCGCGCTCGGTCGGCTGGGCCCGATCGAGGTCGAAGCGCTTCCCGGGATCGAGGAGAACGTCGAGTTCCGCCTTCCCGCGGACCTTCTTCGTCCGCGCGCGCGCGCGGCCAGCGCGGACTGAGCGGGCCTCGGCGTGGCGATCCCGTTCCTGCAGAAGGCCCGTATCGGCGCCTACGTCGCTCGCCAGCACGTCGCGGGCCGACGTCGCTATCCGCTCGTGCTCATGCTCGAGCCGCTGTTCCGCTGCAACCTCGCCTGCGCGGGCTGCGGGAAGATCGATTATCCGGACGAAATACTCAACCAGCGCCTGCCGCTCGACGAATGCCTTGCCGCAGTGGACGAGTGCGGTGCGCCGGTCGTGTCCATCGCGGGCGGCGAGCCGCTCCTGCACAAGGAGATCGAGGCCATCGTTGCGGGCATCGTCGCTCGCCGCAAGTTCGTCTACCTGTGCACGAACGCGCTTCTCATGCAGAAGCGGCTCGATCTGTTCCGACCGAGCCCCTACTTCGTCTGGTCCGTGCATCTCGACGGCGACCGCGAGATGCACGACCGCTCGGTGTGCGAGCAAGGCGTCCACGCGCGCGCCGTGGCGGCGATACACGCCGCGAAGGCGCGCGGGTTCCGTGTCAACATCAATTGCACGCTGTTCGACGACGCGGAACCCGAAAAGGTCGCGCGATTCTTCGATGCCGTGCGCGACATGGGTGTCGACGGCATTACGGTGTCGCCCGGATATGCTTACGAGCGCGCGCCCGACCAGGCGCATTTCCTGGCGCGGGCCCGCACGAAGCAGCTCTTCCGCGACGTCTTCCGCCGCGGCGACCGCGCGCGTTCCTGGTCCTTCAGCCAGTCCGGACTTTTCCTCGATTTTCTCGCCGGCAACCGCGACTACCGATGCACGCCGTGGGGCAACCCGACGCGCAACGTCTTCGGCTGGCAGCGCCCGTGCTATCTGCTCGGCGAAGGCTACACTGCGACCTTCCGCGAGCTCATGGAGGAAACCGACTGGGACGCGTACGGCACGGGCAACTACGAAAAGTGTGCGAACTGCATGGTGCACAGCGGCTACGAAGCGACCGCCGTGCAGGACGCTGTACGCCATCCCTGGCGGGCGATCGCCGTCGGCCTCCGCGGCGTGCGCACCGACGGCCCGATGGCGCCCGAGATCCCGCTCACCCACCAGCGTCCGGCCCAATTCGTGTTCTCACGGCACGTCGAGCACAAGCTCGTCGAGATCAGGACAAGCAAGGCCTCCGCCCAGACGCCGACGACCGCGTGAAAGCTCGCGCAGCGCGACCGCGGTGTCGCGCGCTGTGCGGACGAGCGAGGGGAGCTGCGCCGGCGCGCGCGCGATCGAGCCCAGCACCTTGCCGTGCCGAATCGTTCCGTCGGGAGCGAGCGCGACCGCCGCCGCTGCGGGCAGCGAGCGCTTCGCGCCGTCGGCCACGACCCTGAACGCGGCGAACGCAAGCCCCGCCCGCGCGGCGAGCGTTGCGGCGACATGCGATTCGGTGTCGACCGCCCAGGCGCCGGTCTCGCGATGCAGCGCGCGCTTGTCCGAGGCGGTCCAGGCCGGCGTGTCCACGCCGGCGAGGTCGACCACATGCGCGCCCGGGAGCCGATCGCGAAGGCTCGCCGTCCACTGCGCATGACATCGCACACACCCCGAAGGCGTCAGCACGCTGCGCGCGACCAGCCAGGCGCCGCAGGACAGCCGTTCGGCGAGGCCGCCTGCGATGCCGAAGCTCATCACGGCGCGCGCGCCGCGCTCGATTTCCTGCGCAAGACGACGCTCGAGTTGCAAAGTCCGTGCGCCCCCTGCGACCACCACCCGGATGCCGGGTCCGGCCGCAATGCGCGCCTCGGCGGCGAGGCCGGTCACCACCACGAGGTCGCGCGTCGCGCGCGTCGACGCGCTCACATGCCGAAGCGAGCGAGGCCGTCACGGCTGCGCGTCGCGTTGCGATAGCGCGCGAGCGCCCAGAGCGGAAAATACCTCGCGTACCCGTGATAGCGCAGGTAGAACACGCGCGGGAATCCGGTCGCGGTGTACTGCGGCTCCGGCCAGAAGCCGTCCGCGCGCTGGCGCGCGAGCAGCCAATCCACGCCGCGCGCGGCAGCGCTGCCGCGCGCTTCACCGGCGGCGACCAGCGCAAGCAGCGCCCAGGCCGTCTGCGACGCCGTGCTTTGCGCCGACGTGCACGGCGGGCCGTCGAGGGCATAGCTGTCGCCGCTCTCGCCCCAGCCGCCGTCGTCGTTCTGCCGCGACGTGAGCCACGCGACGGCGCGCCGCACCTGCGCCGACTGCCGGTCCACGCCCGCGGCATCGAGTGCGCACAACACCGACCATGTGCCGTAGACGTAGTTCATACCCCAGCGCCCGTACCAGCTCCCGTCGGCCTCCTGTTCGGCCTTGAGATACGCGAGCGCCCTCTCGAGCGCGGGCCCGCCCAAGCCGGGGTCGAGCTGGGCGATCATGCAGGCGCAGCGCGCGGTGACGTCGGCCGTCGGCGGATCGAGCAGCGCGCCGTGATCGGCGAACGGAATGTGGTTGAGATACTCGCTCGTGTTGTCGGCGTCGAACGCCCCCCAGCCACCGTTGCGGCTCTGCAAGCCCAGCACCCACTCACGGGCCCGCGCAATCGCTTCACCGAAGTCCGGCTCGTCGCGTCCGCGGCGCGTGCGCGCGAAGCGGTCCATGGCGATCACCACGACCGCCGTATCGTCGAGGTCCGGATAGTGGGGATTCGCGTACTGGAACGCCCATCCGCCCGGGCGCACGTGCGGGCGCTGCAGGGCCCAGTCGCCGACGACGTCGAGAACCTGCCGCTGCTCGAGCCATGCAAGGCCGCGGCGCGCGCACGCACGCGGCGCATCGCCGCCCGACTCGAGCAGCGCAAGCGACGCGAGGACGGTATCCCAGATCGGCGACACGCAAGGCTGGCAATACGCCTCGTCGCCGCTCGATACCACGAGCTTGTCGATCGCGCGGCGCGCCGCCGCCATGTGCGGATGATCGCGCGCGTAACCCAGCGCGTCGAACATCATGACGGTGTTGGCCATGGCCGGGAAGATCGCCCCGAGACCGTCCTCGCCGTTGCGGCGCTCCGTCACGAAGGCGACCGCCGCGTCGATCGCACGGCGCCGGATCGCGCCCGGGATCAAGGGCTCGAGCAGGCGCGAAAGCCGATCCAGCGCCGCGAACACGCCGAAGTGCAGCCGAGACTGGTGCGGTGCCCTCGCGAGGCCGCGCGCCCGCGCCGCGCCGCCGGGGAAGAGCTCGTCGATCGTGACGCCGAGCGGATTGCGCGCCCGCGGCTTGAGGGCATACAGCACGAGCAGCGGCACGAGCACCGTGCGGCTCCAGTAGGAGATGCGCGTAAGGTGAAACGGGAACCATCGCGGCAGGAACACCGCCTCGACCATGAGGACCGGGACGCAGCTCCACGGCACCACGCCGAACAGGGCGAGGAGGATGCGCGTGAAGACCTTGCTCTCTCCGGCGCCACCGCGCGCCAGGATGGCTTCGCGCGCCCGGCGCATGTGAGGCGCGTCGGGAGCATCGCCCGCGGCCTTGAGCGCGAAGTACGCCTTGACGCTTGCGCTCAGGTCGAATTCGCCGCCGAAGTAGAGCGGCCATCCGCCGTGCCCGCCCTGGCGCCTTCGCAGGTACGTCGCGAACTTCGCCTCGAGCCCGGGGTCGCGGTCGCCCAGGTAATGCGACAGCAGGATGTACTCGGCCGGGATGGTCGCGTCGGCCTCGAGCTCGAACACCCAGTGGCCGTCGCCGCGCTGGGAGTCGCCAAGCGCGGCGCACGCCGCATCGATCGCGTCGTCGAGCCTCGAAGCCGCGCGGTGCACGGGCGGCGGGCGCAGCGCGCTGTCCGTCTCCGCCAACGCTCGCAGTTCGCGCGATGAGAAGCGCATCCTCGTATCTACCCCCGATGCATCATTCTAGTGGTCGGTCATCTCATGCGCGGAGCTGTCGCGGTAGACGCGCCCTTTCCAGAGCCCGCCTCTGCCGCGCCAATGCTGCCATGCCGAGTCGAGCGTGAAAAGCATGTAAGCGACTGCGATGGCAGGCAATGCGAGCCCCCACCATGGGCCTAGACCGTAAAAGCGCAGCGTCGGTTGCAGCGCGAGGGCCATCAGCGCCAGCGCGAGGACGCCCAGCCACTGCGCCGCCCCCGAGCCGAACAGCGCGAAGGCCGCCGGAGCCGCATAGACTACCCCCATCGCGAGCACCGTCAGCGCGAGCAACCCGGGGGAAAACCGCAGCTGGGCGTACGCGCAGCGCGACACCATGCGCCGGATCTCGCCGAGGGTATCGTAGCTCCGCGCGCTGCGCACCCGTTGCGTCAGCCCGAGCCACACGGGGCCCTGCCGCTTGAGGACCCGCGCGAGCGCGCAGTCGTCGATCAGCGTGCTTCGCACCGCCTCGAGGCCGCCCGCGGCCTCGAGCGCGAGCCGCTGCACGAGCATGCACCCGCCCGCGGCGGCCGCCGTTCTGGAGCCGGGGTCATTCACCCAGCGAAACGGGTACAGCATCTCGAAGAAGAAGATGAACGACGGGATGAAGGCCCGCTCCGCCGGGCTCACGCAGCGCAGCCTCGCCATGAGCGAGGCGAGAACGAGACGGCCGCTCGACGCGCGGGCGACGAGCCTGCCCACGGTGTCGGGGGCGTAGACGATGTCGGCGTCGGTCAGCAGCAGATAGTCGGGCGGGCGGGGGGCCGCGACGGCGTGACGCACACCCTCGCGCAGGGCCGAGAGCTTACCCGTCCAGCCGGCGGCAAGCGGCGGTGCGGCCAGCACGGTCAGCCGCTCGGAGGCGGCCCCGGCGGCGGCGCGGGCGGCGCCTGCCGTGTCGTCGGTGCTGTGATCGTCCACGACGACGATGAGGAGCTCGCCTGCGTAGTCCTGCCCGAGCAGCGATGCGATGGCGTCGCCGATGCAGGCGGACTCGTCGCGCGCCGGGATGATCGCAGCGACGCGCGGCAAGTCGTCGCCCATTTCGAACGACGGTCCGTCGTCGCGCTCGGCGCTGCGCCAGAACCCGCCGCGCCCGAGCAGCAGGTAGACCCAGGCGAGGCAGGCGAGGATGCCGAGCGCGAGCGGGATCACCGCAGGTAACCCCTTTCGCGGAACCAGTCGATCGCGTCGCGCAGGCCCTCGAGATAGGGCCGTGCGCGGTAGCCCAGCGCGTTCGCTGCCTTCGCGCTCGTGAAGAACATCCGCTGTCGCGACATGCGCAGGCCGTCCAGGGTCAGCAACGGCTCGCGGCCGGTCACCGCGGCGAGCCCCTGCGCCGCAGCGGCGAGCGCATAGAGCGGCGCGCGCGGCAGCTCGAACCGAGGGGCCGGGCGGCCGACGAGGCGTGCGATGTCGCGCAGCATGTCGGCGAGCGTGACGTTGTCGCCGCCGAGTATGTAGCGCTGGCCGACCGACCCGGCCCTAAGCGCCGCGACATGTCCCGCCGCCACATCGTCGACGTGGACGAGGTTGAGGCCCGTGTCGACGAACGCGGGCATGCGCCCGGCCGCCGCGGCGACGATCACCCGTCCGGTCGGCGTCGGGCGGATGTCGCGCGGTCCAATCGGCGTCGACGGATTGACGATCACCGCCGGCAATCCATCGCGCGCGGTCATCGCCTCGACCAGGCGCTCGGCGGCGACCTTGCTTCGCTTGTAGGCTCCGGTCGCCGAGGCCTCCGCCAGCGGCGTCGTCTCGTCGGCCGGATCGCCGCCGGGACGCAGCGCCAGCGTAGCGACACTGCTTGTATGTACGACGCGTTCCACACCGGCGTCGAGCGCGGCACGCATCACGTTGCGCGTCCCTTCCACGTTGGCACGCGTGATTTGCGCAGGGTCGCGTGACCACAGACGATAGTCGGCGGCCGTGTGGACCAGGGCGCCGGCGCCTGCCATGGCTCGCTCGACCGCCGCGGTATCGAGAATGTCGCCTTCGAGGATTTCGACGTCGAGCCCTTCGAGATTGCCGCGCGGGCTCGCCGGCCGCACGAGGACGCGGACGCGATAGCCTGCGCAGAGAAGCGCGCGCGCGACCGCGGAGCCCACGAAGCCCGTCGCTCCCGTAAGGAGCACCCGATCGCGGGTTGTCATCGTCACCTGTGTCTTCGGCACGAACCGTTACCTGTGTCTGCGGTCCGTACATGCGGCCGTTGGTGCCGGCAGTAGGATTTGAACCCACGACCAACGGTTTACAAAACCGCTGCTCTACCCCTGAGCTATGCCGGCAGGCGCGCCATTTTACCCGCGGGACCGCGCCGCATGAGACGCCGGTGTTCCGCGTCGACTCGCGTCGGCCGCCGATCTCCGCTACGCGGGGCCCCTCGCCGGCCGCTCGCTCCGCTACTTGATGATCTGCAGATGAGACGGCCGCTTGCGCTTGCCGTTGCCGCCGCCTTCCTTCGAGGTCTCGGGCTTGTCGGGCTCGCGCGGCGCGGTGGCCGTGGAGAGCGCCGCCGCGGGATCCTGCGGCGAGGAGAAGGCGAACCCGTAGCCGGTCTCCTTGGCGAAGATGCCGGACACGGCGTTGATCGGCACCGCGACTTCCTGTGACGCGCCGTTGAAGCGCGCGGTGAACTGGATCCACTCGTTGTCGATCGTGAGCTTGCGGGTTGCGGTGGCGCTCACGTTGAGCACGATCTCGCCGTTCTTCACGAAGGCCGCCGGCACGCGTGTCTGATCGTTCACCTTGACCGCAAGATACGGAGTGAGCGCGTTGTCCCCGCACCACTCGCAGATGGCGCGGATGAGGTAAGGCTTGGCGGACTGCTCGGACATTCGGGCAGGATACTACGCGGCACGCTCGGGCCGTCAAGCGGCGGGACCCTGGAACGGCCGCCCGTGGCGGCCCCCTTGGGTTCGCCTGCCGTGCGATGCACAGCGCGTCGGCCTCGCAGCGTCGACTCGCACTTGCCGTCGATCCCCGCTCCGCCGGGCCCCTCGCCGGCTGCTCGCGCCCTCGGCCTCCTTGTGCCAGCGCGACGCTCGCATCACCCTCGCGTCGGCCTCGCAGCGTCGACTCGCACTTGCCGTCGATCCCCGCTCCGCGGGGCCCCTCGCCGGCTGCTCGCGCCGCTACTTGCGCATGCCGCGCTCGGCCGACGTCAGCGCCTCGGAGAACGCCGGCCGCGCGAACAGCCGCTCGGCGTACTTCATGAGCGGGGCCGCCTGCTTGGGCATCTGGATGCCGTAGTAGTCGAGCCGCCACAGAAGCGGCGTGATGGCGACGTCGAGCATCGAGTAGTCCTCGCCCAGCATGTGCTTGTGCTTGGCGAACACCGGGGTGATCTGCAGGAGCGCATCGCGCACGAGGCCGCGCGCCTTCTCGGCGTTCTTCTGGTTGTTGCCCTCGAGCGCGTCGATGTGGACGAAGAGCTCCTTCTCGAAGCGGTGCAGGAACAGCCGCGCGCGAGCGCGCATCACGGGGTCGGCGGGCATGAGCTGCGGATGCGGGAAGCGCTCGTCGATGTACTCGTTGATGATGTTGGATTCATGAAGCACGAGGTCGCGCTCCACCAGCACCGGGACCTGGTTGTACGGATTCATGACGGCGAGATCCTCGGGCTTGTGGTCCAAGTCGACGTCGATGATCTGGAAGTCCATCCCCTTCTCGTGCAGCACGATGCGGCAGCGCTGCGAGAACGGGTCGGTCGTCCCGGAATAGAGGGTCATCATCGCGGTATCTCCTTCGCGCGCCTGAAAGTGAAGCGCGCTGCTTTCATTTGTGGCGGCCTACGGGAAGGCCGCTTGCAAAGGGAGCGGGCGAGACCCCATATGGGGCCGCGCCGCGCGAATTACAAATGCCAGGAAGCCCCTAGTGCACGTCCTTCCAGATCAGGCGCTTCAGCGAATAGACGAGCACGAACAGCACGCCGAGGTACAGCAGCACGACGATCCCGATACGGATGCGCTCGTTCTTGGTGGGCTCGGCCATGAAGTCCATGAAGTTCACGAGGTCGGCGACGAACGCCTGGTACTCGTCGCGGCTCATCGTGCCGGGCGTGTCCGTCGCCACCGTGTGGACGAGCCACTTGTCCCCCGGGCCGGGCTCGACCTTGACTAGGCCCTTGACGGCGATGGCGGCGGCGACCGCTTTTTCATGCTCGTCGAACTCGGTCGACACGAGCTTGTTGCTGCCGGACAGGCTCCAAAGCACGTGTGGCATCACCACATTCGGGAACACGAGGTTGTTCCAGCCCGAGGGCGCCTGGTCGTCCTTGTAGAAGCCGATCAGGTAGTTGTAGAGCCAGTCCACGCCGCGCACACGCGCCTCGACCGACAGGTCCGGCGGCGCCGCGTTGAACCACGACTTGCCCTCGGCCGGGGTCATGGCGACCGTCATGGTCGAGCCGATCTTGTCGGTGCCGAACATGAGGTTGGACTTGATGAGGTCCTCGGGAATGCCGATCTCCTTCAGCCGCTCGTAGCGCATGTACTTCGCACTGTGGCAGCTCAAGCAGTAGTTGACGAAGTTACGCGCGCCGCGCTGGAGCGATTCCGCGTCGAGGCGGTGGATCGGCGCCGGATCGAGACGCAGGTCGGCGCCGCCCGAGGCGAAGGCGGCGCCGCACGCGAGCAGCGCGGTCAGAAAGGCAGCGATCGCTTTCATGGCTGTCATCGCACCCTTTCCGGAACGGGCTTCGTCTTGTCGCGCGCGGTGTACCACGGCATGAGGAAGAAGAAGAGGAAGTACACGACGGTGAGGACGCGCGCGACCACGGTGGCCTTGTCGGCGCCGCCCAGGATGGGCCAGCTCTCGGGGAACTGCCCCCACACCGTGACCGGGACCACACCGAGGTAGCCCAGGATCACGAAGGCGATCACGAACGCCGCGAGCCACGACTTGTAGAGCGTGCCGCGATAGCGGATCGACTTCACCGCGCCGCGGTCGAGCCACGGCAGGAAGAAGAAGATGACCACCGCGATGCCCATGGCGAGCACGCCCCAGAACTGGGTGTTGAGGAACGAAGGCACCGCGCGCAGGATCGCGTAGTACGGCGTGAAGTACCACACCGGCGCGATGTGCTCCGGCGTCTTGAGCGGGTCGGCCGGGATGAAGTTGTTGGCCTCGAGGAAGTAGCCGCCCATCTCCGGCAGGAAGAACATGATCGCGGAGAACACGGCGAGGAAGAACACCACGCCCACGATGTCCTTGATCGTGTAATACGGGTGGCTGTAGATGCCGTCGAGGTAGAGCCCGGTCTTGGGGTCCTTGGGCTGCTGCTTGATCTCGATCCCGTCGGGGTTGCTCGACCCGACCTCGTGCAGCGCCATCAGGTGCGCGGCGACCAGCCCCAGGAGCACCAGCGGGAAGGCGATCACGTGGAAGGCGAAGAAGCGGTTGAGCGTGATGTCGGAGATCGTGTAGTCGCCGCGGATCCACACGCCGAGACCGTCGCCGATCAGCGGCACGGTCGAGAACAGGTTCACGATCACCTGCGCGCCCCAGTACGACATCTGGCCCCACGGCAGGAGGTAGCCGAAGAACGCCTCGCCCATCAGCGTGAGGTAGATGAGGCAGCCGAAGATCCAGATGAGCTCGCGCGGCTTGCGGTAGCTGCCGTACATCAAGCCGCGGAACATGTGGAGGTACACGACGATGAAGAACGCCGACGCGCCCGTCGAGTGCATGTAGCGGATGAGCCAGCCCCACTCCACGTCGCGCATGATGTACTCGACCGACTCGAACGCCTTGGTCGCATCGGGCTTGTAGTTCATGGTGAGGAAGATGCCCGTGACGATCTGCATCACGAGCACGAGGGTGGCGAGCGAGCCGAAGTAGTACCAGAAGTTGAAGTTCTTCGGCGCGACGTACTTGCCCCATTGCGATTCCCACAGCGCGGTCAGCGGGAAGCGGGCGTCGATCCAGTTGAGGAGCTTGGTCATGGTCAGTCCCCTAGGGCCGCCCCAAGGGACTGACCCATCCCCTCGAGGGGCAGCGAGCAAAGCGGGCGTGGGGGGATCATCTAGCTCTTCCCGTCCTGGCCTTCGCCGATGACTATCCTCGTGTCGGAGAGGTACTTGTGCGGCGGGATCACGAGGTTGGTCGGCGCGGGGACGCCCCTGAAGACCCGGCCCGCGAGGTCGAACTTCGACTGGTGGCAGGGACAGAAGAAGCCGCCGAGCCAATCCGGACCCAGGTCCGGCGGCGCGACCTCGGGCCGGAACGTCGGCGAGCAGCCGAGATGGGTGCAGATGCCGATGCACACCCACATCGCTTCCTTGATCGAACGGTGCTCGTTCTTGCAATACGCGGGCTGTTGCGGCACGTCCGAGTTGGGGTCGGCGAGGCGGCTGTCGAGCTTCGGCAGCGACTCGAGCATCGGCTTCGTGCGGTTCAGCAGCCAGCACACCTTGCCGCGCCACTCGACCGTGATGAGCTGCCCCGGCTCGATCTTGCCGATGTCGACCTCGACCGGCGCGCCCGCGGCCTTCGCGCGCGCCGACGGCCATAACGACATCACGAATGGAACCGCGGCGGCGGCCACGCCGACGCCGCCGACCACGCTGCTGGTAACGATGAGGAACCGGCGCTTGTTGGCGTCGACGGATTGATCGTAAGGAGCGTCAGCCATCCCCGTATCCACGAAAAGAGGGCGAAAAGAACGTGAGCCGCGTCATCTTGGCAAGGCGGCCCGCCGTTTTCTGCGTATGGAGGTTCGCAAAGCCGCGAGATTATACGGGATCGGCCCCTCGCGCCGGAAGCCTCGGCGCGGTCGTCGTTCCAAAATCCGTTGCAAATCAGTGATTTGGAGAAGATTGCCGCGCACGACCGGGACACCCGCGAGACCCCGTTCCGCGGTCCGGAACACTATACTTGCGACGTAATGCTACGCAAATTCTGGCTGCTTTTCGCTCAGGCCTGCACGCTGTGCCTCGCAGCGCTGTTCGTGCTCGCCACGTTGCGGCCCGACCTCCTGCCGCGGGTAACCGGCCGCGCCGCGAACGTGATCGTCACGCAGGAGACCACGACACCGGTCGTCGGCGCCCGGGTGTCGAGCTACGCCGACGCCGCGAAGAAGGCGATGCCGGCGGTCGTGAACATCTACACGAGCAAGGAAGTGCGCACCCGCAACCCGCTTGCCGACGACCCCGTGTTCCGGCGCTTCTTCCCCGAGCTCGACAAGGGCGCGCAGCCGCATCGGCAGACGAGCCTTGGCTCGGGCGTCATCGTGTCGCCGGAGGGTTACGTGCTCACCAACCACCACGTGGTCGAGGGCGCCGACGACATCCAGCTCGTGCTCGCGGACGGCCGCCGCGTCGCCGCGCACGTGCGCGGGACCGACCCCGAGTCGGACCTCGCCGTGCTGAAGGCGGACGAGGAGAACCTGCCCGCGATGACGTTCGCGGCCTCCGACAACCTTCAGGTCGGCGACGTCGTGCTCGCCATCGGCAATCCGTTCGGCCTCGGCAACACCGTGACCATGGGCATCGTGAGCGCCCTGGGCCGCAATTTCCTGGGGGTGAACCGCTTCGAGGATTTCATCCAGACCGATGCCGCCATCAACCCGGGGAACTCCGGCGGCGCGCTCGTCGACACGGCCGGCAACCTGGTCGGCATCAACAGCACGATCTACTCGCAGACCGGCGGCTCGCTAGGAATCGCCTTCTCGATCCCGGTGTCGCTCGCGCGCAACGTCTTCGAGCAGATCGTGCGCGACGGCGAGGTCACGCGCGGCTGGCTGGGCGTCGAGCCCACGGCGGTCACGCTCGAGATCGCCAAGGCGCTGTCGCTGGCGCGTCCGGAGGGTGTGGTCATCCGCGGCATCCAGCCGGGCGGCCCGGCGGACAAAGCCGGCATGAAGGTGCTCGACGTCGTGACGGACATCGGGGGCAAGTCGACCCGCAGCGTCCCGCAGCTTCTCGCGCGGATCGCGGAGCTGCCGCCGGGGTCGAGCGCCAAGGTGCACCTGGTGCGCGCCGGCCAGGACGTCGACGTCGACGTGGTGGTCGGGAAAAGGCCGCCACCGGAGAGGCAGTAGGGCTAGGCCCCCTTTTCCGCTTCCTGCTTCGCCGGCACGCTCACGAACCGCGCGAGCAGGAGGCCCAGCTCGTAGAGCAGCCACAGCGGCATCGCCAGCATGAGCTGCGACAGCACGTCGGGCGGGGTGAAGATCGCCCCGACGATGAACGCGCCGACGACCACGTAGCCGCGGATCGCCCTCAGCTTCTCGAGGCTCACCACACCCATCCGCACCAGCACGATGACCACCACCGGCACCTCGAACGTGATGCCGAAGGCGATGAACATCGTCAGCACGAACGACAGGTACTTGTCGATGTCGGTCATCATCGTGACGCCGGCCGGGGTGTAGTTGGTGAAGAAGTTGAACATCACCGGGAACACGAAGAAGTACGCGAACGCCATCCCGATCGCGAAGAAGACCACGCTCGACACGATGACGGGTCCGGCGAGGCGCTTTTCGTGCTGATAGAGGCCGGGCGCGACGAACGCCCACGCCTGCCACAGCACGTACGGCAGCGCGATGACGAACGCCGCCATCACCGTCACCTTGAGCGGCACGAGGAACGTGCCGGTGACGTCGGTCGCGATCATGGTCGCGCCGGCGGGCAGCTTCTCGAGGAGCGGCCGGGCCAGGATCGCGTAGATGTCCTTCGCGAACGGGAACAGGCACACGAGCACGATCGCCACCGCGATGATCGAGCGCAGGAGGCGCGTGCGAAGCTCGATCAGGTGCGAGAGGAACGTTTCCTCCGGCCCGGTCGGGGGCGTGGTTTCGCTCATCGCTTAAGCGGACGAATCAGATCTTGTCGAAGCCCGGCAGCGTCGGCTGCCGCGGCAGCTCGGCAGGCGCGGCATCGGCGAGCTCGCCGCCCGGCTCGTTCGGCAGCGGCGCGGGCTCCGCGAGGCGGGCCGTCTCGGCCGGGTCCGAGTCGGTCACCCCCGTGTTGAGATCGCGCTCG
>Ga0335083_10004757_pt1 | contig 17253 bp, 12 predicted proteins | sample Lox_Sample_42_FD_206716 | JGI IMG/M metagenome (GOLD analysis project Ga0335083, IMG submission 206716) | Soil microbial communities from Loxahatchee National Wildlife Refuge, Florida, United States - Lox_Sample_4.2 | ecosystem: Environmental > Terrestrial > Soil > Wetlands | place: USA... | reverse complement strand
CACACCACCTTTGTCCTGCTCGGCGACCCGAGCGCCCGCGCCGTCAACTCCACCTCGGCCGCGCTCACCGTCTCCACCAAGACGTCGAGCGCCTTGGGGTGCAGCTCGCCCGGCGGCGGAAGCGGCACGCTCGCCGTCCTCGCCCTCGTCGGCCTCTGGCTCGCCGCCTCGAGGCGCCAGCCTGCCGTGGCCCGCCGGCGGCGCCGCTCTCGCTAGTCCTCCAGCCGTTTCAGGAACGTCGGGTAGCTCAGACCCAGCACCCGGGCCGCCTCCACCCGCCGACCTCCGAGCTGGCCCAGCACGTGCCGGACGTAGCGCTTCTCGATGTCCTCCAGCGGACGGGGGTCGCCGGTCACCACGAAGCTGCCCGGCGGCGCGGCGCCCTCCACCGGCTCGCGCCTCGCCTCCAGGAGCGACAGCGTCAGCTCGGGCCCGGGCTCGAGCACCAGCGCCCGCTCGAGCACGTTGCGCAGCTCCCGGACGTTCCCCGGAAACGGGTAGTTCGCCAGGCGCGCCTTCCCCTGCTCGCTCAGACGGAAGCCCTTCCGCCCCAGCTCCTGGCCCAGCTCGGAGAGGAGCTGCTCCGCCAGGGGGATGATGTCCTCGGCCCGGTCGCGGAGCGCCGGGACGTGGATGGCGAAGACGCTCAGCCGGAACCAGAGGTCCTCGCGGAAGCGGCCCTCGCGGATCTCGGTCTCGAGGTTCCGGTTGGTCGCCGCCACCACCCGCGCGGTGCTGCTCTCCTCGGTGCTGCTCCCCACCCGCCGGAAGCGGCCCGAGTCGAGGAAGGTGAGCAGCTTGGCCTGCAGCTGCAGCGGCAGCTCGCCCACCTCGTCGAGGAAGAGCGTGCCGCCACTCGCCACCTCCACCAGTCCGCGGCGTGCCTGCTTCGCGTCGGTGAAGGCCCCCTTCTCGTGGCCGAAGAGCTCGGACTCGACCGTGCTCTCCGGCAGGGCCGCGCAGTTCACCTGCACGAAGGGGGCGTCCTCGCCCGGGCCGCGCACGTGGACGTGGCGGGCGAGCACCTCCTTGCCCGCTCCGGTGGGCCCGAGCAGGAACACCGGGCTCCGGGGTGAGGTGGCGATCCGCTCCAGCATCTCCAGCACCTGCCGCATCGCCGGAGAGCGCGGAGGAACCAGCCGCCGGCGCCCGGACAGCTCGGCCTCCACGCGGCTCAGGCGTTCGCGCAGGTTCTGCTCGCCCATGGCCCGCTGGGCCCGCATCACCAGATCGGTGAGGTCCACCGGCTTGGCCACGTAGTCGGCTGCGCCAGCGCGGATGGCGTCCACCGCGCTCTGGATGTCTCCGTGCGCGGTGACCATCAGCACCGGCGCGTCCGGGATGAGCGTGCGCACCGAGCTCAGGAACTCCAGCCCGTCCCCGTCGGGCAGCCGGCGGTCGAGCACCACCGCATCCGGGCTCTCCGCGTCCAGCGCCGCCCTGGCCTCGTGGAGGCTCCGCGCCAGACGGACGGACCAGCCCTCTCGCGCCAGCGCCGCCTGGGCCAGGGCGGAGAAGGAGCGGTCGTCGTCGACGAGGAGCACCGAGCGCTTCATGCCGCCGCGTCTCCCCGCTGGAGCTCCACGGTGAAGCGGCTTCCCATCTTCGTCCGCTCGAAGGCCAGGCGGCCTCCCTGCCGCTCCACCGCCTGGCGTGCCATGGAGAGTCCCAGGCCGATGCCCTTCGACTTGCTGGTGACGAAGGGCTGGAAGAGGTGGCCCTCGAAATCGGAGGGCGGCCCGCCGGCATTGTCCTCCACCACCACCCGCGCCGTGCCGCCCGAGGCGCGCGTCTCGACGCGGACCCGGGGGACGGGCTGGCGGCCCAGGTCCTTGGCCTGCACGGCGGCCTCGATGGCGTTGCGGAGGAGGTTGTCCAGGGCGGTGGTGAGGAGCAGCGGGTCGCAGCGCACGGTGAGCGGCGCCTCGAGGTCGGCCTCCAGGGCCACCTCCTCCGCCTCGGGCAGGTCCCGCACCCCCTCCAGGGTGTCCCGCACCAGCTGGGCCAGGCCGGTGTCGGTGAGCTGGGGCATGGCCGGCTTGCCGAACGAGAGGAGGGACTGGGCCAGATGCCCGAGGCGGTCGATCTGGCCCCGGATGCTGCGTCCGGCCAGCGCCGGGTCGCCGCCGGCGCCGAGGAGCGAGGCGGCCGCCTTGAGCCCGTTGAGCGAGTTCTTCACCTCGTGGGCGATGAGGGAGGAGGCCGTCCCCAGCGCGGCCAGCTTCTCTTGCTGGACCGCGCGGGCCTCCATCTCCTGCCAGGTGCCGTAGGTCCGGCGGAGGAAGAGGGTGAAGAGCAGGACGGTGAAGCCCTGGACGAGCATCATCACCAGGAGCTGGGCGAGGAAGCGCTGGCGCACCGGGGCGAGCATGGCCGGCTCGTTGGCCACCAGCAGCAGCCGCAGGCCGGTCCTCCCCACCGGGGTGGCGACGGCGAACTCCGGGGTGCCGCTCAGCTCGAGCGTCACGCCGCTCCCCTGGGCGAGCAGCCGCTCCAGGCGATCCGGAAAGCGCTCGGCGTTCACCCAGGGAGGGGGGATGGCCGGCGCCAGCACCGTGCCGGCGCGGTCCGCCACCACCAGCTGGAGGTTCTCGCTCACCGGCCGGCCCCCGGGAAGCACGTGCGTGCCGGCGTCGAGGAGGCCGACCACCGCGCCGGTGACCCTCGTGCCGCGGAGCACGGGCACGGCCACGACGAAGGTGCGCGCCCCGGGGGCGAGCGCATCGACCACCGGGGACTCGGTGACCAGCATCTTCTGGAACCAGGTCCGCGTCCGGAGCGAGGTCTCGGGGAGTGCATCCTTGGGCTCGGTCCAGGCCGGGACGCCCCGCTCGTCGAGCACGGCCACGGCGGTGAAGAAGGCCGAGTTGTGGTGGGCGAAGTCGAGCAGGGCCTGCTCCGGCGCGATGGTTTCGTCGCGCAGGTCCACCTGGGGGCGGGAGGCGAGGCGCTCCAGCTCCGCCACCAGGGCCCGGATGTGGGTGTCCAGCGCGTCGGCGTAGACGGCAGCCTCGCGCGCCACGCGGTTGTGAAGGAGCTGCCGGGCCTCGGCCACGTCGGCCCGGTAGCCGAGCAGGGGCACGAGCAGGGCCAGGGCGGCGAGCACGCCGAGGGCGCCGAGCACGCGCCGGGCCAGGCGCTGGTCCGCCCGTCCATGCTCGCCGACGCGGTGTGGAGGAGCATCCACCGGAGGCTGTTCGGGCCTACCCCCGCGCGGCGCTGCGCGCGTGCGGCTCATCCTCGACGAGGCGGATGGGCGTGGGGTACTTCCCGGTGAAGCAGGCCATGCAGAAGGTCTTCGACTCCGGGTCTCCCACCGCCGCGCCCAGCCCCTCCACCGACAGGTAGCCCAGGGTGTCGGCGGTCACGTAGCGGCCGATCTCCTCCACCGGCGTGGTGGCGGCGATGAGCTCCGCCCGGCGGGGAGTGTCGATGCCGTAGTAGCAGGGCCACCGGGTGGGCGGGCTGGAGATGCGCAGGTGCACCTCCGAGGCGCCGGCCGCCTTGATCATGCTCACGATCTTCCGCGACGTCGTCCCGCGCACGATGGAGTCGTCCACCACCACCACCCGCTGGTTGCGGAGGACCTCCTTCACCGCGGCCAGCTTCAGCTTCACCCCGAAGTGCCGGATCGACTGCTGCGGCTCGATGAAGGTGCGGCCCACGTAGTGGCTGCGGATCAGCCCCACGTCGTAGGGAATCCCCGACACCTTGGAGTACCCGATGGCCGCCGGGATGCCCGAGTCGGGCACGCCGATGACCAGGTCCGCCTCGGCCGGCTGCTCGCGGGCCAGCTGCATCCCCAGCCGCTGGCGGGTGGCATAGACCGACGCTCCGAAGAGCTCCGAGTCCGGCTTGGCGAAGTAGACGTGCTCGAAGACGCACCGGGTGGGCTGCTCGGCGCCGAAGGGGTGCGAGGAGCGGAGCCCCATGTCGTCGACGACCACCATCTCCCCCGGCTGCACCTCGCGCACGAAGTTCGCCCCCACCAGGTCCAGGGCGGTGGTCTCCGAGGCAAAGACGGTGGAGTCGCGCAGCTTGCCCAGCACCAGCGGGCGGAATCCGCGCGGGTCCCGGACGGCGACGATGGCGGTGGGGGTGAGGAAGAGCAGGGAGTAGCTCCCCTGCACTTTGCCCAGCGCCTCCACCATCTGCTTGGCCAGGGTGGGAGCCCGGCTCCGGGCCATGAGGTGGATGATCACCTCGGTGTCCGAGTCGCCGGAGAAGATGGCCCCCTGCTGCTCGAGCTCGGCGCGGATCTGCGGGGCGTTGGTCAGGTTGCCGTTGTGGGCCACCGCCAGCTTGCCCAGGGAGTACTCCACGGTGAGCGGCTGGGCGTTCTTGTGCTGGCTCACCCCGGAGGTGGAGTAGCGGACGTGGCCGATGGCCGCCCGCCCGGCGAGCGCCTCCAGATGGCGGGCGCCGAAGACGTCCTGGACCAGGCCCATCTCCCGCCGGACGTGGAAGGTCCGCCCGTCGGCGCTGACGATGCCGGCCGACTCCTGGCCCCGGTGCTGGAGCGCGTGGAGGCCGAGGTAGGTGATGTTCGAGGCCTCAGAGTTCCCGAAGATTCCGAAGATGCCGCACATGGCTGCAGCGGACATACACCGCCCGGCTGTCGCGTGCACGGCTCCGAACGACAGGGGCTCCCTGGTGTAGGGTGGGTGCCCCGATGCCCACCCCCGACCTGCACGGCAAGGTGTGCCTCCTCACCGGGGCGACGAACGGCATCGGCCGCGCCGCCGCCGACGCGCTCGCCCGCACCGGGATGACCCTGGTGGTGGTGGGGCGAGACCCGGTGCGCACCGAGGCCACGGTGAAGGAGATCCGGGAGTCCTCCGGCAATCCCCGCGTGGAAGGTCTCTCTTCCGACCTCTCGCTCCGGAGCGAGGTCCGCCGGCTGGCCGCCGAGTTCCGTGCCGCGCACCCCCGCCTGGACATCCTGGTCAACAATGCCGGCGCCGTCTTCACCCGCCGCGAAGAGACCGCGGAGGGAACGGAGAAGACGCTGGCCCTGAACCACCTCGGCTACTTCCTCCTCACCCGCGAGCTGAAGGACCTCCTCGTCGCCAGCGCGCCGGCCCGGGTGGTCGTCGTGGCCTCCGAGGCGCACCGGGGGATGCGCCTGGACTTCGAGGACCTCGAGTCCCGGAGGGGCTACACCGGCCTCGGCGTCTACGGGAAGACCAAGCTCATGAACCTCCTCTTCACCGCCGAGCTGGCGCGGCGGCTGGCCGGGACGGGAGTCACCGCCAACGCCGTCCACCCCGGCGTGGTGGCCACCGGCTTCGGCCGGAACAGGCCCGGGCTGTTCCGCACGCTGGTGGGCATCGCCCAGCCGTTCATGCTCTCCCCGGAGAAGGGGGCGGAGACCGTCGTCTACCTGGCCACCTCGCCCGAGGTGGAGGGGGTGAGCGGGAAGTACTTCGAGAAGTGCCGCGAGGCGCGCCCCAGCCCGGCGGCACGTGACCCGGAGGCGGCCCGCCGGCTCTGGGAGCTGAGCGAGCGGCTCGCCTCCTCGGTGGGGAACGCCGCGGCGTGACGCGCTCCCGGCGGGCCGCCCTCGTCGCCGGCGGCATCCTGCTCGTCACGCTCGCCGCCCTGGCCGGCCGCGACCACTGCGCGCGCCGAAGGCCGGGGACGCCGGAGGTCCTCGTCCGGGCCTGGTCCGCGGGTCCGCTGCTCGCCGGGGCGGCCTCGGTGCCGATGGAGATTCCCTTCCCGGCGGTGGTGGCCGGGTACGGCGTGCCGCGCGCGTCCGTGACCGGGGCCGCGGTGCCCGTCCGGGCCCGGGCGTTGGTGGTCCAGTCAGGCGCAGTCCGGGCCGGCGTGGTGACGCTGGACCTCCTGGTCGGCGATGCCGCGCTGGACGGCGCCATCCGCCGTGCGGTGGCCGGCCTCGGCTTCACCGACCTCTGGGTGGCGGTGACGCACACCCATTCCGGCCCGGGAGGCTATGCGGCCAACACGGTGGCGGAGCTGGCCGGGACCGGCCTCCTCCGCGGGAACGTGCGGGAGGCGGTGGTGTCCGCGGCGGCGCGCGCTCTCTCCACGTCGGCCCGGACGCTGGCCCCGGTCACCCTGCGCTTCGGGGAGGGCACCGTGCCCGAGCTCATCGGCGCCCGTTCCGCACCCTCAGACGTCGATCCGCGCCTGTCCCGGCTCGTCCTCGACGGCGAGAAGGGGCCCCTGGCCCAGCTCCTGGTGGTGGCCTGCCACCCGACGCTGGTGCCCCGCCCGCCCTCCGGGCTGGACCCGGACTGGCCGGGCCGGCTCGCCGACCGCGAGGGGGAGCTCGGGCACGGGGTGACGCTGGTCCTGCAGGGAGCGGTGGGCAACGCCTCCACCGCGCTCACCGAGCCGAACGGCGAGCGGCTGGCGCACTTCGTGGCCGCGCTCGCCCGGGCAGCCGACGCTCTCCCGCTCGCCCCGGTGCCCTCCGCGCTCGGCGTGGCCCGCGCCTCGGTGGGCTTGCCCGGGCCGGACGCCTCGCGGCTCGTCCCCTCCCTGGCGCGGCCGCTGGTGGACAACCTGCTCTGCGTCTCGGCGCCCTCGCGCGCCGAGGTGGCGCTCCTCCGCGTCGGCCCGCTCCTGCTCCTCGGCGTCCCGGCCGAGCCCACCGCCGCCGCCGGGCGCCGCCTCGAGGAGGCGGCCCGGGCGAGCCGTGCGGTGAGCCTGGTGAACGGCTACCTCGGTTACCTCGAGACACCCGACCACCTGGCCGCGGGAGCGGGGGAGGCGGAGCGCCAGCTGGTCGGGCCTGGCTTCCTCGAAGCGCTCGTCCGGGCGGGCGCCGTCGCCCGCCAGGCGCTCCCTCCCTGAACGAGCCTCAGGCGCCCCGGCCGCCGAGCCAGGCGGCGACCTCGGGGAGGAGGCGCTCCCGCAGCGCGACGTCCTGCCCCAGCCGCTCCAGGGTCTGCGCCACCGCCTGCTGCGCCTCCGGAACCGGGTGCGCGGCGAGGAAGTCCTTGACCCCGTCCAGGTGCGCCCGGGTGTGCAGGTTGCCGAGCGATTCCACGACGCGGCGGACGAGCATCGGCGCGCCTCCCGTCCGGGCGAGCACATCCGCCCAGCGCTCGCGGACCAGCCGCCAGGCATCCTCGCGCGCCGCGCGGTTGGCGAGCAGCCCGTGGACGTAGCCGGCCACGTCCTGCATCGGAACGGCGCCCTCCAGGAGGAGGCTCCGGGCGCGGGCGGCGAGCGCCGGCTCCTCGAAGCCGGTGAGGGCCATCAGGTAGCGGCGCTTGGTGGCCGGGTCCGGCTCGCCGGGGAAGGCGGCCCGGAGGGCGTCGAAGAGGCGCGCGTCTCCGGCGCGAGCGGCGATGCCCACCGCGGCGTCGAGGAGGTTCGCGTCCAGCGCATCGGTCCGCTTCTCGAGCAGCCGGCCGACGCGGGCGCTGGCCTCGGAGACGGCCCCTGCGGCCCGGGCCACCCCGCCCACGGCCCGGAGGAGGGAGGCCCGGCGGAGCCGCTGGAGGTCGTCCTCGCCTGGCGCCGGATCCCAGCTCATCCGGGTGAAGGCCGGGCCGAGGAGGTCCTCCACCCGGCGGCGGAAGCGGGCCGTGTCCGCCCCCTCCACGAGCCGGGCCTCGACGAAGCCGAGCTTCCCCACCAGCTCGTCGAGCACGGCGTCGTCCGACTCCCCGCGGAAGGCGAAGGCCAGGTCGAGGAAGTCGGCGATGCGCGCCCGGCCGGCCCGCACCAGCGCCCACTGGTCGGCGAGCAGCCCGATGCGCTCGGCGGGTGCCAGGGCGTCCAGGTGTCGCCGCAGCGCCCCCAGTGCCGCGGAGTCGTAGGCCACGCGGTAGAAGCCGGTCGAGCCGGCGTTGGCGCACACCCAGGCGATGTCGCCCATCGCCGGCAGCTCGACGGCGCGCGTCTTCTCGCGCAGGAGGACGCGCGTCTCGTGCTCTCCGGCGGCGTCCCGCCAGCGGAGGACGAGCGGAACCGGCCACTGCTCCTCGCCGCTGGCGGACGGCTCGGAGAAGAAGCGGGACTGGGCCATGGAGAAGCGCCGTCCGGTGAGCGACACGGTGACCACCGGGTAGCCGGGCTGGCGGATCCAGGCGTTGGCCAATTCGAGCACCGGCTGGCTGGAGGCCTCGGCCAGCGCCGCCCACAGGTCGTCGGCCACGGCGTTGGCCCGGGCGTGCTTGCGCATGTAGGCCCGGATGCCGGTGCGGAAGGAGTCCTCGCCGAGGAAGCCCTCGATCATCCGGAGCACCGCCCCGCCCTTCTCGTAGGTGATGGCGTCGAACGCCTCGCCCGCCTCGCCGGCGTTGCGCACCGTGCCCCGGATGGGGTGGGTGGAGCGGAGCGCGTCGAGGTGGAGAGCCACCGATTTGCCGGCATCGAAGTCCAGCCACACCCGCCAGGCCGGCTTCCAGTCGTCGACCACCTTGTAGGCCATCCAGGTGGCGAAGGCCTCGTTCAGCCACAGGTCGTCCCACCACACCATGGTCACCCAGTTGCCGAACCACTGGTGGGCGAGCTCGTGCGTCACCACCTCGGCGACGCGCTTCTGCACCGCCAGCGGGGCACGGGCCGCGTCGAGGAGGAGGGCCACCTCCCGGTAGGTGATCAGCCCGGCGTTCTCCATCGCCCCGGCCTCGAAGTCGGGGATGGCCACCTGGTCCAGCTTGCCGAAGGCGTAGGGCAGGCCGAAGTAGCCCTGGAGGCGGGGGAGGACGGCCAGCGCCGCCCCCTGGCCGAAGGCGGTGAGGTGCGCCTTCTCGTGGAGCGACCAGGTGCGGACGGGGACCTGGCCGGCTCGCTCCTCGGCGCAGCCCTCGAGCGGACCGACGACCAGGGCCACCAGGTAGCTGGAGAGCACCTCCGTCTCGGCGAACTCGGTGCGCACCTGTCCCCCGGCGACCGGCGTGCGCCGGAGCGGCGCACCGTTGGAGAGCACGGTGAGCGCCTCCGGCGCCTGGACGGTGAGGGTCCAGCGGGCCTTGAAGGCCGGCTCGTCGAAGCAGGGGAACACCCGCCGGGCGTCGGCGGCCTCGAACTGCGTGGCCGCCACCTCGCCGGCCAGGTACAGCCCGCGGAGGCCGTCCGAGAAGCGGCCGCTCCAGTCGAGGTGCAGCGTCGCCTCGCCGGGCGAGATCTCCTGCTCGAAGGCGAGGACCACCGTCTCGCTGGTGGGGAGGACGGTGACCGTGGCCGGGAGCACCGAGCCGCCCCGGTGGAGCTCGGCGCGGGTGATCTCCAGCGCCAGGGCATGGAGGACCACCTCACCGACCGGCCGGGCGACCACGAGGGTGATCTCCTCCGAGCCCCGGAAGGCCTTGGCCTGGAGGTCCACCTCCAGGCTTGCCCGGTACCGTGAAGGGACGACGTCGCGGGAGAGGCGGAAGTTCCTGTCGTCGGCGCGCGTGGGCATCAGGGGTCGCGGGACTGTAGCGCCTGAGTGCGCTCGGACCGGCAAGAAAAGCTGTGAAGAACGTCGAGGAAGCGGAGCGTCAGGGGCAGGATCCGGGGAGAGAAGCGATCCAGTCCTCGATCAGCTGGAGCCCCGCCTGATCGACCACGCTGCGGCCGATCTGCGGCATCGCCACCGAGGGGTCGGTGGAGCCGAGCCGGTGGACCATGATCGACGCGTCCGGTTGGCCGGGAACGATGTCGTAGAGCAGGTTCCCGGTGCCGCCGCCCGCGGCCACTGGCTTCTTGCACACCCCGTAGCTGTACGCGTCGGTGACGAAGGTGGAGAGGAAGAGGGCGCTGTTCTTGGCATCGCCGCCCGGGCTGTGGCAGTGCGCGCAGTTGGACTCGAGGTAGGCGCGGGCGCGCTGGTCGAGGGTCCCGGTGCTCGGGTCCAGTGGGCGAGCTGGTTCTCGGTCGTGCCGTCGGGATAGGTCAGGTCGCGGTTCAGGTTCCGCGCCTTGGGCCCGATGAGGCTGGTCACGCTGTTGCTGGCGTGGCACTGGCTGCACTGGTTGGCCTGGGGCACCAGGTACTGCGCGTCGAGCGTGCTGCCGTCCGGCCCGATGATCGTCTTGGGGTACACCCCGCCCCCCGGCGCGACGGTGGCCTTGGTCTGGGCCTGGTCCCAGGTGTAGCTGACGGCGTGCCACTCGCCGCCGGTGAGCCACATCACCCGGGTCTCCACCCACTGCACCACGGGCTGAGCCTTGCGGACGTCGTCCGGGAGCCCGAAGGACTTGGTCAGGACCGTGCCCTCGGGGAAGGTGAAGACGTTCTCCCCGTCGTAGGTGGCGGAGGCGCCGGGCGGCATCCACACCGTCCGGCGCTTCACCGCGTAGTCACTGAACAGCGGCGTGTTCAGGTTGTAGGGCGTGACGCCCGGGTTGGGGACCACGTCGCCGCCCACCATCGACACCTGGCACCAGGCGTCGAGGGTGGGAAACGGCTCCGCCTTCCCGGAGACCGGCGTGCAGCTCGGCGTCGAGTTGCTGCCGCCACAGCCGAGGGCGAGCAGCGCTCCGCCGACGAGCAGACCTACGCTTCTGAACAGCCGCTGATCCATCGATTCAGGCTCCGGGGACGGTCACTGCCGGCAAGGGGAATCCCGGCGGGTTGGCAGTGGGGGTGCCCGGCCAGGTGAAGTCGGCGATGTCGAAACGCAGCGCGGTGGTGTCGGGGACCGGATTCGCGGGATCCGGGACCAGGCCACCCTGGAAGTTCAGGTTGCCGAACGTTGCCGAGGCGCCGTTCTTCTGCCAGTAGGCCAGGGGATTGGGCGGCGTTCCGCTGGTCGCGGTACCCGTCGGCGGGGCGTAGCCAGGGCCCCCGATGCCGTCCCAGAGCAGCTCGGAGATGGTGCTGCTCGGGAAGGCGCTCTTGATCTGGAAGAGGAGCGCTCCGAAGAGCTGGACTTGCCCGGCGGCGTTGGTCAGGTGGGGCGAGCCGCCGTTGCCGCTGAACGTGTTGTCGTGCACCCAGGCGCTGCTCCCGAGGGGGTTGAACACCGGGTCGATGGGGTTGGGGAGCGTCTCGCAGAAGTTCGGCGAGCTGGCCAGGTCGAGGAGGCAGTAGCTGACGAAGGCGAAGGCCACGGCATCGTTGTTGGAGATGTTGTTGCCGTAGACCTCCACGTTGGTGGCAGCGATGACCAGGATGCCGCTCCCGGCGGGGACCGCGGCCACGGTCGTTCCGGCCGCGCCGAAGTTCAGCGTGTTGTTGTCGTGCACGTTGTTGTTGTAGACGCGCACGTTCTTCGTCCCGTGATTGCCGGACGGATCGGAGAGGCCCGGCAGGGCGAAGACGAGGATGCCGCCGGTGTTGTTGAACGCCTCGTTGTCGTAGACGTCGGCATCGGACGAGGCCTCGATCTCGATCCCGGCCACGCTCTGGGAGACGGTGCTGTTGCGCACGATGATCGTCTTCGACTGGCCGACGTAGAGGCCGGCGTCGCGGGAGCCGATGACCACGCAGCCGTCGATGAGGACGTTGGTGCTGTTCACCGGGTAGAGCGCGTAGGAGCCGTGGGTGGTGTTGTCCGCGGCGGTCCAGATGACCTTCACCTTGTTGAAGTAGACGCCCACCCCGCTCTTGACGTCGATGCCGTCGCCCTTCGGGTTCTTCACCGTGAAGCCGGAGAAGGTGATGTTCTGGGTGCCGTCCGCGGCATGGATGCCGCCCGCGCCGGCGGTCTGACCCGAGAAGTCGAGGGTGGTGGTGTCGATGCCGGCTCCGGTGATCTTCATCCCGGTGACGAGCGGCAGGTTGAGGGTGTTGTCGAAGGCGAACGTCCCGCTGCCGAAGACGAAGGTGGTGTTCGCTGCCACCGTCCCGTTGAAAGCCGCGGTGACGGTGCTGGCCGCGGTGCCGGTGGGAAATGCGACGCAGGGCGCGGCGACGCCGCTGCACAGGTCGGGGGTAGAGCTGCTGCTGCACGCGCCGAGCACGAGCGCTGCGCCGCTGAGAAGGGTGACGCCAAGCTTTCTGAGCATTCAGTGTCTCCGGTAGGTCGGTCCCCCTCGGCGGAGGAGCCGCTCGTTCGCTTGTTCTCTCTGAAATTCCCTCGAGGGCCGGCAGGCCCACTCGGGAGGGGCCGGCGTTATTGCCCCCCAGCCCCCCTCGGCGCAAGACGTCACCCACCCCCACGCACTGCGCGTGAACTAGCGAGCGAGATGGCTCCCGGCAACCCTCCGTTCGTCGGGGGTCGATGCGACTCGCATGCCTGTCGGCGGAGGGCCTGAGGAATCGGGCCGTTGGCGCGGGCCAGCGGGGCTTTCGCGGCGGCGCCCAGACCCCGGAGGCGTCCTTCGCCGTCGCCACCGGTCGTCGGCTACTCCTCGTCGTCGCCAGGGTGGCGATGGGGCCGCGAGCCGTGGGCGTGCTCGTGGTCGTGGTGGTGATGGTGGCCGTCGTGAGGGTGGTGGGCGTGGTCGCCCTCCTCGGCCCGCGTCTTCCGGAGCTTCACCATCTTGCGGCGGATCAGGTCCCGCTTCAGCGACGAGAGGCGGTTGACGAACACCGTCCCGTCGAGGTGATCGATCTCGTGCTGGAGCACGTGGGCCAGCCGGTCCTCGGCCTCCAGCGTCTGCCAGGCCCCGCTCTTGTCCTGGTAGCGGACCTTCACCTTGCGGAACCGGGGCGTCTGCTCGAACTCCCCGGGGACGGAGAGGCACCCCTCCTCGTAGGTGACCGGCTCGGCGGTCTCGAGGAGCTCCGGGTTGACGATCTCGAAGAACGTCCCGTCCGGCCGCCCCACCCAGGCCACCCGCAGCCCGATGCCCACCTGGTTGGCGGCGATGCCGATGCCCTCCGCCTCGCGGAGCGACTCCATCATCTCGTCGAGCAGCGTCCCCAGCGCCGGCCCGAAGTCGGTCACCTGGGCAGTCGCCCGGGTGAGGACCTTGTCCGGCCAGATCACGATCGGTTTCGCCATCCTGGGTCTCGGTTCCTACAACGGGAGGCGGGGCGGAGTCGTGCCCGGCGCGCACCGGCCCTTCCGCCGGGGTAGGGTGGAAGGACGATGCTCGGACGTCTCGGGGCGATGCTCTACGACCGGAACCTGGCCCGGGCCGAGGCCGCCTGCCTCGCCGGGTGGCGGCACGCGCTGCTGGCCGGCGTGCACGGGGACGTGCTGGAGATCGGCGCCGGGACGGGGCTCAACCTGCCCCACTACCCCCCGGCGGTCCGCCGCCTGGTCCTCGTCGAGCCGGACCGGGCGATGCGCGCCATGCTGGCCAAGAAGGTGGAGAGCCGCTCCGATGTCATCCTCGTCGACTCCACCGCCGAGCTGCTCCCGCTCCCGGACCGCGCCTTCGACTTCGTCGTCTCCACGCTCGTGCTCTGCTCGGTGGAGTCGCCGATGCGCGCCCTGACCGAGGTCTGGCGTGTGCTGCGGCCGGGCGGGCGGCTGCTCTTCCTCGAGCACGTCGCCGCCGAGGAGCGCCCGGCGCGCCTGCGCTGGCAGCGCTGGCTCGAGCCGCTGTGGCGAACCCTCGGGGGCAACTGCCATCTCACCCGGCGAACGGCGGACACCATCGCCGAGGCAGGGTTCCAGCTGGAGGACGTCCGCCGGGAGAGCATCCGCAAGGTGGTGGGGGTGGTGCGGCCCTCGGTGCGCGGGTCGGCCCTCCGGCCGGCGCGGGCCGTTCCCGGTTGACCCCTCGCTCCCGCGGTGCGAAATCTCTGGCACCGAGGAGCGCATGAGCGACGCAGGAACTTCGGTGCGGACGCTGTTCGGGCCCCCCTCGCGCGGATTCGAGGTCGCGCTGTGGGACGGCACCGTCCTGCCCGCCGCCGCCCCGGCGCCGAAGGGTCGGCTGGTCCTCAAGACCCCCGCCGCGGCGGAGGTGCTCGCGCCGCCGGCCAGCGAGCGCCGTGCCGCCGAGGCCTTCATCGCCGACGTGCTCGACATCGAGGGGGACACCCTGGGCGTGCTCGAGGCGGCGGCGCGCTGGCCCGGCCCACCCGTCTCCGTGGCCACGCTCCGCGCCGCCGGCGCCGCCTGGTGGCAGCGCGTGCAGTCCGCCCTCGCCCCCCATCTCCACGGACGGCGCCACTCCGTGGCACGCGACCGGTCGGCGGTCCAGTTCCACTACGACGTCTCCGACGCCTTCTACCGGCTCTTCCTCGGTCCCTCGATGGTCTATTCCTGCGGCTACTTCCCCACCGGGAAGGAGACGCTCGAGGCGGCCCAGGCGGAAAAGCTGGAGCTCATCTGCCGCAAGCTCGGCCTCCGCCCCGGTGAGCGCCTGCTCGACGTGGGGTGCGGCTGGGGCGGGCTGGTGCGCCACGCCGTGGAGCATCACGGCGCAGCCGGCCTGGGCATCACCCTCAGCGAGCACCAGCTGGCCGCCGCCCGGAAGCTGCTGGACGCTCTTCCTTCCCACCGGATGGAGGTCCGGCTCACCGACTACCGGCAGCTCGGCGACGAGCCTCCCTTCGACAAGATCGCCAGCGTCGGAATGATGGAGCACGTGGGCGACGAGCGGCTGGACGCCTACTTCGAGGCCCTGTTCCGGGCGCTGCGCCCGGGCGGGCTGTTCCTCAACCACGCCATCGCCGCCCTCCCCAACCCGCGGCCCACCGTCCCCTGGCTCTCCCGGCAGGGTGGAGGCTTCATCCGAACGTACATCTTCCCGGACAGCGAGATCATCCCGGTGGCCCGCGTCGTCGAGTCCGCGGAGCGGGCGGGCTTCGAGGTCCGGGATCTGGAATCGCTCCGCGAGCACTACGCGGACACGCTCACCCACTGGCTGCACCGGCTGGAGCAGGGGTTTGCCGAGGCGGTGCGCGAGGTGGGGGCGGAGAAGGCCCGGGCCTGGCGCCTGTACCTGGCCGCGTCCAGCGTGGCCTTTCGAATGGGAGAGATAAGCGTCTTCCAGCTCCTCCTCGCCCGCCCGGACGAGGGCGGCCGGGCGTCGGTCCCGCGCACCCGCCGCGGCTGGTACGCTTCCCTCGGCCCATGAGCTTCTTCCAGGACGCGCCCTCGCTCGGAAACCAGTACGACGACGACATCCTCCTGCGCGAGCTCCTCGCCCGGCGGGTGCCCGAGGACGTCCGCCGCGCCATCGAGCCCTCGCTGGTGGAGATGGGAGGCCTGGCCGCCGGACGGCTCCACGAGCTCTCCCAGAATGCCCGCGGCCAGGAGCCGGTGCTGGTGCCCTTCGACGCCTGGGGCCGCCGGGTGGACGAGATCCGCGTCCCGCCGGCGTGGAAGGAGTACGCCCGGGTGGCCGCCGAGTTCGGGCTGGTGGGCATCCCCTACGAGAAGGCGCAAGGGCCCTGGTCCCGCCTGCACCAGTTCGCGCTGGTCTACCTCTTCGCCCCCTCCTCGAGCATCTACACCTGCCCGCTGGCGATGAGCGATGGGGCGGTGAAGACGCTCCTCCATCACGGGGCCACGCGCCTCCTCGAGCGGGCGCTCCCCCGCCTCACCAGCCGGGATCCCCACACCTCCTGGACCTCGGGGCAGTGGATGACCGAGCGGGCCGGCGGCTCGGATGTCGGACGGTCGGAAACAATCGCCCGCCAGGCGGGCCACGGGTGGCGCCTGCACGGGACGAAGTGGTTCACCTCGGCCACCACCTCGGAGATGGCACTCACCCTGGCGCGGCCGGAGGGCAACCCACCCGGCGGCCGCGGGCTGGCGCTCTTCTACCTCGAGCTCCGCGCCCCCGAGGGCGGATGGAACGGCATCCGCGTCCTCCGGCTCAAGGACAAGCTCGGAACCCGGATGCTCCCCACCGCCGAGCTCGAGCTGGACGGAGCGCTGGCCACGCCGGTGGCCGGCACGTCGGAGGGGGTGAAGGCCATCACCCCCATGCTGATGATCACCCGCCTGTGGAACGCGGTGTGCGCGGTGTCGTCCATGCGGCGGGGGATGGCCCTGGCCCGGGACTACGCCCGGCGGCGCGAGGCGTTCGGGGCGGTGCTGGCGGAGAAGCCCCTCCACGTCGAGACGCTGGCCTCGCTTCAAGCAGAGCTGGAGGCGGCCACGCTCCTCTTCTTCCGCGCCGTGGAGCTCCTCGGGCGGGAGGAGGCGGAGGTGGCCACCGACGAGGACCGGCTCGTCGCCCGCATCCTCCAGCCGGTGGTGAAGCTGCTCACCGCGCGCCAGGCGGTGGCCCACGCCAGCGAGGTGCTCGAGGCGTTCGGCGGAGCGGGGTACATCGAGGACACCGGGCTCCCGGTGCTCCTCCGGGACGCCCAGGTGCTCACCATCTGGGAGGGGACGACCAACGTCCTGGCCCTGGACATGCTGCGGGCCATCGGCGACGGCGAGTCGCTGGAGGCGCTGCTGCACGACCTCGAGGGCCGCGCCGGCCGGGCTTCCCATCCGGCGCTCCAGGCCGCGCGCGTCCAGGCGGTGGAGGCGGCGCGCCGCGCAGCGGCCTGGCTCCGGGCCCGGGCGGCCGAGGACCCGACGACCCTCGAGGCCGGAGCACGGGCCTTCGCCCTCACCCTGGGGCGGGCCTACTCCCTGGCCCTGGTCCTCGAGCACGCCCAGTGGCTGCTCGACACGAGGGGAAACCGGCGGGGAGTGGCCGTGGCGCGGCGTCTGGCCGCCGGAGGTCTGGACGTCCTCGACACGGTGGACGCGCCCGGAGAGGCGCTCCAGGTGGCCTTCCCGGAGCCGCGGTGACCGCCGGGGCGAGCGGAGCCTCCGAGCCCCTCGCCACGGTCGCCCCGGAACCCACCACGGCGAGTGCCACGCCGACGCCTGAGGGCGCCGCGCCCGGCCACAGGTGCCTCGACTGCGGCGCGCTGCTCACCGGGAAGTTCTGCTCCGTCTGTGGCCAGAAAGACGGGCCCCTCAGGCAGGGGCTCGTGGATCTGGCGCTGGAGTTCTTCCAGCATCCGCTCATCGACACCAAGCTCTGGAAGAGCCTGGTCCCCCTCGTTCTCCGGCCAGGCGCCCTCACCGAGGAGTACCTGGCCGGCCGGCGGACCCGTTACGTGCGGCCGCTGAAGCTCTACCTCACGGTGAGCGTCACCTTCTTCGCCCTCCTCGCCCTGTTCGTGCCGGAGGGGGTGATGAAGGTGAGTGTCGGCAATCAGGATTTTACAAAGGGCCTCGTCGCCGGGCTCAAGGGCCAGCGCGTCTCGGATGAACAGCCGGTCGAGGAGCTGCACCTTCCGCTGAAGTCGCTCGACGAGCGGTTCCAGCGGAAGGTCAAGGCCCTCGAGGCCCCGGGGGGAGAGACCCTGGCGCACGCGGTGCGCGCCCGGGCGAGCGAGCAACTCCCGAAGATGGTCTTCCTCCTCCTCCCGTTGTCGGCCGTGCTCTTCAAGCTCTTCTGGCGTGAGAGGTACTTCGTCGAGCACGTCGTG
>Ga0335083_10004755_pt1 | contig 17255 bp, 14 predicted proteins | sample Lox_Sample_42_FD_206716 | JGI IMG/M metagenome (GOLD analysis project Ga0335083, IMG submission 206716) | Soil microbial communities from Loxahatchee National Wildlife Refuge, Florida, United States - Lox_Sample_4.2 | ecosystem: Environmental > Terrestrial > Soil > Wetlands | place: USA... | reverse complement strand
GGCCCACAACAGGGCCTCTGCCATCGGTGTTCCCCCGCTTGAGCCGATATTGAAGAATCCGGCCCTTGGCTTCGCACCAAATGGTTTCAACTCCGCCAGGCCTCTGCCCCAGGGGAAAGCCCCAACAGCGCAGGTCACTCCCGGGAGGAGTTCCAGCGCCTCAGCAGTGACGAACGTTGCTTGTAGTGCCACGGACATTTTTTCAGGGTTCATTGATCCGGAGCGGTCGGTGAGCAGCACGATCGCCGTGTTGTCGTCCTGCTTGTCCCTCCGAGCCTCGAATATCCGGGTGTCCGGTGTCCGGCAAGCTACACGATATACCGACCGGCTGTCGATTCGGTGGCCTGCTCTCTTTGCATTGCACTGTTGCAGTCGGACCGCCTGGAGGAGTCCGGCAAGCTGGCTCCGCATTCTGCTCGTCTTGCGACGCGCATCGTCGAAGCCCATTTCACCTTCGATCCTTCTCTGATCTCCGGCGCCGCTGCCGGCCCCGACGCTTGGATGATGTGTGTCGGGGATCTCTTCCAGGCTACCGGTCCGCTCTCCTTTGGTGTGTTCTTTGCCGAGCATCTGCGCGACCATCTTGCCGAGGTCGACCTTCTGGGTTGCCTTGCCGACATCGGCTGTCCTGAGCCCAGCCAGGTTGTCCGACTGTTTTCCGGCAGATGTCCGTGGACTGTCCGCGGACGTGCCCTTGGACTCGCTTTCGCCGGGAGATTGGTTATCGCCGTTTCCTGCATCGGCACTCGGATTGTTCTTGCCGCTCTCCGGACGCTTATCCTTCTGTCGGGGCGGCGGCGGGTTTTTGATGAGTGCTTCAATTTCGTTTCCGAGATTTACGCAATCGTCCAGGGTGTTGCATGAGCCTACTCTGGCGACACATGCTGCAAATTGATCGCAGAAGGGATCGCCGAAGGTTTGCCTGCTCCATGTCTCCATTTCGGAAGCATAGTCTCCGAGCGGTTGTCCAAGGACATACGCCCGGCCGCGGCACACCAGCCAGCTGGTCAGAAGTGACATGGGCTGGCTTTTCGTTCCCCGGAAACTGCCATCCTCGTGTTTGAGAATGCCAACCATGTCCCGTAGATTGATTGCGCATCCAGGGAAATCTTTGCACTGTTTCTTTTCAATATAGACTTCCTCGATGAGCTCTCCCCACGTTCCCATGTCTCTCTCAAAGTCAGAGTGACGGACGTGGGCGGATTCATGATCGACGTAACCGCGGGCGAGAACTGCCGCCTTGAGATCGTCGGGAGGAAGGGTGGGAATGATGATTTCGCTGCCGGTTGTGTAGGCTTGATCTCCCTCGATCCGGAGGGTCACGCCCATCTTTGCGCCGAGGGCCTGCAGTGCGATCCGCAGGCCTCCGATGACAGTGGCTATTTTCGGTGTCATGGTTTCTCCTGTAACAACGCTCCCCCCTGCAGGGAGCGTCTGATGATGCTTCCCCCGCAGGGTGGGAGTGTCCTTTCCAGGACTAGAACCATTCCGCTGGCGCCTCCTCGAATTGAGGCAGGTAGGAAAGGTCCGGTATGACCTCGATCTCTGTGGGCTCTTCGGTGGCTTCCAGTCCCTCCACCGATTCGTCTATCGGTTCTTCGGCCGGTTCTTCCTCGACAGGGAGGTTTTCAGCGATCTCCCTGGCCTCCGGAATGTTGCCGAGGAGGTGGATAACCCCGCACAATGCGGCGAAATCCCCACCCTTGATCGGCCCGGTTTTCGGCAGGCTGGTGAGCGTTGACCTGATGCCGGTGACCAGCTCGTTCAGACCGGGCTCGAGAAAGACCAGACCTTCGATCTTTTCCAGCATCGCCCTGATCGGCCGCACCGTCTTCTGGCCAACCTCCAGTTTGCCTCGGAAGGAGCCTTCCCAGGTCAAGCGGGCCTGCTGCCGGACCTCGTGGCGGAGTTGATCGGCCAGGCCGTTTATCTCCGTCTCAAGACCCGTCTCGTGCCCTTCGACCGGGTTGATGTTGAATGTCTGTACTCTGAAGGCAAGTTGGCCCTTGACGTATTCCAGGCTTTCCACCGCCCGGGCGATGACTTCCTCCCAGCCGGGGTTCTGCGCTTTCCAGTCCTGAACCGCCTTGTCGTACTCCGACAGGAATTCGATCCTGGCTGCATTGTATTCACCTTTGATGACGTCGAGTTCAGCCATGAGACCATCGAGCTTCTCCACGGGAACTGCATACCCGCCGAGAAACCTGGTCCCCACTGAAAGGACGGTCCGTTCCGCTCGCCTCTTGAAGGTCGCAAATGGCGCAAGCGCCGCCGGGTCCATGACCCGTTTGCTCCCCAGTGAAGCAAGCTTCTGGGGTGGGAGTTCGCTGCCGTCCGCCAGTTTCAGATCCTCCTCGCGGAGCTGTTTCCGCCCAGTCCAGAGGGAAACCGACAGTACGAGAATTACTATGTTGTCCAATATGTTCATGACGTCTCCTTTCGTTACGGAAGGAAGACATGTCACCCCATGGGGGATGTCTTTGTCTCCCCGTCCGGGTGGTTATTAGAACCATTGATCGCTGTTCTGGTCGGACAGCCACTCGCTCATGACTTGGCTAGCCAAGGGCGGAGTGCTGCTTGCCGGCCTGTTACGTGGTGGTGAACTGGGCGGTGTAGCCGGTGTAGTCTGACGCTGGTGTGACCAGCCGGAGCCGGGGAACCATTCGCCAACCAGGCGGTAGCCTTTTCCCTTCTTTTCCTCGATTTTCTTGTCGAGGTCTATCCGGGACGGGCGATCGCTGATGGTCTTGGATTGATTCACCTGGCCGGTCTTTCCCCACTGACTGATTACTTCCCTGTCGGTGAGGAACCCGAGCCAATCCTTGCCGCCGCTGGCAGAGGGTGCCCTCAACCAGATGCCGTACTGGGTGTTGCCGGGAACGAACATGGTCCACCTCCTATGCAATGATCCGCTGTACCAGCTCGTGGAGAGCCTGGCGGGACTGCACTTCGGCCCGGAAGCCGAGCGCCCGGTCGAGGGCATAGACGATGGGGTTTATTCCCGGTTTCGCTTTGTAAAAGGTGGCCAGTTGCGCCCACCGTATGAGGGTGCGGGTGCAGAAGGTGACCTCGATCTCGCCGCTTACGAAGAGATCGCGGACCTTGTTGGCCACTTCCACCATTTTCTGCCGGATCGGGGAGGGAACTTCCGGAACCGCTTTTTCAAGGGCCTGGTTTTCCTCCGCCGGGTCGGCATAGCCGACCTCCAGCATCATGAACCTTCCCATGGAGGCGAGGTTCTGGCGTTTGGTCGCCTGGTAGAGGCCGGTGGCATCGCCGTTGCCGGCGGTGTTTCCGGCGAAGATTATCCTCGCGCCAAAGCGCAGGGGATCGATGGTTTCTCCCGTTTCCGGGATCATGATGGTTCGGCCTTCATTGACGGCGTTCAGCCCGACAAAGGTGCCCGGGTCGAGGGTGTCGGCCTCGTCAAGGAGAATCCATGCAGATGACGGGTCCTTGAGCCCCTGGATAAAGGGACCGTCCACCCATTCCATAGTGCCGCTTCTGACGACGAAGCGTCCGAACAGTTCCGGCATCTCCATCCGCTCGTGACAGGAAACCACGTAGAGAGGGATGTTGAGCCGAGCGGCAATTTGAGTGACGATGGACGATTTCCCGGAGCCGGTGGGACCGACGACGTAGAGTGGATCGGCCCCTGCCGCTCCTTTCATCCAGGCCAGAATGTCCGACAGGATTTCTCTCCGGAACACATAGTCCGGATTGGAGCGGGGGATCATCCCGTGTTTCACGTTGTCGCGGACATCGACGGTGATTGTGGCGGGGGCCTGAATGCCGAATACTTCAGTGATGGGTTTCTTCATGATGGTCTGTCTCCTTTCGGGAGGCGGACCACTCCCTTGGGGGAGATAGTCCGCCCCCATGGGGTTGAAGTTTGAAATTGCGTATGAATGCTATGCCGATTCGAGGGGCATGCAGGCATCATCCATTTCAGGCATCTTTGATGCCTAAGCGCTCCAGGATGTATGCCGGCGCGCAGCCTTGATCCAGCAGCCAGTTGAGCTGCCGTTCCAGGCCGGTGTTGTTGACGTCGGCGGCGGTGTTGGCTGTCGAGTCGTGAACGATTTCGTCCAGGTCGCCGTCATATTCGTCATGGTTTTCGATCAGAGAAAGGAGACGGGTGACAGTGACAAACCTTTCCCATTCTTTCAGTTCGATTGCCTTGGCAATCTGCTGCAATCCCTTTTGGATATCGACTCCGTATCGCTGAAGCCATGCAAGATAATCTTTAAGCAGTTGCAGCTCCTTGCAGGTGAGAATGTCAAGATTCATTGCTCCTCCTTCCAGGCGGAGATGATTTTCGGACATCCCGATGCCATCTTTGCCACAACCGTGACCCCCTTGTAGCGAAACCTCAGGGGTTTTTCTGTGAGAAGAGGTGTGGCAAACCTGACACCTTCCAGGGCCTCAAGCGGTACTGACCGCTCAAGGATTCGATTGGCGCCGTGCAGCGACAGGGTGAGAACCGGCATGCGTGCCACCTCCTTTCCGGGCAACCGTTTCCGGGGCATTGGGCTCCGGAGCGGTGGCTGCAGCAAGGAAGCAGAAACAGACCGCAATCACCATGAAGAGTGCAGCCAGGACGGTCCGGGCGAGTTCCTTGAGGTCCTCGCTGTTCATCTTCGACTTGGCGTGGTGTTTTAAATCAGTGGGCAGGACGCCCATTCGATGTCTCATGATATTTCCTTTCCGGGAGCGGATGCACGCCTCCCCTGAAAGGAGTTCCCCTGTAGGGAGCGCGTGTTCCGCCCCCTGTTGGGGTTGTGTATCAGGCGGCCTTCGCAAGCGGCGCCGGTGGCAGTTTCTTCACTTCCAGTTTCGTGTAGCCGGCCTTATCCTTCTTGCAGGCCTGGTATACGAGTGGATACTCTTTCTTGACCTTCTTCGAATCGACATAATCGGAAGCGGCAATCATTGTTGTCGCGACCGCTATGCCGTCGTCGGTAACCCCGTGGAATGATCCGCCGAAAAACTCGATCAACTCGTTCTTCATCGGCTCCAGCCGTTTTTCGAGGTCCTTTTTCTTTCGGTCGAGTTTTTCGTACTCGGTGATTCGGCACTCGACTTCGATCGGAACCTGCTGGTCATTGTGAGATGGGCAGCCGCCGCGATAGGGGCAGTATCCGCAGAGAACCCCTGGCATGCTTTCCGCCGGTATTCTTCCGCCCTTTGCCTCGATCAGCTCCAAGCCCTTTTCGACGTAAAAACCGAAGAGGGTCATGTCCGGGGTGAAGGAGTTGAACTCCTGTTCCTCCCCTTTACTCAAATCAGCGGCCAAAATGCTCCCCCTGATCTCGATCCCTGGGAATCTGACCGCCAGGAGCCCCAGCTGTATATGAAGTTGCCCAATCCAGTTGCCATAAGGCTCCGTTGGTATGCCGTCAGTCGTTTTGCATTCGATGATGTGGAGTGATCCGTCCTTGTGCTTGATCGCGAAGTCGAGGTGCGCCCCGATCGGATGATCCGGGTGCTCGACTACGAGTTGGCGCGTGAAACAGGGTCCCGAGGCATCAGGGAATTCTTCCGGCGATACTTCCCGGAATCCCATCACCTCGAACCGTTCTGCCTGATCGATCTCGAAAATGTGCCCCCTTCTTTTCTGGCGCAGCTCCCTGGCTGTCGGTTTCGCAGGCGATTTCATCTTCAACAGCACCTTGCGATAGCAGCCGCAGATCTCGGAAGCCGTGGCCATCTCATTCCGGGGCCGGGAAAAGTCGTCGAGGCTCTTCGTGTTGCTCTTTTCGATCAACAGAAGCGCCTGGGTATTGAACGTGACGAGTTTGCTCATATGTCGGTCTCCTTTCGTAAATTGCCCGGGGAGACGGAACACTCCCGCGAGGGAGGTCGTCTCCCTGACGGGGTAGATGGCGTGAGTGTCTACATGCAGGCGTAGGCAATGACCGCCGACACCAGAATGGAAGTTCCCACCATGAGTCCGGCAATGATGTTCTTGCAGGATATCTCGACCGGTGACTTCTCCGCTTTCATGTAGATGGTTCTGCCGTTGGCGCATCTGATGGGTACGGTATTGGCTCTCATTTCGTGTCTCCTTTCGGGTTGTCCGGAAGAGGAGACACGTACCCCTGGAAGGGAGACGTTATCTCCCCTTTGGGATAGTTGATGGTGAATGTCAGGCCCGTCTGCGTTTGGTCGGTCTCCCGGTCACGAGGTACGTGCCGAAAAGGGTAACTTCCAGCATCCCTCCGGTCAGGTACTCGTGATACTTCTCTTCCGGGAACGGCTTCATGACCTCCAGCCCGTCTTCGAAGACGATGACCGGGATGGTTTCTGAAACGGGAGGAGGTGAAAGGTCCGGCTGCGGAAAAGGTATGACCTTGGCCGTTGCCGGTGCTGATGCGGCAATCCTGTTTTCGTCCCTCACCCTGGCGTTGTCGGAGCGGGTCATCTTCTTGAGCAGGGCGCTTGGGTCCTGATAGTCGATGTTCCCTTCCTTGAGTGCCTTGGTGATAAGGGCGGAAAACGACTGGTTGCCGCTGGTGCATTCCGCGGGGTCGATGTCTGGTGTTTCCCCTTCCGCCAGCTTGGCGATCATCCTCTTCTCCAGGGTATAGGCAAGCTGAGCCTCCTGGATCGGCGAAGAGGTGAGATACCAGTAACGGCAGGGACGGACTTCCCCGTAGATCATGCGGTGTATGTCTGCGGTATTGACGCGGCGGATTCTTCCTTCCCCCTGTTCGGCCATTCTGGTGTTGTCGGTGTAGTCGAACCACGTGAGATTGTTGAATTGGGAAAGGTTGAGTCCGGTCGCAACCCGGTGGTATGAGGCGATGACGACTTGGGCAGTGGTCTTTTCAAACCACGCTACCAGTCTGTCGGGTGCTACCGAGTCGGGGAGAACGTCGATGGACACGTTGGGAACGCTGTCGGCGATGATCCGCTTGAGCGGGCCGCGCATGTCGATCTTCTGCGTGTTGCCGGTATAGACCAGCAAGCGCTCTCCCCAGTTTTCAATCTGCCGGACGATGTTGACCAGCTCGGCTTCTTTTTCGAGCAGTTCATCGACCGGCCTTCTCCACAATGTTCCGAGGAGATCGCCACGCAAGCGGAGCTCGTCGTCGGCGTGCCTGAAGGTGTCGGACACCCGCAGAAAAGCCGCCGTTCTGACGCTTGCGGCGGGCATCTTGTCCTCGATCGGCAGTTCCGCGTCATCTATGATTTTGTCGATGGTCCTCATGCACTCTTCAACTTCCGCATGGGGAGCGCATTTGATTACTTCCCGTTCGACCGGAGGGAGATCATCGAAGTCCTCCGAGTCGACATTCACGAAGTTCGGCAGGGTGTAGACCAGGGCTGCCGGTGAGATCCCCGCCGTGTCGTAGGTTTGCACCTTTTCCGAATCACGGTGGCGGTTTCTCTCGTCGGATTTCCTGACTTCCTTGAAGGCGCCGTACTTCGCCTGGAAGTCGGTGGCTGATTTCATGTCCCATCCCGCTTCCCGCATCTGCACCGGATTGATTCCCCAGAGCAGATTGTAGAGACTCTTCGCCATGCCGTTCGTTACGGTCGCGGTAAGACAGAGCACCCGCTTGGCGGAAGCCGCCAGACGGATGAACGCGGTCCCCTGATTGGACATCAGGTTTGCCGCGTTGTGCGCCTCATCGAAGATGGCGAGGTCGAAGGGTATTCTCTTGAGAAAACGGATGTACGGGAGCTGCTTATTCTGGGATTTCACCTCGACTGACGTGCCGTTCCGTTCGATATCGGCGATCCATTGTCGGTAACGAAGGGGTGGCCGCTTGTTTTCCGGGATGTAGGTGTAGAGGACATCGCCGCAGAAGGGGCAGTGTTCCTTGCTCCCCCTGGTGATTCTCTTCACCTCGGCCAGGCAGTTGAGGCAGCAGGTGGTGTACTTTGGTCCCTCCTTGGTCCGCACCAGCCTGGTTTTCGTGACGGGCACGAAATCCGGGTGCATGCGGAGGCGGGTGTAGGCGATGAGATAAAGTCCTTTCGGCCGGGTGTGGCTCAGTTCCCACAGCCGTTCCCAGGAGTCGATCACGTGGACAGCGAAGCCCTCGTTTTCGTACTCCTTTACCATCTGGGGGACGAGTTGCGGTTCCGTCACCATGATTGACCTTTTGGCTCCGGCGATATACTTCACCGCCTTGGCCATCCAGGTTTTACCGGTGCCGGTGTTGGCCCGGATGCCGATTCCTTTCCTTCCGGAAGCAAACGCCTTCATGACCGCCCTCACTGCCTCCCTTTGGGGGGCTTTCAGGCCGATCTCCCTCAGCTCAATGGCAAGGTATTCTTCATCCTTGCCGATCTCGTGGAGGGGTTGGTAGATGGTGGTGAGCTTCTTGAGGAGGATCGTGGACAACTGGGAATTGAGTTCGACGTAATCGAAACCCAGCTCCCTGGCGGCTTTTACTTCGCCGGTTTTGTCCATGAGGAAGGTCTCAACGGTCGGTTTGTGGATGATGGTCGTCGTCTTGGTGCCGTCGCTGTAATCCTCGAACGTTTCGGGCTTTTCGACGAGCATGTACTTGGCCAGATAATGCGTGCCGTTGATGGTGACGCTTTCGATCTGGCTGTTCATTGCCGCTAACTGGACGGCATGGGCAGTTCTGAGGGTGGATACGGGCTGAATGCTGGTGTCGTAGCTGGCAGGATATTCCTTGTCCAGCATCACCGTGATCGCCTTGTCCAACCGCTCTTCACAGCCCTGATAGAACCCGTTGAGGTCCTTGCACTGGAGCATGGGTCTGGTCTTGGGCCCGCCTGCCTCGACCTCGATCTTGACGGTCGGGTTTTCGGCGTAGGTCAGGATCAGGTCCTGTCCAGTGTTGTCCAGGTTGTCGTAGTTGTGATAGTAGGGTGGGCGGTATGAGGTTGGTTCGTTACTGACATTCTTCCTGAGAAAAATGACCACCTGCCTGAAAGCCGCGTGTTCCTCCGATCTGTAGGCATACCGGTAGGTGAAGCTCCCGCGCAGAAGTTCGATCAATTTTCCCTTCAGCTCGTATTCCGGGATGATCAGGACCATGACCCCGCGTTTGGAAACCATGGGGGCTGCCTTTTCGATCCAGGTGATGAGCTCTCCGCCGTTTCGGTTGTAGGGTGGATTCAGGAGGAGGATGTCGAACGATCCGGTGTTGGTGGTGTCGAAGAATGATGTGTTGAGTTTTTGGTCGATGCCGCGGATTTTTTTGAAACGCTCCGCGTCAAGTTCCACGGCAAAGGAGGCAACGCCTGTGTTTTTGGCGCTCGCCTTGGTAGCGGCCTGTTTCGCATGGCGGACCATGTTGGACAGGAACGCCCCTTCGCCTGCACACGGGTCGAAGATGGTGACCATCTTTTCGTGAACGCTCGTCCGGTCCCAGCCAAAATTGATGCTGACGACCTTCCTGACAAGCTCCACGTCGCGCGGGAAAGTGGGATAGAACCCCTTTGCCAGCTCGTTACCCTTGGTGCGGGAGTGGGTGTTGATTTTTTCAGTGAATTCCATGTCCGCTCCTCGTGACAGGGGGAGGTGACATGGCTATCCCTTGTGCGGGGAGGAGGCCAGGCCACCTACCCCTGTCGGGATAGATTGTTCTACTGCTGTTGTTCCTGTTTCACCTCGACTGTGATGCCGGTTGTGGTCTCAGGAAAGGCAAACCCGCCGTATCTGATCCGGTTCCGTACTTCTTCGGAAACGTTCTCGATCAGGCGGTAGCACATCTTGTTGCCGATCTGGGGGACCAGGGACTCCGCCATGTCAAACAGGGGAAGATACCAGTCCCGATGCACGAACTGCTGCTGATCCAGGATGCGGGAGTAGATGGTGAAACACTCCTCCCGGTTGTTCCCGATAATAAGGCGCCGCTGTTTGCCCGGAAGGATGTACAACCCCGAGTAGCCGTTATCCATCTTGCCGATAAGGCTCACCGGTCCTCCCACACTTATGCGGTTGCTCTTTTTCCCGGGGATTTCCAGAAGAGGCGCCTCCTTGTCGTAGAGGATCTGGGCAAAGGCCCGGACCTCCTGGGAGGGCCCGTAGGCGGACAACATAACGATGAGTCTGTCGTTGTCCAGGATCAGGTTGTTGCAGAAAATGGTTGCCGAGGCGCGTTGGCCAAGGAGTGAAATGGTTGGTTGCATAGCATCCTCCTGTAGAGATGGGTTGAATGGCTGTATTACGCTGCCATCTTGTAGACCCATGACTTATTGGAGGGATGCCACCGGAAGCCTTTCGCTTTCAGGAACTCCTTGGAGGCCGTGTCCTGAAACGACGGCTTGGCATGTACCTCGCCGGCTTCCTCATTCGTCTCGAACGGGATGCGATGGGCAGTCAGGGCGGCAGTTATGTCCGTCACCTTGCTTGCTGCCGAATCGCCTTTCTTCGTTTTCGCTTCCAGGGCCTTGACTGCGGCAGTCATCTTTTCGGCGGGAATCTCTTCGAGTCTTTTTACTCCCAGATAGGCGAGAAATTTGTCCCGATCGGCTCCAACCGTTTTGATGGTCTCCTTCAGCTCCAGCACCTGTTCTTTTGTTATGAACTTAGGCCCTGCCGGTTGTTGCTGTTCCGTTTTGTCGGCAGGCTGCCGTACAGCTTCTCCCGAATCCAGCCACTCCCGGATAGATTTCCCATGGTCCTCGGTCAGTTTTCCGAAAAAACCATCGAAAATCTCAGTCCGGTCTTTGCTGGAGCAGGCAATGTGACGTTCCTGGTCGACATCGAACACAAGCGTGAACTCGTAGTCGAGGCCTTCCCGTTGCACCGGCGCCATGCCTACTTTTTTCGGAAACTTTTTCCCTTTTTCGTCTTCGACGAGGATGTACTCGGTCTTGCTGCGCATTGTCCCGATGATGTGCATCGGCGACTGCAGCATGGCATCGACGAGGGAATTGTGCTTGGGGGTCGCTTCACGCCACCCGGCAAACTTGTTCCCTTTGGCCGATTCGCTTTTGGCGTCAACGAACTCCAGAATACCGCCGGTCCCTGCCCATGCATGGGAAAGGGAGTCGATGATGAGAAGATCGTAGCCGAGCTTTTCCGCCTCCTTGATACCGCTGATGTATTTCTCAACGGTAAAGGGGGGCTTGATTACCGACACGTCGTAGTCGCCCAGGTGAGCATACAACGACGCGCTCTCGTTTTCCGTATCGAGCACCGCTATTTTCCCTTTTGGACCGACAATGCCGAATGCCAGCTTGAGGGCGGACATCGTTTTGCCGGAACCTGCGGGGCCACACATACCGATACGGGCTTTCGCTCTTTTTCTGACTGCTTTTTGAAACATGGTCCTATCTCCTTTCTGACGGTTTTGCCTGACAGAGGAGACGGACCACCCCGCAGGGGTCAGTTGTCCCTCCCCTGTCAGGCTGGTTAAGTTGTGATGTTACGTGTCAGTAAGCCGGATCAGAACGGGTCGTCTCCTTCGGGAAAGCCAGGTCCTTCATGGGACTGTCCGGCTTCCTCGTGATTCGAGCCATCTTTTCGTGACAGCATCTGCATCTTCTCACCGACGATTTCCGTGGTGTAACGATCCTTGCCGTCCTTGTCCTGCCATTTCCTGGTCTGGAGCCGACCCTCGATGTACACTGTCTTTCCCTTACCCAGGTATTCGCCGGCAATTTCCGCCAGGCGTCCCCAGAGGGTGACATTGTGCCATTCGGTCCGCTCCTCCCATTCTCCTTCCTTGTTTTTGAACTTCTCCGATGTCGCAAGAGAAAAACTCGCGACCGCCGTGCCGGATGCCGTGTAACGGACCTCCGGGTCTTTTCCCAGGTTCCCTATTAAGAGCACCTTGTTCAAACTTGCCATGACTGCCTCCCTGTTGGTTTTTCCCGAACATGGAGACGGTCACCGATCCCGTATGGGGAGAGGTTTGGTCTCCCGGTCGGGATTGGTAAAATGCCCGCCGCTGATAAGGCTTGTCGCGGGTTTGGGGTACAAAAAAACCCGTTTCAGCGCGATTGCCGAAACAGGTCTATACGGGTTTCAGGAAATAAAAAAGGCGCTGGCCTTGTTCAGGGCGCACCTGTGGTTTGATTGTTTACTGTCGCCTTTGCCCAAGGTCGACACATTGACTACGTTTCACCGGGAAAGGGGCGAAAAGCGCGCCGGGCTCTCCCTGAATGTTATCCCATGCCTGGGTATTTTCTCCTCTGGGCTGTCCAGAAGAGTTTATCCGGGGACGATGATGCCCTCGCGGAGTCTCTTTCGGTGAAAGAGTGTAAAATATGACTTATTTTTTTACCCGATTATAACGCTGTCGTCAAGTGATTATTTTGTATAACCATCTGTTATATCAATTGTTTCTGGTTGTTTCATTTTGATTTATGCGGGCGAATTCTCTGCCTCTTGGCCGCGTGAGAAGGAACAATTTGTCAGATACACCGCTTGCATGCGCAGGTAAACTATTTGGGATGTATGTCTAATGTTATTAGGCGTTTAGGTGGTTTTTGGGTGTATTTTTTTGGTTGACAAAATTGAGATTTTGTGTATGATTCAACAAATTATATTGTCTAAGGAGGCTGTATGAAAATTGCCTTAAAGCCTAGAATAAAAAGAGTTCCCACCCAAAAAAAACCTGGCTCATACGACTGTTAAAAATCTCAGGTTTCAATTAATTAAAATTAACAGCCCATGCTGACTATTGATTAGTTTGAAGGGAGAAGTGTATCTATGTCTAACCGAGACAGCTAGGTATGAAGACTTTAGTCGAATGCCCTGATTTTTCACTTCCTGGAGTTGATGGTAACTCTTATACTCTACGAAATTTTGAAGACACCCATGTATTAGTTGTACTTTTCCTCTCCAATACCTGCCCGTATGTTGACGCGTTAGAAGAACGCATCCTAAGTTTATCGCATAAATATTCCCCTTATAATGTTGCATTCCTGGCAATATGTTCGAACTCTAATCCAAGTATTTCAAGTGGAAATTCCTTTGAGGATATCCGACAAAGATGGCAAAACAAAGGTTACAAATTCCCATATTTGTATGATCAAAGACAAAATGCGGCAAGATCTTTTGGTGCAATTTGTACACCTGATATATTTGTTTTTGATCAACAAAAGATATTAAGATACCACGGAAGATTTGATGACAATTGGCAAGATCCCTATGCAGTAAGAAATAAATACGTCGAAGAAGCAATAATCGCAATTTTGAATAATGAAGATGTAACTGTTGACCAGCCAGCTTCTATTGGATGCGTGATAAAGTGGAACGAATCTGATGCAATTCCAATCTCACCAGCCGAATATATTATCTCTCCACACCTTAGAATACTAAAACATCCAAGCAAAATATTACTAATCAATCCTATGAACGGGGTCTTGATCGAGGCGAATGAAGACCTCGTCAGCTTAATTATGATGTTTACCACCCCCAAGTCAATCGATGATGTCATCAGTTGCATAGAAGCACCTGATGATATTTTTGAAATCTTCTCAGAGCTTATATCAAGTAAATATCTTATAGAAATAAATGAAAATGAGAATCTTCCTCTCATTGAGCGGGTTGATCAAAGAAGAAGAAGGGTTCGTTGTGGGTCATTACTTTCGATATTACGTCTAAACCTCGCAAATAACTGTAATTTCAGGTGCGCTTACTGCTATATGGAAGCTGAATCGGTCAACCGTGCCAAAAAAGACAATGGTACTCTAATGTCTTTGGCTGTAGCCAGAAAATCAGTTGATGTATTTTTGGATAATGCTTTAAGAAATGGTCGCAGAAATATAACAATTCGCTATATTGGCGGTGAACCGCTCCTCAATAAAGACGTTTTATTAAGAACAATATCTTACGCAGAGGAATTGTGCAAAGCTAAAGGAATTGGGGTCACACACTTGCTTTGTACGAATGGCGTATTAATCGATACGGATATAATTAGCGCTTTTAAAGCGTTACAGGATGGCCATGTTTTGGTTAGCTTGGATGGCGTTCAGAGTGATAATGACAAAATTCGATATTATATCGATGGCAGCGGAACATACAATGACATTGTGAAATCTATTAAACTTTTGATTGACAATGGTGTTAATGTTGGGGTTCCAACCGTTATAAGCCAAACAAACATAAATCGACTGGATGAATTTCTCACGAAAATGAAATCAATTGGCATAACAAGAGTAGGGTTGAATCCAGAGTATAATTTTGGCCATAACGCTTTTGATTCGAAAACCCTTCCAGTTTTAGTAAGCAAACTGATAAACTACAGAAATGTAGGTTTTGAAGAAGGCATGGAATTGAACGGTAAAGCATACTTAACTGAACAAAACGTTATTTATAACCACCTTGCTTATTGCGAAGGTATGGGAAGAGCTTTGGTCGTTGACCCTGACGGGACTCTCTCCTGTTGCGACAAATTTGCAGATAAAATCGGTACCATCGATAATTTAGATGATTTCCTGGGATCACAAACGTATGAAAAATTTGCTATGCGTGTTCGCGGAAATATTATTGCTTGCAATGATTGTGAAATTAAATGGTTCTGTAACGGAGGTTGCGCTGCCGAAATTAATTCCACAAACGGTGACATTCTAGAAAGATCTATCAATTGTGATTTCATAAAAGCTATGTTTGAAATGACTTTTCAAAAGATTGATTACAAATATAGTTAATATTCGATGTCCAATTCCATTGTAAAGAAAAATATTGTCCATGTCTTGCTTGTTTCATCACAAACTATGCAAGAATATTATTCACCTACAGTTCACCATCCGCCCGTAGGTGATTTAGGAATTAGAAGTCTTGCTGCCTGGTTGAACAGTTTCGATATCGGCACTGATATAATACCTGCTCATGCGCAGTCAGAAAGTGAAACATTACAGCGCATTGCAAATAATCCTGACCTTAAGATATTAGGGATATCCCTAAACATTACTGGTCTTTTGTTTGCTCGTAAAATAACGCGCCTCGCTAAAATTAATAGGCCAAATCTGATAATTATTCTTGGTGGGTATTTGCCAACCTTTGGTAGCCAAGAAATACTTAACGAATGGAGTGAAGTAGATTATATTGTTCGTGGTGAGGGAGAATCCCCCCTTCTAGCATTATGCAGAAACATTCTTGGCTTGCATGGTTATGATCTAGCTCAAATTCACGGTATTAGTTTCAGGCAAGACGGCAAAATCATAAATAACGAAATAGGGATGCCGATAGTTGACTTGGGCAATCTTCCGCCTCCACTTCGTAACGTAGCGAATATGCCTGACATTTGCACTGATGTAATGGTAAGTGCAAGTCGTGGTTGTTATGGTAAATGCAATTTTTGCAGCATTGCAAGCTTCAATGGCGGATATGGGAAAAATCCATGGCGTGGTAGGAATACTGAACTCATTGCCGAAGAAATTGCGGAGTTAAGAAGCAGATTTAAAGCTGAATTCATCCATTTTGTAGATGATAGCTTTTTAGGGCCACAAGGTCGGTTAGAAAGATGTATTGAGTTAAAAGATGCTTTTGAAAGAAGGAAGCTGGAAATACCCTTCCTGATAAGTATGAGAGCAAATGATGTTGATAAGGAATGTATTAAAATACTTAAAGAATGTGGATTGGCGGCTGTACATTTGGGTATCGAAAGCTTTTCAAGCAGACAACTGAGGGATGTATATAACAAGGGCATTGCGCCAGAAACCAATTTGCAGGCTATAAACATCTTAGCAGAAGAACGTATTCATACTCAACTTGGCATTATACTTTTTGAACCTACAGTATCGCTTGACGACATTGAAACAAATTGCAAACATATTTTAAAAACAGGAAGTGCTGTGGTAAAAGGCAATGACTGTATGTTGTTCTGTGCTGATGGGACGGTTTTAGCTGATCGCCTTATACAATCTGGGCAGTCTTTAGGCAAGGAAGACTATATTAATAATATATGGGCATTCGAAGATACTAAATCTGAAAGAATATATAAACTTTTAAGAGATTTCAATGTTAATTACCCAGAGCTACCGAGCAATTTAATTAACCTGATAAGCCCACCATATTATTTGAGTGCAACCTCTACAGAGCTCCTAAAGAAATTATATCTTAAATATAAGGAACTTAGTTATGGTGTGTTGATGGAAATACTGAGTATGGTTCGTGATGGTTTGAAAAATAATGAAATTGCAGCTAATATATTCAATAAGTATAACTCAGAGTATTCTGATGTTGTCGCGAACTTGAATGCTATCTTTTTACAGGAAAAAGGTAGTAAGCTTATGTAGCAAGTTATTGAAAATACCTTACGGAAATGAGTGAATTAACAATATGGTACTGACAAAGATAGATGACGCAATGCCGCTTATTGGTCATATAGAACTTACGAATAAGTGTAATTTAAATTGTACCATCTGCGCTAACAGATTTATGACTCGCCAGCGAAATGATATGGAATGGGATGTCTATACCCATATTATAAGAAAACTGGCAGGAGCTGGCGTTAGACAAATAATTTTCAATACTATTGGAGAAACACTATTATACCCAAGGCTGTCCGAAGCAGTAGCAGTAGCAAAGAAGCTTGGTTTTTACACAATGGTCTCAACAAATGGGCAAAACTTAACCGAAGATATTGCAGCATCTTTGTTTAAGGAGAAGTGCGATTTATTGAGAGTATCTATACAAGGAACTTCAGAAGAGGAATATGAAAAAATACACATAGGTGGCAGGTTCGATAACTTGCTAGCCAATGTTTATAGGCTTAAATCACTGAGGGCCTTGTATAATAGTAAAACTGCAGTACGCATTAGAAGTGTTTTATCAGTAGAAATGTCAGACGAGGAAATCGCAAAGTTCTTGTCGTTTTGGAAGGAATATGTTGACCAGGTTGAGTTCATGCCATTTGGTAATATGGGAGGGCAAAATGGAGGGCTCGCTGTTGACGATGCGCGGCGTGTTCCCTGCGCTACTATGTGGAGAGGTATTAATATATTGCTAGATGGGAGTGTATCCTATTGCCCTTGTGATTTTAATGGTCAATTTGTCGTTGGGTCACTTCTATGCTCAACCTTGGAAGATATTTGGAATAATCAAACCTTCACGGCTATACGCCGAAAGCACAAGATGCTAGATTTCCAATCCCTTCCTTTTTGTGACAAATGTAGCGCAACGCGCAAAGTTTGGTATGAAAAAAAGATACCTTCTACGACAAAAACTGAAGATGATATCATGGACCTCTATTTTGATAATGATTTGAGAAATTATAACTCAAAAGCGTAGTTTACCGTCATTGAATAAATAACTACAGGGCTAGCGCTGTGTAACGACCAGATCTGAGCATGTTGGTCTTATTAAACGA
>Ga0335083_10004754_pt1 | contig 17255 bp, 12 predicted proteins | sample Lox_Sample_42_FD_206716 | JGI IMG/M metagenome (GOLD analysis project Ga0335083, IMG submission 206716) | Soil microbial communities from Loxahatchee National Wildlife Refuge, Florida, United States - Lox_Sample_4.2 | ecosystem: Environmental > Terrestrial > Soil > Wetlands | place: USA... | reverse complement strand
GAGTTGGTGGTGGATTCCGGGGTCCAGGAGATTCTTGCGGCCTCCGATCAGGAGGCCGCGCAATCGCTCGCGCACCGGGGCAAGCTAGTGGATCGGGTATCGGACTTCAAGACGATGTCAGGAAAGGCGTGAACGGCGTGCGCGTGGGAACGTGGGCCGCGCTCGCGGGGCTCCTGGTCACGCTGCCCGCGCACGGCGACGCGCCGGCGCGCGCGGGTCGCGTCGCGGCCATGGACGCAGCCCGGACCGCCATCTCGACGCCGCCGGGCCTGCCGCGCTTCGCGCTTTTCGGCTGGGTGAGCCCGCCGCGCGAGTCGACGACGGCGACGCGCTACGCCGAGCTCGCGAACGCGGGCTTCAACCTGACCGTGCTCGCATGGGAGGACTCGGGGCGCGTCGCGGACAACCTCGCGCGCCTGGCGTACACGCGACCATGGGGCGTGCGCGACCTGCTGCTCGATCAGCAGCTCGATCGCGTGACGCGATCCGATCCGGCGTCGCTGCTGCTGGCCGACTCGATCGTCGCGCGTTATCGCGACGACCCGGCCTTCGCCGGCTGGTACCTGGGCGACGAGCCCGCAGCGTCCGGGTTCCCGCGGCTCGCGGAGCTCTTCGGCATCCTGCGCGAGCGCGATCCCACCCACTCGGGATGGAACAACCTGCTCGGGCGCGCCGCGTTCGCGAGCGTCGCCGACTTCCGCGCCTACCTCGAGGCGTACGTCGCGGCGGCGCAGCCTGTCGTGCTCTGCGACGACCACTACGAGTTCCTCGTGAATGGCGATCGCGGCCAGATGGCCGAGAACATCGGCACGCTCGCCGCGGTCGCGCGCGAGCACGGTCTGCCGTTCTGGGGCATCGTGCTGCTCGTCCAGCACGGCGACTACCGCGCGGTGAGCGCCGGCATGCTGCGCTGGCAGGTCGGGCAGTGGCTCGCGTGGGGCGCGCGCGGCATCGGCACGTTCACGTACTGGACGCCCGCGCCGGACTCCAACTACGACTGGCAGCCGGCGATGATCGCGTGGGGGAGCGGCGCGCGCACGCCGCTCTACGACATGGGCCGCGCGGTGAACCTCGAGGTCGCGCCGCTGGGCAACGTGCTCGCGGGAATGCAATGGCTCGCGACGCAGTACGCCGGCAGCTCGCCCGCGGGCGGGACGCCGTTCGAGCCGGGCGATCCGGTCGCCGCGCTCGCCGGGCGCGCGACGCTCGGCTTCTTCGCCGACTCGCTGGGTGCGCCGTGCGTGCTCGTCGCGAACGCCGACTCGCTCGCGCCGCAGATGCTCGCGCTCCGTCCCGGCGGGGGGCGCGCGGTCGCGAGGCTGCGCGCCGACGGCTCGGGCTGGGACGACCTCGCCCCGGGCCCCGACGGCCGCGTCGCCCTCGCGCTCGATGCCGGCGACTTCGCGCTGCTGCGCTTCTCGGGGCTCGTCGATTCGCTCGCCGCAGGCGAGCCTCCCGGACTCGTGCTCGCGCCCAATCCGGCGCGCGACGCGGTGCGCTTCTCGTTCGCGCGCGTCTCCAGCGGCGCGCGGCTCACGCTGCTCGACCTGGCGGGACGGCGCGTGTGGTCGGCGCCGCGTCCGCCCGCGAGCGGCGTGATTACGTGGCACGGCGAGCGCGATGATGGCGGCAGCGCCGTCCCGGGCATCTACTTCGCGCGGCTCGAGGATCCGGGCGGCGTCACGATCCGCCGGCTCGCCTGGCTGGGCGGGCACTGAGCGAAGCGCGCGGCGCCGCGGTTCGATCGCGGGCCGGCGCGCGTCGCGCGTCCGAGCCATGCGCCCGGACCACCGCGACGCGATCGCGGGCCGGCGCGCGTTCCGCCGCCCGCTTGCGGTTCGCACGCGCGCACCGCAAACTCATTGGCTGCTGCGCTGGCCGTGCGCTGCTCCAGACCCATGCCGATGCCCCTGACGCCGACCCTCGCCCCCGCCCGCGCGGTCGCCCTCGTCCTGCTGCTCGCGGGGGCGGCCGCGCCGGCCCACGCCATCACGCGCGTGCCAAATCCCGACAGCGGGCTCGTGGCCACGCCCGCGCCGTGGCCGCGCTTCGCGCTCTTCGGCTGGCAGAGTCCGCCGCTTGCCCAGACCGACACCTACCACTACGCGGAGCTCGCGAACGCCGGCTTCAACCTCACCGTGCTCGCGCCCGACGACTCCGGCGCGGTCTCGGACAACCTCGCACGGCTCGACGCCTCACGGCCGAACGGCGTGCGCAACCTGCTGCTCGATGGCCGGCTCGATTCGATCCGCGTGGCCGGACCCGCGGGCATCGCGTTCGCCGACACGATCGCGAACACCTACGAGCACGATCCGGCGTTCCTCGGCTACTACCTGGGCGACGAGCCGGACACGAGCACGTTCGCCCAGCTCGGCGTCTGGTATTTCGTGCTTCGCGTGGCGGATCACGTGCACCCGGCGTGGAACAACCTGCGGCCGCTCGGCTACTACGCGGGTTCGACGGGCGCGCTGGACTCCTACGTCCGCCAGTTCGTGAGCGCGACACACCCCAGCGTGCTGTGCAATTCGCAGTATGATTTCTCGTGGGGCGGCGATGCGAACCTCATCGTGCTCAACATCGCGACGCTGGCCGCGATCGCGCGCGAGAACAACCTGCCGTTCTGGGGCGTCGTCCAGTACACCGAGCACGGCTGGTTCCGCCACGTGACCGACGGCATGCTGCGCTGGCAGATGGCGCAGTGGGTGGCGTGGGGCGCGCGCGGGATCGGCGTCTTCACGTACTGGACGCCGGCGCCGGATCCGTACTACGACTGGCAGCCTGCGATGATCGCGTGGGGGACGGGATTGCGCACCGCGAATTACGACACGGTGCGCACGATCGACGCGCACCTCGCGCCGATCGGCAACACGCTCGCCGGCATGACGTGGCTGGGCGTCGAGTACTCGGGTTCGACGCCGCCCGGCGGGCCGGCGTTCGCGCCCGACACGCTCCTCGCCGCCGTCGAGGGTCGCGCCATGATCGGCGAGTACCGCGACTCGCTCGGCGTGCCGTGCGTGTTCGTCGCCAACTCCGACTCGCTCTCGGCCCGGAGCATCACGCTGACGCTCGCCCCGGGACGCGGCGCGGCGCGGCTCGCCGATGACGGCTCGGCCTGGGAGCCCGCGGTGGTCGATTCGCAGGGCAGCATCACGCTCGGCTTCGCGCCCGGGGACTTCACCCTGCTGCGCCTGGGCGCGCCGCTTCCGCCGAGTGCGGGCGTCGGCCCGCCCGGTACGACGGGTGCCGCGCTACGCCTCGGCGCGAACCCCGGGCGCGGGGCGCTGCGCTTCTCGACGCAGCTTCCGCGGCGCGGCCGGCTCTCGCTGCTCGATGCCTCGGGCCGGCTCGTCTGGACGCACGACGTTCCCCCGGGCGCGTTCACGCTGAGCTGGAGCGGGGAGCGAAGCGGCGGCGGCGCGGCGCCGCCCGGGCTCTACTTCGTGCGGCTCGAGTCGCCCGACGGCCGGGCCGTGCGCCGCGCGGTCTGGCTGGGGGCGCGCTGAGCGGGCGCCGGCCACGCACGCTCGCCGCGCTCGAGCGCGCGATCGTCGCGTGCGAGCGCTGCCCACGCCTCATCGCCCACTGCCGCGAGGTCGCGCGCGTCAAGCGCCGCGCGTATCGCGCCGAGACCTACTGGGGCCGGCCCGTGCCGGGTTTCGGCGATCCCGCCGCGCGCGTGCTGCTCGTCGGCCTTGCCCCCGGCGCGCACGGCTCGAACCGCACCGGCCGAATGTTCACCGGCGATGCGAGCGGCGACTGGCTCTACGCCGCGCTCCACCGGGCGGGTTTTGCGAACCAGCCCGGGAGCGTCGCGAGGGACGATGGCCTCGTGCTCCGCGGTTGCTGGATCGGCGCCGCGGCACGCTGCGCGCCGCCCGGCAACCGCCCGCTGCCGCGCGAGCTCGAGGCGTGCCGCGCCTGGCTCTCCGATGAGATCCGCCTGCTGCGGGACGTGCGCGTCGTGCTCGCGCTCGGGCGGATCGGGCACGAGGCGTGGCTCAGGGCGAGCGGCTGGTGGACGCGGCTTTCGCCCCGCGAGCGTCCCGCGTTCGCGCACGGCGCGGAGGCGACGCTGCCGGACGGCGTCGTGCTCGTCAGCTCGTTCCACCCGAGCCGGCAGAACACGCAGACCGGCAGGCTCACGCGCGCGATGTGGAACGCGGTGTTCGCACGCGTGAGCCGGCTCGCAGCCCGCGGCTGACCGGGAGCGAGGCGCACGACGCAAACGCGGCGCGTCGAGCGGGCGCCGGCGGCGACGGGTGCAATCGGCCGTTGACGGCGCGCACGCCGCGGGTCATGCTCCACAGCACATCTTCCAGGTGCCCACATCGCGTGGGGTAAGAGGGAAGCGGGTGCAAATCCCGCACGGTCCCGCCACTGTGATGGGCGTCGCGCTCGAATGCCACGGGTGAGCTTCGCGTCACCCGGAAGGCGAGCGCGCTTCGAGCCGGCAGGCTCGGCGCCCTGAGTCAGGAAACCTGCCCGGAAGCCACGGAACACGCGTCGTCCCCGAGCGAGGGCGATCGCGGTGCGCGGCGCCTTCCATGCCCCGTTTCCGCGAACCCATCTCGCGGGGGCGGGGCGCTTCGATTCGCGCGCGAAGGACGTCGTGATCGAGCCACTGCTTCACTCGCTGCTGCTCGCGGCGCTGGCGGGGTCCCCCGCGACCTCGCCCGACACGCTCCCGCTCCCGGTGCGCACGCTGCCTCCGATCGAGGTCGCGGCCGAACGCGCGCGGCTCGACGCGCGCCGGCGCATGCCGACGGCATCGGTCACCGACGTGCGCGTCGGGCAGAGTACGCGCGCGCTCGAGAGCCTGGATGACCTGCTCGCCGCCGTGCCCGGCGCGCGCTTGATCGATTACGGCGGGCTCGGGGCGTTCAGCACGATCTCGCTGCGCGGAGCGGCGCCGGGGCAGGTGAGCGTCTTCCTCGACGGCGCGCCACTCACCTCGGCCGCGCGCGGCGTCGTGAACCTCGCCGATCTGCCCGTCGCCTCGCTCGAGCGGCTCGAGGTCTATCGCGGCGTCGCGCCGCTCGGCTTCGGCACCGCGACGCCGGGCGGCGCGGTGAACCTCGTCACGCGCGAGGCCTCCGACGCGCGCGCGTTGCGCGTCGCGGGCGGTTCGTTCGGGACGTGGGAGGGAAGCGGTTCGGCCGGTGCGCATCGTGGCGCGTGGTCGCTGCTCGCCAACGGCGGCTACGCGGGCTCGAAGGGCGACTATCGCTTCCTCGACGACAACGGCACGCCGTTCAATCCCGACGACGACGCCGTCGTGACCCGCGTCAACGACCGCTTCGACTCGGCGAGCGGATTGCTCGGCGTCACGTGGGAGCCGCGGCCCGATCGCCGCGTCACGCTGCGCGCGGAGGGCTTCCGCAAGGCGCAGGGCGTGCCGGGTCTTGGCGCCGTGCAGGCGCCCAACCCGCGCCTCTCGCTCGAGCGTGGCTCGCTCGCGCTCGAAGCCGAGGGCGCGATCGATCCCGCGAGGCCGCGCGCGACGCTGCGCCTCACCCGGACGGGCGAGCGTTCGCGCTTTCGCGATCCTGAGGGCGAGCTGCACATCGGCCGCCAGGACGGCACGACGAGCGACGCCGACCTGGGCGCGAACCTCGAGCTCGCGACACCCGCGGCATGGAGGTTCGTGAGCGGCGAGGCGGGCGGCGGGCTGCGCGACGAGCAGGCTCAGGGCGCGCCGCCCACGATCGGCGAGCCCGTGCCGCCCGCGAGTCACCGCGGCTCGTCGAGCCTCTACGGCACCGTGCGGCTCCACCTGCTCGCGGAGCGGCTCGTGCTCGAGGCCGGCCAACGCTCGGATCGGCAGGACGATCGGCTCCGCGCGACGCTCGTCGCCGGTCAGCCGCTCGCCGCCAACACGATGCGCACGCTCACGCAGCCGCAGGCCGGTGCGCGCCTGACGCTGCCCTTCCGCTTCGAGGCGCGCGGCAACTGGTCGCGCACCGCGCGCGCGCCCGACTTCGCCGAGCTCTTCGGCGACCAGCTCGTGCTCGCCGCCAACCCGAAGCTCCTGCCCGAGAGCGGCGAGGGTGGCGACGGCACGCTCGCATGGAGCGGGCGCGGGCGCGGCTGGGACGCGGGGGCCGACTGGACGCACTTCGAGACGCATGAGCGCAACCTGATCGCGTGGGTTCCGGCCGCGCAGCGCACGGTGCGCGCGACCAACTTCTCGCGCGCGACGCTGCAGGGCGACGAGCTAAGCGCGCACCTCGCGTGGCGCGGGTTGCTCGCAACCGGCTCGGGCGGCTGGACCGATGCGCGCCAGACCGACCGCTCCAACATCTACTTCGGGCGGCGATTGCCGCTGCGCCCCGCGAGCCAGGCCGCGCTGAGGCTCGAGGCACGGCTCGGCGCGTGGCGTCTCGCGGGTGACCTGCTCCACCTCGGCGACGAGTTTCTCGACCCCATCAACTTCCAGCCACTGCCGGCGCGCACCCTGACCGGCGCGTCGCTGTCGCTGGACGCGTGGCGGCTGCGCTGGACGCTCGAAGGCAAGAACCTCGGGGACGTGCGCGCCGAGGACGTCGCCGGTTATCCGCTGCCCGGTCGAAGCGTCTTCTTCTCCTGCGAAGCCCGTTTCGATCCCTCACTTCGGAGGCCCTCATGACCCGCTTCCCGCTCGCTCCGCTCGTCGTGCTCACGCTGCTCCTCGCGTCCGGTTCCGTCGCCGCGGCGGCCGAGACGCGTGCGTTCCTGTTCCAGACCGACTACACGACCGGGAGCCTGTCGACGTCGACGCTCTCGCCGCGAACGCCGAGCTGCGACGTCGCGTCGGTCAACAACGACGCGTCGATGCGCTACTACGGCGGCCGCCTCTACGTCGTCAACCGCTTCGGCGGCGACAACGTGCAGGTCATCGATCCCGCGACCGGCGGGACGCTGCTGCAGTTCTCGGTGGGCAACGGATCCAACCCCCACGACATCGCCTTCGCCTCCGCCACGCACGCCTACGTGTCGCGCTTCGATGCCACTGACCTCTGGGTCGTGAACCCCGCGACGGGCGCGCACACCGGCACGATCTCGCTCGCCTCGTTCGCGGACGCCGACGGCCTGCCCGAGATGGACCGGCTCGAGATGGTGGGGCCGCTGCTGTTCGTCTCGATCGAGCGGCTGAACCGCAACGCCGGCTACGCCCCCGCCGACACCGGGCTGGTCGCGGTCGTCGACACGCGCGCCGACACGCTGCTCGACTGCGATCCGGCGCGCCCTGGCGTGCAGGCGATCGCGCTCACGCTCCGCAATCCCTTCACGGCGTTCCAGTGGGACCCGGCGAGCGACCGGCTGCTGATCGGCTGCGCGGGCGCCTTCGGCGCGCTCGACGGCGGCATCGAGTGGATCGACCCCGTGGCCCTGAAGAGCGCGGGCGTCGCGATCACCGAGGCGAGGCTCGGCGGCGACGTCGACGACGTGGTCTGGGGCGATGCGGGCAAGTCGTGGGCGATCGTCGCGGACCTCGCCGGCAACACCAGGCTGGAGAGCTGGAGCGCGAGCGCCGACTCCGTCCTCGGCACCATCTGGAATCCCGGCGGCTACGTGCTCGCCGACGCGGAGCTGAACGACCGCGGCGAACTGTGGGTGTGCGACAACGACTTCAGCTTCCCCAAGGTGCGCGTCTTCTCGGCGGCGACCGACCTTCCGCTCGGCTCGGACCTGCTCTGCACGCTGCCGCCCGGCTCGGTCACGTTCGACGCGACCTCGGGACAGATCGCCAGCGTGCCCGCGACCGGTGCGACGCTGGCGCTTTCGCCGCCCTCGCCGAACCCGGCGTCGCGCTCGAGCGTGCTGGCGTTCTCGCTGCCCGCGGCCGGCGAGGCGCGGCTCGAGGTGCTCGACGTTGCGGGCCGGCGCGTCCGCACGCTCGCCAGCGGCGCCCGCGCGGCAGGGCCGGCGCGCGTGGCGTGGGACCTCGCCGACGACGCCGGCGAGCGCGTCCCCGCCGGGCTCTACTGGGTGCGGCTCGCCGTGGCGGGCGAGGCGCGCGTGCAGCGGCTCATCGTGATCCGTTAGCATCAGGGAATGCTCGCGGACTCACTCGCACACGCCGTCGCGCACGTTTCGCCCCGCGACTACCTCGCCGAGGCGCGCGCGAGCTACGACGCGGTGAGCCGCGCCTACAACGGCACGCGCGTCGTGCTGCGGTTGCTCGGGCCCGTCTACGGGATCCTGTGCGGGCTGCTGCTGCTGTTCACGGGCGTTTCGGCCCGCTATCGCGACATCGCCGAGAACCTCGGACATCGCCGCTACGTGCGAGTGCTCGTCTACTTCACGCTCTACTCGACGACGCTGTTCCTCATCGGGCTGCCGCTCGCCTGGTACGAGGAGTTCGCGCTCGAGCACCAGTACGGGCTCTCGACGCAGACGCTCTCGGGCTGGTGGCTCGATTCACTCAAAGGCCAGGCGACGACGGTCGCGAGCGTCGGCGTGATTCCGCTGCTCGCGCTCGCGTGGCGCGTCGTCGAGGCGCAACCGCGGCGCTGGTGGCTCTGGATCGCGGCCGGCACGCTGCCCGTCGCGATCGCGGCCGTGCTGCTCGAGCCGATCGTGTTCGATCCGCTCTTCAACAAGTTCACGCCGCTCGAGGACGTCGCGCTCCGCCACGACATCCTCGCGCTCGCCGCGCGCGCCGGGATCCCCGCGCGGCACGTCTTCCAGGTCGACATGAGCACGCGCACGCGCAAGCTCAACGCCTACGTGAGCGGCTTCGGCGCCTCGCAGCGCGTCGTCATCTGGGACACCACGCTCCAGCGCATGCGGCGCGACGAGATCCTCTACGTGACCGGACACGAGATGGGCCACTACGTGCTCCACCACATCTGGAAAACCCTGCTCGCGCTCGGCATCGGCGCGTTCGCGGTCTTCTGGCTCGCCGCGCAGCTCACGAACGGCTGGCTGCGCGCCTTCGGCGGGCGCTGGGGGATTCGCGCGCCGGCGGACCTCGCCGCGATGCCGGTGTTCGCGATCTCGCTCACGATCGCCTCGCTCGTCGCGACGCCGGCGATGAACGCGCTGAGCCGACGGGAGGAGCACGACGCCGACGTCTACGGACTCGAGATCACGCGCGACAACGACGCCGCGGCGCGCGCGTTCCTGAAGCTCGCGCAGGACAACCGCTCCGATCCCGAGCCGCCGCAGTGGATCCGGCTGCTGCTCTTCGATCACCCGCCGCTCGCCGACCGCATCCGGCTCGCCATCACCTACCACCCGTGGACGAAGGGCGAGCCGAATCGCTTCTACCGGCCGCGCTGAGCGCGCGGCGCGGTCATCTCACGACGACGAGTCGCTGGGTCGCCGAATGCGACGCGGTGCGCAGCCGCGCGAAGTAGAGCCCGGGCTCGACGCGCCGCCCGGCGTCGTCGCGCAGGTCCCAGCCCCAGCGGAAGCTCGCGGCGTAGGGTCCCCCGTCGGCGCCGCTCGCGATGCTCTCGCGCCGCGTCCAGCGCACCCGACCCTGCACGTCGATCACCTCGAGCGTGAGCGCGCCGGCCTCGGGGGTGCGGAACGCGAACGCCGCGCGATCGCCCGCGGGGTTGGGCTCGGGTGGCGAGAACTCGAGCCGGCCCGGTCGCGGCCCGGCCGCGACCGCCGTCGGCACGGGCTGCGCCGTGGGGTCGTAGACGTAGACCCGCAGCGAGTCGAAGTTCATGCCGTCCAGGTCGAGCCCGGAGTCCGAGAGCGAGCGCCAGCGCAGCCGCACCGCGGTCGCCGCGCTGCCGCCCGCGAAGCTCGAGAGGTCGATGCGGTCCTGGCGCCAGAGCCAGCGCGTGCCGTCGAAGATGCTGTGGCCCGCCCCCGCGACGTCCGACGAAACGCTCGTCACCGCGCCGTTGCCGGGCAGCGCCGTCCAGTTCGTGCCGTCGGGGCTCGCCTCGATCAGGCCCGCGTCGTAGTCGGGCTCGAAGCCCCAGCGGTCCTCGAAGAACGCCCACGCGTGCACGCCCGCCGACAGATCGAGCGGCGTCGTGAGCTTGAGCTGTCCCGTGTAGTTGTTGGGATAGAGCCCGGAGGGCGAGTCGGCGATGTACGCGTCCGGGTGCGCGGGGTCGTTCGACCTCACGCCCCACTGGCCTGCGACGAGCGTCCAGTTGCCGAGCGACTGGCAGGGATCGACGAGTGTGACGGTCGGCGTGCCGACGACGAGCTCGACCGTGTCGCGGCAGCACAGGCCCCGCGCGTCGGTCCACTCGACGCGGAAGCGCACCAGGCGTCCGGGCGTGATCGAATCGGCGGCGCCGATCGTGAACGACTGGCCCGTGGACGGATCGGCGTCCTGGAACGAGCCGAGCGTCGGGTAGGCGACCGGGGCCGGATCGGCGCCGACCGCGGGGTCGAGCGCGGTGAGCTTGGCCTGCAGTCCCGGTCCTGCCGTCCCGGTCTGGCCGATGTTGCGCGCGTGCACGACGAGGTGCGCCGTCTGCCCCGCGCTCAGGTAGCCCTCGAGCACGGTCGAGCTCTGCGCGCGCACCCACGGCCCCGCGATCCCCGCAACCTGGTAGCACGGCCGCAGCACGCTGCCCGAGATCGCCGGCATGCGCGAGGGCGGCGGCCAGAAGCCGTCGTTGGGTCCGCCCAGTTCCGGCGTCCAGGTGTACGCGCGCGGCTTGAGCAGCGTGTCGCCGTACGTCCAGTCGCTGAACTCGCCGTTCACGGGATAGAGGATGCGCATCGCGGGGCCCGCGGCGAAGCCGTTCGTGATCGCGAACTCGTCCGACCACGTCTGGAACTTCGCCGAGTCGGGCGTGCCCGTCGTCGTCCAGCCCCACGGGTGCACGAACAGGTCGCTGTAGGTGTGGAACGGGAATCCGCAGACCGGCTGGAGCGCCGCGAACGCGTCGCGCTGGATCTGCGTCTCGGGCTCGGACCACGCGGCCGGGCCGCGATAGTCGTCGGCGCTCATCGTCGTGCTCGAGCCCTGCGTGTTAAGGCCCCACTTGTAGCCGTAGTTGCGGTTGATGTCGACGCCGTCGTTGCCGTCGGTGACGTGGTTGTTGTTGTTGTCGCGGAGGTTCTTGCGCCACAGCCCGAACGCGTGCGACGCCGTCGTGTCGTAGATCTGCTCGTTGAACGCATAGCCGTCCGGATTGACGACGGGGCAGATGTAGATCTGGCGGTTCTCGAGCAGGTACCTGGCGACGGGATCGCTGTCGTAGTGGGCGAGGATGTCGTCGATGAAGTTGAACAGCGCCTGCATGCCGCCGGGCTCGCGCGCGTGCGTGAGCGCGCTGTAGAAGACGACGGGCCGCGTGTCGGGGCCGGTGACCGCCTTCGCGATCCTGAGCCCCCAGATGGGCCGGCCCTGCAGCGAGTAGCCGAGCGTGTCGATCGCGTCGGCGACGAGATCCTCGGTGTCGCTCGCGACCAGATCGTCGAGCTTCATCTTGACCTCGGCGAGCGTCCAGAAGCCGCCCAGCGAGCCCGAGCCCGCGGGCGGATAGCTCTCGACCCGGAACCTGCCGTCCGGGCGCGCCGCGCTCCAGACCTGCCTGCGCACCGGCGCCGGCTGGAGCGCGAGTTCGGCCCGCGCACGCTGCGCCTCGTGCAGGCCCGGATCGTCGTCCACGACCGTGAAGCTCGCGCCCAGCGCCGCGAGCGTCGCCCCGTCACCGGGCCACTCGAGCACGTCGACCGAGGCGCCGGGCTTCGCGCTCACGACGTCGAGGCCCGCTTCGAGCAGGCGCTCGAGCGTGACGCCAGGGCTGAGCGCGATGCGGATCTGGCGAGGCGAGCCGGCGCGGGCGGCGGGAGCGAGCAGCAGCGCGGCAATGGCGCACGGGGCGAGCCAGCGGAGCGGCCGGGGCATCGGGGGCCTCCAGATCGGACGACGGAATCGAGCCGGGAATTCTAAGCGACGCGCGGCGCGCCCCGCCAGGCGCGAATCGGCCTGCACTCCCGACTTCCGCTAGGCTGCCGCGATGCGAACCACCCGCCTCGTGTGGCTGTTCGACGTCGACGGAACGCTGCTGCTCACCGAGGGCGCGGGTCGCATGGCGATCGCGGCGGCGCTGCGCGAGTGCTTCGGCGTGGACGACGACCTGCGCGGCATCGCGATGGCGGGCCGTACCGATCCGCTGATCGTCGCCGACGCGCTCGTCGCGCACGGCCTCCCACCCGGGGGCGACGGGAGCCGCGAGGCGCTCTGGCGCTCGATCCTCGCGCACGCGCGCACGCTCATGGACCCGCCGCGCGGCGCGCTGCTCCCCGGCGTGGCGGAGCTGCTCGCGCGGATCGAGGCGAGGCCCGGCGAGGTGCTCGCGCTCCTCACCGGCAACGTGCGCGAGATGGCCCGCATCAAGCTCGCCGCGTTCGGGATCGAGGCGCGGTTCGCGTTCGGCGCCTTCGGCGACGAGGCACCGGATCGCAACGCGCTCGCGCGCGTCGCCGTGCGGCGCGCGGCCGAACGTTGCGGCGTCGCGCCGTCCGCGTGCGTCGTGGTCGGCGACACCGAGCACGACATCGCCTGCGCGCGGGCGGCCGGCGCGCGGGCCGTCGCGGTCGCAACCGGCGGCCGCTCGCGCGCGGAGCTGGCCGCGCACGAGCCGGACCTGCTGCTCGACGACCTGCGCGACGCGGACGCGCTGCTCGGCTGGGCGGCCTCGCTCCACTGAGCGCCGCTCAGATCTCGCCGCTCTCGTCCAGGTACCGGCGCTGCGCCTCGAAGAGCGCGAGCGCGTCATCCAGGTGCTGCGCGGTCGCCGCGCCCGGGAACTCGTGCACGAGCGCCTCGACCGGGCGGAAGAGCACCGGGAAGTCGCAGCTTTTGAGGAGCGAGTGATCGTTCATGCTGTCGCCCATCGCCGCGACCTTGAAGCCTGCCGACTTGAAGCCCGAGACGATGCGCTCCTTCTGACCGCGGATGCGCAACTTGAAGCCGGTGATGCGGCCGTTCGAGTCCAGCGTGAAACGGTTCGCGAACAGGTTCACGCCACCCAGCCGCGCCGCGAGCGGATCCGAGAACTCGTGAAACGTGTCCGAGATGATGACGACGTTGCCCATCGCGCGCAGGCGCGCCACGAACTCGCGCGCGCCGAGGTAGGGCTCGACGGCGTGTGCGAGCGCCTGGAGATCGGCGAGCCGCAGCCCGGCGGCCGTCACGGCCTGGACGCGCCGCCGCATGAGCTCGTCGAAGTCGCCGAGGTCGCGCGTCGTGAGCGAGAGATCGCGCAGGCCGAAGTGCTGGCCGAGCAGCGGCCAGATCTCGGGCGCGAGGCAGCCCTCCAGGTCCAGGGCGAAGATCACGAGCCCACGATGCTACCACGCGGTTCCGCGGCTCACGCGCGGCCCGAAACGCCGCGAGGCGGCCCGGGGGCCGCCTCGCGCCTGCGACGAACTTCGCTCCCTCTAGCGGTAGCGGGCCTTCACCTGACCCCAGCTCGCGTTCTTCGACGGCGTCGCCGAGTCGTCGACGATGATGACGCCCAGCATGCCGAGGAAGCTGTGCGGCTGGCAGAAGAACGGATACGTGCCCGGGTTCGAGAGCGTGATCACCACCTGCGGGTGCGTCGAGTTGATGGCAAAGTTCCACAGCGATCCCGCGTCGTCGTCGCCGGGAGTGCCGCTCGTCGTCGTGTGCGAGCCGACGCTCCACTGGAACAGCACGCTCTGGCCCGGCTGGATGTGAACCGTGTCGATCGGCGTGCTCAGGTTGTGGTCGGCATCGAACTTGTAGTTGACGACGACGAACGTATCGACCGGAGTCGACGCCGTCGCCGCCGAGGCCACGCCGCTCGCATGGGGCGGGACCTTGCGGAACCACGCCGCGGTTGCGGCCGCCATCTCGGCATCGGACATGGGCTGCTCCGCGCGGCAGAGCGCCACCGCGCGACGGGCCGCGGGCGCCGAAGCGCCCGTCACGGTGATGCTGGCGACGGCGAGCGATGCGAGCAGCGCCAGCGTTTCCGGGCGAAGCAGACGAACCGGGAATCCCCTGCGCATGGCGACCTCCGGCGGTGTGGGGTGGGACCCCTGTTTCCGACCCATTCATCCTAGCCGAGCCGCGCGCCGCGCGGGCCAACGATTTCTCGAGTTCAGCCTGCCAAACCGTTGCGACGAAGCGCCGTGTACCGGCGTGCGTCAGGTACAGACCGCCGTAATTACTTCAGTTGAAACCGGTCGCGGCCGAAAATATACTTGTGCCATGCTCAAACGGACGAAAGAATATCAGGCACTCGACTTCAAGGACCGGCGCATCCTGCAGCTCGTCCAGCGCGACGGCTCGCTCGCGCAGGCCGAGATCGCCCGCCGGGTCGGGCTCTCGACGGCGGCCGTCAACGAGCGGCTGCGCAAGCTCCGCGAGTCCGGCGTGATCCGGCGCTTCAGCGCGCTCGTCGAGCCCGCCGCCGTGGGCGCGGGCGTGACGGCGTTCGTCGACGTGTTCATGGAGCACCCGCGCTTCGAATCCGCGTTCCTCAAACGCGTGCTCGCGCTCGACGAGGTGCTCGAGTGCCACCACGTCACGGGTGAGTTCTCGCTGCTGCTCAAGGTCCGCGTGGCCGACATGGAGGCGCTGCAGACGCTGCTGCTCGAGAAGATCGGGGCGCTCGACGGCGTGCGCCAGACGCGCACCGCGCTCGCGCTCTCGACGGTGAAGGAAGAGACGTACGTGAATCCGCTTTCCCGAGGAGGTGACGCATGACCCGCATCGCGCCCGGCCAGGTGCACGAGACGCTGCAGCGTCGCATGCTGGCGGATGGCTACGACATCGTGCTCGATCTCGAGAAGAGCCAGGGACGGCGGCTGTGGGACTCGCGCAGCGGACGCTCGTACCTCGACCTGTTCTCGTTCTTCGCGACGCTGCCGCTGGGCCTGAACCACCCGAAGATGAAGGAACCGGCGTTCCTCGCCAAGCTGACGCGGGCGGCGCTCGTCAACCCGACCAACTCGGACGTGTACACGACCGAGTTCGCGGAGTTCGTCGACACGTTCGGCCGGCTCGCGATGCCGGCATCGATGAAGCACGCGTTCTTCGTCGCGGGCGGGGCGCTCGGCGTCGAGAACGCGCTCAAGGCCGCGATGGACTGGAAGGTGCGCCGCAACTTCGCGCGCGGGATGCGCGAGGAACGCGGCCATCAGATCGTCCACTTCCGCGACGCGTTCCACGGCCGCAGCGGCTACACGGTCTCGATGACGAACACGGCCGATCCGCGCAAATACGAGTACTTCGCGAAGTTCGACTGGCCGCGCGTTTCGAATCCGATGCTGCGCTTTCCCGCCGATGCCGCCGAGCTCGAGCGCGTGCAGCAGTCCGAGCGCCACTCGCTCGACGAGATCAAGGCCGCGTTCCGCGAGCGCGGCGCCGACATCGCCGCGATCTGCATCGAGCCGATCCAGGCCGAGGGCGGCGACCATCACTTCCGCGCCGAGTTCCTCGCCGCGCTCAAGGCGCTCGCGCACGAGAACGACGCGCTGCTCATCTTCGACGAGGTGCAGACCGGCATCGGCCTGACCGGCCGCATGTGGGCGCACCAGCACTTCGGCGTCGATCCCGACCTGATCGCTTTCGGCAAGAAGATGCAGGTCTGCGGCTGCATGGCCGGCGGGCGGATCGACGAGGAGCCGCAGAACGTCTTCCAGGTGAAGAGCCGCATCAACTCGACGTGGGGCGGCAACCTCGTCGACATGGTGCGCTGCCAGCGCTACCTCGAGATCATCGCCGAGGACCGCCTGATCGAGCACGCCGCGAGCGCCGGAGCGCACCTGCTCCAGGGGCTCGAGGCGCTGCAGTCACGCCACGCGGGAACGCTCTCGAACGCGCGTGGACGGGGCTTCATGTGCGCGATCGACTTCCCCGATGGCGAGCTGCGCTCGGCGGTGCAGGCGAAGGCCTACGAGCTCGGCATGATCATCCTGCCGTGCGGCACGAAGAGCCTGCGCTTCCGTCCGCCGCTCGACATCACGCTTGACGAGATCGACGAGGCGCTGGACCTGCTCGACCGCGCGACGCGCCTCGCGACGCAGAAGTCCGCGTAGCGCGCGGTCCCGCCCGCTCCGCTCGCCGCGTGCGGGCGGGACGGGTAAGGTGCCGCGCATGAACGCTCACGTGGCGCCGAACAGGTTTCGCGAGTCCGCCGTGGTCGTGCTGCTGCGCGGCCACGGGGATGCGCTCGAGACGTTCTGGGTGCGGCGCAGCGACGAGGTCGCGATCCAGCCCGGCTTCATGTCGTTCCTGGGCGGCAAGGTCGACGCGCAGGACGCCGCGCTCGAGCTGCCGGGTGCCGACGAGTCGCTCCGCGCCGCGTGCGCGTGCGCGATCCGCGAGGCGCTCGAGGAGGCCGGCGTGCTGGTCGGGCTCGAGGGCGCCGCCGACGCGGCGACGCTCGCGGACGCACGCGCGCGGCTGCTCGCGGGGACCGCGACGCTGCCTGGGCTCGCGCGCGAGCACGGCTGGCGCTTCGATCCCGCCGCGCTCCAGTTCGCGGGGCGCTGGCAGACGCCGCCCTTCGCGCCGGTGCGCTTCGACACCCTCTACTTCATGGCGCGCGTGCCCGGGGGCCAGTCGCCCGCGATCCAGGCGGGCGAGCTCGCCGAGGGCGAGTGGGTGCGGCCCGCCGATGCGCTCGCGCGCTGGCGCGCAGGCGAGCGCACGTTCGTCGCGCCCATCCTGTGGACGCTGCGCGCTCTCGCGGAGGGCGAAGCCGGCCTCGCCGAGCGGCTCGCCGAAGGTCCGCGCCGGGCGGCGACGCCCGCGCGACTGATCGAGATGCAGTACGGCGTCGTGCTCCACCCGATGAAGACGCGGCCGCTGCCGCCTGCGCAGCACACGAACGCGTACCTGATCGGTGAGTCCGAGATGCTGCTGCTCGATCCCGGCAGCGGCGAGGCTGACGCGCTCGCCGAGCTCTTCGCGGTGACGGATGCGCTCGCGGCGCAGGGCCGGAAGGTCAAGCTCATCGTCGCGACGCACCATCACCCCGATCACACCGGCGGAATCGAGGCGTGCCGCGCGCGCTTTCGTGCGCCCGTCGCGGGTCACGTGGCGCTCGCGCCGCACCTCAAGCTCGACGCGGTGATCAGCGACGGCGACGTCATCCAGCTGCCGCCGGGCGTCGGCTCGTGGGATCTCGACGTCCTCTCGACGCCCGGGCACACGCGCGACTCGATCTCGCTGTGGCACGCGCGCAACCGCTCGCTCTTCTGCGGCGACTTGATCCCCGGCGGGCCCGGCAGCGTGATCGTCGATCCGCCCGACGGTGACATGGCGGGCTACCTGGCCTCGCTCGAGCGCGTCGCCTCGCTCGGCGCGC
>Ga0335083_10004753_pt1 | contig 17255 bp, 18 predicted proteins | sample Lox_Sample_42_FD_206716 | JGI IMG/M metagenome (GOLD analysis project Ga0335083, IMG submission 206716) | Soil microbial communities from Loxahatchee National Wildlife Refuge, Florida, United States - Lox_Sample_4.2 | ecosystem: Environmental > Terrestrial > Soil > Wetlands | place: USA... | reverse complement strand
GGTCCGTGACGCCGGTCTGATGCAGGGAAACCGCGCGGCAGGTCTGTGATGAGTCACGCCCTCAAGGCGGACAAGCTCCTGATCAAGCCAACAGCGGGCGCCAGGCCGGCGTCGCCGCGCACACTCGAACGATTCATTGCGAAGGCACGCACAACACGGCCCGACACCTGACGAGTCACGAGCAACACGACGACACCACCCTGGCAACGGCCCCTGACGGACCGACCCAACGACTCTCACAGACCCCTGAGGGTCATTGCCGCTCCGCATTCTGCTGTCCGCGCCACTCGCGGTCGAGCATCGCGTAGGTGCGAAGTGTCGACCACTCTCCCTTGAACCAGTCGGCGTCGACCAGACGCGCCTCGCAGCGAAAGCCCAGGCGGTCGAGCAGACGCCGAACCGGAACGTTGCGATCGTCGGCCTCAGCGAAGACTCGGTGTATGCCTCGCCGCTCGAACAGGTCCGCCATTACGGCCGTGAGCGCCTCGCTCGCCAGGCCCTTGCCCTGGTGTGCCCGTGCCAGCGTGACTCCGAGTTCGGCGGAAGCCGGCTGGCCAGTCACGACTCGCACTGCGCAATCCCCACACACCGTCCCTGTCGCCCGATCGACGATCGCCAGCTGTAGCCAGTCTCCGGGTTGACCGAACACCAGGTTGCGTTGAGAACGCAGAAAAGACTCGGCATCGGCCATCGAATACGTGCTGTCCCAGGACTGATACCGCGCGACTTCGGGATCGCTCCGATAGGCCGCGAACGCCGCAAGGTCATCGACCCGAAATGGCCGCAGGCTCAGACGCTCAGTCATGATCTCGAACACGCTCACTGCGTCAGCAGATCACACTGGGCTGGGCCAGCGCTCCGAAATGACCCCTGAGCGGTCGGCTAACGGCGTCGTAGGACGACGACAGCGCCGCAGACGGCGGCGACTCCGATAAGGGTCGCGAGCGGCGTCGTCCCTGCAGGCGAGACAACGGCGTGGTGATGAAGCCGGGCTGTGTTCTCGGCTGGCCCGTTCCAGGGATTCCAACGGCGATACGTCGCGACCCAGACGGCGGCAGCCGTCGCCAATCCGATAACAAGTGCCGCCCCCGCCAGCCGTGTCACGTGCGGAGTACGGCACGGAACGCCGAATCTGTCACAACCGAGCGAGAGCGCGCAGATCTGGGCCAACGATGCTCTTACCTGAGCGATTCGGTGCGCGTGAGAAAGGAGTGGCGAGGGCCGGACTCGAACCGGCGACACCCCGGTTTTCAGCCGAGTGCTCTACCAGCTGAGCTACCTCGCCGCGGTTGGGCGGCGGTCAGTGTAGCCGGGTCTCCTCCACCGGGCGAGTTAGCCTCCCCGCCGTGAACATGGAGGACACCCCTCGCGAGGTTGCCGTGATCGGCGCGACGCTCGACCTCGGTGCGGGGCGGCGGGGCGTCGACATGGGGCCGTCTGCGATCCGCTATGCGGGTCTCGACCAGCAGCTCGCCGACAAGCTCGGCGTGCGCGTCTCGGACGTGGGCAACGTCATCTCGCCCGTCGCGGAGACGACTTCCATGGGCGACGAGAAGGCCCGCTACCTGGGCCAGATCCTCGACCTCTGCGATCGGCTGTCGGGTCTCGTGGCGGACGCCGCCGGGCGCGGAGCGCTGCCGCTCGTCCTCGGCGGCGACCACTCCTGCGCCCTGGGCTCGCTCGTGGGCATGGCCAAGGTGCGGGGCGCGGGTGGTGTGGTCTGGATCGACGCGCATGGAGATCTCAACACGCCGGAGACGTCGCCGAGCGGCAACGTGCACGGGATGGTGCTCGCAGCGGCGCTCGGACGTGCGGGCGACTCGTTCCGGCGCGACGGTTGGCCGTTGCCGGCCGTCGAGCCGGGAAAGCTGGCGCTCGTCGGGGTCCGTTCGCTCGACGACGGAGAGCGGCAGCTGCTGGGAGAGCTCGACGCGAAGGTCTTCACGATGAGCGAGGTCGACCGGATCGGGGTCGAGCCGTGCATGCGCGAGGCGCTCGCGCATGCGGCGGGCGCGGCGTTCCTGCACGTCTCGCTCGACATGGACGTCGTCGATCCCGACTATGCGCCGGGGGTCGGAACTCCGGTGCGCGGCGGATTCTCGTACCGCGAGGCGCACCTCGCGATGGAGACGGTCGCGGAATCCGGCCTCCTCGACTCGATGGACGTCGTCGAGGTCAACCCGATCCTCGATCGCGAGAACGCGACCGGTCAGCTTGCCGTGGAGCTCGTTGCCTCGGCGCTCGGCGCGCGCATCCTCTGACGTGGAGCTCGAGGTTCGCGACGGAGACATCGCCGCGGTCGAGGCGGACGCGATCGCGAACGCCGCGAACAACCATCTCTGGATGGGCGCCGGGGTCGCCGGAGCGCTCAAGCGTGCTGGAGGCGGCGAGATCGAGCGGGAGGCGATGGCTCGGGGGCCGGTCGAGCTCGGGAGCGCCGTCGCCACGACCGCCGGGAAGCTCCACGCGCGCTACGTCATCCACGGCGCCGTGATGGGGCAGGACCTGCGTACGGACGGCGAACTCATCCGTCGCACGACGCGCTCGTGTCTCGAGGTCGCCGACGAGCTCGGCTGCCGCTCGCTCGCCTTGCCCGCATTCGGCACGGGAGTCGGTGGCTTCCCGCTCTCCGAGTGTGCGCGGGTCATGGTCGGGGAGGCCACGAGCTTCGAGCCGCGGTCGCTCGAGCGCGTCGTCTTCGCCGTCTTGGGCAGCGACGCCTACGAGGCGTTCTCGTCCGCGCTCTCTTCCCCACTTCCCGACGGCTCGTAGTAGCGGCGGCCCTCGAGCTCCTCGGGCAGATAGCTCGTCTCGAAGGCCTGCGGGTCGTCGTGCGGGTAGACGTAGCCCTCGCCGTGCCCGAGCCGGCGGCCGTACCAGGAGCCGTCGCGCAGCGCCTTCGGCGGCCGGGCCGCCCCTCGCTCGCGCAGGTCGGCCGTCGCGCGGTTCAGTGCCAGGTAGCTCGCGTTCGACTTCGGCGCGCGGGCGAGGTAGATCGCCGCCTGTGCGAGGTTGAGGCGAGCCTCGGGCAGGCCGACGTGCTCGACGGCCTGGGCCGCCGCGACGGCTACGAGCAACGCACGAGGGTCGGCGTTGCCGATGTCCTCGGAGGCGAGCACGATCATGCGCCGTGCGATGAAGCGTGCGTCCTCGCCGCCCTCGAGCATCGCCGCGAGGTAGTAGATGGACGCGTCGGCGTCGCTGCCGCGCATCGACTTGATGAAGGCCGAGGTGTAGTCGTAGTGTGCGTCGCCGGCCTTGTCGTAGACGAGCGGCGGCTTGCGGGCCGCGTCTTCGACGTTCTCCGCCGTGATCGCGCCGTCGGCGGTGTGGTTCGCCAGCTCCACGATGTTGAGTGCGGAGCGAGCGTCGCCGCCCGAGCGGTGCGCGATCAGCTCCACTACCTCGTCGGACGCCTCGCCGCCGACTTCGCTGAGCCCGCGCTGCACGACGAGGGCCATCTCCTCCGGAGTCAGCGTCTCCAGCTCGTACACCTGCGTGCGGGAGATGAGCGCGGAGTTGACCTCGTAGTACGGGTTCTCGGTCGTCGCACCGATCAGCGTCACGAGCCCCGACTCGACACCCGGCAGCAGCGCGTCCTGCTGCGCCTTGTTGAAGCGGTGGATCTCGTCGAGGAAGAGGATCGTGCGGCGGCCCGTCGTGCCGAGGCGCTCGCGTGCCCGCGCAAGGACCTCCCGCACGTCCTTCACCGTCGCCGATACCGCCGACAGCTCCTCGAACGCTGCCCCGGTCGACGCCGCGACGATCCGCGCGAGGGTCGTCTTGCCGCTGCCGGGCGGGCCGTACAGGATCGAGGAGTGGACGCGGTCCTCCTCGATCGCCAGCCGCAGGGCGGAGCCTTCGCCGAGCACGTGCTGCTGGCCGACGAACTCCTCGAGGCTTGCCGGCCGCAGGCGCTGCGCGAGCGGCGCGACCTCGCGTGCGTGCTGGTCGGCGGCGTCCGAGAAGAGGTCACCCACGGCGTCAGTATGCTCCGCCGGTGACCGGAACCACCGCCGACGTCTGGAGCGGCGCGAGCTACGAGCGCCTCGCCGAGACGTATGCACCGATCCACGATCGCGTCGTCGACGCGCTCGCGATCGAGCCCGGCTCCCGTGTGCTCGACGTCGCCTGCGGGACCGGCGGTGTCGCACTGCGTGCTGCGCGCGCAGGGGCGAACGTCGTCGGCATCGACATCTCCGCCGACCAGCTCGCGAAAGCGCGTCGAGCAGCAGACGAGGCGGGGCTCCCGATCCGGTTCGACGAGGGCGATTGCCAGGCGCTTCCGTACCCGGACGCAGAATTCGACGCCGTGGGCTCCTCGTTCGGTGCCATCTTCGCCGCCGATCACGTGAGGACCGCGGAGGAGCTCGCACGCGTCTGCCGCAGCGGCGGCCGCCTGGTGTTGACCGCCTGGCCGAAGGACGCCTGGTCGGAGCAGCATGCGAAGGCGGGCCGAACGTTCTCGCACGAGGCCGATGCGCGCGAATGGTCGGAGGAGGGGCGTCTGCACGCACTGCTCGGCGATGCATTCGAGCTCGAACTGCAGAACGGCCGCTGGCGCGTCGAGGCCGATTCAGGCGAAGCGCTCTGGGACCTGCTCTCCAACTCGATGCCGCCCCTGCGGGCCTGGCTGGGGGAACAGAGTGACGAGAGGCGCACCCGCGCCGAAGCCGTCTACCGCGACTTCCTCGCCTCCGGAGTCCTGGAGCGCGGGTACGTTCTCATCGTGGGGATCAGACGCTGAGCGCGACGGCCCTCCGGGACGAGGTCACCGATCTTCTCCAACGGCTGATCCGCGTCGATACGACGAACCCGCCCGGTAACGAAACGGCTGCGGCCGAGCTGTTGCGCGAGTACCTCGAGGCGAACGGCGTCGCCTGCGAGCTGATCGCGAAGGTGCCCGAGCGTGCGAACCTCGTGGCGCGCCTGCCGGGCGGGGACGGGCCGTCGCTCCTGCTGCTCTGCCACACGGACGTCGTCCTCGCCGATCCGGCGGAGTGGTCGGTGCCGCCGTTCGCCGGCGAGCTGCGTGACGGGATGGTCTGGGGACGCGGCGCACTCGACATGAAGAGCCAGGTCGCGGCGAACGCCGTCACCATCGCCGCACTTGCCCGCGAGGGGTTCCGGCCGAGCGGCGACCTGATCTTCGCCGCGACCGCCGACGAGGAGGCCGGCGCCGGCTTCGGCCTCGATTGGCTGTGCGAGGCTCACCCGCAGGCCGTTCGCTGCGACATGGCGATCAACGAGGGCGGAGGCGACCGCATCGAGCTCGAGGACGGCCGCCCCATCTACGCGGCGACGGTTGCGGAGAAGATGACTGCGCCTTTCCGGCTCCGCGTGCACGGCCGCTCGGGCCATGCGTCCATGCCACGGATCGCCGACAACGCACTCGTCAACGCCACGCGGCTGATCGAGCGAATCGCCGAGTACCGGCCGGAACCGCAACTCGGCCCGGAGATCGACGCTTTTCTCCAGGCGGTGTTCGGGGAGGTGTGCCCCGCGGCCGAGGTGGTCGAGCGCGTGGCGGCGGTGTCGCCGGTGGCCTCCGTCCTCGTCGACGCGCTCCTCGCGCCGACGTTCTCGCCGACGGTCATCTCGGCCTCGAAGAAGCGGAACGTCATCCCCGCGCTCTGCGACGTCGAGGTCGACTGCCGGCTCCTGCCGGGCCAGCATCCGGAGCACGTGGAGCCGATGATTCGCGCCGTGCTCGGCGGCGACGTCGACTACGAGCTCGAGTGGATCGAGGCCCGCGGCGGCACGCGGTCGTCGCTCGACACGCCTCTGTGGCGCGCGCTCGAGGAGTGGGTGGCCGAGGTGGAGCCCGGCGCGGTCGCCGTTCCGCTCGCGTGCGTCGGGTTCACCGACAGCCACTGGCTGCGCGAGGCGTTCGGCACCGTCGCGTACGGCTTCTTCCCCTCGACGGGCGAGCTGCCGCCCGAGGTCGCGGCCTCGCTCGTCCACTCGGCCGACGAGCGAATCCCGGTTTCCGACCTCGAGCACGCGGTCGGCTGGCTGCGTCACGCTGCAGAAACGATCCTCGGCTAGAAGCCCGGCACTACTCTTGGCAGGTATGGCGAAGGAGAAGATCCGTCTCGGCGGCATGGCCCTGCCGAACGGCGTGCTCGTGCACGGGCCGCACGCCTGGGCGTGCGCGATCCGGCACGACGACGGGCGGATCGAGGTCGCCTCGGCGCGGAAGCGCCTGCAGGCGGCGCGGATCCAGAACCCCGTCCTGCGCGGGCCCGCCCGGCTGGCCGAGGCGCTGCTCCTGCTGCCGCAGATCAAGGCGAAGCTCCCGTCGGCGCGGCTCCCGATGGAGAGCCCGCGCACGGTTGCTTCCATGCTCGGCGCAGCCGTGTTCGTTCGCGGCCTCCGGGAGTCGGGGCTGCGTCCGGTTGCACGCGAGCTGTTGACCGCGATCGCGTCGGTCGCGCCGGCGGTGCTCGCGCTCCGCTCCGGTGAGCTCGCGGCGTATCACGGCGCCGAGCACATCTCCATCGGGAGCTACGAGCACGGGAAGCGCGCCACCCGCGAACACGAGCGGTGTGGCGGGCACCTCGTCGGACCGCTTGTGGCGACGTCCGCGATCGGGAACGTCCTGGCCGGCCTTGCACCGGAACGGATGCGACGCCACGCGCAGGCGGCCGCACAGCTCGGTGCGCTCGCGGCGGCGACGGAGCTCTTCGGCTGGATGACGCGGCATCCCTCGCACCCGCTCGCACAGGCACTGGCGAAGCCGGGGCACGAGCTCCAGCACCGCTTCTCGACCGCCGAGCCGAGCGCCGAGCAGCTCGAGGTCGCCGAGGCGGCGCTCAAGGCGTGCCTCGCGCTCGAGCATGAAGCCGCCGCCTAGGGAGCGCCTCTCCCCGGAGGTCTTCGACCTCCCCGTCGAGAAGATGCGCGCGGGCTGGTACACCGACGCGTACTTCAATCACGCTCGGGCCACGCTTCTCGCCGACGGCCGCCGTCCGCACGTCGTCGTCCAGGTCTTCCAGAAGAACGACGCCTGGCTCGGCGGAGTGGACGAGGCGATTGCGATCCTCCGCCTCTGCTCGCACGACCCGGACGGCCTGACGATCCGCGCGCTCCACGACGGCGACGGGCTCGCGCCATGGGACACGGTGCTCACGATCGAGGGCGACTACACGACCTTCGCGCACCTCGAGACCGCCTATCTCGGCACGCTGGCGCGGCGGACGCTGATCACGACGAACGTCGTGCACGTGCTCGAGGCGGCGAACGGCAAGCCGATCATCTTCATGCCGGCCCGCTTCGACCACCATCGCGTGCAGGCGGGCGACGGCTATGCGGCCTACGTCGCCGGTCAGGTCACGGGCTTCGAGATCGGTGTGACGAGCGACGAGCAGGCGTCGTGGTGGGGCGGGCGCGCGATCGGCACGGTGCCGCACTCTCTCATCGCGGCGTACGGCGGCGACACCGTCATCGCCGCGCGGAAGTTCGCGGAGTGGGCGCCGCCCGACATGTCCGTGACCGTGCTCGTCGACTTCGAGAACGACTCGTTGCGCACGGCGCTCGAGGTGGCGGAGGCTCTCGGAGAGCGGCTCTGGGGCATCCGGCTCGACACGTCCGAGACGCTCGTCGACCGCTCGCTGTGGGACGAGATGGGGGACTTCAAGCCCACGGGCGTGAACGAGCGGCTCGTCCGGAAGGCCCGCGAGGCGCTCGACGCCGCCGGTTTCGGCCACGTGCGGGTCGTCGTCTCGGGCGGCTTCACGGTCGAGAAGATCCGCGAGTTCGAGGAGCGCGGCGTGCCGGTGGATGCATACGGCGTCGGTTCCTCGCTCATCCGCGGCGCGAACGACTTCACCGCCGACGTCGTCGTGGCGGACGGCGAGCCTTCGGGGAAGTTCGGGCGCCGGTTGCGCGACAATCCGCGGCTCGAGCTCGTGGACTGAGGCCGCCGGTCAGCCCAGCTTCTCGGGATGGCCGAGCTGACCGAGCTCGACGATGTCGCGACGAAAGAAGAGCGACACCGTCCAGTCCACGACGACCCGGAGCTTCCGCTGCGCAGTCGGCAGCTGGTACAGGTGGTACGACCGCGTCACCCACCAGCCGAGGAAGCCGCGCAGGCGCAGGCCGAGCACTTCGGCGATCCCCTTGTGCCGGCCGAGCGTCGCGACCTGGCCGAGCATGAGATAGCCGTAGGGCTGGGGCGGCCCGACGAGATTGCGCGCGAGCCGTCTGGCCTGGCGGAGGGCGTGCTGGCACGTCGGCGGGTCGACTCCACGGCTGCGTGCGTTCGGGACCCGCGCGCAGTCGCCGAGCGCCCAGACGTGCTCGTGTCCACGCACGCGGAGGAGCTCGTCGACCTCGACGCGGCCCTTCTCGTCGAGCGGCAGCGGCCATTCGCGCAGGAGAGGGTTCGGCGCGACACCGGCGGTCCAGACGACCATGTTCGTCGGGATCCGCGTCCCGTCTCCCAACACGGCCTCGTCGGCCGTGACCGACTCGAGCGTCGTGTCGACGTGGATCTCCATGCCGCGCCGGCGCAGTTCGCCCGCCGCGTAGTCGCCGAGTGGAGGCGGGATCTCGGGCAGGATCCGCGGCGCAGCGTCCACGAGGACCCAGCGGCGCGGGGCGGACCTCAGGCGCGGGTAGTAGCGGAGCGCGTCCTCCGCGAGGTCGGAGAGCTCCGCGAGCGCCTCGACGCCGGCGTAGCCCGCGCCGACGAACACGAACGACAGGCGTCGCGTCCGCTCTTCCTCATCGAGTGCGGCATCGGCCGCTTCGAGCTGGTGGAGGACGTGGTTGCGGAGGTTGATCGCGTCGGGGAGCGTCTTGAACGACAGCGCGTGCTCCGACAGGCCCGGGATCGGCAGCGTTCGCGGTACGGCGCCGAGCGCGAGCACGAGGTCGCTCCACGAGACCGTTTGCGGTCCTTCGTCGGTCTCGACCACAGCCCTCTGCGCCTCGAGGTCGAGTGTTGTCACGGCGCCGAGGATCAGCTCGGCGTGCGGGCACATGACGCGTAGCGGGACGACGGTGTGTCGCGGCTCGAGCGTCCCCGACGCGGCCTCGGGCAGGAGCGGCGTGTAGAGCATGAAGTTGTCCTTGCTGACGATCGTCGCCCGGCGGTCGCCGAGCTGGCGGGCGACGTACGCGCCGGCGAAGCCGCCGCCGACCACCAGCACGCCGCCCTGCGCCTGTCTCTCTCCGCTCACATGCCCTAGCATCGCGCACAGATGGCGATCCAGGTCTCGGTCGTCGGCAGTGGAGCCGAGCACGAGGAGAGCGCCGAGACGGTCGGGCGGCTGCTCGCGGAGCGCGGAGCGACGGTGGTCACGGGCGGGCTCGGCGAGGTGATGGCGGCTGCGTCGCGCGGCGCCAGGACCGCGGGTGGGACGACGATCGGGATCCTCCCCGGCGAGACGCAGGCCGAGGCGAACCAGTGGCTCGACCACGTCGTCGTGACGGGCATCGGGCACGGGCGCAACCTCGCCGTCGTCGCTTCGGGGGACGCGGTGATCGCGGTTGGCGGCCGCTACGGGACGCTGGCCGAGATCGGCTTCGCCCTCACGCTCGGCCGGCCGGTCGTCGTGCTCGAGCCGGGCTGGCAGGTGGAGGGGACGCAGCGGGTTGAGACGCCGGCGGAAGCGGTCGAGTTTGCCCTGGCAGCGGCACGGCATACTCGTGTGACATGACGCACGTGGTTCTCCTCGAACTCGTCTTCTTCTTTCCGGCCACGTGCGGCGCGACGGCATTTGCATTCATCATTCACTGGCTCCTCCGAAGCGCGCCGCCACCACCCATGCCTCCGCCGGGAGGCGGAGCCAAGGTCCCGCTCCCGGCCGCAGGGCCGGATGACCTTGCGCGATCGGCCTAGAGGCTCTGGAAGAGGGTGACGCGGCCCTGGAGGAACACGCGCTCGGTCTCGCTCGGTGCGAGCTCCAGCGCGCGGGAATAGGCGGCCTCCGCTTCCGCATCCCGCCCGAGTCGACCCAGCAGGTCGGCACGGGTCGAGTGCCAGAGGTGGTACTGCTCGAGCCCGGTCAGGCCGTCGACGATCTCGAGCCCCGGCTGGGGACCCTCGGCCATCGCGACGGCGACCGCGCGATTGAGCTCGACGACCGGCGAGGGGCTCAGTCCGGCGAGCCTGCGGTACAGGAGGGCGATCTGCGTCCAGTCCGTCTCCGCGTCGAAGTGGAGCGAGGCGATCGCCGCCTGGAGCTGGTACGGCCCTGGGAGTCGAAGGGAGAGTGCCCGCTCGAGCGCCCGCCTGCCTTGCTCGATCTCGCCCGCGTCCCAGAGGCCTCGGTCCTGGTCGTCGAGCAGGACGAGCTCGCCGGTGGCTGACACGCGCGCGTCTCGGCGCGCGTCCTGCAGCAGGAGCAGCGCATGCAGGCCGTGCGCCTCCGCCTCGTCCGGCATCAGGGTGGCGAGGACGGCGGCGAGCCGGATCGCCTCACCGCACAGCTCTCGCCTCACCGGCGGGCCGTAGCCGGCGTTGAAGACGAGGTAGATCGTCGCGAGCACGAGGCGCAGCCGCTCGGGCAGCAGGTGCTCGGCAGGCACGCGCAGCGGGATGCCGGCGTCGCGGATCTTCCGCTTCGCGCGAACGAGCCGTTGCGCGAGCGTCGCCTCGGGGACGAGGAACGCGCGCGCGATCTCCGGCGTCTGGAGGCCGCCGACGAGGCTCAGCGTCAGCCCGACCTGCGCCTCCGGCGCGAGCGCCGGGTGGCAGCACGCGAAGATCAGCTCGAGCCGTTCGTCGGGAATGACAGCCTCCTCGTCCGCAGTGAGCTCCTCGGCGCGCGCGAGGAGCTCCGTCTTCCGGACGAGCGTCCGTTCGCGGCGGATCCGGTCGATCGCGGCGTTCCGGGCCGTGGTCACGATCCACGCGCCGGGATTCGCCGGGGCTCCGTCGCGCGGCCATCGCTCGGCGGCGCGGACGAAGGCGTCCTGCACCGCGTCCTCGGCGAGATCGAGGTCACCGAGGACGCGGCCGAGGATCGCGATCGAGCGAGCCCGCTCGTCGCGGTACGCGCGGGCGAGCTCCTCTACGAGGCCACCTCTGCCTCGCGCATGACGATCGGGCGCACCTCGATGTGGCCGTAGCGGGCGGACGGGATCTTCGCCGCCCACTCGATCGCCTCGTCGAGCGTCTCGACGTCGATCAGGTAGTAGCCGCCGAGGACTTCCTTCGTCTCGGCGAACGGGCCGTCCGTCGTGATCGTCTTGCCGTCCTCGACGTTGACGACGGTCGCGGTCGACCCGGGCTGGAGCTGGTTTGCGCCGACGAGGGTGCCGGCCTCGATCAGCTCCTGGGTGTAGCGCCCGTACTCGGCGTATACCGCGTCGCGCTCGGCTTCCGGCATCGTGCCCCAATGCGACTCGTCGTCGTTGATCAGGAGCAAGTACTGCATGAGGTCCTCCTTCGGAGATCGTTGACAACCGTACGACGAACGGCTCAGCTCGAATTCGACATCCTCCTCAGCAGGGTCAGCGCGCCGCCCTTGTCGAGGAACTCGTTGAGATTGCCGCACTTCGGGCTCTGGACGCAGGAGGGGCAGCCGTGCTCGCACGGACAGCCTTCGAGCAGGCGGACGGTGTCGGCGACCCAGGCCTCGAACTGATCGAAGCCGCGCTGGGCGATCCCGACGCCGCCCGCGTGTCCGTCGTAGACGAAGACGGTCGGCGCACCGGTGTCGAGGTGGAGGTTCGTCGAGAGGCCTCCGATGTCCCAGCGGTCGCACATCGCCCACAACGGCAGCAGCGCGATCAGCGAATGCTCGGCGGCGTGGAGCGAGGAGAGGAGCAGCGGCATCGCCTCGAGGCCTTCGAGCTGGTGCGGTCGCGGCACGAACCAGACCGCCTCGGTGTCGAATGTCGTCGGCGGCAGCTCGAGCGCGACCGTGTCGAGCGTCGACCCATCCGCCGCAGCCTTCTTCTGGTACGCGACCACCTGTTCGGTGACGGAGACGCGGCCGAAGGAGAGCTCGAGCCCGAGCCGCCGTTCGACGCGCAGCGGCTCCTCGATCGACGTCTGCGTCTCTTTCTTCGCCTGCGTGTACCAGTCGCCGTCGAACGGCTCGACGAGCGCGCGCCGGGCCTGCAGGTCGAGCTCGCGCACGAGGTACTGCCGCCCGAGGTGGAGGTAGACGGCGCCTTCGTGCACCGTCGAGTAGGCGCGCTCCCGCTCCGCAAGCCCGAGCACGTCTCCGCTCGAGGCGTCGACGACGAGGAACGAGTCGGGCGAGGTCGACCGGAGCGGTACACGCGCAGCCGGAGCGTCCTTGCCCGCCCAGACCCAGCCGCGCTGCGTCCGGCGCAACTCCGGCACGTGCGGCGCACGTGCGAGTGCCTCCGGGCCCAGCGTCGCGCCGTCGCCCGCGTCGACTGGAGCTTCGAACGCGGCTGCGGCGACGTGCCCGTCGAGGACCCGGGGGTTCGCGTGGTCGAGGATCGCCGCTTCCACCCGCCGGTCGAGCAAGGCCGGCGGCTCGCGCATGAAGTACTGGTCGAGTGCGTCCTCCGAGGCCACGAGGATCGCCAGGCCGTGATCGCGGCGCCCGGCGCGTCCCCACTGCTGGCGGAGGCTCGCGACCGTGCCCGGGAAGCCGACCGAGATCGCGCAGTCGAGGTCTCCGATGTCGATGCCGAGCTCGAGGGCGTCGGTGGATGTGACGCCGAGAAGTTCTCCGTCGACGAGTCGCCGCTCGATCTCGCGCCTCTGGTGGGGCGTGTAGCCGGCGCGGTACGGGGCGAGGCGGGCCGCCGTCGCCGCGTCGAGCCGGTCGCTCGCGAACCGGTGGATGAGCTCGGCCGACTTGCGGCTCTTGGCGAAGCAGATCGTGCGCAGACCGCGACCGACGAGGCCGGCGAGCAGCCGTGAAGCCTCGCCGAGCGCGCTCGCACGCAACCCGAGCTCCGGATCGAGGAGCGGCGGGTTCCAGAGCGCGACCGTGCGCTCGGCGCGCGGGGCCGCGTCGTCCTCGACGATCGTCGCGTCCTCGCCGGTGAGCGCACGCGCGAGCTCGCCTGCGTTCGCGATCGTCGCCGAGGCGAGCAGGAACTGCGGCTCGGCGCCGTAGATCCGCGCGAGCCGGCGCAGCCGTCGCAGGACGTTCGCGACGTGCGAGCCGAACACGCCGCGATAGACGTGCGCCTCGTCCACGACGACGAAGCGGAGGTTGTGGAGGAAGTCGCCCCACAAGTCGTGTCGTGGCAGGACGCCGATGTGGAGCATGTCCGGGTTCGTGAGCACGAGGTTCGCCCAGCCTCGGACCTGGCGACGCCGCTCGGTCGGTGTGTCGCCGTCGTAGATCGCCGCGCGGACCGCGGCGATTCCGAGCTCGCCGAGCGAGCGCGCCTGGTCCTGCTCGAGCGCCTTGGTGGGGTAGAGGTAGAGCGCGCGCGCGTGTCGGTCGGCCGCGAGCGCGTCGAGCACGGGGAGGTTGAAGGCGAGCGTCTTCCCCGACGCGGTGCCTGTCGTGACGATGACGTTGCCGCCCTCGCGTGCCGCCGCGTACGCCTCGGCCTGGTGCGCGTAGAGCCCGCCGATGCCGCGGCGGGCGAGCGCCTCCTGGAGGACCGGCTGGAGAGAGTCCGGCAGGGGCGCCGTCCGGGCCTCGCGGGCCGTCTCGGTCGCAAGGTACGCGAGCTCGTCGCCGACGAGCAGGTCTTCCCAGAGCGCCGTTGCTGTCATGACGTCATTCAAGCGCTGCTCTAGGATCCGACTGCGATGGAGAAGCACGGTGCGGTCTGGGCCTGTCCTGAGTTGTACGTGCCGCCCGGCCGGATGATCGAGCCCTACGGTGCAGCCTTCTGGGTCAGCTGGCAGAACGATCATGCTTTGGAGGACGCGGTCGTGACCGGCGCTGACGCTGCAGTCCGCTGGGGGAGAGAACGCACCGCCGTCGTCATGATCAGGCTCGGCCACATCGAGGCGTCGTACTTCTCCGCCGGAGACGAGCATCCAGCGAAAGACGTCCCCGAGTGGCCGCCTTCTCGACCGCCTGCCGAGGGTTGGTGGCAGCCGCCGCCTCCACCTACACACGACGAGGTCAGGGACGTTGCCACGCGCGTCGAGCGGCACGATCTCACGGCGACGGATGCGGGAGCCTGGGCCGAAGAACGGTTGCAGGTCCACGCCTCGTACCTCGCCGAGCAGGACATGGAGGCGTTCCGAATGCTTTGCAGCCTTCGGGACGGCATGCGCTAGTTGGACTCGTAAGCGACACCGCGCTCGTCCACGAGGACGATCTTCGCGGCGTCGACGCCGGTGAGATCGAGTCCGGCGGGCGCGACGACTGCGTCGAAGCGCCCTTGCGGCCTCTCGACGACATCCGCTCCGCGCTGTCGCGCTTGCTCGGCGCGGGACGGGTCCGCTTCCGCGACGACGACCTCCCAGCCTGCGAGCTCGAGCGGCTGCGAGTGGATGCCTGCAAAGCCGAGCTCGAGCACGCGGCCGGGGCCGTCACCGAGCAGCTCGAGGACCCGCGGTGTCGCAGCGGCGGCGAGAGCGGGCGGAAGACGGCGCATCGCTACGCTCGATACATGAACGCGAAGCGAACAGGCAAGTTCCTCGGCATGCCCTACGACTGGCGCCGTCCCACGATGGCGCGCCTCAAGTCGCGCTGGTGGAACCGGCGCGATCGCCGGATCTTCACGCCGAAGTCGTACGGCTGGGGATACGACATGAACTTCTACGAGGTCGCGCGCCGCCTCCGGCTGCGGCGTTAGGGTTTTCCAACCGGGGTGCCGCAAAGGCGGCTGAGATCACACCCGTCGAACCTGATCCGGGTCATGCCGGCGAAGGGAGTGCGTTGGTTCCACGCTGTATCACGATCGCAGGCTCCGACTCCGGCGGAGGGGCCGGGGTCCAGGCGGACCTGAAGGCGTTCGCCGCGGCGGGGGTGCACGGGATGTCGGCGATCGTCGCGCTCACCGCGCAGAACACGCGCGAGGTGACCGCCGTGCACGAGGTGCCCGCGTGGTTCGTCCGCGCGCAGCTCGACGCGGTCGCCGGCGACATCGGGATCGACGCCGCCAAGACCGGGATGCTCTTCTCCCGCGCGGTCATCGAGGCCGTCGCGGGCTGGCTCGAGGAGCATCCCGTGCCGCTCGTCGTCGACCCCGTCATGCTGGCGAGCTCCGGAGCGCGGCTGTTGGAGGACGACGCGGTCGAGGTGCTCGTCGGCCGGCTCTTTCCGCTCGCCACGGTCGTGACGCCGAACCTGCTCGAAGCACGCGCGCTCACCGGATCGGACGCAGCGCCGGCGGAGCTCGCCGAGGCGCTCGTAGGGCTCGGCGCGCCGGCCGCGCTCGTCACCGGCGGCCACGGCGACGAGCCGGCCGATCATCTCTTCGACGGGAGCGAGCACCACGAGATCCCGTTCGAGCGCCGCGACGCTGCGGCCACGCACGGCGCCGGGTGCACCCATTCCGCGACGCTCGCCGCCCTTCTCGCGCGCGGCCTGTCGCTGGTCGATGCGGCGCGCGGAGCTGCGGCCGCTGCCTCCCGCGCCGTTGCGCAGGGGCTCGTCGAGATCGGAGCCGGCGACGGTCCGGTGGACGTCCTCGGAGCGATTGCCCGATGACGATCTCCGCCGGAACGACGCTGCGGGAACTGCGCGAGCGGAAGCCGCTCGTCCACCAGATCACCAACTACGTCGTCATGAACGAGACGGCGAACGCGACCCTCGCGATCGGCGCGCTCCCGGTGATGGCGCACGCGCGGGAAGAGGTCGAGGAGATGGTCGGGCTAGCGTCGGCGCTCGTCATCAACATCGGCACGCTCTCGGAGCACTGGATCGAGCCAATGCTCCTCGCAGGTCGCGCGGCGAGCGAGCGGGGGATCCCCGTCGTCCTCGATCCGGTGGGCGCCGGCGCCACCGCGTACCGAACCGAGACCGCACGTCGTATCCTCGGGGAGGTACGTGTGACCGTGCTGCGCGGCAATCCCGGCGAGGTGGCGACGCTCGTCGGCGCGGACGCCGAGGTGCGCGGTGTCGAGTCGATCGCAGCCGGGCTCGAGCCGACCGAGCTCGCGGCCGAGGCCGCGCGCGCGCTCGGGCTCGTCGCGTCCGTCACCGGCCTAATCGACCATGTCTCGGACGGCGAGCGTGTCCTCGCTGTCGCGAACGGCCATCCGCTCCTCGCCGCGGTGACCGGGACGGGCTGCATCTCCTCGGCGCTCACGGGCTGCTTCCTCGCGGCGAAGCCCGAGGAGCCGCCCGAGGCGGCAGCCGAGGCGCTCGCGGCGCTCGGTGTGGCCGCCGAGGACGCGGCCGCCGGAGCAGAAGGCCCGGGCACCTTCCATGCGCGGCTCTACGACGCCCTGGCGGCGCTCGATCCGGCCACGCTGGACGGGCGGACACGAGTCTCTGAGCTGTGACGACGCTCGCGGAGCTCGGTGAGCTCGGCCTGCTCGCGGAGCTCGAGCGCCGCGGCCTCGCCGACGGGATCGAGCACGACGCCGCCGTCGTGGACGGCCTCGTCGTCACGCAGGACGCGCTCGTCCAGGGCGTCCACTTCCGCTTCGATCTCCTCGACTGGCGCGAGCTCGGCGCCCGGGCCGCCGCCGTCAACGTCAGCGACCTCGCCGCCTCGGGAGCAGAGCCGCTCGCGCTGCTCGTCACGCTCGGGTTGCCTCCGGACACGAAGCTCGGGTACGTGCTCGACCTCTACGCCGGTCTGAACGAGCGCGGTGTGCCGGTACGCGGGGGTGACACCAGCCGTTCGGATCGTGTCGTCCTCTCCGTCACGGCGCTCGGCCGCTCGGAGCGCGTTCCCGGCCGCGCGGGCGCGCAGCCTGGAGACGCCGTCGTCGTCACGGGGCCGCTCGGTGCCGCGGGTGCGGCGTTCCGTGCCGGACGGTTGCCGGCCGTGCCGAATCGCATCGAGGCGGGAAAGCGGCTCGCCGCCGTGGCGACGGCCATGCTCGACATCTCGGATGGGCTGGCGCGGGACGCCGGCCACATCGCGCGGCGTTCCGGCGTTCGCCTCGCGATCGAGCTCGAGCAGGTGCCCCTCTCCGCCGGCGCGGAGCTCGACGACCTCGGCTTCGGCGAGGACTACGAGCTGCTTGCGACGACGCCGGACCCGCTCGGCTTCACGGTGATCGGCCACGTCGAGGAGGGTGAGGGCGTCGAGGTCACGCTGCGCGGCGAGCCGTACGAGCTAGCCGGCTGGGAGCACTTCCGCTAGCCACTGCTCGAAGTGGGCGCGGGGGCGCACGCCGACCACCGACCCGCGCGCTTCGCCGCCGGAGAACAGGATCACCGTCGGAA
>Ga0335083_10004752_pt1 | contig 17257 bp, 18 predicted proteins | sample Lox_Sample_42_FD_206716 | JGI IMG/M metagenome (GOLD analysis project Ga0335083, IMG submission 206716) | Soil microbial communities from Loxahatchee National Wildlife Refuge, Florida, United States - Lox_Sample_4.2 | ecosystem: Environmental > Terrestrial > Soil > Wetlands | place: USA... | reverse complement strand
GCTGACGGCGTTCTTCCTGATCCTCGGCGTCGCAACGCTCGCCGCCTACATCAAGATTGGCATCGAGCATGCGCCGAACTACGGCCAGCTCTACATGCCACCCGGAGTCTCGCCCGCGCAGGGAGGCGCCCGATGAAGATCGTCTACACCGATGTCCTCGTCATCGGCGGCGGGCTCGCGGGACTGCGGCTCAGCATCGGCGCGAAGCGACGCGGGCACGACGTGATCATCCTTTCGCTGGTGCCGCCGAAGCGCTCGCACTCGGCCGCGGCGCAGGGCGGCATGCAGGCCTCGCTCGCTAACGTAATCAAGGGCCAGGGCGACAACGAAGACCTGCACTTCGAGGACACGGTGCGCGGCAGCGACTGGGGCGCCGACCAGCAGGTGGTCCGGATGTTCGTCAATACCGCGCCCAAGGCAGTGCGCGAGCTCGCGGCGTGGGGCGTGCCCTGGAGTCGCGTGCGCCGCGGCGACCGCGAAGTGGTCATCAACGGCCAGAAGGTGACGATCACCGAGCGCGACGAGGCACATGGCCTGGTCGCGCAGCGTGATTTTGGCGGCACCAAGAAGTGGCGCGCCTGCTACGTGTCCGACGGCACCGGCCACGCGATGCTGCAGGCGATGAGCGATCAGGCGATCGGCGACGCGATCCCCGTGCACGAGCGCGTCGAGGCGATCGCGCTGATCCACGACAGCGCTCGCTGCTATGGCGCGATCGTGCGCAATCTGGTCACGAGCGAGCTCTCCGCCTACGTGGCCAAGGCGACCGCGATCACGAGCGGCGGCGCAGGACGGCTCTACCGCGTCACGACCAACGCCGTGATCTGCGAAGGCATCGGCAGCGCGATCGCGCTTGAGACAGGGATCGCGACGCTCGGCAACATGGAGGCTATCCAATTCCACCCAACTGGCATCTTCCCCGCCGGGATCCTCGTCACCGAGGGCTGTCGCGGGGACGGCGGGCTGCTCAAGGACGTCGACGGCCACCGCTTCATGCCGGACTACGAGCCGGAAAAAAAGGAGCTCGCTTCGCGCGACGTGGTGTCGCGCCGGATGGAGGCGCACATCGCGAAGGGTAAGGGCGTCAAGACCCGCTTCGGCGACCATTTATGGCTCGATATCACGCTCCTGGGTGAGAAGCACATCAGGCACAACCTGCGCGAGGTCTACGAGATCTGCCACCATTTCCTCGGCGTCGACCCGGTCAAGGACTGGATCCCGGTGCGGCCGGCGCAGCACTACACGATGGGCGGGGTGCGCACTGACCACACAGGTGAAAGCCCGACGCTCAAAGGCCTCTTCGCGGCGGGCGAGGCCGCTTGCTGGGATACGCATGGCTTCAACCGCTTGGGCGGCAACTCGGTCGCCGAGACGGTGGTCGCCGGGATGATCGTCGGCGAGTACATCGCCGATTTCTGCGACAAGGTCGAGAACGACGTCGATATTCCGACGCGCATCGTGCATGATTTTCTGCGCCGCGAGCAGATGAAGATCGACGCGCTGATCGGCGGGCGGGGCACCGAGGACGCGTCGGCGATCAAGGCTCGAATGCAGGAGGTCATGACCTCGAAGGTGGGCATCTTCCGTCGTGGCGCCGACCTGGAGTCGGCGGTGACTGAGTTGCAGGAGCTGCTCCGGCGCAGCAGCAACATCGGTCTCAGGTGCAAGGCACGCGGCTCGAATCCCGAGCTCGTGACTGCCTATCGCACGCGGATGATGCTCAAGGTAGCCCTCTGCGTCGCCTTCGGCGCGCTGACGCGTACCGAGAGCCGCGGCGCCCATTTTCGCGAGGACTTTCCCCGACGCAACGACGCCGAATGGCTGAAGCGCACACTCGCGAGCTGGAAGTCCGATGCCGACACTCTGCCGTCTCTCGCCTACGAGGCGCTCGACGTCTCGCGGATGGAGTTGCCGCCTGGGTGGCGCGGCTACGGAGCCAAGGATTACCTCGACCATCCGGGCACGGCGGCTCGCCAGGCGGAGGTCGATGCTGCGAAGCAGAAGATCGACGACCGATTCGAAAGGCAACGTGCGTTGATGCCGTACGAACACCTGCTGCCCGATAAGCTTCGCGCCAGGAACGAAAGGATCGACGAGCGGACTCCCTCGGCCGCCCCTTCCGCGGTTGAAGAGGCTCCAACCTTCCAGTGGGAAACCGAGTGACAACCACGAGCTTGACACAACCATTCGCTGGAACGAACCGATGAACGCACCGCGAGACCCGGCACCTAACAGCCAGAAGATCCGGCTGCACATTCTGCGCTACAACCCGTCTGATCCCGCCAGTGCTCCTCATATGCAAACCTACGAGCTCGAGCAGACGGAAGGGATGACGCTGTTCATCGCATTGTACGAGATCCAGGAGACGCAGGACGCCTCGCTGCAGTTCGACTTCGTCTGCCGCGCCGGCATCTGCGGGAGTTGCGCGATGGTGGTCAACGGCAGGCCGACGTTGGCTTGCCGGACGCTGACCAAGAACGTCGGACCCGACATCACGCTGGCGCCGCTGCCGTTCTTCGAGCTGATTGGCGACCTCTCGGTCGACACCGGCAAGTGGATGCGCGGCATGACCGAGCGACTGCGCGGCTGGCTGCACATGAAGGACCCGAATCCCGACCTCTCGCGCATCGAGGAGCGGATGGATCCCGATCTGGCCGACAAGATTTACGAGCTCGACCGCTGCATCGAGTGCGGTTGCTGTGTGGCAGCCTGCGGCACGGCACGGATGCGCGAGGATTTCGTGGGCGCGGTCGGCCTGAACCGGGTGGCGCGCTTCCGCCTCGATCCGCGCGACACGAGGACCGACGCGGACTACTACGAGATGATCGGCGACGACGACGGCGTGTTCGGCTGCATGTCGCTGCTTGCCTGCCACGATGTTTGCCCGAAGGAATTGCCGCTGGAGACGCAGATCGCGTTCCTGCGCCGCCGGATGGTGAAGATAGGGTTCAGCTAACCCGTCCCTCGCGGAACTATCCGCGACGGATGCAAGCAAGAAGGAGCGAGACATGGACACCATGGTCACCCGGACCGAAAGGGATTTCCTAGGCGAGAAGACACTCCCCGACACGGCGTATTACGGCGTGCAGACGCTGCGTGGAAAGGAAAACTTCCACATCACCGGCATCCCGATGTCGCTGGAGCCGAACTTCGTCAAGGCATTCGGCTACGTCAAGAAGGCCGCGGCGTTGGCGAACCGGGACCTCGGCGTGCTCGACGCGAAGGTTGCCGACGCGATCGCCGTCGCCTGCGATCGCCTGATCGCGGGCGAGATGCGCGAGCAGTTCGTCACCGACTTCATCCAGGGTGGAGCCGGCACGTCGACCAACATGAACGCGAACGAGGTGATTGCGAACCTCGCGCTGGAGCATCTCGGGCACAAGAAAGGCGAGTATCAGTACGTAAGCCCGAATGACCACGTCAACTTCGGGCAATCGACCAACGACATCTACCCGACGGCGTTCCGCCTTGCGCTGATCCTTCGCCTCGGCAGCTACATGGAGGCGCTGCGGCGGCTGCAGCAGGCGTTCTTCGCCAAGAGCAAAGAGTTCGACAAAGTGCTGAAGATGGGCCGCACGCACCTGCAGGACGCGGTGCCGATGTCGCTCGGCCAGGAATTCCACGGCTGGGGTACGACCATCGGCGAGGAGGTGCAGCGGATCGCCGAGGTGCGCCAGTTCCTGCACGAGATCAACCTCGGGGCGACGGCGATCGGTACCACGGTGACGGCGGCGCCAGGCTATCCGGAGCTGGCGACAAAATACCTGTCGGAGCTGACGGGGACGAAGTTCATCCTGGCCGGCGACTTGATCGAGGCCACGTCCGACACGGGCGCCTATGTGCTGCTCTCGGGCGTGCTGAAGCGGACCTCGGCAAAGCTCACAAAGATCTGCAACGACATCCGCTTGCTCGCGAGCGGGCCGCGCTGCGGGTTGAACGAGATCAACCTGCCGCAGATGCAGCCGGGCAGCTCGATCATGCCGGGCAAGGTGAATCCGGTCATTCCGGAGGTCGTGAACCAGGTCGGCTTCCTGGTGATCGGGCTGGACCTCACGGTGACGCTCGCCGCCTCGGCAGGGCAGCTGCAATTGAACGTGATGGAGCCGGTGATTACCTTCGCTCTATTCACGTCGATTGCGACGATGGAGCATGCGGTAGACAGCCTGCGCGTCAACTGCATCGATGGCATCACGGCCAACGCGGAGCGGACCCGCGACATGGTGCTGAACTCGCTCGGCATCGTCACGGTGCTTAAGCCGTCCCTCGGCTACAAGCAGTGCGCCGAGATCGCGCGCGAAGGCTACGAGACCGGCAAGTCGCTGCACGAGATCGTAGTGAAGGAACGCAAGCTGCTGACTCAGGAGAAGTGGGACGAAGTCTTCTCGTTCGAGAACCTCATAAGCCCGAAATTCGAGCAATGACCGATCCCGCTGCGAACCTGCAACAGGGAAAAGGCCCGTGACAGTTTCGATTGTTCTGCAATTCGTCGTCGTGCTCGCCGCGATCTGGATGGGCGCGCGCTACAGCGGCGTGGGACTGGGGCTGTGGGGCGCGGTGGGTCTGCTGGTGCTGGTCGTGGCATTCGGGGTCAACCCCACCTCGCCGCCGATCGACGTGATGCTGATCATCCTCGCGGTGATCATGGCCGCTTCCGTGATGGACGCAGCCGGCGGCATCGACTTCCTCGTCCGGATCGCCGAGCGCATCATTCGCGCCAACCCAAAGTACGTGACCATCGTGGCCCCGCTCACGACGTGGACCTTCACGTTTCTCGCCGGCACCGGCCACATCGTCTATCCGCTGCTGCCGGTGATTTACGAGACGGCGCACCAGAGCGGCATTCGGCCGGAGCGGCCGATGGCGGTGGCCACGATAGCCTCGCAGCAGGCCATCACCGCCAGCCCGGTCGCTGCGGCGACCGCCGCGATGATCGGTCTCTTCGCCGAAAAAGGCATGACGCAATGGGGCCTGCCTCAGATCCTGATGATCTGCGTGCCGGCCACCCTCGCCGGCGTGATTATCGCGGCGATCGTCTCGATGTTCCTCGGTAAGGACTTGAAGGACGATCCGGAGTATCAGGCCCGGCTCAAGGCAGGCGCGATCCCGGCGCCAAAGAACGCGACCGAGCGTCCGCCCTTGAAGCCCGCGGCGAAGGCCTCAGCGTTCCTGTTTCTCGTCGGCGTCGCGCTGGTGGTGCTGTTCGGCTTCTTCCCGGAGCTGCGGAAGCTCCCGGGCGCGAAAGACCCGCTGCAGATGCCGATCGTGATCGAGATTGTGATGATGGCGGTGGCGGCGGTCATGCTGCTCGTCACCAAGATCAACGTCAATGACGTCCCGAAAACATCGACGCTGCGGGCTGGGGTGGTCGCGGTCATCGGCATCTTCGGCCTCGCCTGGCTTGGCGACAGCTTCATCGCGGCAAACAAGGACGTGATCGTGCCGGCGATCGGCGCGCAGGCGGATGCCCATCCGTGGACGTTCGCCTTCGGGTTGTTCTTCGCGTCCGTGCTGCTTTACAGCCAGGCCGCGACGACGCGCGCGCTGATGCCGCTGGGCATCGCGCTCGGCATTCCGCCGCAGTTCCTGATCGCGATGTTCCCGTCGGTCAACGGCTACTTCTTCATCCCGACCTACGGCTCCCTGATCGCGGCGATCAACTTCGACCTGTCGGGAACGACCAAGATCGGGAAATACGTGCTCAACCACTCGTTCATGATCCCGGGATTGGTTGCTACCGCGGGGGCGGTAACGACGGGGCTGTTCCTGGCGAAGCTGATGTTCTGACGTCAAGCGATCGCCAAGATCCACCCCGTGCCGATCACCATGAACACGGCGAGGAAGAACAGCGTCATGATGAGGCCGAGTCGATAGAGCTCACCCTGCGTCAGATAGCCGCTTGCCACGAAGATGACGTTCTGGCTCCCGCCCTGCGGAGTGATGACGGAAAAATAGCTGCTTGCGAACAGCAGCGCGAAGGCCATCAGCGGCGCGGGCACGCCGGCCCGGGTGCCGACGTCGAGGAATACTCCCAGGAGCGCGAGCACCTGCGAAGACTGGCTCACGAACATGTAGTGAATTGCCACGTAGAGCACGACCAGCGTGACATAGGTCACCGGCCAGGAGAGACCACCCAAGCCGGTGGCCAGCCGCTGGCCCGCGTAGCTCATGAAGCCGAGTTCGTTGAGCTGCCCGCTCAGGGCGAAGAGGACCGCCAGCCAGAGAAACGTTGCCAGGGTGTCGCCCTGTTTGGCGATGTCGTCGAGCGTCAGCACGTTCAGCATCAGCAGCACGCCGAGGCCGGCAAATGCGACGCTCGTGACGTTGAGCTTCAGCTGGTCGGCAAAGATCCACCCGGACACCATCAGGACAAACGCCACGGCAGTGATCTTCTCATCGCGCGTCAGCGGCCCCATGGCCGCGAGGCTCGTTCGCGCGGCAGCCGGAGCATCAGGGGTCGCGCGCACACCAGGCGAGTAGAGTTTCGCCACGACCAGCGGCAGGAGGAGAATGGTCGTGAGCGCGGGCACGGAAGCCATCACCAGCCACTTGCCGAAGTCGATGGTAAGCCCGAAATCGCGGACGATCTGCACGCCGATCGGATTGGCCGACGTGGCGGTCATCCACAGCGCGGAGGACACGGCGAGGCTCGCCATGCCACAGAACATGAGATATCCGCCGAGCCTGCGACCTTCCGCGTCCTCCGGCCGCGAGCCTGCCCCTTGCGCTACCGCGAGCACGACCGGATAGAGCACGCCGCCCCGAGCGGTATTGCTGGGAAACGCCGGTGCGATGACCGCGTCGGTCAGCACGATGCTGTAGGCGAGCCCGAGCGGGGAACCACCGAAGCGGCTCACCATTAACAGGCTGATGCGGTGTCCCAGGCCGGATTTGACCACGGCTTGGGCGACGATGAATGCGATCACGACCAGGAGCACGCTGGCGTTGGCGAACCCGCCGAAGGCCTGCGCCGGTGAGATGGTGCCGGTAATGACCACCGCCGCGACGGCGAGCATCGTCGAAGTGAGCAGCGGGAACGCCCCCACGAGCACCGAGGCGATGGCAGCCACGAAAATGGCGAAAAGGTGCCAGGCGGGGGCCGTGAGCCCGGCTGGAATGGGGATAAGCCAAATTGCAAGCGCGATGGCGAACGGCACGGCCCCCCTGATGATGACGATCGGGCGCATCATGGCCTGCCGCCTTGCGTCTGTGATGTCGGTTCGGCCTGGCCGAGCCGCACACGGCCCTTCAGGCCCACGGCGCGACCCTGCACGGTGCCGTCCTCCGCTTCGAGAACGTATTGCCACATGAACTCGTAGGTGCCACTCGCATGGGCGTAACGCCCCGTGCCGCCGATGAAAGTGCCGGTGAGATGATTCCCGCTCGCGGTTCCTTCGCCGGTCAGCTCGCTGAAGATCTGATCGCCACGCTCGTCGGTCCAGACGGCGCGCCCCACCAAGCCCGTCGCGCTGTCGGTCAGGGCAATCACCTCTCCACCGAAGCCCACGCCAGGGCGCGAAGGCCCTGCGAGGAACAAAGTGCCCGTGAGGTCGATCAACGCTGCCCGGCGGCCTGGGCCGAGCTGCAGGATGTGCCGGCTCCCGGCCGCGTTCCAGGAGCCCTGGAACTCGCGCCAGCCCTCTGCCTCATGACGAGAGTCTGCCGTCTCGGGTGACGGACTGCACGCCGCGAGCGCCGCCAACCAAGCCAGCGTGGAAATACGCCAATGCATACCGACCAATCTTACCGCCCTGCTGCGCAACAGCAAATCAGGGGCGCCGTGAGTGCAGGGAGTGCGGAAGGGTTAGCCGCCCCGACTTAGCGGCCAGGTCTCGTTGGCGTGTCTGAGCAACCCGGGATCGGCGCGAACGGCGGACACGAATGCGCGCACTTCGGGCGCGCGCCATGCGCTTCGATAAGCCTGCCACGCTTCGGCGATCGAGTCGCGGCGCAGATCGGCCGGCGCGAACGGCAGCGCGTTGAGAAGCTTCACCTTGCCGTTCGGGACGCACAGCAGCATGGCCTGCGGACTCGCGAGACGCGTCTCGACCTCGGTGAGAATGTCCCACGGATACACCGAAAGCGCAGTGCGGCTCGCGCTCGACTGGGCGCGTTTCTGCAGAGCATCTACGGCGCGTCGCCATTCCTCGTCCGAACATGCAAGATGACTCCAGGCAGCGGCGGCGCGGCCGATCCGCATCATCGGGCCGGTGACGAAGGCGCTGCAGCCCAATGTGCTAGCCAGGTCGTACGCCGCGACGATCTCGTGCAGATTGATGCGGTTGGGGACGAAGACGAATTGCGGTGCAAGCTCGCGTCCGACCAGTCGCTCGATCGCTGCGACCGCGGCGGCGAAGCTCGATCCCGGGCGTACCGAGTCGTGCGTGGCGGCGGTGGCGCCGTCGACCGAGATCTGGACGCAGTTCACTGCGAGCGCAGCCAGCCGATCGGCCGCGGCGTCGTCGATGCGGCTGCCGTCGGTCTCGAGCTTGAGCCCCACGCCGGCGCCGGCGAGGAGATCGAAGAGCTCCCAGCAATGCGCGACGCTCAGCGGCTCGCCGCCGCCGAAGGCTACGTAAGGAATGCCGAAATCCGCGACGCCGCGAGCGATTTCCAGCGCCTCATCGCGCCGAAGCTCGTCGCGCCATGCCTTATCGGGACCGGAGTCCTCGCAGCACGCAAGGCAGCGCGCGCTGCAACGGTTGGTCAGTTGCCAGGCAAAAAAAAGCGGCGCCCGGTACTCGTCGACCGAGCGCCCACCCATTTACCGCCAGCTCGTCTATCTCAGGTAAAGCGGATGTACGGCTGCGCCATCACCTGCTCCGAGACGTCTTCCAGGATGGGCTTTTCCCATACCGGCTTCTCGCTCGGATCGACCTTCTCGGTCGCGGTTTCGGCGGCGGTTTTCTGGCCTTCCAGCGTCAGGTTCAACTCACTCATCTTGCCTCCGTTCGGTCAGACGTGGGCAATCGTCAACGCACGCCATCTGTTCGCTTCCGCGTGCTGCGACGGGTCTTCCATCGCAGCGCTGACTGCAGCGAGCACTGCCTCGTCCCGCCAGGCGTTGCGGTAGGCCTCCCAAGCCTCCTGCAAGGTCGCTCGCCGCAAATCCGCGCAAATGTGCGGAATCGCCGCAGCGACCTTCACCCACCCGTTCGGCAGCACCAGCAAAGTCGCGGGCGGATCTTCGAGCATGGCGCGCAGCCCATCCTCGAGGGCGAGGGGACTATAGCAGAGTTCCAGCGCGCTTCCAACATTGCAGGTTTCGTGCTCCAGCAGCGCGAGAAATTGCTCGTATTGGGCGGCGGATGGCTCGAGGCGGTCCCACAGGCGGGCGGCCGTCCCGACACGCATCAGTTTGCCGGTGTTGAAGCGGAAAGCGCCGAACTGACGCGCGCGTTCGATGACCGCAGCCGCTTCCTGGATGTTGAGGCGCGTCGGCGCAAAGGTGATCTCGAGCGCCAGTCCCGCGTCCCGGGCGGCGCGGCACGCGGCATGCGCGCTGGCGAGCGACCCCCCCGGACGCTGCCGTTCGTAGACCGCCTGCGTATCGCCGTCGAGGCTGATCTGGATGGAGCGGATCGGCAGGCGCGCGAGCCGCTCGGCGACGCTCGCGTCGAAGCGCTGCCCGTTGGTCTCGATCTTGAGCTGCACGCCGGAAGCACCGAGCGCCTCGGCGAGCCGGAAGAAGTGCGGCGAGACCAGTGGCTCTCCGCCGCAGAGCATCACATACGGCACCTCGTTGCGCGCGATGTCATCGGCGAGACGGAGCGCTTCTTCCGCGTCCAACTCGTCGCGCAGGCGCTTGCCGGGCGCCGATTCGGTGCAACAGTGCAGGCAGGCGAGGTCGCAATCGCGCGTGATCTGCCAGGCGACGAAGAGCGGGGCGCCGAGACGGTCGATGCGGTAGCTCACCCGGATACCCAGCCCTGTAGCGCAATCGCCGCGGTGAAGAGCGTGACGGCTGCGACGTAGCAGGCGACGATGCTGCGGATCGCCGGCACGAATTCGCGTGGACTCTCGTAGGTCGCGCGAGCACGGCGTGCGCTCGCGATGAGGAGCGGCGCAGCGGCGAGCGCCGCCAGCGTTGCCGCCGGAAACACGCCGGCGGCGGTGCCAATCAGGATCGTGACGAGCCCCGCCGCAGCGAGCCCGAGATAAAGGACGACCGCGCGCTTGCGCCCCAGGCGCACGACCAGGTTACGCTTGCCGACGAGCCGGTCCTGGTGAAAATCAGGAATCGCATTGACTACCGCGAGCGCCATGATGAGGAAGCCCGGCACGAGGGAGGCCCAGAGCGCGCTCCAGGCGATCGTGCGCGTATGGAGGTAAAGGCTTCCCAGCACCATCCAGGGCCCGTATGACAGGGCGATGACGGTCTCGCCGAGTCCGCGGTACGCCCAGCGGATCGGCGGGGCGACATAGAAGATTGCCGCTGCGCCGCCGAGCAGCGCAAAGGCGAGAATCGGCCAGCCGCCGCGCAACGTGAGGTAGATCCCGACCGCGAGAGCGCCGGCAAAGGCCGCGATGCCGAGCCACAGGACCGCGTCGGACATCGGCGGCAGGTCCTCGCTGTTGAACACGCGGTCGGTGCCCATGCGCGAATCGAAGTACTCGTTGAACGCCTCGACGCCGACCACGGCGAGCACGACGCCCGCGAGTCCGCTCCAGAAGAGCGGCGGGTCGAACGTTCCCGCGATGCCCCAGGCCCACGCCGCGCCGAGCAGGTACGGCAGCAGCCCCGCGTAGAGAAAGAACCGATAGCGCACGAGGCTCACTACGGCGACGAGCCTCGCCAGCGGTGACGCGGCCGCTGCGTGGTGGTGCTGCGGCGGCGTCAGAGATAGACCCATTGATGCAGCGCCGAAGTCTTGGTGGGATCGTGCGCCAGATCGTCGACGAACTTCGCCACCCGCGGATCCTGCCAGGCCCGCTGAAAGTTGCCCCAGATGTCCGCCAGTGACTCGCGCCGCAGGTCGCCGCAGACGAAAGGGAGCGCGTTGATGAGCTTCACCAGGCCGTTGGGCAGCACGATCAGAAGGGCCGCGGGATGGTGCAGCCGGTAGCGCAGCTCCTCGAGCAGCCCCATCTCGTGGAAATAGACGCGCATTCGGCCGCGGTACTCCTCGGTTTTCGCGTGCAAGGCTTCGAAGAATGCCGTGTATTGCTCCTCCGACGGCGCGACGAGATGCCAGGTCTTGACCGCATTGCCGGTGTACATCGTGCGGCCCGTATAAAAACTGTAGGCGCCGAGCCCCCACGCCATGTCGACGCAGGCCTCGATCTCGCGGACGTTGAACTTCGTCGGCGAGAAGTTGATCTCGATGGGCACGCCCGCGGCGTGGAGGTTGCGCACGCCTTCGACCGTGACGTCGAAATTGCCGCGCACGCGCATGCGGTTGAAGGTCGCCGCCGACGCGCCGTCGAGGCTCACCTGGACCGCTTTCACGCCGAGCGCCCTCAGGCGCGCGCAGTTCTCCGGCGTCAGGTAGTGGCCGTTGGTCTCGATCTTGAGCTCGGCGCCGCGCGCACACACGTATTCGACCATCTCGAAGAACAGCGGATGGACCATCGGCTCGCCACCCGAGAAGGACATGTAAGGGACTTCCTGGTCGAGCATCTGCTCGAGCACGGCGAACACCTGGTCGCGGCTCAGCTCGTCGCGAAACGCCTTTCCGGGGCCGCTCTCCTCGATGCAATGCAGGCAGGCGAGATTGCACTCGTTGGTGATCTGCCACGCCACGTACAGCGGCGCGCCGAGATCGCCCGACTCGGTCGCCGCTGGCGTCTTGGCCGGCAGCGCTGCGGATTGAGCAGGGGTGGTCGGCGGCTGATTCATGCTCTCAATCCTCCGCCAGACCCTTGGCTCGCAGCTCGGCGATGAAGTCCGCCGCTTCCTTCTCGATCGCCTGGTCGGCGCCGCGGAAGCGCTCCTTCATGCTGCGGACAATTTCCGGACCTGACTTGCCGGCCGCGATCTCCCGCACCACCGCCGTGGCGACCGGGTTCAGGGTGAATACTTTCTCGGTGCGGGTCTCGAACAGGACCCCACCGAATTTTTCTTCGCGAAACTTGACGTGTTTGGAGAGCCGCATCGGGTCGCTTTGGGCGAAAGGCCCATATTCTAGACAAGAAACCGGGCCCGGCGGGGGTTGACCTGGGTCAGGCTTGTGAAATGAGTCGAGCGCGAACGCCGTAGCGCTCGTATACAGCAAATGCATGCCGGTGGCAGCTCAGGAGTTCGGCGCCACAAGCGGCGGCGGTCGCCGCGACCAGCGCATCGTAGACCGCACCACCGGTGACGCCTTGCTCAGGCAACCCTGTGATGAAGTCCCTGTAAGCTTGTTCCTTTAGACGCAGATAAGGCAGTGGGAAACGCGTCTTGAGGAAATCCCGGACTACGGGGCCCGGTGTTCGGTGCGGGGCGGGAAGCCGGGTGAGAACGGAGTAGGTCTCGAGCGCGCAGTGCTCGATCAAGCGGAGCCCTTCGTCGAGCGCATGCCGCGCCGCATCGTGACTCTCGTGCCAGGATGCGAAAGCGGCGACGACCAGGCTCGTATCCGCCGCTCTCAACGCCGGACGCGCTCCAGGGTTTCGCGCACCAGCTCGGCGGTAAGGGGAGGCAGCTCGCCATCCGGGACGGCGACGACGCCCTTGCCCCTCTTCTTCAGGCGCATCGGAGTCGGCGCAATCTCGATTTCAAGTCGCCCGTCTTCTGCGCGGATCTCCAGCGCCTGTCCCGGTTTCAGATCCAGCGTCAGCCGGAGTGACTTCGGTACCACAATCCTTCCCGCGCCGTCGATGGTAGCTTTCATGGGATTTATAGTGGCATGAAAATGGCGGCAACGCAAACCACGCCTCCGATCTACCAACGTCGGGGAACCACCAAAGAGCTTCGCGACTAGTTCGGACGCGCGTCCAGACGCCGGGCGCCGCGGTCGTCGACGGTGGTCAGGATCACGGGCCGTCGCCAGACGCGCGCGACGTAGTCGAGGACGCGCTCGGCGCGGTCGAGGTCGCGGCCGTCGCTCGCATGATCGTGCGCGAGGGCGGGTCTCGGGATGGGTTCCACGGGCCTGAGGAGGCAGCGCTTGACGGCGGAGCATTATTTCGATAATGTTGGAAATGTAGATACCTGTGGAGGATCTCATGAAGCGTTTCCATGTCCACGTGGCGGTCAGCAATCTGCAGGAGAGCGTGCGCTTCTATTCGGCCATGTTCGGCGCCGGGCCTGCGGTGGTGAAGCCCGATTACGCGAAGTGGAAGCTGGACGATCCGAGATTGAACTTCGCCATCTCGGAGCGCCGCTCGCCGCCCGGGATCAATCATCTCGGCCTGCAAGCGGAGACCGACGACGAGCTGGAGGCGATTCACGCGAACCTGCGCAAGGCGGACGACAGCATCGTCGCCGAGAACGGCGCGCACTGCTGCTATGCGACCTCGGACAAGTATTGGGTCACCGATCCGCAAGGCATCGCCTGGGAGAGCTTCCGTTCGCTGGAGAGTATTCCCTTCTTCGGCGCAGAGAGCGAATCTGCGTCGGCTTGCTGCGTCGACCAGGGGACTGCTTGCTGCGAGCCCCGAAACGCTTTGCAGGCGGCCACGAAGGGCTTCTGCGCGCCGGGAGCCTGAGAGGCGCTATTTACGTCCGGGCGCGAGCGCGGGTGCCAGGCCGCCTGCGCGCGAATGCGGGCCTTGGCGCGCATTGCGGGTTGCACGCGCCCTGGCAACAGTTCTCCGTCAGGTAGGCGAGCAGGCCGTTCATCCGAGCGTAGTTGGCGGAGTAGTAGACGAAGCGCCCGTCCTGCTTCGGCTCGACGAGGCCGGCGTTGGCCAGCTCCTTCAAGTGAAACGAAAGTGTGGGTGCAGGAAGCTCGAGCCGCTCGGCAATGGCGCCGGCGGCAAGTCCCCCTGGACCCTGCTGCACCAGCAGCCGGTAGATGGCGAGCCGGGTATCCTGTGCCAGCGCGGCGAGGGCGCGCACCGCCTGCGAAGTCTTCATTTCGGTAATTTTAGCATGCTTGAAATGAAGCCGGCCTCGCGCCGGGCGTGCATCGCTGCCGGACAGCGGGGGTTCGACCAGGCTATCTGTACCGCAGAGCGCGATTGATGCACCATTCGCGGAAGGACGGTTCATCGCACGGGCCTCGATCATGCATAAGCTCGTTTTGTTGCGGCACGGCGAATCGGTATGGAACCAGGAGAACCGGTTCACCGGCTGGACCGATGTCGGCTTGACCGAGAAGGGAGAAGCCGAAGCCCGGTCGGCCGGCCGCTTGCTGAAACAGGACGGTTACCAGTTCGACGTCGCTTTCACTTCGGTGCTCAAGCGCGCCATCAAGACGCTGTGGATCGCGCTCGAGGAAATGGACCGCATGTGGATTCCGGTCCGGAATTCGTGGCGGCTGAACGAGCGCCACTACGGCGCACTGCAGGGCTTGAACAAGGCGGAGACGGCGGCCAAGTTCGGCGACGCGCAGGTGAAGCTCTGGCGGCGCAGCTACGATACGCCGCCGCCGGCGCTGGCCGACGACGACCCGCGCCTGGAGCTATCCGACCCGCGCTACGCCGAGATCGACCGCGCGAGCTTCCCGCGCACCGAGTGTCTCAAGGACACGGTGGCGCGCTTTCTGCCCTATTGGCACGAGGCGATCGCGCCCGGCGTACGCTCGGGGCAACGCGTAATCATCGTCGCGCACGGCAACAGCCTGCGGGCGCTGGTCAAGTATCTGGACAAGGTTTCGGACGCCGACATCGTCGAGCTGAACATCCCCACCGGCCAGCCGCTCGTCTACGAGCTCGACGACGCGCTGAAGCCGATTCGGCATTACTACCTCGGCGACCCTGCGGCGATCGAAGCCGCGATGGCCGCCGTTGCCGCGCAGGGAAGGGCACGGTAGTCGCGTCGCGGAGCGCTCAACTCCGGGTTTCAGCGCCCGTGCGGGAACTCGCCCTTCGCCATCGCCATGTGGTGAAGCTGGTGATGCGAGCCGCTCACCAGGATGCCGATGAAGCCCAGGCCCCGGATGTGCTGAATTTCCTTCGGGTCTGTCGACGTGACGGTGAGGAGCACGCCGTCGGTGAGCGACGCGCTTTTCACACTCCAGCCGTGAAGCCCGTTGATCTCGGCGGCGTGCGCGGGAACCATGCGCTGGATTGCGGCGAGCGTACGGCCGCTGCCGGTGACGGCGATCTCCACTCCGCCGTCGATCGGCTTCGTCGCGGCAGTCGCCAGGAGCGTCACGTCGCTCATGTCGATCAGATGCTGGCGCAGCGCCTCGAGGTCGACTTTGGCCCAGTCGGTCTTGGGATCCGCCTCGAGGGCCCGCACGACCTCCTGGATGGCGCCGAACGCGTCCTGCCCGGGCATGGTCAGCATGCCGCCGTGCATCTGCTGCATGTGCGCCATCATCTGATGGTGCTGCTGCATCATCTCGCTCATCTTGCTGTCGTGCTGCATGTCCTGCATCGAACCGCCTTGGCCGCCCATCGCATGATCACCCATCGACATGCCCGGGTGACCCATGCCTTGCGTTGCGGCGGCAGGGGTGTCGGCCGGGGACGCAGCGAAGGGCGCGGACGACAGAGCAATCCCGGCAGCGGCGGCAATGGCCGACACTGCAACCGTTGTCCAGACTTTCCTTTGCATCGTGCTCACGAGAACCTCGCATCGTTGTTGATGTGGCTCGACGTTACGCCCCACGCGGCGGCCTGCATATGATCCGGATCATGTCTCGCCGATTTTCCTGAGTGTGATGCCGGAGCGAGTCCTGCGAACGACGCCTTCCTTTTCCAGCCCCGAAAGCGTGCGGTAGAGGGCTTCGTGGCTGAGGCCAAGCTCGGTCGCGAGGTCCATGAGTGTGCCTTCGACACGCATCGTTCGCCCGTCGGGCTCGGCGCACAGCGCAAGGTGATGCAGCAGCCGCTCGCGCGCCGAGCGGATGTTGCGCTCCTCGAGCCGGGCTCGCAGCGCGTGAATCTGCCGCGCAAGCGCGGCCATGAATCGCTCGCCAAGAAGAGGCTCCGCGCGGAAGGCGGCAAGAAGTTCGCGTTTGCGGTAGACGCGAACCCGTGAGGCGACGGCGGCCACCGCGTCACAATGGTAAGTGCTCGAGAAGAGCGCGGCTTCGGCGAACAGCTCGCCTTGCCGCGCGGTGTGCAGAACGACGTGGCGGCTGTCGATCGAGTGGCGAATCAGGCGCAGGCGCCCCTGAACGATCTCGAAGATCGCGAACGCCTTATCGCCCTGCCGGAACAGCGCTTCGCCCGCGTCGAGCTCACGCAACCTCGAGCGCTCGCGGATCGCGGCCGGCAGCCAGTCGATGTGAGCCATGCGCCATGCTACCAGCGCCGTCGGGGACGGGCGCTCGAGATGTTGTGTTGTCCTGCGTCAAGTCAGGCTCGAGCCTTCGCGCTTACACTGGTCGATGCGACATCGGCAGTCAGAACAACGCACGAGGAGGATTCCATGAGACAAGCGGCTGGTCTTCGAGCGTTACTCGCGGTATTGAGTATCGGCGTCTTCGCATATGCCGTCCCGGGACAAGGGGCAAAGACCAGCAGCGTCCCCATCTCAAAAGAAGGACAGGCGTGCATCGCCTGCCATGAGAGCCAGTCTCCGGCGTTCGTCAAGCAGTGGAAGACGAGCAAGCACGCCGCAAAGGGCGTGGACTGCTACACCTGCCACAAGGCCGAAAAGACCGATCCCGATGCGATGGACCACAACGGGTTCACGGTCGCCATTCTGGTGACGCCGAAGGACTGTGCGCAGTGCCATGCGCAGCAGGTCAAGGAGATGACCTCGAGCCACCATGCCAAGGCGGGCGACATTTTGAATTCGCTCGACAACTACTTGGGCGAGGTCATCGGCGGGCCCGAGGCGGTCGCCGTGGGTTGCACCCAGTGCCACGGGTCCAAGGTCAAGGTTCTCGCCAACGGCAAGCTCGACATCACGACCTGGCCGAACACCGGCATCGGCAGAATCAATCCGGATGGCTCCCTCGGCTCGTGCAGCGCCTGTCACGCGCGCCACGACTTCTCCAAAGCCCAGGCGCGCGAACCGGAAGCCTGCGGCAAATGTCACCTTGGCCCCGATCATCCGCAGACCGAGGTGTATCAGGAGTCGAAGCACGGCATCCTGTACCTGGCGAACAAGGACCGCCTCAATATGCACAAGGACTCTTGGGTCGTGGGCAAGGACTACACCGCCGCGCCGACCTGCGCCACCTGCCATATGAGCGCAACGCCGACCCAGGCCGTG
>Ga0335083_10004751_pt1 | contig 17259 bp, 14 predicted proteins | sample Lox_Sample_42_FD_206716 | JGI IMG/M metagenome (GOLD analysis project Ga0335083, IMG submission 206716) | Soil microbial communities from Loxahatchee National Wildlife Refuge, Florida, United States - Lox_Sample_4.2 | ecosystem: Environmental > Terrestrial > Soil > Wetlands | place: USA... | reverse complement strand
AGAAAACAGACTTGGCGATAGCGCATCCTTTGCTGTTTGACGCACCCTAGTACCTGAGGGTGCCCTACCCTTTCGCGCTCTTTGCGAAACCACAGGGCGCGCTTTTCCCGATTTTGAACTCGACGTAGATTTTACCCCTCCAAGCAGAGAGCCTCCCTGTGCAGGGCGAAGTACAGTTTCCCTGTGATCCCGCCTCCACCGCTAATACGGCTGCGCACATCTCCAAGATACCTCGACTTCGCTCGGGATTTCGGCAGCGGGCTTGGACGCCTGCTAAGCACCTCAACTTGTAGCGGTCATCCTAGAGAGGATAAGAATGCGCCCAACTTGGCTGTAGCCTTGAACAGGGGAATAGGGTCGAGTTCTTTGAATGCACTCGTAAAAGCATTCGAGAGGTTCCACATAGTTCGGGGCTGGAACTCCTCATGCTGCGGGTTGAAGTAGAGATCGTGCACTCTCTGTGCCAAATGTTTCGGGACGTCCAGATCACCCTCGATGAATGCACGATAAATCATAAGCTTCGCAGCCTCTGTCGAGAGCTGCTGAGCTCGCCAGTTCTCCACCTGTTGGCGCAGGGGCTCGAAGTTTCGTTGCATGCGGTCCACGCCAATGGATAGTGCATCTTCAAGCGAAAAGTGCTTTGAGTGTTTCGCAAGGACGGGTGTGTAGTCCCCTCGAAACGCAAGGTTGTAGCAGACGAAGACGCGAAGCCCCACCGTGCAGGCGAGCCGGGAGCGCTTGTTGTTGGCATTTCTGATTCCAATGGCAAATCGGCATCCTTCGAAACTCGCTTCCAGGTCGAGAATGCCAAGCATCTCCATGGCATCGCTCGATACGGCGAATTCCTCGGCGAGGACTCCAATGTGCCTGTGACGTAAAGTCTCGACCAGGGTTTCGACCACCGCCGCGTGCGGGATGGGAATATGGGTTTCCGTTGCGGGCGGCGTTGGCAGCGTGGCCAGCCCCGTCCGCGTGATGCTTCCATTGCATGAAATCAGCGTACCTGTTTCCGACATTGTGACTCTCCTTCCTTGATTCGTTTGCGAACCAAGCTTTTGGTTGCTTGCACGTCGGCGATCTCCCAGCCTCCGCTCGGAGGCTTTTATGACACCCATTCGAGCTGCCTTTTACGCGCGGGTTTCGAGCGAACAGCAGGCCAGCGCGCACACCATCGCCAGTTAGATAGCCGCGCTCAGCGAGCGCGCCCAACACGACGGCACACCCGTGCCCTCCGAACGGCAATTCATTGATGATAAATACAGTGGTTCCAGCTTGATTCGCCGCGCGCTGGATCGTCTGCGTGACTTGGCTACCGTCGGGCCAATTGACCGTATCTATGTCCACTCGCCAGATCGCTTAGCCCGGAACTACGCCTACCAAGTGCTTCTACTGGACGAAATGGCGTCGGCGTGGTCGTTGTGGCGGCGAAAAAAGCCGCTGCGTTAACGCACTGAGCCTCCCTGTCAGGAAGAGAAAACCGGGCCCCTGCTCCCTGATATCCTGATAGTGTTCATTGTGGCCAAGACAATGACCTTTCGGCAGGCCGTAGGGTCGTCCGGAACGGCGATTGATTCTTGAACCGATTGGAAGAGGCTAAATGCGCGGTCCTCATAATTCGACATGGAAAACGCGACTCTTAGAGCGTGAGTTCCCGGATCGTTCGTTCGATATCGAGTTTTGGCAGGAGCAGGGAGATGAAGCCATCTTTGCGGCCGCCTGGGAATTGGTGGAGTTAGCCGAGGAAGTCAGCCATGGCAGAAAACCCACATTACAGAGAACTGCTACAACTCTTAAACGAATTTCAGGTTGAATACTTGATCGTTGGCGGCTTCGCAGTCATGAAGTATGGCGAGCCACGCTATACCAAAGATCTCGACATCTGGATACACAATTCGCAGCAGAATTCGTCTCAACTCGTGCAGGCGCTTACAAAGTTTGGCGCTCCCCTCGAGCATGACGGGATCACTGCCCAGACCTTCACCGAGGCACAGGTGGTCTATCAGATCGGAATTGCTCCGGTGCGCATTGATATTCTGACCGAAATCACAGGCGTTGAATTCAACGATGCCTGGAAGAAAAAGGTTAAGAGCACTTTCTTCGGTGTCCCGGTCCACCTCATTTCCCTGGACGACCTCATCGCGAATAAACGGGCTTTGGGACGCGACAGCGACCTGAAGGACCTGAAGCAGAATGCGAAGAGCAAAAACTCAGAAAAATAACTTGCTGCCTCGTCTCTAGCCTTTTCGCTTCGCATTTTACCTTCGATCATCGCTGGTTCTCCCCCCGCCTTACACAATCCCTGTCCAAAATCACAAAGTTCCCAGCAAAACCAACGAAGGAGGTGTCTTCCATGAGCGCTGCAGTTGCCCAAACCGCACATTCCTCACCCACTCCAATTCATCCCGTCGCCATCGAGGGCCCTATTCCGCTCCATCTGCTCGTCGTTGACAACGACCGCTTCGTCCGCGACGCCTGCAGAGAAGCTGCCGTCACTCTCGGATACCACACCACTGCCACAGGATCTGCCGAACAGGCTTTTGGGTCATTGATTCTCAAAGCATCGATGTTGTCCTTCTTGATCTGAACGTACCCGGCGCTGGCGGCCTCGAAGTCTTGCGGAAGATCAAACGCCTGCAGCCAGACATCGAGGTCATTGTCATGAATGGCAATGGCACGGTCCAATCGGCGGTGCAAGTAATGAAGGCGGGCGCGCACGACTTCGTCGCGAAGCCGTTCGGCGTGAACGAACTCAAGTTGCTCTTGGAAAGAGTTGCTGGGCCATCTCACGCTGAAGCCGGAGAATCGAAGGCTGTGCGACGAGATGAAATCGAAGCTTGGGACCGAAGCAGATTGTCGGTCGCCGAACAGGGCTTTCCCCTGGGGGTGGTGCAGCTGCCAGCGGAGATGGTCTCTCCGGTAGAAAATGGACGGTCCATCATGTGGACGCGCCTGAAAGATTTTTTTTCAGTCGAAACGCCCGGTTTGTATGCAGCTCCGCCTAATCGGAACGAGCGGCGCGTCTTCCCGGCAGGCGAATTCTGCGGCGCATCGCGTTCGATTGTTGCAGCGGAGTCGCAGCTGTCGTTGATCGCAACTGCGTAGGTCAGGTCAAGGCTCGCTCCCGGCGGTATGAGCTTATTCAGATCCAACATAGGTGCGCCCCGCTCCCAGAAAAACGCGTGCTGGCCAACTGGAATTCTGCGTTCGCATTCCCCTCGCCCCCAGCCTGTTTCTTGTATGGTCCTCTTACCGACAGCAATTCTGCATGACTCGGCGGAAGCACGTAATTTTGATCGAACCAACCAAACCGCGACGCTCCTCACTGACGGTACGGTCCTTGAGGCCGGCGGCTTCGACGGCCAAGGTCCCTCCACGACCGCCGAGCTTTACGTCACCAGCCTGTTGACCGGCGGACCGGTATCGCGATCTCACCCGCCAATGCTTCTATTCCAATGGGAACTCAACAGCTCTTCACCGCCACCGGAACTTTCATCAGCGGCAGCACGCAGGTACTTTCCTCAATTCTCTGGAGCACGGGCACGCCGGCCCTCGCAGTCACCAATGACGCGTCCACCACGGGTTTCGCCAGCAGCGTCTCCACCGACATGCTTACCCTCGCCGCCAGCGCCGCCGGAGTCAGCGGTTCCACGACGGTGACGGTGACCCTGGCCGCACTGGTCTCGATCACCCTGGCTCCGCAAAACGCAGCCATCGCCTTCGGAACCTCACAGCAGTTTCACCGCCACCGGAACCTACAGCGACGGCACAACGCAGGACATCACGCCCAGCGTGACATGGAGTTTCCTGACGCCCCTGATCGCGACCGTTGATAGTAGCGGCCTGGCATCCACTCTCTTACTTGGCTCGGCGACCATTCGCGCCAGTTTCGGTTCTGTGAGCACGACCACGCTTCTCACCGTCGCTCCGGCGATGTTAGGGATAGTCAACTCTGCCCTCCCGCAAGGCGAGGCCGGTACACCTTACACGGCAACCCTGGCCGCGACCGCCCCTTATGGCTGGAGTATCGTCGGCGGCAGTTTGCCATCCGGATTGCTCTTGGAAGGTACCGGTGGCTCCATCAGCGGAGTAATCGCCGCCGCAGGATCGTATTCCTTTACTGCCCAGGTGAATGACTCGTACGGACAGATTGCGACGCTTGCCTTCACTCTCACCCTCTCCCGAAGTTCGTCGCCTCCAATCGTTCTGAATGGGCAGAGCGGCATTGTGATCGAGGGTGTGCACATCAGCTCGTAATCCGGTGATTGTGTGCAACTGATCAACTCCTCCAACATCACGATCACTAACTCCGAGATCGGACCCTGCGCGGGCAACGCAGTCAGTATCTCTGGCGGCCACCAGATCAGCGTGTTTGATTCCTACATCCACCCTAAGACCCAAAGCCCTGGATGTTGCGATCACAACGATGGCATCCTGGCGGTAGGCACTTCAAAGTTTTTGATAAAGGGAAATGTCATCGCTTATGGCGAAACCAATATCGAAGTGCGAGGGAGCAGCACCGTTACGGTCAACGGAAATTTCCTCTTGAACCCCCGCGACGAGCAAGGCGGCATCGGGCCAAGAGGCTCCAACTTTCAGTGCTGGAGCCACGACCGCACCGGTCCAGGCTGTACCGATGTTGTGGTTGAGAACAACTACGCTCTCTCGAGCCTCGATACCGCGCAATGTCTTTATCCGGAAGCCACCGAGGACTCCATCAACTTCGGACATACCAATGGGATGATCGCTCGAAACAGCTACATTACCGGGGGACACAGCGCCGCCGGCTGCGGCCTGATCGCTGATTTAGGAGCCGACAACGCTCAATTCCTCAGTAACACGCTGATTGACACCGGACAGTGCGGAATCGGCATCGCCGATCGAACCAACCAGCTGGTGGATAGCAATCGAGTGATCAATCGAAACCCAGTCGATGGAAGCTGCAATCAGGCGATCTACGTCTGGCAGGGATATGGCGCCGCCGGAAACTGCGGGCCGGTGACTGTCTCTAACAATATTGCGATCCAGTTGAAGCCCGGCGGCATTGTATCTGGATTCTGGAAAGGCGCGGGATGTGACCCCCCTCACCTTAAGCAACAATGTTTTTGGTCAGCCAGCCAATGATTTACTGACGCCAGTAGAGCAAGTGCTTCCCCCTCCCTTGATTCCCCCTCAACCCAGGAACTGCGTAGTAAGGTCGCCTTACTCGACGCAGACCGCAATGGCTGCCTGCAATCGTTAAAGATAAGGATGTATTCGTATGGAATCGAGCGTCGTGTCGTCGAGGCACCGTGTCGCCGCTTATGGCTAACGCCTATCAAGTAGTGCAATGCTGCTCGGCAATCGGAACCTTTCACATGGCCGTTTTCGCCGAGAAAAAACAGGATCCGGCCTTGCCCGAAGAGCCAGCGTGCGGGCCGATCTGTCGCTGCTTCTAAAGCCGTGGGCTGATCGGCCGTTAGTCGGCGGAGCTTTTCATAGAGCACGGTATGGTGAGCTTTCGGGAGGCCCGCGACGGCGGGCTTGGGCTCGCGGATCGCTGAACCCGACGCACAACGACTCGCGAGTGTGTCGCCCCGTTGGGGCCGCCTTTAAGGATGCTGCTAAGAAGGGGGCGATCGGAACTACGAAGGCGAAGGCCTTGGAGCTCGTGGAGGGGTTTGGAGTAGCGGCAAAAGCTCAAGTGGGATGCTGATACGAATCGATCAGCACCCCAAGTTGGACAGTACCTCTTAAAACGTGATACTTGCCCCCAGTTGTATCCAGCGCGGGTTGTACTGGTTGGTGGCTTTGCCGAACGAGCCGTCCGGCAGGTTGGCATCCACGGCAAAGAGGTTGGGCCGGTTAAACGCGTTGAAGAAATCAAAGCGCAGCTGGAAATTGAGCCGTTCCCAAATTTTTGTGTTCTTGAGCAAGCTGATGTCGGTATTCGCGTAGCCAGGTTCACGGAACCGATAGGGCTGCTCGTTGCCTTCCATGCCGGCGGCAGGTGCTGAAAACTGCGCTGAAGTGAAGATTCCATTGAGGTAATCCTGGCGACCGGTGTGTTGCGAATAGCTGCCCACGTCGGGAAAGTCATAGTTGAATCCGTCGGCGTTGTAGTCGCCGCCGCCCTGGAAGGACGCATTCGTATACACGACAAAAGGAGTTCCGCTCTGCAAAATCGTGATGTCGCTGACGCTCCATCCGTTTGTCAGCCTTCCCAGGAGGCCTTTGCCAGAAGCCATGCCCGGAAGGTCGTAGCTCAGAGAAAGTGAGAAACGATTGGGCGCATCCCATACCGATGGACTGATGTACTGGCTCAGGTTGGTGAAGGTGGGGTAGATCTGGGAATCGTCTTTCGACTGGGAGCGGGTATATGAAGCGTTGAAGTAGCCGCGGCGGGCGAACCGTCCTCGCGTGGCTACGATCAGCGCATTGTAGTGTCCCTCGGCGCCGTTCTGAGCATAGGTGATGCCGCCAAAGCTCGGGTTGAGCCGGGTAAGCGTGCCATTGTTTACGATCAGGTCCCCGGAGAAGCGGTTGATGTCCACGCCGTAGGAGGTTGCGGTTTCCTGCCCTCCTCCAGTGATCAGGTTAGTGGAACGGGAACCGGAATAGCCGATGCTCGCTACCATGTCTTTGACGAGTTTACGTTCAACGGTTGCGGTGTAGATGTAGGAGATTGGTGGAGTGAGGCCGGGATCGATGCCACCCACACTGATCTGAGAACCAACCAATCCGCCGTGAGAATCCAGTTGGCTGCCGGGGAGCTGCGGGTAAGGAAAACCAGCCGGCGTGGACTTGCTGGTACCCAAGGCGAAGATGGGCGCGGCCGTGCCTCCGGTGCTCAGGAATGTGGGAACGACCCATCCCGGAGGATTTCCCTTCAATCCATTCTCATCGTTCCCCAAAGTTGGCCAGTCGTGATAGACGCCGAATCCGCCGCGAACCACCCAGTCTCCGCTCCCCGTCGGGTCCCAGGAGAATCCGACGCGGGGGCTGAACACCTTGGCTAGAGACTGGTTGAAGACGTTACTCTGCTTCCGCATCACTCCATTGGCAATCTGCTCGTCAATCGTGGAGCCCTGCCCCAGATGGAAGTTGGCGAGGGTGGTGCCGCTCAGAGGATAGGGATTGCCGAAGTCATCCCAGCGCAAGCCGTAGGTGAGAGTCAGGTTGTTGCGAACCTTCCATGTGTCTTCGAAGAACACGCCGTGAATTGTGACCGCGTATTCGTACTGACCCTTTGCCGGTTGGCCGGACAGGACATCGTAAGCCAGTCCTGATTCGGAATGAGGTTGGTCCTGCACCAGAGCAAGCAGGTTGTCGAAGCTGAAATTGGGCTGGTTGTAAACCGGAGCGAACAGCGCGAGGTCGTCGCCGTGCCTGCCTTCATAGCCGAACTTGAGACTGTGGGAACCCTTGACTTTCGTCAGGACATCCCGCCAGTGGTAGTTGTGCTGAATAAAATCGCCCTGGGCAAATCCGATGCCGAAGCCCACACCCTGGCCGGTGACCGAGACACTGGGAACGGTGAAATCGCCCGTCTGGTTGAGGATACCTTCGACCTTGTTGTAGCCAAACGCGGCCTCGTTCAGCATGGTGGTGGAAACGGTGTGGGTCTCATTGACCTGCAGCGAATCGGTTACATAGTGATTGGTGGAAGCAAAGGCGGGGCGGATCGCGGGACCGCCCTGGCCGAGCGTAGTGCGGAAGATGTTGCCGTAAATGCGGTCTTTAGAGAAATACTTGTCAATGCGGGTATTCCACTGGGTTCCGTTGCGATAGCTGGAAGAATTAAATACGCCATTGTCGATCAGAGGCAGGTCGCAGGGTAGATTCGATGTAGCCGCAGTTCCGCAAGTGGTGGGGAAAACGTCCGACGCGAACTTGGCAACTCCGGTGACGGTGGCGGCGCTCGGCGTGTAGTTCGCAAGGATGGAGGTGCCGACGGTATTGGGAAAGTTTTGCTGCGCCCAGGCCGTGAACTGGGAGTCTTCGAAAGTTTGGCTGGAGGCGGCGGTAGAACTCGAAGCGCGCAACGGCTCAACTGAAAAAAAGAAGAAGAACTGATGCTTGGGAAGAATCGGGCCGCCAATGGAACCGGAAATGTTGTTGCTGTGGAAGGGACTGTATTTGCGCGGTGAAGCAAATTCGGTGAGTGCCCAGAGGTTCTGGTAGGTGAAATAGTCGCTGGCGCTTCCGTGAAACTCGCGCGAGCCCGATTTCGTGGTCATGACCATCTGCAGCGAACTGGCGCGTCCAAACTCCGTGGAGAAGGTGTTGGTTTGGATCGAGGTCTCCTGGATCGCATCGGGATTGGGAGTAAGGTTCAATACCCCCGGGCGAATGTCGCTGGTTACGTCCATGCCATCCACCACGAACATATTGCCGACGCTGCCGCGGCCGTTGGCACTGGCGTCCACTTGAGTTTCGGTGGAGAAGTTGTCGGCCGCCGAACCAGGGCTTCCTCCCGGCGCAAGCCCGAGGCCGGTCACTCCGGGAGCCACCGTCGCCAGAGCCAGCAAATTCCGCCCCTGCAAGGGCAGATTGGTGAGTTCCTGGGTCTCAATGGTGAGCTGGGTGCGCGAGTCGGCGGTGTTCAAGACTGGCGCCTCCGCCGTCACCGTGACCGACTCGGAGGTTGATCCGACCTTCATCTGGATCGGCACGTTAAGCGTCTGGCCAGTGAGAAGGGTAATGGCAACGGTGGCGGTTGCGAAGCCGCTGGCGCTGGCCGCGACGTTATAGTCTCCGGGCGCAAGACTGGTGAAGTGATATCCGCCAGTGCTGTCTGCTTTGGTGGTTTCGACCACGTTGGTGGCAAGGTTCGTCAAGGTCACGGCAGCATTGGAAATTGCCGCATGACTGGCATCCTCGACATCACCTTGAATGTTTCCGCTGAATTGCGCCCAGGCGCACAGAGGAATAGTGGAAACCAGCAATGCCAGCGACAGAGTCTTGAAGAGGTCCTTCATAGGCGCCTCCGGAATTTGGATAGAACTCCTCCCACAGGGAGAGAGGAAAACAGGAATGAAAATGTAAACACTTGCACCTGACCCCGCTGAGTGTATGGTCAGCCTAAGCCGCCCTTAAATAGTCCAAATGGACTGCTTGACACCCATACAACGCCTATGCAAACGGACCAACGCTCGAGCTGTTCACGGCCAAAGTTTCGTGGCGGGATACAAGAAACTTTTATGACGGCGCAACCGTGGGGCTTCGCGGACGTGAGCTGAGAAGTAAACGACCTGGCTCTTACTCGTGGACTCGCAGAAAAGACCGCAAGGGGAAGGCAGCTGCGAGCCCGAATAGACCATTTGAACTATAGGAAAGTGCGTTCGCCATCTTCTAGAGTCGTAGACTTGCGTAAGGGAGAAAACTTGGGCTACCGATGCGATCGCCGAACATTTCTCAGACAATTGGGTGCAGTTGGAGTCTCAGCCTGGCCTGCACGATACCTGTTTCCGTCACCAGCCACAGCCGTTGCCGCGAAAAACTCTCCGACGCCGCGCCCCGCCCTGAAAAATCGCGCCCCGTTGGCGGCGAATGCGTTCTATCTGCTGCCGCTCGGGTCGATTCGTCCGGCGGGCTGGTTGCGGCGGCAGCTTGAGATTCAGGCAGCGGGCCTGAGCGGGCACCTGGATGAGACCTGGCCCGACGTCGGGCCCAACAGCGGATGGCTCGGCGGGACGGGCGAATCCTGGGAGCGGGGACCCTATTTTCTTGACGGTCTGGTGCCGCTCGCGTACTCGCTCGACGACGCCCGGCTGAAAGCCAAAGCGCAGAAATATATTGACTGGACTCTCGAGAACCAGGCCAGCACGGGCATGATCGGCCCCAAGAGCAACGATGATTGGTGGCCGCGGATTGTCATGCTGAAGGCTCTTACCCAGTACCACGATGTCAGCGGCGACCCACGAGTGATTCCGGTTCTGGAGAAGTATTTTGCCTATCAGCTTCGCGAACTTCCGCAACGGCCGCTGCGCGATTGGGGGAAGTTTCGCTGGCAGGACGAAGTGCTCTCCGTCATGTGGCTCTATAACCGCAACGGCGACGCAGCGCTGCTCGAACTCGCAGCGGTATTGCATCGTCAGGGCTTCGACTGGCAGGGCCAGTACGCGGATTTCAAGTACACGCAACCGATCACGCGAGAATTCCTCAAGCTGGGGGAGGGCGGCAGCCTTCAGGATTTGTCTCTGGCGACCCATGGCGTGAACAACGGCATGGCGATTAAGGCATCGCCGGTGTGGTCAGTCTTTACCGGCTCCGCAGAAGACCGGCAGGCGCTGACCCGCCAACTCACCGCCCTCGACGAGTACCATGGCCTGCCCAACGGGATGTTTTCCTGCGACGAACACCTGGCGGGGCGCGATCCCTCGCACGGGTCCGAACTTTGCACAGTTGTGGAAACCATGTTTTCGCTGGAGCAGGCGCTCGCCATTCTGGGACACGCCGAACTGGGAGACCGCCTGGAAAGGGTCGCCTTCAACGCGCTAACCGGCACTTTCACCGATGACATGTGGGCCCACCAGTACAATCAGGAGCCGAATCAGGTGGAATGCAGCCTGCATAGCAAACCATGGACTACTGATGGGCCGGAATCCAACCTCTACGGTCTGGAACCGAACTTTGGCTGTTGCACCGCCAACTACCACCAGGGGTGGCCCAAGTTTGCCGCAAGCCTGTTTATGCTCTCTCACGATGACGGTGTAGCCGCGGTCGCGTATGCGCCATGCGAAGCGCGCACCATGGTGCGCGACACCCTGGTGACGCTCACGGAAAAGACCGAATATCCGTTTCGCGGGACGGTGCACATATCCGTCAATCCCAGCGCGCGCATCTCGTTTCCTATTCACCTTCGTATTCCGGGATGGGCAGAGGGTGCGAGCATCACCATCAATAGCAAGACGGAACCGGCCCCCCAGCCCAACACTTTTGCGCGCATCGAGCGCGCATGGAGCCCGGGTGACGTCATTGAACTGAATTTCCCGCTGCAACCACGCGCCTCCCGCTGGTTCAATGAGTCTGTGGCAATCTCCCGCGGAGCCCTGGTTTTTTCGTACGGCATCGGCGAGGATTGGGTCAAATTGCGCGACCGGGGCATGACCGCCGACTGGCAGGTGTACCCCACCACGCCGTGGAACTACGCGCTGGCAGTGACGCCGGAAAACGCGGCGAGTGCAGTTGTAGTGAGCGAATCGGCAATTCCCGAAAAGCCATTCACGGACAAGCCAGGGCCGGTGGAACTCAAAGTCAAGGCCCGTAAAGTGCCTGCCTGGCTCGCCGAGGACGGTGCGGCGGATGCGTTGCCGCTAAGTCCGTTGACGAGCGAAGAAGCGGAGGAGACAATTCGGCTGGTTCCCTATGCCGCGGCGAAACTTCGAATCACGGCCTTTCCGCAGCTGAAGGGTTGATGGTTTGGCGCTGACGGATCTTCAGTTCCCTGGAACGATGATTCCACGTTGCAAGGCCGCGCTCACGGCCTCCGCGCGGTCACTGACATAAAGTTTGGAGAAGATGCTGATGGTGTGATTGCGGATGGTGTTTTCGCTGTTCCCCAGCACAGAGGCGATCTCGCGGTTGGTAAGCCCGGTAACCAGGAGCTTGAGGACTTCCACCTCGCGCGGCGTCAGCTCGGGCCGGTCAGCGCGTTCCGCAATCAACGGCTGAATGCAAGATTGAATCCACTGCTTGCCCGCGTGAACCTGACGAATGGCCCCGATGAGTTCTTCCCTCCCCGCGTCTTTCAGGACATAACCTGAGGCTCCCGCGTGCAACGCCTGGTAAACTTCTTCCTCGCTCCCGTAGCTGGAGAGCATGAGAACCTTGGCATCGTGGTGAAGGCGGCGAATTTCGGCTACGGCGCGCATGCCTCCGCCGTCCGGCATTCGCAGGTCCAGCACCACCACGTCGGGACGCAGGGCTCTGAATTTCTCGATGGTCTGCGAGCCGGTGGTGGCCTCACCCACCACGGCGATGTCAGGCTCGCTGCTCAGCAAACTCTTGAATCCCAGGCGAAAAACCAGATGATCGTCAGCGATCAGAACGCGGATGGCGGTGGTGGTTTTCATTTTCCGGCCTCGGCATAGGTGTGAGGTTCCGCGGGGGACTTGACGTGTCTCGTCCGCAACCTGGCGAATTTCCAGAATCTTGGGCGGCGGCGCGTGGCCGGGACCAGGATGCTGACCCTGGTGCCTGCGGGACCGGATTCAATTTTAAACTCCGCTCTGATGCTGACTGCGCGCTCCTTCATTCCGGCGATGCCAAAATGCCCATCCTCGATAGTTGGCACCTGCGAGGGATCAAAACCCTGACCATTGTCGATAATGTCCAGGCGCATCTCTTCTGGCTCGAAGCCCAGGTTCACCTCAATCCGGGTCGCGCAGGCATGCTGCACGGCGTTGGCGACCGCCTCCTGGGCCAAGCGGATCAACTGACTCTCACACGCCGCGGACAGGCGCTGCGCCGTGCCGGTTCGCGAGACCGACAACTCCACGTGGCTACCCGCCAACTGGGGGCGCAGAACCTTTTGAAGCATAGCTTCCAGGGGCTCATCAGTATGCAGTGTACGCAGCGCCGCGATTGACCGGTGTGCCTCTCGCCGGCTCTGCTCCGCCATGTGAAAGGCCATTTCAACCGCGTCGTTGCCGGCAGTTCCCGACCGCGGCTCCTGCAAAGCGGAAGCCAGCTGCAACGCAATGCCGGCGAAACTCTGGGCCAGAGTGTCATGAATCTCGCGGGCCATGCGCGAACGCTCTTCCAATACGGCCTGCAGCCGCCAGCGTTCGACGCGTGCATAAATGAAAACGCCGATAAAACTCAAAACCATGATGGCGAGAATAATCTCGATCAGGTGGCGCTTGTCCCACCAGGGTGGCCCCGCCACCAGAGCCACATCCTGGCTTGAGCGCAAGAGCAAGGCAAAGGCAGTCAGGTTCCTGGTATAGGTGGGATCCACCACGCATACGCCCCTTAGCCGCAAGAGACTATTGGGCTGAAGCTTTGGGAAAGCAAGGTCCGGACGTGCCCCTTGAAAAACGGCCGGATAACTCTGGTGCCCGCTGCGCAAATTCAATATGACCGACCGTCCTACCACCCGCGGCCTCTCCTCCAAACGGCCCTGGATTTCCATGAACATGCCGTCAAACCTGCCGGTTGCAGCCTGGGAGGCAGTAACGGAGAGGGGCGGTGCGGGTCCTCTCGACCACAGCAGTCGGACTTTTGCGTTCTGCAGCATTCCCCCGAAACCCCTAGGAGCGACCGTGCCGGTCGCCTCGATTTCATCGCCAATTTTCAGGAAGGACGATTGCGGACTGTCAATTTCGATTCCCGCGGTCGAGTCCTGAATGTAGAGCGACGGCGAGGTCAGCACTACGCTTCCCCGCACCGTAGCCTGCACGGGATGCAGGCTGGAGACCAAGCGCAGACTGTTCAGAGGCAGGGTATGCACGTTCACATTGCCGGCCCCCTCGAGCGGCAGACCCGTGGGTCTGGGGACACGCGCCTCTGCATTTGGCGGCGGAGAATTGAATCCCGCTTCCGACTGTCTGACTTCCGGAGGGTCCGACGCCGCGACGCTTCTCATCATTGCCGTGAGGTCTGTGGGCGTGGCGGCAGAGACTCTCACGTTCTTCCATATGCCGCCCGATGAATAGGATCTCAATCCCATTCGTCCGGTCTTCACGCAATTGGTCTTGGGGATCGCGGCAGCCGTAGTGAAATGAGTCTCCGAATCGGAAGCCAGGGCGGCAATGCCGCACCCCACCGCAATAATCTTCAGGTGATACCAGTGAAAGGGATGGACACCGCCGCTGATTGGCACCGCGCCATATTCGATCCAACCGTGGTCAGCGCGGCCGATGGTCAGCGTGTCGTCTCGATCACGCAACCCGGCGTAGTATCCGCTGTAGGCGTCAACCCCTTCTTCCTCGTCACTCGAACGAATTATGAGACCAGCGTCCCCACTATTTCCCAGAAGGAGGATATCGGCCTCGACTGAATAATCAGTCCATGTCGAGGACCCGGTCAGGAACTTGGCTCCGCGTTCGTCGGAGTTGTTGCGAATTCCTCCTTCGTAAACGTCCCACCCGCCACCGAGAGCGTGCCATTCCGCAGTTACTCCCGAAGAAAATGAATCATGATAAGGAAGACCCTGCTTCTTCCCATGGAAGTACCAAAGGCCGCAGCCGGCGACGACCAGGACGCCGCAGGCCACCGACGTCCAGAAGTAGCGGGGCGTCATCAATGAGGCCTCCAGTCCATCGAGAGCATTTGCTGGATTTCGGGCCTATCAATGTTGGTCTGGTCAACCAGCACGGGTGGGAGTTCAATCCTGTCGGGAACAGCCTGCCCTCGTCGACGCGCGGCAATCAAACGGACGGCTCGCGAACCCATCTCGTAGGTGTTCTCAACGATTACTGAATCCAGGCTGCCACTCCTGATCCTCGCCATCAGGTCCATTTCCTGGCCGCAAGCCACCAAACGGATGGCGCTGGTTTTTCCTGAAGCGCTCAAAGCCGCCCAACTACCTTCTGCCGCGGCGACGTTGAGAGCAAGAATCGCGCCCAGGCCAGGGTGGCTGCTGATGGTTTCCTGCGCCACCTGCTGAAATTCTGCGGCATTCGAGGAACTGATCGGCCTCTCCACGATTGCAATCGGGGGAAAGTTGGCCGCCAGGGCCGACTCAAAGGCGCGGGAACGAATAATGACGCCAGTGATGTCGGGATCAAGCCCCAGAATGGCGACTTCACCCCGCCCGTGTAGGATTTTCCCGATGCGCATCGCGGCTATCCTGCCCATTTCATTTTCGTTGTTCAGGATGTAAGAAAGACCTTGTCCCGAGGGTATGGGAAGTGACGAGCGGATGACCACGGTGGGGATATGCGCAGACAAGGCCTCGCGAACAGGTCCCACCAAGGCCAGATATTGTGTGGGAGCGAGAACGAGCCCGGCATCTTTGTCCTCGATCACTTTTTCCACGAGCGTAATCTGGCGCTCGACATCGTCTTCGCGTGTGGGCGCATTCCAATAAACGCGCAATCCAGTCTCGCCCGCCGCGGCCTCCGCCCCCGCGTGTGCCGCTTCCCACATCACGTTGCCTGTTGTTTCCGGAATTACAGCAACCGTTCGCGAGTCCCGGGACTGACAACCGAGAGCGAGTAAACAGCACCACAGGACCGCAATCCCGAGAACTGAAGGCCGAAGGTTCACTTCGTTTGCGCGCAAAGCAGGCTAACTATATCAATTCTTCGGTTCGCTGCGCCTCAGAACAAATGAGGATGAGGACGAGTCCGGGGCCAGGATGATTCAGCCTATTCCCGCCCAGATGGGCTGGTGCCATTGCTTTCGCGCTTAATCTTTTTCTGAATGGCGAGAATGCGGGCTGCTTCGTTGGGCCGAAAATCGAGGGTTTGCATGGCGCGCAGAATACGGCTTGCCGCATCCGGAGACACTTTTGCAGCGCCGGTAATCAACCGAGACACGGTGGCAGTCGAAACGAAAGCGATTTTGGCGACCTCTCGAATTCCCATGTGGCCCTCATCCGGACCAGCAACTCTACCCGTGAGGACCTGTATTTTCCATAGTCCATTTGAACCATTTATCTCGAACGGGGAGCCGGCTACGCTTAACCTCGGTTCAGTGCGCTTTCTACCATTATTCGACGATGCGATCCCGGAATCAGCACCGGACGAATCGCACTTTCGAGAGGAATTTCCTTCAATTCAGCGCCGGCCAAGACGCGGATTCACATCCACACATCAACATTGATGACGCAGCCGAAAGCACCCAGGGTGGACCGTGCGTCTGAACCTTGGTGCAATGGTTCAAGTGGACCATTTCTTTGATGACTTACAATGCCTACCTTGTTCTGATGTGTGGCATCGCAATGCGAATCCGGGATCAGGCACTGGTTCTGCGAACTACCGACCATGACACTGATTCTCCGATCTATGTCGAGGATTCGAGCGAGGGGGCGGCGGTCGAGAATGCGCCGCTCCGGGATCTAAAGATCGGTGATCAACTCCTGGTCACGTTTTGGCCGGAAAAGAACGGCCGCGGACTAGTCTTCCGGGGTGCCAGCATATGGTTTCTGTGGCCCGGAAAACCAATGCCTCCTTCGGTAGTTACGTCCGACCAGGCAGCACTGGGAAAATTCGCCGGCTCACCCATTGAAGTACAGGGCGGCCCGACCGGAGATGGTCTACATTCTGTGGAAAACCCGAGGTTTGGGACCATATGATGCGATCCAGAGCTTCGGCAGCCGCGTTTCTGGGATGCGCGTCGTTCATCCTCCTCCTGGTGGCGCTGTTTCAGATTGTTTCCACCAATCGCCTCCGCGCGCAACCGGCTCCTATAGTTCTCGATCCGGAAAGCTTTCACCATTATTTCGTGCAATTCTCCAGTGATGAAAAGGCCATGCTCGGAAAAAGCGATCCGCTCCCATGGGAGTGGTTCGAACAAAATATTCCCTGGCTTGACGTTCCCGACAAGGAACTGGAGGAGATCTATTATTTTCGCTGGTATTCCTTTCAAAAGCACGTCAAGCAAACTCCCGGAGGCTATGTAATCGACGAATTCTTGGTAGATGTTCCATGGGCGGGAAAATTCAACACCATTAGCGCGGCTGCCGGGCACCATATTCGCGAAGCGCGGTGGTTGCGCAATTCCAAATACGCAGAGGACTACACCAACTTCTGGTTCAGCCCCGAGGGCGAGCCTCGGCGCTACAGTTTTTGGGCCGCCGACTCCGTGTACCGTCTCTTTCTGGCCAACGCAAACAAGCAGTTCGCAGTGAACCTTCTGCCGGCGCTGCGGCGGAACTATGAAGAATGGGAACGAGCCCACCTGGACCCGAACGGGCTGTACTGGCAGATCGATGATCGTGACGGCATGGAGTTCAGCATTGGAGGAAGCGGATACCGGCCTACGATCAACAGTTATATGTTCGCCGACGCAAGGGCGATCGCCCGCATTGCCGACATGGCGGGTCAACCCGATGTCGCTAAGGAATACCTGGCGAAGGCCAACCGCCTGCGCCAGCTCATTGAAACCCGGTTGTGGAATCCGCACGACGAGTTCTACGAAACCGTCCCTCGGAACGGACGAACCTGGTCGGGTGTCCGGGAGTTAATCGGCTTTATCCCCTGGTATTTTGATGTGCCTTCGGCGAGCCACGCAGTCGCCTGGAAGCAGCTGTTCGATCCGGAGGGTTTCGCCGGCACGTTCGGTCCAACGACGGCGGAACGCCGCAACCCGCATTTCAATTTCAGCAACCCG
>Ga0335083_10004750_pt1 | contig 17262 bp, 15 predicted proteins | sample Lox_Sample_42_FD_206716 | JGI IMG/M metagenome (GOLD analysis project Ga0335083, IMG submission 206716) | Soil microbial communities from Loxahatchee National Wildlife Refuge, Florida, United States - Lox_Sample_4.2 | ecosystem: Environmental > Terrestrial > Soil > Wetlands | place: USA... | reverse complement strand
GCACCCTTTGCTATGTATCGAATGATATGTGTGCCAAATGCAACCTCCAAAGTGAGGAGGCCCAGCAGCGGCAATGTGCAAAGGACCAGGACAAAGCGGCCAAGCGCGGTGCTTCCAGTAAGCTGCCTACACAAATAAGGGATTAGCGCTTCGCGGCCCCGTGAATGTTCTGTTTGGAAATAGCCGTTAGTGCGCGCCTGGCAATAGACCCAGAAAGAGGCATAGATTCCGACTGAAAAAAACAACGGGCAAACAAACATGCGTGCCCCCAACGTGCCCCCATTCAGGAAAAAAAAGGCTACGACGGTGGAAAGGGGCGTACCTGCGGCCGCAATTGATATTCCAAAGAGCTGTCGATAGTCTTGACCAGGAGGGAGACCTAGGTTGAAAATTCGAGTTTTTGGCCCTTCGTCGTCAGACGAGGTTCTCACCAGAGCAGCGAATGTCAGGTAACAAAGCAGGGAGCCAACACCGAGGGCAAGCGCAACCCAAAACGGAAAGACCGACATAGGTTGACTGGTCATCTTAGGCTCCCGTGGTGTTCAAATTCAACACGTCCCTAACAGAATGCCAACAAAAGAGGTGCATCGGCTGCAGTTGTGAGAGGCCATTATACACCACGGCACGGTAAAATGCCCGCCCTTTTTAGTAAAACGTCTTTAGTAAAACGTCGCGACAGTACTACGGGCACGGGCTGTTTGAAACTATTCCGTTCTCTGCCCTTTGAATCCTAAGACTCGCCAACTGTATTTCCCGGCCGACCTTTTCGGATTTCAGCGCGCGTTTGGCGTGGCTTGTTTGCATGATCACCTGGAGCCCCGCTTCGAAAGGAACGGGAAGTTGAAGTGTCAGGCCGCCCGTGGAGTGTTACTCAGCGGGCCTAAACCGCGCCATGAAACCCTTTAGATTCAATGTGAAAGCGGAAGTTGCGCTGCTCACCGCTAGAATTGTCAAGGGGGCGGCCGCTCCGCGGGTTAGACTGGGAAATTGATTCGAGCACTCCAACAGATTCAGCCCGCCATCGGGTACGCCCGGCTGCACCCGGACGCGGATCTTTCACTGCATGCACTAGCCGAGAAAGCCGAGTTTATCCAGCGGCTTCGTTTGGACCGGGGGGCGGCACTGCTGCTAACCGGCAGCGATTTCGTGTTGGAAGTCGCCTTGGCCTACGGTTTTCAGAGCCATGAATCTTTCTGCCGCGCGTTTGGCAAGCGATTCGGGATCCGGCCGAGTGAGTATCGCAAGCGCGGACTTCGAAATCGCCGCGGCGGCAACGAGGGGCGCGATCATGCGGACTGCCTGAATCAGGTTGGGCCGTGCATCGGTTTTTTTCACGTGGACGAACAATCCAAATCGGAGAGTGAGCAGATGGACTATTCCATAACGAAGACGACGCTCCAGCCGCAGCCGGCTCTGGTAGTGCGGAGAACGATCAAGCGATCCGAGATCGCAGCGACGATCGGCGAAGTGCTCCAAAAGATCTTTCTGGCGGCTCAAACTAAGGGCGTGGCGCTGATGGGGCCGCCGTTCATGCGCTGCCTCAATGCCGGTCCGGGTTTGATGACGATTGAACCAGGGATGCGGGTCTCGGGGTCGGCGTCGGATGTCGACCTGGGCGGAGAGATCGTCTGGGAGACGCTGCCGGGAGGGGAAGCCGCGACCACCGTGCACATGGGCAAGTATGAAGATCTTCCCGAGGCCTACGCGGCGATGGAGCAATGGATGAAAGCGGAGGGACTGAGAATCGGCGGCGCGCCGTGGGAGGTTTACGTCACCGATCCGGGGGATCATCCGGATCCGAAGGACTGGAAGACGGAGATCTTTTGGCCGCTAGCGTAGGGTTCCGAACCATCTCCGCCACGCGCTACGTCACTCCGCTGCGCGAGGGCGGTTCCATGCCTGCCATCGTCGAGGCGGACGATTTAGGTCTATATGTGCTGAAATTCCGTGGCGCCGGACAGGGCGTGCTGGCGCTGGCGGCCGAATTGATCTGTGCCGGAATTGGAACCGCTCTTGGATTACCGGTGCCGTAAGTAGTCTTCGCCTCGGTGGACTCCGAACTCGGCCGCAACGAAGGGGACCCCGAGATTCGCGAACTGTTGGATGCGAGCCTGGGAAACAACCTGGCGATGGATTATTTGCCGGGCTCAGCTATGTTCGATCCGGCCGCGCGCGACCGCGTGGACCCGGTGCTGGCCGCGCGCACCGTATGGTTCGATGCCTTCGTCACCAACGTAGATCGCACCGCGCGCAATCCCAACCTGTTGTGCTGGCATAAATCGCTCTACCTGATCGACCATGGGGCCGCGCTCTATTTCCACCACGACTGGAACGACCTGGACGCGCGAGCACGCAGCCGCTTCCCCCTGATTCGCGATCACGTCTTGCTGCCATGGGCGGAAGGTCTGGAGGCCGCCGATGCCTGGCTGCGGCCGCGCCTCACCGGTCCGGTGCTGGAACAGATCCTCGAGCAGGTGCCCAACGACTGGCTGCCGTCGATCGAGGGTACGCCCGACTCGAAGCGCGCCGGCTATTTGCAATATTTCCTGGCGCGCCTGGAGGCGGCGCCGTGTTTTGTCGAGGAGGCTCTCAATGCGCGCGCCCGTCTCGTATGATTATGCGGTGGTGCGCGCGGTACCCCGAGTCGATCGCGAGGAATTCATCAATGTGGGGGTGATCCTTTTCGCCAAGGCCCGCCATTTCCTGGAGGCGCGCGTGGAGGTGGATGAAGAGCGGTTGCGGGCGCTTGCGCCAGAGGTGGACATAGACCTGGTTAGGCGGCATGTCGATGCCATCCCGCGCATCTGCTCGGGCGATGAGGATGCCGGGCCGATCGCGCGGCTCTCCCAGAGCGAGCGCTTCCACTGGCTGGCGGCGCCCCGCAGCACAATCATGCAGGTTTCACCGGTGCACGGCGGCTTGTGCGACGATCCCGCCGCGCAACTGAACGAGCTGTTTGCGCGCCTGGTGGCGAAATAGCTGGATTTCAGTCTCGCGGCCGGCCCTTTTTGACCCGCTTTAGTATGTGCTCCATGCGGGGGCCGAGTTCGGTGGCGACGTCGGCTTCGAAATGCAGGTCGGGGATGCGGAACAGGTCCAGCCGGAGCGACAACTGGCGGCGCAGGAAACTGCGGGCGTGATCTAGCGCCGCCAGCGTCTCCTTTTTGTCCGCTTGCGAATCGATGCCCACGCGGACGAACGCGTGACGCTTGTCGGGCGAGATCTGAACGTCGGTAACGGTGGCGAATCCGATGCGCGGGTCGGACATTTCGTAGCCGATGATCTCGGCCAGCTCCTCGCGGATCGCCTCCGTGATTCGTTCGGTGCGATGGTCGGTCATTCAAGCCACTCCACAGTCGTACCTACCAGCAAACCACCCAAAATCGACGCGGCCTCGCGCTCCACCAGCTGCAGCGTCTTCTCGGCGTGGGTATGATCTCCCGATACTGTGACGGCGGAAACCAGAGCGCGCTGCCAGAGATCTTGATAGCCGATCTCGGCCACCGCTACGTTGAACTTGCTGCGCAGACGGTCTTTGAGACTTTTTACAGTGTGGCGTTTGTCTTTGAGAGAATGCGCGCCATCCAGGTGCAGCTCGAGCGTTAGTACGCCAACCGTAGGCATGACATTCTCACGCCATGACCTCAACGGCCACACGCTGGGTGGCGAAGGCCTCAACGATGTCGCCCGGCTTGATGTCGGCGAAATTGCGAATCGTCAACCCGCACTCGAATCCGCTCTTGACCTCGCTGGCGTCGTTCTTGAAGCGGCGCAGCGACTCTATCTTGCCGGTATAGATGACTACGTTATCGCGCAGCAGGCGCATTTCGCTGTCGCGCTTGATAGTGCCGTCCAGCACCATGCAGCCGGCCACATTGCCGACCTTGCTGATGCGGAACACTTCGCGGACTTCGGCGCGGCCCTGGTAAACCTCTTTGTAAACCGGTTCGAGCATACCAGTCATGGCGCGCTTCAACTCGTCGGTCAGCTCGTAGATGATGGTGTGCAGGCGGATGTCCACCTTTTCCTGCTCGGCCAGCGCGGTGGCGTTGCGCTCGGGGCGGACATTGAAACCGACGATAATGGCGTTCGAAGCCGATGCGAGCAGCACGTCGGTTTCGTTGATGGCGCCGACGCCGGAGTGCAGCACGCGAATGCGAACCTTGTCGTTGGACAGCTTCTGCATCATGTCGCTGAGCACTTCCGCGGTGCCGCTGACGTCGGTCTTAAGGATGATATTGAGTTCCTTGACCTCGCCTTCCTTCAACTGCTCATGCAGTTGTTCCAGCGTGATGCGGCCGGTCTTGGACATGGCGGCGTCGCGAGCCTTGGATTCGCGATAAACCACGATCTGCTTGGCCTTGGCGGTATCGGTGACCACTTGAAACGTGTCGCCGACTTCGGGCAAGGCATCCAGGCCCAGGACTTCCGCGGGCATGGAGGGCTCGGCCTCGCGGATGGGTTGGCTGCGGTCGTCGAACATGGCGCGCACTTTGCCGAATACAGAGCCGCAAATGAAGTAATCACCGACGTGCAGCGTTCCGTTGCGCACGATCACGGTGGCCACCGGTCCGCGCCCGCGATCCAGTTCCGCTTCGAGCACCGTGCCGAGGGCCGGACGATCGGGATTGGCCTTGAGGTCCTGCATGTCGGCCACCAGCAGAATCATTTCGAGCAACAGATCGAGATTAGTTTTGGCTTTGGCCGAGACGGGAACCATGACGGTCTCGCCGCCCCAATCTTCAGCCAACAAACCGCGATCGGCCAGTTGCTGCTTTACGCGCTCGGGCTGTGCGTCGCCTTTGTCGATTTTGTTGATGGCGACGATGATGGGGACGCCGGCTGCCTTGGCATGATCGATGGCTTCGAGCGTCTGCGGCATGACGCCATCGTCAGCCGCCACCACCAGCACCACGATGTCGGTGACCTTGGCGCCGCGAGCGCGCATGCGAGTAAACGCTTCGTGGCCGGGGGTGTCGATAAATACGATCTTGCGGCCGTTTCTCTCGATGTGATACGCGCCGATGTGCTGTGTAATGCCGCCGGCCTCGCGGTCGGCCACGTTGGTGGATCGAATGGCGTCCAGCAGCGAGGTCTTGCCATGGTCGACGTGACCCATGATGGTGACCACGGGCGCGCGGCGCACGCGGTCCGAGGATTCCTCGGCCAGCTCGATTTCCTGCGTGCTTTCTTCCTCGAAGCTGACCTTGTTGGTGGACGCGCCGAACTCGCGCGCGATCTCCTCGGCCATCTTCACGTCCAGATTCTGGTTGATAGTGGCGAAGATTTTCTTTTCCACCAGCTTCTTGATGACCAGATTGGCCTTGATACCGAGCTTCTCAGACAGCTCCTTGACGGTGATGCCTTCGGAAACGGTAATTTCGCGATCGATCGGCGGCGGCGCGGCCGGTTCTTGGCGCCGCGATACGGGCATGCGAAGACGACCCTCTTCCTGCTCGATCTCGCGATGCCGGTCGCGGCCGCCGGGTTTGGCGGCATGGCGGCGCTGCTGCTCGGTCGGGAGCGGCGTGGCCGGTTCGGCGCGCAACGGCGACGTGGGGTGCAGCGTTCGGGGACGGCGCAGCCCAGGCGACGGACCCCCGGGGCCGACGCCGGGCCCGCGCATCACCGGTTGTCCGGGACGAATGGGGCCGCGATAAATCGGCTGGCCGGGAACAGGCGTGGAGCTTCGAGTCGGCATGCCAGGCCGCGGCGCGGGCGGCTGGGCTTGACCCGGCGAGGGACGCGTTTGCTGGAGCCGCGCCACCATGTCGGGCCGCGGAGGAACCACCGGACGCGTGACCGGTTGGCCCGCTAAGGGCGGCCGGCTTTGAGGTCGCAGGGGCAATGTGGGTGCCGGAGTGCCGGGCGTAGCTGGTGCTGCGGGCGCTGCAGCCAGCGGCGGCGCGGGGGCCGGAGGCGTCGCGGGCAGAGGCTGGCGCGGTCCCGAGAGAATCTGTCCGGGGCGCGGGGCGGGCGCCGGCGGCGGGGCCGGCCGGGCTGGAATCGGCGTCGTCCGCAAAGGCGGATGTATGGGCGCACTTCCGCCCATCGCCAGCGGTGGCCGCAACGGCGCGGGTTTCGCGCGTGCCGCTTCCTCGGCTAGTGCTTGACTCGTTCCATCGGCGTGCTCGGGGGTGGCTACTTCCGCAACCGGAGCAGGTATGTTTTTGGCCGGCGGTTCGGCCATGGGTGTTGCTAGCGTGGCTGGTTCTTCCTCGGGTGGGGCTTCTTCCACCGCTACCGCGGTCGCGGTTTGCGCGGCCGGAGCCGCACCCCCCGCAAGACGCCTGCGAATTTGGTCGGCGGTACTATCGTCGATTGAGCTGGAGTGCGTTTTCTTCTCGGTGATGCCGAACTCCGGCAGCATGTCGATCAGGGTATGGGAGGGGATCTCGAGTTGCCGGGCCAGCTCGTTTATGCGGATTTTGCTCATAGTTACTGCAACACCCCTGGAACAGGGCGTTTAACCGACCTCCTCCGAGTTCTTTATAGTATCAGATTCAACTTTCTCATCCGCTGATTCCGAGGCGTCGCCTGCCTCCACCAACATCTCCACCGGTTCCCCGGCTGGTTCGTCCAGACCTGCCTCGGCCGATTCGGTTTCGGCTGTCAGATCAGCGGGAACAGTTTCCGCGGGCGCCTCGGCCGGTTGCTCAAACTGAGCGTAGTAAGAGTTCACCGCTACCAGAATTTTCTGCACGGTCTCCGGCCCGATTTCCGGAATGGTTTCCAATTCTTCGGGCGTCATGTTGCCCAGCTTCTCAACCGTGCCGACGCCGGCCTGGATGAGTTTTTCGACCACCTCTTCGGCCAGACCGTGGTCGATCAGGACCGAAACGGGCGCGCCGGCCGGCACCAGCGCGGCCATCGCGGATTCCACTTCCTGCCGCTTCTCTTCCTCGCTCTTGATGTCGATCTTCCAGCCCAGCAGCTTGGCCGCCAGGCGGACGTTTTGCCCCTTCTTGCCGATGGCGAGCGAAAGCTGGGTGTCATCCACGATGACTTCCATGTGCTTTTCGACCGCATCGATGATGGAGACGCGCGTGATCTTGGCCGGACTCAGGGCATGCGTCGCAAACGTCACAGCATCGTCGGAGAATTCGATAATGTCGATCTTTTCGCCGCGCAACTCCCGGATGATGGATTGCACCCGCATACCCTTCATGCCGACGCAGGCGCCCACGCTATCCACGTCGCGATCGCGGCTGATCACAGCGATCTTGGTGCGCTCGCCGGCCTCGCGCGCGCAGCCCTTGATGAGCACGGTGTTGTCGTAAATCTCGGGCACTTCCTGTTCAAACAGCCGCATCACCAGCTCCGGAGCGGCGCGCGAAACGATGACACCGGCGTTCTTGCCGGCTTTTTCGACACTGCGGATCACGCAACGGCAGCGGTCGCCCGGGCTGAAATTTTCCAGCTTGCTCTGTTCTTTCTTGGGGAGGCGGCCTTCGGTTTTGCCGATGTCCACCATCAGGTCCTGTCCTTCCACGCGCTTAATGGTGCAGTTGACCAGCTCGCCGACACGATTGGAATACTCCGAGTACACCGTTTCGCGCTCGGCCTCCCGCACTTTCTGCAAGATGACCTGCTTGGCGGTTTGAGCTGAAATGCGGCCCAAGGCGTCGGTCGGCTTGGGGATACGCAGCTCGGAATCGAGTTGCGCGCCCGGATCGATCTTGCGGGCGTCCTGGATGGAAATTTCCTTCACCGGATCCTGAACCGCTTCCACAATTTTCTTAATCCCGTAGATTTCGAGCGCTCCGCGGTCGTCGAACTCGGCCACCAGATCTTCGGTGGTGCGGAAGTGCTTGCGGGCCGCGACCAGCATGGCGTCCTTGACGGCGTCAATGACGATCTGCGGGTCGATGCCCTTCTCCTTGCTCAAAATCTCGATGGACTGATAGATAGTTCCCACTTTGTCCTCTTCTCAACTTGTCCAGGGGTGGATTACCACTCAAACTTCAGGTTGGCTTTTTGGACCTGCGCGAGCGGGAAGTGGATGATCTTTCCGGCGCTCGCCTCCAGCTCGACGATCCCTTGCGAAAACCCGGCCAGTTTGCCTTCCCAGTGACGCTGGTTATCGATCGGTTCCCGCAGTGTGACCTTGGCTTTCTTCCCAACAAATCTTTCGAAATCTCTCGATGTTGCCAACTTGCGTTCCAGCCCAGGTGAGCTGACCTCGAGTGTGTAGCTGTCGCCAGGTATGACGTCTTCCACGTCCAAAATTGTTCCTACTTGCTGAGAAATGAATTCGCAATCGGCGTGGGTGACGCCTTGGGGCCGATCGATATAGATCCGCAGCAAGCGGCTTCGTCCCGCGCCCAGAAACTGAACATCAACAATTTCAATACCTTCCGAGTCGCCGACGCGCTGCGCGATCTCGCTGATCCGGCTAACGATTTCTTCCTTGGCGGCCACCATTATTTCTTCTCGTGCAATAAAAAAGTGGGCTTTCGCCCACTGGCTTGGTTCGACATTTTCATTATACATGATGCGGAGGTGGAAGGCGATGCGCGAGCAATGCGGGGCGCGGTAATGGAAGCTCGCGCGGCTCCGAATTGCTACGAGCCTAGGTCGTCGTGGCCGGTTGGATCGACATGGTCCGCGTGTCGATGGGGCTGGAGCCCATGCTGAAGACCACCGGCACATCGTCACCGGTCACGCCATCCGGCACCTGGAAATCGATTTGGTATTCGCCGGTGAAGCCCGGCGTTATGCCCGAGAACAGGACTTTAGCGGGAAAGCCGCCCACGGTAATCGTGGGTGTGACGACGGTCTCATATAGCACGCTGCCATCGGCCGGCGCTACATTGCCGGTGGTGAGCGGCTTTCCATTGGGGTCTCCGTTGGGAGTGGCCAACCCGAGCCCGGTTCCGTAGAGAACCAGAACGTCGCCGGGATGCGCCGGTTGTCCGCACAGCGAGAGCGGGCTTATAGTATTGGCCGCGCAACTGCCCGGGATCATCAGCGCCGTAGCCATGGAAGCCGGCATGTCCAGCCAGGCGGTGTTGTTGAACTGGGCGATAATGTTGAACCGTGTTGCGGTGGACGGGTCTTGGATGTAATACATGCCCGGCGTCGCGGCGGCCATGGTGAGCGAGTAATCGGGTGAAGTTTGAGTACCCGTGCTGACCGCGACTTTAACTGTTCCGGTGTACGGCAATTCGTAGGGCACCAGAAGATCGATTTGCGAGGCGCCTATGGAAAACGGAGGCTTGCCTGGGCTCGGCGCTGTGTTGACCAGGTGAAAGAGCGGCGCGGGGGTTCCATTGAATGTCACCGAAATGTTCTGGAAAGTGGTGGCGGGAAAACCTACGGTCTGGCTCGTGGTGCCGAACCCGTTTCCAAAAAGGCTGACGATTGTACCCGGGGTGGTTGTTCCCGGCGATCCGAACGAAGCGTTGTTCTCGATGTAGCTAATGCCGAAAAGTGGAATCGTGATCGGATTCTTAGGATTTTGGGCGCTACTTGAATTCCCGCCAGTGGTGAGAACGATCGGCGCATTGCCCTGCAGCCCGTCCGGCACGACGAAGTTAATTTGGAAGGAGCCGGCATATTGAGTTGAAGCCACAGCCTTGATCATCGCGGGTTGGCCGCCAACGGTTATGGTGGGCGTCGCTACCGGAACGTTTCCGGCCTTAGGCGATGCGCCGGTGGCGGTGGGAGGATTGGTTGCGCCCAAGCCGGTAACCAAAACGACGACCGTATCTCCTGGTTTTGCGGGCGACGCTGAAGTCAGTAGGGCCAGAGCTGCGCTGTCAAAAACACCGGGGCCGCTGCCGCTTCCATCCACCGTGTGAAATGCGGGCGCAGTCGCCGCCAACGTTATTGGAAATGCCGCTGACGGCGCTCCATTTACACTCACTGTCAGAGTGGTTGGACCGGGCGACACTTCGAATGGAATTTGCGCCAGCAGCTCGGTTGTGGCGGCGCCGCCGGGGAGAATATAACCAGTCTTCCCACCCACCGTAATCGTTACGGCGGAAACCGTGGTCCCGAAATTGGTGCCATAGACCACCACCAACACGCCCGGACAAAGGTTCGTGCTGTAGTCGAACAGGTTTTGCACCGCCGTAACGGTGGGGGTGTTTTGAGCCCACGCGGCCAGGCACGCTAGAGCAAAGACGGCCAGGAGCCGGAACAGTCCGTGAGTCCCGGGCCTCCAGTGACTGGCTGACGAGTCTGTAATTCCGGAATGTCTTCCGAGCATAAGCATGGTGGCGGCTCCGGTTGCGGTCTAAGTCGACGCCGGGATTTGGATCGACATGGTGCGCGTGTCGGTGGGGCTGGAGCCCATGCTGAAGACTACCGGCACATCGTCGCCCGTTATGCCATCCGGCACCTGGAAATCGATTTGGTATTCGCCGGTCAAACCGGGTGTGATGCCGGAGAACAGGACCTTGGCGGGAAGGCCGCCCACGGTAATCGTGGGTGTTACGACGGTTTCATACAGCACGCTGCCGTCGGCGGGAGCCAGATTGCCAGTGGTCAGCGGTTTCCCGTTGGGGTCGCCGTTGGGAGTCGCCAGGCCGAGGCCGGTACCGTAAAGCACCAGAACGTCGCCAGGCTTGGCCGGTTGCCCGCACTGCGATAGCGCGCTGAAGCTGGCCTGGCAGAGCCCTGGGAAGCTTGAGCCGGGAAGATTTTGGAGCGCGGTAGCCATGGAGGCCGGCATGTTGAGCCACGCGGTGTTGTTGAACTGCGCCAGGATATTCGTGCGCGTTGTTGTGGATGGATCTTGGATGTAATACATGCCGGGCGTCGCGGCGGCCATGGTCAGGGCATAGTTGGGCGAGGTTTGGGACGCCGTCTTGAGCACGACTTGAACAGTTCCTGTGTACGGCAATTCGTAGGGCACCAATAGATCGATCTGCGAGGCACCTATTGAGAAAGGAGCCTTGGTTGTGTTTGGTGGCGTGTTGACCAAATGAAAAAGCGGCGCGGGTGTCCCATTGAAGCTGACGGAGACGCCCTGGAACGAGGTGGATGGAAAGCCAGTGGTCTGGCTGGTGGTGCCGAAGCCGTTTCCAAAGACGCTGACAATAGTGCCGGGAGTAGTTGTTCCTGGCGCGCTGAACGAAGCGTTGTTCTCGATATAACTAATGCCGAAGAGTGGAATCGTAATCGGATTCTTAGGATCTTGGGAGCCAGATGACTTGCCGCCGGCGGTGAGGACGATCGGCGCGTTACCCTGCACCCCGTCCGGAATGATGAAATTAATTTGGTAAGTGCCCGGATATTGAGTCGTAACCGCGAGCTTGATGGTAGCGTTTTGCCCGCCCACGGTTATGGTGGGTGTCGCAACCGGCGCAGCTCCTGCCTTGGGCGTGGCGCTGGTGGCCGTGGGAGGATTCGTTGCGCCCAAGCCTGTAACATACGCGCTGACGATGTCTCCTGGCTTTGCGGGCGCCGCTGAAGTCAGTACCGTGGCGGTGGCGCTGTCAAAAATACCGGGGCCACTGCCGCTCGAATTAACAGTGGGAATAGAGGGTGCCGTCGCGGCCAACGTGATTGGAAACGCGGCGGATGGGGTGCCGTTTACGCTTACTATCATACTGGTTGGGCCGGACGAGAGTTCGAATGGAATTTCCGCGTTGATCTGGTTTGGGAAGACGGTATTGGGGACAACGTAGCCGGGCTTGCCACCGACAGTGATCGTCACGGCTGTAGCCGAGGTTCCGAAATTGCTGCCGTAGATCGCCACCAACACGCCCGGGCTAAGATTGGTCTGGCTGTAGTCGAATAGGTTAAGCACCGATGAAATGGCGGGTGCTTGGGCCCACGCGCTGATACCTGCAAGAGAAAAGACCGCCAGGAGCCGGCACAGGAGGTGAATCCTTGGCCTCCGGTGGGTCACTGCAGGTTCAGCATTTCCAGAGTATATTCCGATCGTTAGCATTGCTCGCAATCTCCTCAAACTGATCTAGCGGCATAGCAAGCCGAAATGCCTCAGGGAGCCGACCAAGCTATTCGCGCGGTGTTCAGCATAGAAGAGGAGTATCTGATTTCCAAGTAGGTTGCTGTGTTATTACGGTAGGTAACGCCGGCCTACGGGCTGCCAACGTACACATTCTCCGATTGATCCGCGCAGCCAGTGCGGGCGCGAATGGGATATGATTACCTAGGAATAATTGAGCAACGAGCGTGCCCAACCTTCCGGCGTCTTCCTCCCCCAGCCTTCCGCGCGAAGATGTCGTTCGCGAACTTGAGACTATTCTCGCCAGTGACACGTTCGTAAATTCCAGCCGGCTCAGCCGATTCTTGCGTTATGTGGTGGAGCAGACACTGGACGGGCGGGGCGAGAGGCTAAAGGAATATCAGATTGGGGTGGATGTATTCGAGCGCAGCCGCGATTATGACCAGCGCACCGATCCAGTGGTCCGGGTGGAAGCCCGGCAACTACGCTTTAAGCTCGCTGAATATTATGCCGGGCCGGGCGTCAACGACGAACTGGTAATCAGCCTTCCGAAGGGCGGTTATACGGCGCGGTTCGAGCCGCGGGCAGCGCCGGCTGGACCGGAACCGGTAGCCGCTCTGGCGTCGCTCGTCGAGAACGTGCCGCCTCAACAATTGAAAGACGAAGGCCGGGCGAGCAAACGCTGGGGTGTCGCGGCGGCCTTAGTCGCAGCCGCAGTGTTAGGCGGCGTTCTTTGGTTCTCGCTGCGCAGTGGGCACGCGGGAACGCACGTGGCCAATTCCGAAGCGCAGCAGTTGTATCTGAAGGGCCGTTTCTATTGGGACAAGAGGACGCCCGAAAGTCTGAACCTGGCGGTGGACTACTTCACGCAGGCTATTGCCCGAGATCCAAATTACGCGGCCGCCTACGTGGGCTTGGCGGACACCTACAATCTGCTGAGCGAGTACACTGTGATGCCGTATCGGGAAGCTTTTTCGCGCGCTTTGGCCGCCGCCAGGAAAGCCGTGCAATTGGACGATTCGCTGGCGGAGGCGCACTGCTCGCTGGCCTACGCATCTTTTTGGGGAGCGTGGGACGCCGTTACAGCCGAGCGCGAATTCAAACGTGCCTTGGGGTTAAAGCCGGACGCGGCGGTCGCGCACCACTGGTTCGCCACCTTCTTGTCCGTGCAAGGACGACCGGCCGAGGCGCTCGCTGAAATCAATCGCGCCCAGCAACTGGATCCTTCCTCCATATCCATCCTGGCAGACAAGGCGGAGATTATGGGCGCTTCCGGACGGAACGCCGAGGCGATCGCGCTGGCATCGCAGATTGCGGGTTCGGATCCGTCGTTTCTCTCGGCGCACAAATATCTGGCGCACCTGTATCTATGGGAAGGAGATTACACCGATTATCTGCGCGAGGCGCGCACCGGGGCGTTGTTGGAGCACGACTCGCAAGTCCTGGAAGAAGTGGCGGCGGGGGAGCAAGCCTTTCAGGCCGGGGGAGCGCATCGCATGCTGGAAGCAATGCTGGCGATCCAGCAGAAATTTGCCGCACAAGGTCAGGCGAGCAATTATGAACTTGCCGGTACCTGCGCTTTGCTGGGAGAGAAAGCGAAAGCGCTCGATTATCTGCAGGCGGCGGTGGAGAAGCGTGAAACATCTATTCTAGGCTTGAGAATCGATCCGGCGTTTAAGCCGTTGCGGGGGGAAGCCCGATTCCAGCAGATCGTGTCGCAAATCCACCGCTAGAAAATCCGGGGACAGTACACTCATTCCCCGATTTCGGCGAGATTTTCGCGTCAGGTGCCCCACTCCTGGGTCGAGATGCCCAGAATCGCACGCGTCGTAGTCGAAGGGCTGCCGCACCACATCACGCAACGCGGCAACGGCCGTCAGGTAGTATTTGATGACGCGCGCGACCGCCAAGTTTATCTGAATCTACTCCGGGAATATGCCGAGCGATACCGTCTGCGCATATCGGCCTGGTGCCTGATGAGCAATCACGTCCATTTGCTCGGGGTGCCGGAGGCGGCGGGCGCACTGGCTCGCGCGCTCGGCCGGACACACAGCGATTATGCCCGATACAAAAACGCGCGTGCCACTCGAAGCGGCCACCTGTGGCAAGCACGCTACTACTCGTGCCCCATCGAGGGGGCGGGGGTATGGCGCGTCATGGCGTATATCGAAAGCAATCCGGTTCGAGCCGGTTTGGTGCAGGTGCCGGAGCAGTATGCCTGGTCCAGCGCCCGGGCGCACGTAACCGGCCGGGACGAGCACGGTTTTCTGGACTTGCAAAGCTGGCGACAGGTGTACGATGCGGAGCGACGGCGTACAGCTATCCGGATGGGCATAGAAGAGGAAGCATTCATTGCACGCCTCCAGGAAGCTACCCGTACAGGACGGCCGTTCGGTTCGGCGGAGTTTATGGAAGGCATCGAACGGCGCACCAAGCGGCTGTTGCGGCCTGTGCCGGCGGGTCGGCCGAAGAAGGTACAGGCGCAGGAACCCGAAATTGGGGAATGCGTGTACTGTCCCCGGATTTTGGAAATTGGGGATTGAGTATACTGTCCCCGGATTTTACCGGATTTTAGAACTCGGGGAGCGCTTTTAGAAATTTCGAGAAATCGAATTGGGCGCCGAATAGAAAGCGGAGATCGTCGCGCGGCTGCGTGAATCCCTGCTGGCCGCCGGTTCCGATATTAGCGTTAAAGCCCAACACGAAAGGCGAATGAGGCACTTTGAAAATGCCCTCCAGGGAACATCTCCAGGGGCGCTCCAGCAGAGGGCCGCGAAAGGCCTCGAAATCGCCGAAGCGTCCGCTAGTGATGTCCACGTAGCTAACAAGTTCCGGCGCAGCGGCCGCGGAGTGGAAATGCTGGAAGATTCCCAATCTTGCGCCGAACGAGTAGGATTTGAAAAAACGATCGGTGACGGAGTTGGCTGCTGCGGTGTTGCTGGCCAGCGTCGTAAAACCGGCCTGGACCAGAGGCGCCACGAAGAGTGAGTACCTGCTCCCGCCCGTAGACCAGGGCTGGCCGACGATCAGAGGGAAGTATGCGCCACTTTGAAAGGTTGCGGCTTTTTGGGACTGGATAAAACTATCCAGCGTGCTGCCCGCCTGAACTTGCTCGGTAGGTACAGACGTTAAATCGACATCCAGGTAAGAGTTGACATTGATGCGCCGAAATCCGTTGGCGTCCAGAGGCAGCCACGCCCGGTCAGCGTCCAGGCCGAGAAACAGTGCGGCTTGTGTTCCAGAGGTATTCAATTGGAATCCCTGGTCGTTCGACAAGATTACGCCGGTCGTGAAATAGTAGCGTACGCGTCCGAGGTCGAGAGGGTTCGCGATTGCGACGGTCCCCGATCCGGGCGCTTCGATCGCCGGCGACAAAAGATCGTTGGTGTCGACGATTTTCTGACACAGGCTGACCGATTGGCCCGCTGCCAGAGGCTGCTCGAACGTGATGGCCGCCTGGCCTGCCGCATCCGTCACCGCGTAAGGTTTGAATCCGGTTGAATCGCGGATACCCGCCGGCACGCCGTCCAGGCAAGCGGAGATGCGGGTTTCGAATCCGGACTTGGGAAGCGTGGGCGTTGCCTCAACGTAGACACTGGTCGCACCCGGCGCCAGCTCTCCTCGAATGCGAACAGCGGTCAGCTGGGACGCTGCGGCCTTCCCCGCCACCAGCGGCGCGGACGGCATCATTTCGACTCCGCCTCGAAGAAAATATGCTTGCACGATCTGCCCAGCCTGAAGGCTTTTTGAAAAGCCAGCTCGGATGCTCGAATCGGCGGCATTCACCAGAACATCGCGCTGCTCGACGACATGGCCTGCACTGTCGAACACCTTGATCCGAACCGGCCAGGCGGATTCGGAGGATTTGCCGGAGACTACATCGGCTCCCGCACTCGGCGGATCGAGCTGAGGCGGCGTTTTGGGATCTTGAGCGAGACAGCCCGTTCCCAATCCGAACAAGAACAGCAGAAAGATGCGCATCCGTCAACGAACACTAGCAACCTCGTCAATGGGCGCAGCACTCGCGCCGCGCTAAGCCACTCAGTTCAGGCCAGATCACGATAGCTAATCAGCGTGATCGCCGATTCCTGGAGCGCCTGGCGAGCCTCGGCGCTGGTGAGTGCTTCCAGCTCAATGCGGCGGGTCTCTTTCAGGCGCGTGGACGCAGCGCGCAGTTCGTCTCCGCAAAATCCGGGATGACACATGAATTCGGTTAATCCCTCGGGCAGGTTCCGAATCACGGCCGCCAAACCGAGGGTGTCGTAGCCGCCGGTGATCTCGAAACCGGCAAAGTGGTCGGTGGTCCGGCAGCCGCGCTGGACCAGCCTGCGCTGGAGCATGGATGTAAGGAATGGGACGCGCAGCGGAATGGGCCGGCGCACCCAAGGAATCCGGAACTCCTGGGCGATCCGCGCCACTGCGTCCAGAACGGGAGGCAGCATATGGGTGTGTTTATGCGCATCCAGGTGCGAGGGTCGAATGCCCGCGTTGAGAATTTTCCGGACCTGCCGCGCGAGTTGGTCGTAAATTCGGATGCGGCCGAGGGCCACCGCGGCCACCAATTGCGCCACTGTCGCCGGATAGCCCTCTGCACCCACCAGCACCAGATGAACACCAACATCCAGCCCCGGGCTTTCGCGCGCTAGCGTAACGGCGTGTTCGAAGGCCGGTCCGGTGGCCATCAAGGTGGTTGCGGTTAGAATTCCGCTGCGGTGGGCGTGCACGATGCCTTCGTTGACATCGCGGGTGAAGCCGAAATCATCCGCGTTGACGATGAGACGCTTCAATCAGAAAATCGACAGCTTGACGTGGAGGAACTTCTTGGGATTGGCCCGGAAGTCCTGCATGAGCAAGTGCATCTCGCGCGTGGCGCCGCTCAGGTTATCGTACAGCGTCGGATTGACCAGGAGTTGGCCCAGGGTGCCTTGGCCCGAGTTGACTTTATCCATGATCAAGTCCAGTTTGGAGAGCGAGTCGGAAAGCTCCCGGTGGAGGTCGTCGCTTTTTAGCAGCTTGCCCGCGGTGCCTTTGCCTTCGTTCAAATCGGTGACGATCTTATGAACGTCCGCCAAGGTTTTCTGCAGCTCGTCATAAACGGCAGGGTCTTTCAAGAACTTTCCGGCCGTGCCTTGGCCTTGCTGTAGGTCGTCGACCACGGTATCCACCTTCGATACAGTCTTTCGCAGGTCGTCATAAAGCTCATGATCGTAGATCAGTTTTCCTAGCGTCCCCTGGTCGCTATTCAAAACGTCCGCCAATTGTTTGACCTCATCGACGATCGCCAGGAAATGATTGTACAGCGCGTCGTCCACCAGCAGTTTGCCGATGCTGCCTTTACCGGA
>Ga0335083_10004748_pt1 | contig 17264 bp, 13 predicted proteins | sample Lox_Sample_42_FD_206716 | JGI IMG/M metagenome (GOLD analysis project Ga0335083, IMG submission 206716) | Soil microbial communities from Loxahatchee National Wildlife Refuge, Florida, United States - Lox_Sample_4.2 | ecosystem: Environmental > Terrestrial > Soil > Wetlands | place: USA... | reverse complement strand
GCCGTGGCCGTTGGTTGCGCCGACGAAGGCCCAGCCGCCTTGTCCGCCGTGCCCGCCGGGCCCGCCGGAGCCGCCGGTATCGCCGTTTCCGCCGACCGGGCCGTTGGCACCGGCGGCGCCTTGGCCGCCGGGGCCGCCGTCGCCGCCGGCCCCGGCCGTGTGACCGGGGATGAAGGTCAAGCCGCCTTGACCGCCCCATCCGCCGAAGCCGCCGTAGCCGGCGCGTCCTACGTCCGGATTGGCGACGGTACCGCCGGTGCCGGCGGCGCCGGCCGCACCGCCGTTGCCGCCGTTGCCGCCGCGGCCGCCGGTCCCCGCGTTGTTCCCGCCGCTGTCGGTGCCGCCGCCGCCCCCACTGCCGCCGGGGCCGCCCCAGCCACCGTCGCCGCCGGCGCCGCTGGGTGCACCGGGGACTGCGGAGCCGCCCGCACCGCCGGCGGCGCCGTTTCCGCCTTGGCCACCGAGGGCCCCGGCGCTGCCGGCCGGGCCGATGCCGCCGTCGCCGCCGGGGCCGCCAGAACCGCCCACGCCGCCGGCCCCGGCACGGTTACCGCTGGTGCTGGTCGCGCCACCTTGGCCGCCGGGTGCGCCGTTGCCGCCGGACCCACCGGTTCCCGGGGTGCCGCCGGTGCCGCCGATGCCGACCGCGCCGCCTCTGCCGCCGCCGCCGCCCCAGCCGCCATCACCGCCGGAGCCGGCGCTGACGGTGCCGTTATCGGCATAGCCGGCGCCACCCTGCCCGCCGTTGCCGCCGTGGCCGCCGTTGCCGCCGCTCCCGTTCGTTCCGCCCAGCCAGGCATTGCCACCGTTTCCGCCGTCCCCGCCGTAGCCCCCGCCGCCGCCCATTCCGGCGGGGTCGCCGGCGGTCCCGTCTGCCGCGGTCCGGGCGTTGCCGCCATGGCCGCCGCCACCCCCGTCGCCGCCGGTGCCGAGCAGCGAGAGGTTGGTGCTGCCACCGGCCCCACCGAGGCCGCCCTTGCCTCCGACGCTCCCGTCTCCGCCGTCTCCGCCGTCCCCGCCGTGCCCGCCGTGCCCGAATATCAGCTGCCTACTGGCGCCGCCGGCCCCGCCGGTCCCGCCTGTCCCGCCGGCGAGCGTGTCGGTCAGGCCCGCACCGCCCTTGCCGCCGTCGCCGCCGTGTCCGCCGAGGAGCCCGCCGGCCCCGCCGGCCCCGCCGTCGCCGCCCTGCCAATAGCCGTAGTGTCCGCGCGCGTCCCCGCCGGCCCCGCCCTTGCCGCCATTGCCGAACAGGCCGGCCGCACCGCCTGCACCGCCGTAGCCGCCGCCGGGCCCGCCCTGCCCACCGTTTCCGCCGTTGCCGATCAGGCCGGCCGCACCGCCTGCCCCGCCGCTGCCGCCGCTGGCCCAGCCCGACCCACCGTTGCCGCCGTTGCCGATCAGCCACCCGCCGTCTTCCCCGGGTGCTCCGGTGCCCGGCTCGCCGTCGGCGCCGTTGCCCACCAACGGACGCCCCGTCAGCGTCTTCCACGGCGAGAAGAGCGCAAGACCCTCCAGCGGGGACGCGTTGGCCGTCTCGGCGGCCGCATACGCGCCAGCACCGGAACTCAAAGCCTGCACGAATTGGTCATGCATGAGCGCCATCCGCGCGCCCAGGGCTTGATAGTCCTGCGCGTAGGCGCCGAAAAACTTGGCGATCGCCGCCGACACCTCATCCTGGCCGGCGGCCAGCACTTCCGTCGTCGAGGCCGCGGCCGCGGCGTGGGCATCCCGGAGCGTGCTTCCGATCCTGCTCAAGTCTGTCGACGCTGCCGTGATGGACTCCGGCGCGGCGATCACATATGACGACATCTGCCACCTGCTCTCGGTTCCCGTCTGCGCAGCGCGTTTGCGCGGTGTGCCTGGCCCGGCTCCGCGAGGGGATCGTCACCCGCAGTGGGGTGGGAGGAGCCCAGTAGTGCAGTACTGCAATTTCGCCCGGGACGTGTTTGCCGCCGCGCCCAGGTAGTCTCTATGGGTGCCCGCTCTCCTCGCGTCTTGGCAGCTACAGATCGACCCCACGCACCTACGACGTGATCGTGGTCGGCGATTTGGCGGCCGCGACCAGCGTGATTCACCACGACCTGCCGCAACGCCGGGGATCGGGCGACTGCAAATGTTCAACTATGCCCGTTATCGTTGGGACGCCTGCTAAATCCGCTGGTAAATAACAGGATTGGGCGCTAGCCCGGCATTCGATAATTGGCCTTCCGCTAGGAGATTCACCGATCGTGGCGACCACTGCTGACTTCAAGAACGGACTCGTCCTGGTAATCGACGGGCAGCTGTGGACGATCACCGAGTTCCAGCACGTCAAGCCCGGCAAGGGGCCGGCCTTCGTGCGGACCAAGCTGAAGAACGTGCTGTCCGGCAAGGTCGTGGACAAGACTTACAACGCCGGGGTCAAGGTGGACACCGCCACCGTCGACCGGCGCGACGCCACCTACCTGTACCGCGACGGCACGGACTTCGTTTTCATGGACAGCCAGGACTACGAGCAGCATCCGTTGCCGGAATCCCTGGTCGGCGATGCGGCGCGGTTCCTGCTGGAGGGATTGCCGGTGCAGGTGGCGTTCCACGACGGCGCGCCGCTCTACCTCGAGTTGCCGGTGTCCGTCGAGATGGTGGTCTCGCACACCGAGCCCGGTTTGCAGGGCGACCGGTCCAGTGCGGGCACCAAGCCCGCCACTGTGGAGACCGGCGCGGAGATCCAGGTGCCGTTGTTCATCAACACCGGCGACAAGCTCAAAGTGGACACCCGCGACGGCAGCTATCTGGGCCGGGTCAACGCCTGACGATGCGTAACGAGAGAGCGAGGCCGGACGAAAAGCAAACCAAGCCGGCCAGACCAGTCAAAGGGCGTCACCACGCGCGAAAGCGCGCGGTTGACCTGCTCTTCGAGGCCGAGGCTCGTGGTCTGACGGCCGCCGAGGTGGTCGACGTCCGTACCGCGCTGGCCGAAACCAAGTCGGACGTGGCGCCGCTGAACCCGTACACGGTGACGGTGGCTCGCGGCGTCGGTGAGCACATCGCCCACGTCGACGACCTGATCACCTCGCATCTGCAGGGCTGGACGCTGGACCGGCTGCCCGCGGTCGATCGCGCCATCCTGCGCGTCGCGGTGTGGGAACTGCTGTACGCCGACGATGTTCCGGAGCCGGTGGCTGTGGACGAGGCGGTCGAGCTCGCCAAGGAGCTGTCCACCGACGACTCGCCGGGCTTCGTCAACGGCGTGCTGGGGCAGGTCATGCTGGTGACGCCGCAGATCCGGGCGGCCGCTCGAGCGGTGCAACAGGCGGTCCAGACGGGCGCCGCGGCCAGAACGGAGGACCCAGGCTCATGAACCGGTTGGAGCTTCGCGTCGTCGCTGCCAGTTTCCTGGCGGCGACGGTGGTGTTGAGCGCTGTCGTGTGCGCCGCGTTCGGGCTGGCCATCGTGGCGGCCGTGCTGTCGATCTATGCGCTGGGCGTGGGCGCCTGGCTGTATCACTCGATCGAGCGGCTGATCGTGGCGCGCCGGATCAGCACGGTTCGCCAGGCGGCCAAGCCACTGCAGCCGTTACTGCCGGTGATGGCCGCCATCATGGGCCTGTCGCAGGCCATCGTCAGGTCGCTGAGCGATGTGACAGAACTGCCGGCGCGCGGTCTGGAGCTGCCGGTGCTGCGCTGGTTGGGCCCCCGCAATACACCGCCAGTCGTGGAGAGCGACGACGAGCCGGCTCGCTGACCTACCTGAGCGAAATGATTCCGCGCTGAGCGCATGCGGATCAGAATGGGTGCTGGCCCAGCGTGCACGGATAACGGCAAAGTCGCTATCTGCTGTCTCGTTGCGTCTCGCGCGCGATAATTACAAGCTGCACTGAATGCAGCGGCTTGGCCCGACGGGGGCGGCCCGCACCAGAAGAACAGGTGACGACATGACTCAAGACAGTGCTCAGAGGCGACTTCGTGTGTCCGCTCTGGCGGCGGTGGCGAACCCGTCATACACCCGCATCGACACCTGGAACCAGCTCGACGACGCATGCAGCCACCTGGCCGAGGTCGACCTGGCCGGTCTGGACAAAGCTCACGACCTGGCAAAGGTCAAGCGCTTGATGGACCGCATCGGCGCCTACGAGCGGTACTGGCTGTATCCCGGCGCGGAGAACTTGGCGGTCTTCCGCGCTCACCTGGAGAGCCTGTCCACCGTGCGGCTCACCGAAGAGGTGTCGTTGGCGGTGCGGTTGCTGAGTGAATACGGCGACCGCACAGCACTTTTCGATATTTCGGCACCGCTGGCCGACCAGGAGCTGGTTTCCCAGGCCAAACAGCAGCAGTTCTACACCGTTCTGCTCGCGGATGATTCGCCGGGCACGGCTCCCGATTGCCTGGCCGAAAGCCTGCGGGCGCTGCGCAACCCGGACGACGATATCCAGTTCGAGATCCTGGTGGCCCCCAGCGTTGAGGACGCCATAGCCGCGGTGGCACTCAACGGCGAGATTCAGGCCGCGATCATCCGACATGATCTGCCGCTGCGTTCGCACGACCGGCTGCCGCTGATGAATTCGCTGCTAGGCGCCAACGACGACGCAGCAGTGTCCGATCGCGCGCACGACTCGGTCGAATGCGGCGAGTGGATCCGGGAGCTGCGGCCCCATATCGATCTGTATCTGCTCACCGACGAGTCGATTGCGTCAGGCAGTGACAACGAGCCGGACCTCTACGACCGCACCTTCTATCGCCTCAACGACGTCACCGACCTGCACAGCACGGTTATAGCGGGCTTGCGAAACCGTTTCTCCACACCATTTTTCGACGCGTTGCGGGCCTATGCACAAGCTCCGGTCGGTCAGTTCCATGCGCTTCCAGTCGCGCGCGGCGCCAGCATCTTCAACTCGAAGTCGCTGGAGGACATGGGCGAGTTCTACGGCCGCAACATCTTCATGGCAGAGACCTCGACCACCTCGGGTGGGTTGGACTCCCTGCTGGACCCGCACGGCAACATCAAGAAGGCCATGGACAAGGCCGCGGTCACGTGGGAAGCCCAGCATACCTACTTCGTCACCAACGGGACGTCCACCGCGAACAAGATCGTCGTGCAGTCGCTGACCCGGCCCGGCGACATCGTTCTGATCGACCGCAACTGCCACAAGTCACACCACTACGGCCTGGTGCTGGCCGGCGCGTACCCGCTCTACCTGGAGTCCTATGCGCTCCCGCAGTTCGCGATTTATGGGGCGGTACCGCTGGAGACCATCAAGAAGGAGCTGTTGGACCTCGAGGCGGCCGGGCAGCTGGACAAGGTGCGCATGCTGTTGCTCACCAACTGCATTTTCGACGGCGTCGTCTACAACCCCCGCCGGGTGATGGAGGAGGTGCTGGCTATCAAGCCGGACATCTGCTTCCTGTGGGACGAGGCGTGGTACGCGTTTGCCACCGCCGTCCCATGGGCCCGGCAGCGCACCGCCATGGTGTCGGCGCACCGCCTCAAGCGCAGGCTCGCGTCGAAGGAGTACGCCGAGGAGTACCGGAATTGGTTGGCCTCGATGGAGGGGATCCCGCGCTCGGAGTGGGTTAACCACCGGCTGCTGCCCGACCCCAGCCAGGCGCGGGTCCGGGTGTACGCGACGCACTCCACCCACAAGTCGCTGTCGGCGTTTCGGCAGGCGTCGATGATCCACGTCCGTGACCAGGATTTCAACGCGCGGGCCCGGGATTCGTTCGGCGAGGCGTTCTTGACCCACACGTCGACGTCGCCGAACCAGCAACTGCTCGCGTCGTTGGATCTGGCGCGCCGGCAGGTTGACATCGAGGGATTCCAGCTGGTCCGACAGGTCTACGACATGGCGCTGGTATTTCGCCACCGGGTGCGCAAAGACCGGCTGATCAGCAAGTGGTTCCGCATCCTCGATGAGTCCGACCTGGTCCCGGAGGAGTTCCGGGCATCCCACGTCAGCTCATACCGCGAAGTCAGGCAGGGTGCCCTTGACGAGTGGAACGAGGCGTGGCGATCCGATCAGTTCGTGCTGGACCCCACGCGGGTCACGCTGTTCCTCGGCAACACCGGAATGAATGGATACGACTTCCGCGAGAAGATCCTGATGGACCGGTTCGGCATCCAGATCAACAAGACGTCGATCAACAGCGTGCTGTTGATCTTCACCATCGGCGTTACCTGGTCGAGCGTGCATCATCTGCTCGACGTGCTGCGCCGGGTGGCCTACGACTTCGACAAGGAGAAGGCTGCGGCCAGCACCGCCGACTGGGCGCTGCACCAGCGACGCGTCGAGGAGATCACCCAGGATCTGCCGCACCTGCCCGACTTCAGCCGGTTCGACATCGCGTTCCGGCCCGACGACAACAGCAAATACGGCGACACGCGGTCGGCCTTCTACGCCGGGTACGAGGAGTCGGACCGCGAATACGTGCTGATCGGCACGGCCGGGCGACGGATCGCCGAGGGAAAGACGCTGGTGTCCACCACCTTTGTGGTGCCCTACCCGCCCGGCTTCCCGGTGCTGGTGCCCGGGCAGGTGGTGTCCAAGGAGATCATTTACTTCCTGGCCCAGCTCGACGTCAAAGAGATCCACGGTTACAACCACGAACTCGGGCTCTCGGTGTTCACCCAGAGCGCGCTGAAACGGTTAGAGGCGCAACGGAATGCGGCGATGGCCGCGGTGGGTGATGCGGTGTCGAAATTCGAGATTCCCGCCGATGCCTCGGCCTTGAACGGCGACACCGTCGTAGCGCGAGCAGACGCAAAAGCACCCTAATCCGGCCTGTTTCAGGTGCTTTTGCGTCTGCTCGGCACCGTAGAGTCGGCCCCGTGTTGCAGACGGTGGCGATCCGGGGATACCGCTCGCTGCGCGAGGTGATAGTGCCGCTGGGCCGGCTGTCCATCGTCACCGGGGCCAACGGTGCGGGGAAGTCGTCGCTGTACCGCGCGCTGCGGCTGCTGGCCGACTGCGGACGCGGCGAGGTGGTCGGCTCGCTGGCCCGCGAGGGCGGGCTGCAGTCGGTGCTGTGGGCGGGGCCGGAGCAGCCCGGCGCGGCGCGTCGCACCGGAAAGACCGAAGGCACCGTGCGCAATCGGCCGGTGTCACTCGAAATGGGCTTCGCCGCAGACGATTTCGGTTATCTGGTGGACCTCGGCATCCCGCAGTTCGCCGGGCCCGATTCGGCCTTCGCCCGCGATCCGGAGATCAAGCGGGAAGTGTTGTTCGCCGGCCCGGTGCTGCGCACCGGGACGACGCTGGTGCGCCGGGTACGGGATTTCGCCGAGGTAAGCGGCTCGAGTGGTTTCGAAGAGCTGAGTCGCGCACTGCCGGCTTACCGCAGCGTTTTGGCCGAGTATGCCCACCCGCACGCGCTGCCCGAACTGGCGGCGGTACGGGAGCGGCTGCGCGGCTGGCGGTTCTACGACGGATTCCGGATCGACGCCGGCGCCCCCGCGCGGCACCCGCAGGTGGGCACGCGCACCCCGGTGCTGTGCGACGACGGCAGCGACCTGGCCGCCGCGATTCAGACAGTCATCGAGGCGGGCTTCGACGACTTGAGCCGCATCGTGGCCGACGCATTCGACGGTGCCACGATCTCCGTCGGCGTCCACGAAGGGCTCTTCGACCTTCAACTCCGGCAGCGCGGAATGCTGCGTGCGTTGCGGGCGGCCGAGTTGTCGGACGGGACGCTGCGGTTCCTGCTGTGGGCCGCGGCGCTGTTGAGCCCGCAGGCGCCGTCGCTGATGGTGCTCAACGAACCGGAAACCTCACTGCACCCCAGCTTGGTCGGTCCGCTCGCATCGTTGATCCGTACCGCGGCAGCGCAAACCCAGGTTGTGGTGGTCACCCACTCCCGGCTGCTGTTGGACTTTCTCGGCACCGTGCCGGTGGCGGAGACGACGGGCGACGACGCCGCGGTCGAAATCGAGCTGTACAAGGAGTGGGGCGAGACACGCATCACGGGACAGGGCCTGCTGACGACACCGCGGTGGAACTGGGGCAAACGCTAGGGTGCTCGGGCTACCCCGGCTGTCCGTTGAGGGCGCGGTAGATGAAGTCGGTCAACGCATCGATCGCCTCGTCTTCGCCGACGCGACGCTCGCCGAGCCGGCCACCCGACATCTGCCAGTGCGATCCGAATCCGTCCAGCAGCCCGGCGAACATCGCCAGCACCACGTCCGGCTGCCCCGGCAGCGTGCGACCGGCCGCGATAACGGGGTCCAGGTGATCGCGAATATGGCTGATGTCCCGGTTCGTCAACTCCTGTATCTGGGCACCGAACTCGGCGTTGACCAGCGCCGCCTGACGTAGCGCGGTCAGCTCCACGGCGTGCCGGGTGTAGAAGCGCCAGTACGCCGCGACGTGCCAGCGCACCGCGGCGCGGTCGGTGAAGTCCCCGTTGTGTTCGGCGTCCAGAGCATCGCGGTCGCTTTCGGCGAGCATGTCCGCCAGCAGTCCCTTGAGCAGCTCTTCCTTGCTGGTGAAGTGGTTGTAGAACGATCCCGCGGCACGCCCCGCCTCGGCGGTGATGTCGGTGATCTTGGTGTTCAGATAGCCCTTTCGGGCGAACACGAGCCGGGCGGCGTCCTTGAGGGCGGCTTCGGTGCCGGCGGCCTGTTCCACGCGTTTCAACCGTCACCTCCTTGACAGGAAAGCTAGCACCACCTCACACTGAATCTAAATTCACTGAATCATAATTCATTCGGAAGGAGCACCCATGGACACGCAGGTCTTGATCACCGGAGCCGGGCCGACCGGCCTCACGCTGGCCATCGAGCTGGCCCGTCGGGGAATCGACGTGCGCGTCGTCGACAAGGCAGAGCGATTCGCGATCGGCTCCCGCGCCGACGGACTGCAGCCACGCACGCTGGAGGTCTTCGAGGACCTGGGTGTCCTGGACCGGATCTTCGCCGCCGGCATGGGTGCACCGGTCATGCGGATCTACGACGGCGACGCGGTGGTGTGGGAGCAGCAGATGGCCAGGCCTGAGCCGCCGCAGGCCGACGTGCCGTATCCGAACCTCTGCTTCGTGCCGCAGTGGCGGACCGAGGAGATTCTGCGGGCGCGGCTCTCGGAGCACGGCGTCCACGTCCAGCTCGACGCCGAGGTGATCGGGGTCACGCAGGACGACGACGCGGTCGCCGCTCGCCTGGACAGCGGCGAAACCCTGCGGGCCGCCTACCTGATCGGCGCCGACGGCGGGCGCAGCACGGTCCGCCGCCAACTCGAGATCCAGTTCCTGGGTACGACCGACGACGACGTTCAAATGGTGCTCGCCGACGTGCGCGTCGAGGGTCTGGACCACGACTACGGACACGGCTGGATGCTGGACGGCCACTGCTTCTTCGGCTTCACGCCGCTCGCCGGAGGCGGCGACGCTTTTGTGGTGAATACCACCGCTCCCGGGCTGCAGCCCACCCTGCCCGCGCTGCAGGCCGTCGTCGACACGGCGTCCGGGCGAACCGACATCAGGTTGCGCGAGCTGACCTGGGCCACCACCTGGCGGGCGAATGCGCGTCTGGCACAACGATTTCGGCAGGGGAGAACCTTCCTGGCCGGCGACGCTGCCCATGTGCACCCGCCCACCGGGGGACAGGGACTCAACACCGGCGTGCAAGACGCCTACAACCTGGGCTGGAAGCTCGCGGCAGTTTTGGCCGGCGCCTCCGACGAACTGCTGGACAGCTACCAAGCCGAGCGGCTGCCAATCGCCTCGCGGGTGCTCGGCATCAGCACCGAGCTGCTGGACAAGACGCTGCGTGGCAGTGACGACGCGCTGGAACGCGGCACCGAAACCAGGCAGCTCGGCCTGAATTACCGGGGTGGCCCGCTGACACTCGACGACGGCTGCAGCGCCACGCTGGCGGCCGGCGACCGCGCGCCGGACGCGCCTTGCCGGCACGGCGACGGACGGTCGGTGCGGCTGTTCACACTCTTCGCCGGCCCGCACTGGACGCTGTTGCGATTCGGGCCCGACGCGCCGCACCTGGACCACCAATGCGTGCACTCCCACCAGGTCGGCGCCGACATCCTCGACGCCGACCGGCAAATCCACCAGGCCTACGACGTCAGTGACGGCGCGGCCGTCCTCGTCCGCCCGGACGGCTATATCGGCGCCATCACCATGCAACCGGCCGCGCTGACGGGCTACGCAAACCGGGTGCTGCCCCGAGATTGCGCTCACCGGGATCGGAACTGCACCGGCCCGCGCCAGGTGGCGCAATACCCGGCCGGGTGAGGGTTTTAGCTGGTCGTAGCCGAATCGTGCCTGGCGCAATACGTTGAACTGCCGAAATCGGCGCCGATCGGCCGCCCCGGATATGCCGGCGAGCTGATTAGCGTGACGGCGTGGCTATCGCTGAGTCGCCCATTCCGATCCGGGGACCCCGGGCCGACCGGGCCCGCCGCGCCGCCGACGTACTACGCCAGCAGATCCACGCCGGCGCCTACCCCGACGGGCTGCCCGCCGAAAACGATCTGGCGGCCGAGTTCTTCGTCTCCCGCAACACGATTCGCGAAGCGCTCAGCGTGCTGAAGAACGAAGGCCTGATCGACCGCGGACCCAAAGTCGGCACCCACGTCGCGCAGCGCAAGTACGACCACGGACTCGACGCGCTGCTGGGCCTCAAAGAGACCTTCAAAAACCTGGGGGAGGTGCGCAACGAGGTGCGCGCCGCCATGGCGGTGGCCGCCCCGCCGGCCGTGGCCAACCGGCTGCAGCTGAAACCCGGCGAACAGGCCGTGTTCGTCGAGAGGCTGCGTTACCTCGGCGACCTGCCGCTCAGCCTCGACCTGACCTACCTCACCCCGGACATCGGCACCCAGATTCTGGACCACCCGCTGGAGACAAACGACCTGTTCGCGCTCATCGAGCAGGTCAGCGGACACCGGCTGGGCTCGGCGTCGCTGGCGTTGGAAGCCATTCCCGCCGATCCACATTCGGCGGCCGCCCTGCAGGTGCCCGACGGGGCGGCGCTGCTCATGCTGGAGCGGCTCACCAGCCTCGACGACGGCAGGCCCGTCGACCTGGAGTACATCCGGATGCGGGGCGACCGAATCACGATGCGCGGCAGTCTCATAAGAGCCGAGCCGGTAAGGAGCGAGTCATGACGCTGGTCAACAACCGGGCCGACGTGCCGGTGACCATCGACGAGTCGTTGTGTATCGACGGCTGCACCCTCTGCGTCGAGATCTGTCCACTGGATTCCCTGGCCATCAACCCCGAGACGGGCAAGGCATTCATGCACGTCGACGAATGCTGGTACTGCGGCCCGTGTGCGGCCCGCTGTCCGACCGGCGCCGTCACGGTCAACATGCCCTACCTCCTACGCTGAGACAAGCTGTACAACAGGACCTTTCATGAAAAGACGCATTGCGCGGCTGGTGTCGGTGGCGCTCGCGGTCGCGGTGATCGCCTCCGGTTGCTCGCTGGAGTCGCTGTCGGAGTCCTCCGGTGTGGTCAACGTCGTCATCGGCTATCAGTCCAAGACCATCAACACGGTGACCGCCGGCACGCTGTTGCGGGCTCAGGGCTATCTGGAACGACGCCTGGCCGACATCACCGCGCGCACCGGCACCAGATACTCGGTCCGGTGGCAGGATTACGACACCGGAGCCCCGATCACCGCGCAGATGCTCGCCGAGAAGATCGACATCGGCTCGATGGGGGATTACCCCATGTTGATCAATGGCTCCAAGACGCAGGGTAATCCGCGCGCCCGCACCGAGATGGTGTCGGTGACCGGCTACAACCCCAAGGGCGCGCTGAACATGGTTGTGGTCGGCCCGAATTCGTCGGCAAATGCGCTGACCGATCTGGCCGGTAAGAGGATCTCGGCCAGCATCGGCTCGGCCGGGCACGGCACGCTGGTGCGTGCGCTGGACAAGGCCGGGATCAAACCCGCCGGCGTCGAGGTGCTCAACCAGCAGCCCCAGATCGGCGCCTCTGCGCTGGAATCCGGCCAAGTCCAAGGACTTTCACAGTTCGTGGCCTGGCCCGGGCTGTTGGTTTACCAGGGTAAGGCCAAACTGCTGTACGACGGAGCCGAGCTGAACGTGCCTACCTTGCACGGCGTAGTGGTGCGGCGCACGTATGCCGCCGCTCATCCCGAGGTGCTCGCGGCCTTCCTGCAGGCGCAATTGGACGCCACCGACTTCCTCAACGAAAAGCCGCTGGAGGCGGCGCGCGTCGTCGCCGAAGCAAGTGGGCTGCCGCAGGAGGTGGTGTACCTGTACAACGGCCCGGGCGGGACGTCGTTCGACACCACGCCGAAGCCGTCGCTGGTGCAAGCACTGAAAAGCGATGTGCCGTACCTGAAGTCGATCGGCGACTTTGCCGACCTCGACGTGGCCGGGTTTGTCGCGGACGAGCCGCTGCGCGCCGTGTTCGGTGCCCGCGGGCGCGACTACGACGCCGCCCGGGCGGCTGCCGCCAACCCACCGCTCGGCGGCGAACTGTGGCTGGACGGATCCGACACCACCCGCCCGGCGGCGAACCCGACCGCCCTGCTCCATGCGGTCCGGGATGCCGTCGCGCACGGCACCAAAGTGCGCGCGGCCTACGTAGCCGACGCCGAGTTGGGCACCCGCTGGTTCGCCGACAAAGCGTTCTGGGTGCGTGACGGCCAGGACTATCACCCCTTCGGCACCGTCGCCGGGGCACGACGCTACCTCGCTGCGCATCCGGGCAGCGTCACCGTGGATTATCAACAGGCACTGGGAGGTTCGCTTTGACTGCCCAAGTGATCGACCAAACCATACCGGCGCCCGCACTGCGCGCGCCGTCCCGACCCGGAGCCCCGCCGTGGCGTTCGCACGTGCTGCGGCTGGCGTCGGTGGCCGCCGCGATCGGGCTCTGGCAGTTGCTGACCACCGCGAAGGTGCGGCTGTGGCTGCGCTTCGACACGCTGCCGACCGTGACCGACATCGCCACGGCGCTGACACACCGGCTGGGCAAGTACGAATACTGGCTTGACCTCGCGCAGTCGTTGCTGCGCATTCTCACCGGTTTCGGGCTGGCCGCCGTCGTCGGCGTCGCGACCGGTGTCCTGCTGGGTCGCTCCCGGCTGTTCGCCGACGTGTTCGGGCCGCTCACCGAGCTGGCCAGGCCCATTCCCGCCATCGCGATAGTGCCGGTGGCGATCCTGCTGTTCCCGACCGACGAGGCCGGCATCGTGTTCATCACCTTCCTGGCGGCCTACTTCCCGATCATGGTCAGCACCCGGCACGCGGTGCGGGCACTGCCCACGCTCTGGGAGGACTCGGTACGCACCCTGGGCGGCGGCCGGCGGGAGGTGCTCGGCCAGGTCGTGCTGCCGGGCATCCTGCCCGGGGTGTTCGGGGGACTGTCGGTCGGCATGGGCGTGGCGTGGATCTGCGTGATCTCCGCCGAGATGATCTCCGGCCGCCTCGGGGTCGGTTATCGCACCTGGCAGGACTACACCGTGCTGGCCTACCCGAAGGTGTTCGTCGGGATTCTGACCATCGGCGTGCTGGGTTTCGTGACGTCTGCGGCCGTCGAACTGGTCGGCCGACGCGTCACCCGCTGGCTGCCGCGCGGGCAGGAGAACCAACGATGACGGTAGGGATGAGCCTAGAGCTGGATCGAGTTCGGTTGTCCTACAACGATGTTCCGGTGATCGGCGGGCTGAGCCTGGTGGTAGGCCCCGAGGAGATCCTGGTGCTCACCGGGCCGTCGGGCTGCGGTAAGTCGACGGTGCTGCGGGCCCTGGCCGGGCTGCTGCGACCCGATGAGGGCCGGGTGCTGGCCGATGGCGTGGAGGTGACCACGACCTCGGGTGACCGTGGGATGGTGTTCCAGGACAACGCATTGCTGCCGTGGCGCAGCGTGCGGTCCAACATCGAACTGGCGCTGCGGTTGCGTGGCGAGCCGCGCGCCACCCGCCGCGCCCAGGCCGAACGCTGGATAGTCGAGGTCGGGCTCACCGGCTTCGGCGATTACCTGCCCAAGAGCCTGTCCGGCGGGATGCGGCAGCGCGTCCAGCTGGCGCGCGGCCTGGCCGGGGCGCCGCGCGCGGTGATGATGGACGAGCCGTTCGGCGCGCTGGACACCCAGACCCGGGCAGCCATGCAGCGGCTGCTGATCGACACCTGGCGTGTCCATCCGACCACGATCGTCTTCGTCACCCACGACGTCGACGAGGCCCTGGCGCTCGGCGACCGGATCGTGGTCATGGGTCGGGCCGGCCAGCCGCTGCGCGCGGTCCTCGACGTGCCCGAACCGCGAAGCGGTGGCGCCCGCGCCGAGTTGCGCGCCGAAGTCATTGCCGCACTGGATCATTCGGTGGCCGCATGATGCAGATTCCGGATCAGGTTCCGGTCCGCCTGGACTGCGACGTGCTGGTCATCGGTGGCGGGACCGCGGGCACCATGGCGGCGCTCACCGCCGCCGAGCACGGCGCGCAGGTGCTGTTGCTGGAGAAGGCTCACGTGCGGCACTCCGGTGCGCTGGCGATGGGCATGGACGGGGTCAACAACGCCGTCATCCCGGGCAAGGCCGAACCGGAGGACTACGTCGCCGAGATCACCCGGGCCAACGACGGAATCATCAACCAGCGCACCGTGTATCAGACCGCCACCCGCGGGTTTGCGATGGTGCAGCGGTTGGAGCGGTACGGGGTGAAGTTCGAAAAGGACGAGCACGGCGAGTACGCGGTGCGCCGGGTGCACCGCTCCGGCTCGTATGTGCTGCCCATGCCGGAGGGCAAGGACGTCAAGAAGGCGCTGTACCGGGTGCTGCGGCAACGGTCGATGCGGGAGAAGATCCGCATCGAGAACCGGTTGATGCCGGTGCGGGTGCTCACCGACAGCGGCGGCCGCGCCGTGGGTGCCGCCGCGTTCAACACCCGCACCGGCGAATTCGTCGCCGTCGGCGCCAAGGCGGTGATCCTGGCGACCGGGGCCTGCGGGCGGCTCGGCTTGCCCGCGTCGGGGTACCTGTACGGCACCTACGAGAACCCGACCAACGCCGGTGACGGGTACTCGATGGCCTACCACGCCGGCGCGGAACTGTCCGGCATCGAATGCTTCCAGGTCAATCCGCTGATCAAGGACTACAACGGTCCGGCGTGTGCCTACGTCGCCAATCCGTTCGGCGGGTATCAGGTCAACTCGCACGGCGAGCGGTTCGTCGACTCCGACTACTGGTCGGGGCAGATGATGGCCGAGGTCAAAAGCGAGATCGACTCGGCCCGCGGCCCCATCTATCTCAAGGTGTCCCACCTGTCCGACGAGACGCTCACCTCGCTGGAGAACATCCTGCACACCACCGAGCGACCCACCCGCGGCACGTTCCATGCCAACCGGGGCCACGACTACCGCACCCACGACGTGGAGATGCACATCTCCGAAATCGGTTTGTGCAGTGGTCATTCCGCGTCCGGCGTCTGGGTCGACGAACACGCCCGCACCACGGTTCCGGGGCTGTACGCGGCCGGGGACCTGGCCTGCGTGCCGCACAACTACATGATCGGGGCGTTCGTCTTCGGTGACCTCGCCGGCGCCCACGCCGCCGCCACGCGGGCGGAAATACCCGCGCCGCAACAACTCCCGCAGGACCAGCTGCGAGCGGCCCACGAGCTGATCTACCGCCCGCTGCGGCATCCCGACGGCCCGCCGCAGCCGCAGGTCGAATACAAACTGCGACGATTCGTCAACGACTATGTGGCGCCACCCAAGACGGCGGCCAAGCTGTCCATCGCGGTGCGCACCTTCGACCGGATGCGCGACGAGATCGCCGGCCTGGGCGCCCGTACCCCCCATGAGCTGATGCGCGCAGTGGAGGTGTCGTTCATCCGGGACTGCGCCGAGATGGCCGCCCGGTCCTCACTCACCCGTACCGAATCGCGTTGGGGCCTCTACCACGATCGCGCCGACCTGCCCGGCCGCGACGACAGCCAATGGGGCTATCACCTGAACCTGCGCAAGGGTCCCGACGGCCGGATCGCCTTTCTCAAGCGCCCGGTGGCGCCGTATTTCGTGCCGGTGCCGGAGCTCGAGGGCCTGCCGCCGGTGGATCAGACGGTGCACGAGGTGCAGCAGCCGCCGCTGGTCGGCGGCCAAGCCCCGGCTACCGCTCGGTCGCGAATCGGTTCGGCTGCAACCGCATTCGACCCGCCGTCGCCGCGCATTGCCGAGGTCCTGGCCCTCGAGGAGCCGACGGTGGCCGATCTGCTGCCCTACCTGTCCGACGCCGATCCGGGCGTGCGCCGCACCGCGGTGGCAACGCTCACCGAGCACATCCCCGACGGATATGCGCCCGCCCTGTTCGCCGCACTGGGCGACGCCGACGCCGGTGTTCGCCGCACCGCCGCCGACGGCATCCGCGAACTGGTCGAGGTGTTGCCCGATCCGGCTGCCGCCCAGGCATACCTGCTCTCGCGCGACTTGGTGGTCCGTGGCGCCGCCGTCTACGTGCTCGCCGCGCGCCGGTCTGGCGATGCCGCGGAATACCGCCGGGCGCTGCAGGATCCCGACCACCGGGTGCGTATCGAGGCGGTACGGGCGCTGGTGTCCGTCGACGACGTGGCCGGGGTGGTCGTCGCCACCGACGACGAGAACCGGGAGGTTCGCATCGCGGCGGCGGCCGGTCTGGCCACGCTGCAAGGCGGCGCCGATACCGTCAGCGCGCTGATCGGTGACCCTGATCCGCTGGTGCGCGCCGCCGCGCTGGCCGCGCTGGGTGAATTAGGTTGCAGTGAGCCCGATTTCGCTGCCGTCGAGCGGGCGTTGCAGGCGCCGGCATGGCAGGTGCGGGAGGGCGCGGCGCGCGCACTGTCGGGTGGGGTGGCCGAGCGTGCCGTTCCCCGGCTGACCCAGGCGCTCGCCGACCCCCATCTCGACGTGCGTAAGGCGGCCGTACTCAGCCTGACTCGGTGGGCCGGCGAACCCGCGACGCGCGATGCGCTGAGCATCGCGCTCAAGGACAGCGACGCCGACGTCCGGGCCTACGCCCGTCGGGCATTGGACCGCGCGGCCGGGTAGTCCGGCAGGTCGACGGCGTCGGCCGTGGTGAACCATTTCCGTTCGGCCAACGGCCGAAGCGGCCAGCGCTGCATGTACTTCATCGCCAGGGCCGTGACGGCGATATCGGTGGCGGAGTCCGGAAGAAAGCGTTCGACGCTGTTCGGGAGTTCCTGGCAAGCATTCACATAGGGCCGCATCACCGCTTCGTAGCGCTCCTGCGCGGTCGCCAGGTGTTCCCCATCGATACCCGCATCGTCGGCCGGGCCCAGGTCTGATCGCCCGTCTCCTCCTCGGGCCGCTCCGCGGC
>Ga0335083_10004747_pt1 | contig 17268 bp, 17 predicted proteins | sample Lox_Sample_42_FD_206716 | JGI IMG/M metagenome (GOLD analysis project Ga0335083, IMG submission 206716) | Soil microbial communities from Loxahatchee National Wildlife Refuge, Florida, United States - Lox_Sample_4.2 | ecosystem: Environmental > Terrestrial > Soil > Wetlands | place: USA... | reverse complement strand
GATGATCCCCATCACGGTGGGGGTGATCGGGGGCAGTGCCGGGACCGGGGCGCCGCGGCGCCGGCTCGTCGGCCTGACGCTGACCTACGTGCTCGGGGTCGCGTTGCTCTACGCCACCATGGGGTTGGTCGCGGGACTGACTGGATCGTTGTTCGGGACCATCGGCGCGAACCCGTGGGTGAGGCTCGCGACCGCGAACCTGCTGCTGCTCTTCGCCCTGGCGCTCCTGGATCTGTTTCCGGTCACCGCACCCCAGCGCCTGGCGGCGTGGGCGGGGCAGCTGACGGGAGGGAGCTACGGGGGCGTGCTGCTGCTGGGCGCGACATCGGGAATCGTGGCCGCCCCGTGCGGGGCGCCGGCGTTCGCCGCGGTGCTCACCTGGGTGGCCGCCACGCATAGCGCGGTGCTCGGCTTCGTGTACCTGTTCGCCTTCAGTCTTGGGATGACCGTTCTGCTCGCCGTCGTCGGCCTGTTCTCCGGCGCCGCGGCGGCGCTCCCCCGGCCCGGGGCGTGGATGGATTGGGTCAAACGGATCAGCGGGGTGATCCTGATCGGGGTAGCGGAGTATTACCTGGTCCAGGTGGGAAAGACCCTATGAAGGTACGCCTCGCGATGACGGCGCTCGCAGCTCTCGTGGTCCTCGGCTCCCGTTCGCTGCGGAGCCAGGACGAGGAGTTGGGGCTCGCGGTCGGCGCGAAGCCCAAGGCAGTGACCATCGAAGATCTCGATGGGAAGCCGGTGGACCTCGGGACCTGGGTCGGGAAGAAGCCGGTGCTGCTCGAGTTCTGGGCCACCTGGTGCCCGCTCTGCGAAGCGTTGCTCCCCCGCATCCGGGCGGTGCAGCAGAGCTACGGCGGCCGCGTCGAGTTCCTCGTCATCGCGGTCGCCGTGAACCAGAGCAAAGCCAGCGTGCAGCGGCACATGGCGGCGCATCCGGATCCGTTTCGCTACCTCTGGGATACCAACGGCAACGCCACGCGCGCCTACCAGGCGCCGTCCACCAGTTATGTCGTCGTGCTCGATTCCACGGGGACCGTGGCCTACACGGGGATCGGCTCGGATCAGGATATCGCCGCCGCGGTGCGCCGGGTGGTGCTACATTGAGAAGCGCCTTTTCTCTGGAGGCCGAGTGAAGAAGACTCTCGTGACGATGCTCCTCGGAGTTGCGTTCGCCGCACCGGTCGTGGCGCAACAGACGCCTCCTCCGGGACCGCAACCGCTCGCCGTCGGCACCATGGCACCGGATTTCGCGCTCACGGGCGCCACCCGGTATGGCGTGCTCAAGACCCCCATCCGCCTGTCGGACTTCCGGGACAAGACCGTCGTCATCGCGTTCTTCTATCAGGCGCGGACCCGCGGCTGAACGATTCAAATGAACGCGTACCGTGATCAGTACGCGCAGCTGTTTAAGACCGGGCAGGGGATCGTCCTGATCGCGATCAGCGTCGATCCCGATACGGCGCTGTACTCGTGGGCGCGGGACGCGCAGTTCCCGTTTCTGTTCGCGAGCGATACGGGGGCCGTGGTCGGCAAGGCGTACGGGGCGTTCTCGGCCCAGTACAAGGTCGACAACCGGACGCTGTTCGTTGTCGCGCCGGGTGGCAAGATCGCCTACGTCGCCGCGCCGTTCCGGGAGATCGACCCCACGTCGTATACCGACTTGGGGAAGGCGATCGACAGCACCCTCGTCAAGCACTGACGGATTCGGGAGGCCCCGCGATGCGGGTCCACGTGGGGACTTCGGGCTACAACTTCCCCGAATGGAAGGGGAGCTTCTACCCCGCGAAGCTCGCCACCAAGGGGATGCTGTCGTACTACGCCGAACGGCTGTCGACCGTCGAGATCAACTACACCTTCTACCGGATGCCCAACACGAAGACGGTCGCGGGGTGGGATGCCCAGACCCCCGCCGGCTTCACGTTCGTGCTCAAAGCGCCGCAACGCATCACCCACATCGCCCGGCTCAAGAACGTCGATGACCCGCTGCGTTTTTTCACCGACGTCGCTCTCACCCTTGGGCCCAAGCTCGGGGCCGTGCTGGTGCAGCTGCCGCCGAATTTCAAGCAGGATCTCACCCGCCTGGGCGACTTTCTCGCCCTGGCCCGGCCCGAGCTACGGCTCGCTTTCGAGTTCCGGCACGCGTCGTGGTTCGCCGATCCCACCTACGAGCTGCTGCGGAGCTACAACGCGGCGCTGTGCGTCGCGGACACGGAGGCCGGGAACACGCCGGTCGTTGCCACCGCGGACTTCGGCTATGCCCGGTTACGTGACGAGGGGTACACCAGGCCGGCGTTGCGGCAGTGGGCGGAGACCTTGCGCGGCATCAGTAAGGAGTGGAAAGACGCCTTCGTCTTCTTCAAGCACGAGGAGGGTGGGGAAGGACCCAGGCTGGCCGGGGAATTCGCAGGGCTGTTTCGGGCGTAGCAGGTCTGTGGTCGAGGTGGGTCAACCGCGATAGCGTCTCACTCCTCGTCGGTTTCAGGTTCCGGAAGGGCTGCATGCACCGCCGCGAGCAGGGTCGCCTGATCCACCGGCTTGTGCAGGAACCCCGCTGCCCCGTGGTCCCGCGCCTTGGCTTCCAGACTCTGGTCGCGACTCGCCGTCACGATGACCTTCGGAATGGTCTCGGTGGCGCGGTTGGTGTGGAGTCGATCGAGCAGCTGCATCCCGCCACCGGCCGGCATCTGGAGATCGACGAGCACGAGGTCCGGGTGATCGCGCTTGGCGAACATCAGCCCCTGCATCCCATCGGCCGCCACCGCGACCTCGTAGCCCGCTTCCCGCAGGTAGTGCCCCACGAGTTTGGTGAACGCAGGATCGTCGTCGACGATCAGGACCTTCGATTTCGTGCCCATGTGACTCAGTCGCGCCCCGATAGCAGGTGGTACTTGGACAGATGCCGCAGTGCCGCCGCCCGCTTCCCGGCCTGCTCATAGAGCCGGGCCAGATTGAAGTGGGCGTCCGCGAGGCGGCGGTCCGCGGCGACGGCGCGCTCATATGACTTGGTCGCTTCGGCCGTCCGGCGCAAGTCCTCCTGCGCCACCCCCAGGTTGAACCAGGCGGTGGCGTGGTCCGGCTGATCGGCGAGCACAGCCCGGTAATGCGTTTCGGCCTCCCCCGCCCGGCCTCCCTCCTGGAGCAGGCGTCCCAGGTTGACGTGCGCGTCGGCATGATGCGGCTCCAGCTCCAGCGCCCGCCGGTAGGCATCGCGCGCCTCGGCGGGGGCGCTGACCTCCAGCTCCACCCCCAGCTCGAACCACTGCTCGGCGTCGAAGTCGTCCTCGGCTCGGCGGGCCGCCTCCGCCTGGCGCCGAGCCAGCGGGGCGGCGCGCTGCGCCAACGAAGCCACGTCGAAATCGAGGACCAGCTGGCCCGAGTCGGGGTTCCAGGCGACCGCGCCGTCCCGCGCGACGACGCGATGGCCCTCCGCGGTGATCCGCAGCTCGGAGAGGGCGCGACCCCGGGGGAGCTGCTGCTTGAGGCGGCGCAGCGAGCCGCGGATTCTGGCGGCCGGGATCCGGGCCGCCATGAGCCCCTTGGCCGCCCGGAGCAGCACCAGATCCTGGAAGGTGAAGCGGAGGTCCCCCCGCGCGCCGCGCGCGGGGGAGAGAAAGCCGGCTCGAGTGTAGGCACGAATCTGCGCAGGTGAGAGACCGAGGAGACGGGCCACCTCCTCGGTGGTGTAGCCGGTCATCGCGTCAGGCGCTGGCCGCCCTGCGCTTCAGCGGTTTGACCTTGGCGGCCTTCGCCGCTGAGCGCTCGGCGCGCCGCGCCGGCTTGCGCTCCCCGCCGGTCGAGCCGTGCCCCTTGGCGAGGCTCGCTTTGAGGGCTTCCATCAGATCGATGATCTGCGTCTTCGGCGCCTCGGCGGGCTCCTCGGTGATCTCCTTGCCCGCGATCTTCTGCTCGATCTGCTCCAGGATCTTCTTCTTGACGTTGTCGTCGTACTTCTTGGGGTCGAATTCCTTGGATGCCGCTTCCTGAATGAAGCGGATCGCGAGGTCCATCTCCGCCTTCTTGACCTCGATCTTGGGAATCGGCACCTCGTCGATCGACCGCACTTCATCGGCGTAGCGCAGCTGCTCCATGGCCAGCCCGCGGCCCAGCGGCCGGATCATGATCAGGTACTGCTTGCCGCGCGCCGCCCACTGGCCGATCGCCACCTTCCCCGTCTTCTTCAGGGCTTCACCGAGCAGCGCGAAAGCCCGGTCGCCGCCCTTGTCGGGTCCCAGGAAGTACACGCGGTCCATGTACATGCGGTCCACCGTGTCGGCGTCGACGAACTCCTGCACCTCGATCGAGCCGGTGCCCTTCTCCTCCAGTGCCTTCAGCTCTTCCTTGGTGAACACGACGTACTGGCCTTTGGAGAACTCCCAGCCCTTGACCCGATCCTCGTTTTCGACCTTTTCCCCGTCCTTGGAGCAGATGTACTGCTGTTTCAGCCTGGCACCGTCCTTCTTGTGGAGCCAGTTGAAGGAAATCGCGGCGGAGGACTCGCCGGCCGAGAACATCTTGATGGGAACCGAAACGAGCCCAAAAGAGATCGTGGCAGAGCCGATTGCATGAGCGGGCATAGGGGGCCTACTATAGGAGTTGTGCCGGCAAACCGCAAGCCAAGCGCCGATGCGCTAAGCACTTACCGGGCAAAGCGCTCCGCTGATCGCACCCCGGAGCCATCCGGCTCGGTCGCTCCTGAAGCGGGGCGCCGCTTCATTGTACACCAACACGCCGCCACCCGACTCCACTTCGATTTGCGGCTCGAGATGGACGGGGTCCTAAAATCGTGGGCCGTGCCCAAGGGCCCCTCCGCCGACCCGGCCGACAAGCGCCTCGCCGTGCACGTCGAAGACCATCCGATCGAATACGGCGATTTCGAAGGGATCATTCCCGAAGGAAACTACGGCGCGGGCGCGGTGATCGTGTGGGATCGCGGGCTGTGGGTGCCGCTCGAAGACCCGGCCCTGGGGCTGCAGAAGGGCAAACTGCTCTTCGAGCTGCGCGGCTACAAACTTCACGGGATCTGGACGCTCGTGAAGATCAAGAAGTCGGTCAAGGACTGGCTCCTGATCAAGGAGCGCGACGGCTACGTCTCGAAGAACGGCGGCGACTATCCCCAGGGGTCGGTACTGTCGGGGCTCACCGTCGAGGAGTTGCAGCACGGCAGCCGCAAGCAGGCTCAGCTCGTAGCCGAATTGAAGAAGCTCAAGGCGCCCGAGCGTTCGGTGCGTCCCGAGGACGTTTCCCCGATGCTCGCGGAGACGCGCGAGGAGCCGTTCTCGCGGGCCGGATGGATTTTCGAGGTGAAGCTCGACGGCTATCGCATGCGGGCGGCGAAAGACGACGGCGCCGCCCGGCTGATCACTCGCAACGGCAACGATTACACCGCCGCGTTTCCCGAGCTGGCCCGCGCGCTCGCCGCACTGCCCGTCTCGCATCTCCTGATGGACGGGGAGCTGGTGATCCTGGACGAAGCGGGGCGGCCCAGTTTCCAGCGGCTGCAGAACCGCGCCCGCATCGGGCGCGCGCCCGACATCCGGCACGCGGCGGTCGAGACGCCGGGGACCCTCTATCTCTTCGACCTGATGGCCCTCGAAGGGTTCGACCTGCGGTCGCTCCCGCTGATCAAGCGCAAGGCACTGCTGCGCAAGCTGCTGCCGGCCGCGGGACCGTTGCGATATTCGGAGCATTTCGAGCGCGACGGCGAGGCGCTGTACGATCAAGCGGTCGGGATGGGGCTCGAGGGGATCGTGGCGAAGCAGGCCGACTCTCCATACAAGAGCGGGCGCTCGGAGCTGTGGCTCAAGGTGCGCGCGGACAAGACGGGCGACTTTGTGGTGGTGGGCTTTACCGAGCCGCGTGGCTCGCGCGGCGGGTTCGGCGCGCTGCACCTGGGCGGCTATCGCGACGGGCAGCTCGTCTACATCGGGCGGGCCGGCAGCGGGTTCACCGCGCGACAGCTGAAGGATGTCGCGGGCCGGCTGGAGCAGCTCGCGACCCCGCGTCCCGCGTTCGATGGCCCAGTGCCAGCAGAAAAGGAGAGTCGCTGGGTGAAGCCGGAGCTCGTGGCGGAGGTGCGGTACAAGGAGGTCACGGGGGACGGCTTGCTGAGGCAGCCGGTGTTCCTGCGGTTTCGGGACGACAAGAAGGCGGAGGAGTGTGTGATATCGGGACGGGGACCTGGGGACGAGGGACGGGTGGTCGACACGCCGGCCGCGGTGTCCGCGCTTCCCGCTTCCCAAGTCCCTCGTCCCGCCGGGCAGTTCACCAATCTCGACAAGGTCTTCTGGCCCGCCGAGGGCTACACCAAAGGCGACCTGATCGAGTACTACCGCGCCGTGTCGCGCTGGATGCTTCCCTATCTCGCCGAGCGGCCGCTCGTACTCACCCGCTATCCCGACGGGATCGACGGGAAGTCGTTCTTCCAGAAGGACGCGCCGCAGTATGCGCAGGACTTCGTGCGCACGGTGACGATCTGGAGTGAGGATTCCCAGCGCGAGCTGGACTACTTCGTCTGCGACGATGAAGCCTCGCTGCTCTACATCGCCAACATGGGCGCGATCCTGCTGCACATCTGGTCGAGCCGCGTGGGCAGCCTCGAGCAGCCCGACTGGTGCATTCTGGACCTCGATCCCAAAGAGGCGCCGTTCAAGGACGTGGTCACTGTCGCCCTCGAGGTCAAAGCCCTGTGCGACGACATCGGGCTCCCCACCGGGATCAAGACGAGCGGTTCGACGGGGCTGCACGTGCTGATCCCGCTCGGCCGCCAGTGCACCTACGAGCAGTCGCGCACGCTGGGCGGTCTCCTGGCGCGGGTGATCGCCACGCGGCTCCCCGAGATCGCCACGATCACGCGGCAGGTGCAGAAGCGGGGGGGGAAGGTCTATCTGGACTACGTGCAGAACGGGCACGGACGACTGCTCGTCGCCCCCTTCAGCGTCCGGCCGCTCCCCGGCGCGCCGGTTTCGATGCCGATCGAATGGCGTGAAGTGACTCCGAAGTTGAAGCTCTCCGACTTCACGATCCGCACCGCGCCCACACGGATGAAGAAGTTGAAGCATGACCCGCTACTCGCGGTCCTGGACGAGAAGCCGGACCTGGTGGGCGCGCTCGAGCGGCTCCAGGCTCGGCTGTGAACCAGCAGAACTGATACTGAAACCTGAGAGCTGACAGCTCATGAGCGCGGAAGAACTCCGATTCTCGGTTGGGGATGCCATTGGGCAAGTCTCCGCCCTCTGGCTCTGCCCGCCGCGGGCTCGGCTCACCTACGTGCTGGCGCACGGCGCTGGGGCGGGGATGCGACATCCCTCGCTGGAGACGATCGCCCGCGCGCTCGCCGAGCGCGGCGTCGCGACGTTGCGGTACCAGTTCCCGTACATGGAACAGCACAAGAAGCGCGTGGACTCTCCCGATGTCGCTGTGGCCACGGTGCGTGCCGCGGTGGGCGTGGCGGCGGACGCGGCGGGTGACGTGCCGCTCATCGCCGGCGGCAAGTCGTTCGGCGGGCGCATGACCTCCACGGCGCAGAGCCAGGAACCGCTCGCGGGGGTGCGGGGGCTCGCGTTCCTCGGCTTCCCGTTGCATCCACCGGGCCAACCGGGGACCAAGCGCGCGGAGCATCTGGCGAAAGTGCAGCTGCCGTTGCTGTTTCTGCAGGGCGACCGCGACGAGTTCGCCGATCTGTCGCTGCTCCGACCCGTGGTGCGGGAGCTCGGCAAGCGCGCGACCCTGCACGTAGTCAAAGGGGGCGACCATTCGTTTGCGGTGCTCAAGAGGTCGGGGCGGACGCCCGCGCAGGTCTTGGATGAGCTGGTCGAGACGATTGCGGATTGGGGATTGAATCTGAGGCCGTGAGCCATAACGGAGCGACCGATGCACTACTGGATCCTGAAGACCGAACCCTCGACGTACAGCTTTGCCGACCTCACCCGCGAGGGCACCGCGGTCTGGGACGGGGTGAAGAACCCGGTTGCCCTGAAGAACCTGCGGGCGATGCAGCCGGGCGACGACGTCCTGATCTACCATACCGGCGCCGAGAAGTCCGCGGTCGGCCTGGCCCGGGTGACGAAGGGCGCGTATCCCGATCCCAAGAAGAACGATCCGCGGCTCGTGGTGGTGCAACTCAAGGCACTTGCCCCGTTGCCGCAACCGGTGACTCTTGCCACGATCAAAGCGGATCCGGCGTTCAAGGATCTGGCACTCGTCCGGCAGGGGAGGCTATCGGTCGTCCCGGCGACCGCGGCCCAGTGGAATCACCTGTTGCGGCTCAGCCGGCGCTGAACCGGTTCAACGTCTCCCGTTCGTCGGCGGTCAGGCTGGCGGGCCCGTGTTGCTCGAGCTTGGTCAGCACCCGGCCCACCTCTTCCCGGTTGGCGGGGTGGAGCGCATCGAGGGGGATGCGCTTCCAGCGCTCGATCGTGGCCGCCGCCACGCCTCCGCCGAACGAGCGCCTCGGCTCCCGGGGCGCCACCGCCATCACGAAGCGCCGGCGCTCCATCCACTTCAAGTAGAGCCACCCGCCCGCGAACCCGCCGAGATGGGCAAAGTGCGCGATGCCCGCCTGGCCGATCCCCATGCCGCCGAACAACGAGAGCACGGTCATGATGATCACCATGATTCGGGCCTGGACGGGGACGATGCCCCAGATGAGGATCGTGGCCCGCGGCCAGTAGCGCGCGAATCCCAGCATGACGCCGAAAATCGCGCCTGACGCCCCGACGATCGCCGCGAACGGAGTGACGAAGGAGGCTACCGCACCGCTCAAGGCGCTGAACAGGTAGAGCCGGATGAAGTTGGTCCCGCCGATCCGCGCTTCGAGCTGCGGGCCGAAGAAAAACAGGGTCAGCATGTTGAACAGGATGTGCGCGAAGCCGGCATGGAGGAACGCGTAGGTGACGAGCGTCCACGGACGCTGCAGGACGAGGGCCGGGATCAATTCCAGCGGCTTCATCAGGTCCGGCATGACCATGGTGAGCAGGAACATCACCACGTTGGCCGTGATCAACCAGCGAACCCAGGGGGTCATGGGAATCGAAGGCTAAGCCTCTACCTTACGGGCAGCAACCATGGGCAGCGACCGCCGCATTCTACTCGCCGACGCGGACGCGTTCTACGTGTCCGTCGCCCGCCTGGCCGATCCCGAGGGGGCGGGCCGCGTCCCACTGCTCATCGTGGGCGGGTCGGCCGAGCGGCGTGGCGTCGTCACCTCCGCGTCCTACGAGGCGCGAGCCTTCGGCGTCCGCTCGGCGATGCCGATGGCGCGCGCGACGCGGCTCTGCCCCGAGGCGATGATCGTCCCGGTCCCCTGGGATCTGTGCGTCGAGAAGAGTCGAGCGGTGCATGCCGTGCTGGAGCGGTGGGCGCCGGTCGTCGAGCAGGCCTCGAGCGACGAGTTCTACCTGGAGTTGAGCGGCACCGAAAAGCTGTACGCCGAGCCGCTGGCGGAGACCGCCCGGAAAATCCGCGCGGCGGTGCACGAAGCGACGGCGCTGTGGGTGTCGATCGGCGGCGGGACCTCCAAACTCGTCGCGAAGCTCGCGGCGGGCGCCGCCAAGCCGACTCCGACCACGCCCGCGACCGGCGTGTACGTAGTGCCCCCCGGCGCCGAGCTCGCCTTCATGCAGCGGTTCGCGTTGGCCGATCTCCCATTCGTGGGCCCCCGGTTTCAGGAGCGGTTGCAGCAGCTCGGGTGGCGCACCGTGACGGACGTGGTGCCGCGCGAGCGGGCCGAGCTGGTGGCGCGGCTGGGGGAGCGGGAGGGGGAGTGGTTGTGGGAGCGGGTGCGCGGGATCGACGAATCCCCGGTCGAGGCGTGGAGCGAACCCAAGTCCCTGAGCCGCGACACGACCTTCCCCAAAGACCTCGAGAGCGACGACGACCTCGCGCGGGAGCTCCTGGCGCTGGTGGACGTCGCCACCTCGGATCTGCGCGCGGACGGCCTGGTCGCCCGGACGGTGTCGGTCCGGCTGCGCGATGCCGACTTCACCAACCGCCAGGCCAGCCGCACCCTGGCGGAGCCCGTCTGTACCGATCGCGCCGTGTACGCCGTGGCCCGCGAGTTGTTGGCGCGGCTGCGGGCGGCGCGGCGCACGCCCGCCCGGCTCATCGGCGTGGCGCTCTCCCAGCTGTCGCGACCCAAGGATGAGCTGCAGCTGGCCCTGCTCGAGGCCGAGGCGTCGAGTGGTGCCGAAACCGGCCGCGACCGCTCGCTCGCAAAGGCGATCGATGCGGTCCGGAATCGCTTCGGCCCCGATGCGTTGGGCCGGGCGCGCACCCGCTAGCCGGGTCCGGGGCGCGGCGGTACAATCAACGCGCCACTCACCCGCTTGAAGAGGGAATCCCATGCAACCGTTGCGTTCTTCCATTCTCGTTCTGACTGTCCTCGCGGCCTTCACCGGCCGCGTCGTCGCGCAACACCCCGCGGCGGCGCCGTCCGAGTATCCGGGGCTCGAAACCGGCACGATGTGGACCTTCGACGTGCCGCCACTCGAGTATTGGGCCAAGCGCTACGACTTTCACCCGACCGCGACCTGGCTCGATCACGCCCGGCTGTCGGCGGCCCGGATCCCCGGGTGTTCGGCCTCGTTCGTCTCGCCGGACGGGCTGATCATGACGAATCACCATTGCGCGCGGGCCTGCATCGACGCGACGGCGAAGCCCGGAGAAGACCTGCTGTCGAACGGCTTCTACGCACCGAGCCGCGCCGAGGAGCGTCCCTGTCCCGGCATGGTGCTGGATCAGCTGCAGGCGATCACCGATGTCACCGACAGTGTGGCCGCCAAGACCCCGGCGGGCGCGACGCCGGGCGCCGCCGCCACGGCTCGCAACACCGCCATCAACCAGATCGAGCAGGCGTGCGGGCAGAGCGCGCCCGACGCGCACTGCGAGGTCGTTACGATGTACCGGGGCGGCCAGTACAAGCTGTACCGGTTCCGTCGCTTCACGGATCTCCGCCTTGTCTTCGCCGTGGAAGATCAGACCGCGTTCTTCGGCGGCGACCCCGACAACTTCACCTACCCGCGCTACGACCTCGACCTGTCGATGTTCCGCGCGTACCTGAACGGCGCGCCCGCGCATCCGGAGTACTTCAAGTGGAGCAAGAACGGGGCGGCCGAAGGGGATCTCGTGTTCGTGATCGGGAACCCCGGCTCCACGGGCCGGCTCAACACCGTTGCCCAGATGGAGTACTACCGCGATACCCAGTACCCGATGACCCTCGCCACCCTCGCCCGCCAGCTCGCCGTCTACGAAGCGCTCTCGGCGGCCGACACGGTGCACGCCAAGGCGCTCCGGAATACGATCTTCGGCGTCGCGAACTCGCAGAAGGCGGTCAAGGGCTACCAGGCGGGGCTGCTCGATCCGGAGGTGATGGCCAAGAAGCGCGCCTGGGAAACCGATTTCCGGAACCGGGTGAATGCCAACGCGGATCTGAAGAAACGCTACGGCGACGCCTGGGATGTGATCGCGACCGTGCGCCGGCAAATGAAGGCCCTCGACGTCAAACACCGCTACTACGGCTTCAATGCCTACGGGTCGCGGCTGTTGACGCTCGCCGCGGTGATCACGCGCTACCCCACGGAAACCGCGAAACCGGACACGGGGCGTCTCCAGGGGTACCGCGACGCCAACCGCGCCGGGCTCGAGCGGTTTCTCTATAGCCCCCAGCCGGTGGACACCCTGGCGGAAGCGTGGATGCTCACTGCCTATCTGACGGCGATGCAGAACGAGCTGCCGGCCACCGACCCCGTGCTCACGGCGGCCCTCCACGGCCGCACCCCGGAGGCGGCGGCGCGGGAGATGGTGAGCCATTCGCAGATCCTGACCGTCGACGCGCGGAAGGCCCTGATTCAGGGCGGGACCGCGGCGGCCGCCGCTTCCTCCGATCCGTTCCTCGCCCTGGCGCGAGTCATCGACCCTCTGGAGCGCGGCCTCGCGAAGCAGTGGTCGGCGCTGCAGGACCAGGAGGACCAGGCGAGCGAGCGGGTGGCGCGGGCTCTGTTGGCGGTGTTCGGCGGCAAGGTCGCCCCCGACGCCACCTTCAGCCTCCGCATCTCCGACGGGGTGGTGAAGCGCTACCCGATGAACGGCACCTTCGCCCCGCCCTTCACCACCATGTACGGCGTGTTCGACCGGTCCGCCTCGTTCGGCGGCGCGGAGCCGTGGAACCTGATGCCCAAGTGGCAGAAGGCGCGGGATTCCTTGAACCTCGCGACCCCGATCAACGGCGTCTCGACGGCCGACATCATCGGCGGCAACTCGGGGAGCCCGGTGATCAACCGCGACGGCGAGGTCGTGGGACTGATCTTCGATGAGAACATCGAGGCGCTGCCGCACCGGTTCCTGTTCCGCGATGACGCGGGCCGCTCGGTCTGGGTGGACTCCCGCGGCATCGTGGAGGCGCTGCGGAAAGTGTACGGCGCCTCGGCGCTGGCGGCGGAGCTGGTGGGCAGTAATCCGTGACGGGTACGGGGGGGCTGCTGCGCCGGCCGCTCATCGCGTTCGCCGTCACCTTCGTCGCCGCGCTGATCGTCTTTACGCTGCCGCGCTTCGCGTTCAACAGCGTGGCGGCGGCCACGCAGCAGCCCGTCCAGGACACCTCCCATGTCCAGTCCGGGTCCTCCGTCGCCCCGGCGCCGGTGCGGGGAGGCGGGCCACCAGGCCCCGCCGTTCCCGCCGCCTCCCGACCGCTGGGGCAGCGCATGGTCGGGGTGTTCGGCATCATCGCGATCCTCGGCCTCGGCGTCTTGCTGTCGTCCAACCGGGGTCGCATCTCCCCCCGGGTCATCGGCTGGGGCCTGGGGCTGCAGGCCGTCTTCGCCATCTTCGTGCTCCGCATCCCCGTCGGGCAGCGGATCTTCCGGGGGCTGGGCGAGGCCGTCACCGCGCTGCTCGGTTTCTCCTATGCGGGCTCGACGTTCGTCTTCGGCGAGATCGGCAAGCAGCACTCGAGCCTCGGCGTGGTATTCGCGTTCCAGGTGCTCCCGGCGATCATCTTCGTCTCGGCGCTGTTCGCGATCATGTATTACCTCGGCGTCATGCAGGTCGTGGTGCAGGCGTTCGCCGTCGTCATGAACCGGGTGATGGGGGCGAGCGGCGCCGAGAGTCTCAACGTGGCGGCGTCGATCTTCATGGGGCAGACCGAGGCGCCGCTGACGATCCGTCCGTTCCTGGGCAAGATGACCCGCTCCGAGCTGATGACGGTGATGACGGCGGGGATGGCCCACGTCTCGGGCTCGATCATGGCGGCCTACATCGCGTTCGGGATCGAGGCCCGGCACCTGCTCACCGCGGTCATCATGACGGCGCCGGGCACGATCATGATGGCGAAAATCATGGAGCCGGAGACGGCGGTGCCGCAGACCCTCGGCGGCGTGAAGGTGGAAATCCCCCGTACCGACGTCAACGTCGTGGATGCGGCGGCCCGCGGGACCAGCGAGGGCCTGCAGCTGATGCTGAACGTGATCGCGATGCTGGTGTCGTTCATCGCGCTGGTCGCGCTCGCCAACGGGCTGTTCGGCTGGATCCACGGCTCCGTGGGCTGGTTCCCCGCCAACATCCAGACGGTGCTCGGTTGGTTGTTCGGCCCGATCGCCTGGATCATGGGCGTCCCCTGGCACGACAGCGGGACGATCGGCAGCCTGCTCGGCACGCGGATGGTGCTGAACGAGTTCATCGCCTACTCCCAGCTCGGGCCTCTCAAGGCGTCGCTCGACCCGGTGTCCTTCACCATCGCGACGTTCGCGCTGTGCGGCTTCGCGAACATCAGCTCCGTGGGCATTCAGATCGGGGGAATCGGCGCCCTCGTTCCCGAGCGCAAGCACGACCTGGCGCGGCTCGGGTTCCGGGCGATGCTCGCCGGGACGCTCGCGAATTTCTTGTCGGCCACCCTGGCGGGGATGCTGCTCTAGGCTAGTTTGGTATCCCGTGACTTGGATTCGGCTTTCCCCCCGCTGGATGCTCCCGGTCGCGCTGGTCGGCGGTCTGGTCCCCCATCGTGTGGCCGCCCAGGCGGCGCTGCCGGGACCGCCGGACTCTCTCATCCCCGCTGACGCCCTGGGCGCCTCGATCCGGCGCGGCCGAGCTCTGGCGCTCGCCACGCGCGACAGCCTCCCCCGGAACGTCGGCAACAAGCTGCGCTGCGTCTCCTGTCATCTGGACGAGGGCCGGCGTCCGACGGGATCGTGGGTGGGGGCGTTCGCCCGCTATCCGCAGTACCGCAGCCGCCGCGGCAACATCGAGAGTATCGAGGACCGCGTCAACGACTGCTTCAAGCGCAGCATGAACGGGCGGCCGCTCGACCGCGAAGGGCGCGACATGCACGACATGGTGGCCTACCTGTCCTTCCTATCCTGGGGCACCACGATCGGGCCGCCCGTGAAACGGGCGGAATCCAATCCCTTCGCCGCGCTGCACCCCGACACGGCCGCGGGGGCCCGGACGTTCAGCACGGTGTGCGCCGCCTGTCACGGGGCGGACGGCGCGGGCGGCAGTCCGGGAGCGGTCGTGGTCGGGCCTCCGCTCTGGGGTCCGGACTCCTACAATATCGGCGCCGGAATGGCGCGGCGATTCGCCGCCGCCAGCTTCATTCGTCACAACATGCCGTATGACCGGCCGGGATCGTTGAGCGATCAGGAGGCGCTCGACGTCGCGGCGTTCGTCAACGGGCACGCTCGTCCGGACTATCCCGGCAAGGAACTGGATTGGCCGAAGGGCGACCCGCCGCCCGACGTCGCGTATCCCACGTCGGCGGCGCGTCGCAAGCCGTAACTCACCGAGTACTCACGCGAGGGAGGTAGCAATGAGTCTGTTTCCCGCAATCACCCATCGGCGCGGCTTTCTTGGCAGCCTGGCTGGCTCGGCGGCCGCCGTGGGCCTCGGCGGTCTCGTGCCGCAGGCGCTGATGGCCGCACCCGAGGCGGGGGCATCGGCGCCGGAAGGCGACGCCGCGTTCAACGCCTGGCTCGACGGGATCAAGGGAAAGTACCGGCAGCTCTACGACGCGACGGAAACCAACGGCGGCCTGCCCCTGATCTGGCCTCTCGTTTTCCTGATGACGGGTGCTCCCGCGTACGGGGTGCCGGAGAGCGAGCTCGGCGTGGTGGTCGTGCTGCGCCATAGCGGGATCCCGATCGCCTTCAAGGATGCCGTGTGGGAGAAGTACAAGTTCGGCGAGGTGTTCAAGGTCAACGATCCGGCGACCAACGCGCCGTCGGTCCGGAATATCTATACCAACCTGAAGCCGGGCGACATGCCGTTCCCGGATGCGGCGCTGGAGAAGCTCCAGGCCCGCGGCGTGAAGTTCGGCGTCTGCGCCATGGCGATTCAGTTCTACAGCGGCGTGCTCGCGAAACAGATGAACATGGACGCCGCGGCGGTCAAACAGGAGTGGTTGAGCGGTGTGCTGCCCGGCATCCAGGTCGTGCCCTCCGGCGTCGTGGCCGTGAACGGCGCGCAGGTCCACGGCTGTCACTACTGCTTCGCCGGCTGAGCCGTCGGTCCAATTCGTTCTGGCGCGGGCCGCGTCGCAAGGCGCGGCCCGCTCTTTCCGGAGGATCAGCATGTTCGGATTCCCATCGCTCGCGTCGAACCGCCGCCGGTTTCTCGGTACCCTCGGCGCCGTCGCCACCGGGATGATCGGGGGCGCGGCCGTCGCTGAGCGGGTCATGGCGCAGGGGGTCTCGTTCGATGCCTGGCTCGATGCGCTCAAAGGCAAGCACAAGCAGCTGTTCGACTGGCCGGAGCCGGAAGGCGGCCTGGGCCTGCGCCACGTCCGGGGATATCTCAACACCTGGCGCGATGCGTACGGAGTTCACGAAAAAGACCTGAGCGTCATCGTCGGGCTCTACGGACACACGCTGCCGCTGGGGCTCACCGACCTCATGTGGGAGAAGTATCAGCTGGGTCAGGCGCTGAACATCACCGATCCGAAGACGAACGCTCCCCTGGTGCGCAACTGGTTCGCGCACCCGCAGCCCGGCGATCCCGTGGCGGACGGCCTGGAGGACGCCGCGATGGAAAAACTGCAGGGGCGCGGCGTGCTCTTTATCGTCTGCAACAACGCCATCGGCAACTGGTCGTCGAGACTCGCGCCGGCGCACGGCGGAGACGCCGCCGGTGTCCGAGCCGACCTGCTGGCGCACGTGATTCCCGGCGCCGTCGTGGTCCCGGGCATCATGGTGGCCATGAACAAAGCCCACGAGCGCGGCTTCGGGTACGTGCGGTTCTAGGAGAAGTCACGGCATGCGCTTTTCATGGGCAGTGGCGTTCGGACTGGCGGCGGTCTCACCCCCGCTGGGGGGACAGGCGCCGGCCTGCCACGACACGACGCTGGTCGCCGACCGGCAGTTCGCCAGCGCGATCGCCGCCGCTCGGGCGTTGGTCTGCGACAGCCTCGCCCCGCGCACCCCCGGCGTCCAGATCGCGGTCGCGGTGGACGGCCGGCTGGTGTGGTCGGCGGCGTTCGGATACGCGGACGAGGCGGGACACGTGCCGGTGACCCGCACGACCCAATTCCGGATCGGGAGCGTCTCCAAGCCGCTCACCGCGGCGGCGGTCGGCCTGCTGGTGGAAGCCGGGAAGCTCGACCTCGATGCTCCCGTGCAGCGCTACGTTCCCGACTTCCCGGTGAAACGCTACCCGATCACGACCCGCGAGCTGGCCGGCCATACCGCCGGGATCCGGCATTACCAGGGCGACGAATTTCTCCTGAACCGCCGCTTCGGGTCGGTTCACGATGCCCTCGCGGTCTTCGCCGGCGATTCGTTGCTGTTCGAGCCGGGGACACGGTTCTCGTATTCGAGCTACGGGTGGAACCTCGTGTCGGCGGTGGTGGAAGGCGCTTCGGGCGAAGACTTTCTTTCCTACATGAGCCGGCACGTGCTGCGTCCGCTCGGCCTCACGCATACGGCCCCGGACCGGGCCGACAGTCTGATGACGGACCTCACGCACTTCTACGACCGCGATTCGGCGAGCGGGGCGTTCTCCCTCTCGCCCCCGGTGGACCTGAGCGTCAAGTGGGCAGGCGGGGGATTCGTGTCGACGGCGGAGGACCTGGTCCGGTTCGGATCGGCGCTGCTGCGACCCGGCTTTCTCCGGGCGGAGACGCTCGAGCTGCTGTTTACCTCACAGCGCACCCGCGACGGCCAGCCGACCGGCTACGGCATCGGGTGGTTCGTGACCACCGACAGTCTCGGGCACCGCTGGGCGTTCCACGGCGGCGGGGCGGTGGGGGGGACGACGGCGTTCGGCGTGGACCGGGATTCGCATCTCGTC
>Ga0335083_10004746_pt1 | contig 17271 bp, 14 predicted proteins | sample Lox_Sample_42_FD_206716 | JGI IMG/M metagenome (GOLD analysis project Ga0335083, IMG submission 206716) | Soil microbial communities from Loxahatchee National Wildlife Refuge, Florida, United States - Lox_Sample_4.2 | ecosystem: Environmental > Terrestrial > Soil > Wetlands | place: USA... | reverse complement strand
GCTCCCCTTGCTGCGCGACGGCGATCCACGCGTCCGGCAGCTCACCGCCCGCACCATCGAGGAAATTGAATTCAACCTCACCAGCGGCAATTACATCGATTACACCAAGCAGTAATTGGCCCGCAAAACGATTTCGCCGGCAGCGCCCCAGGCGAAACCCTTATTGAGTTTTATTGAGCCGCAGCCGCCACGGCACTGGGGCGATGTTTCGGCGGTTGATAATTGCCCGGCGGCAGGCGGAAGCCAATTGCAAACCGGTTCCAACTGTTAATGGTGGTAATCGCCAGCGTCAAGTCCATGATTTCCTTCTCGTTGAATTGCCCGCGCAGTTGCTCGTAAACTTCGTCGGGCGCATGCGTGTCGGCAATCAGCGTCAGGGCTTCGGTCCAAGCCAGCGCCGTCCGTTCCCGATCGGTAAAAAACGGCGTTTCCCGCCAGGCGTTCAAGCTGTAGAGCCGCTGCTCGGTTTCGCCGGCGGCGCGGGCATCTTTGCTGTGCATATCTAAACAGAACGCACAGCCGTTGATTTGCGAGGTCCGCATTTTCACCAGTTCCATGAGCGACGCTTCCAGTCCGCACGTCCGCAGGTATTTTTCCAGTCCTAGCATGGCCTGCGTGGCCCCGGGCGAGGCCTTGGTGTAATCGATGCGCTGTTTCTTGGTGTGACTCTTTACACGAGTGAAATTCCAGGCGGCACACTGTTGCGCGGCCGCGGCTATCTTTATGATATGCCTGCCAGCAGAAGTGGAGAACCACCCGTGCTAATTGCTGACAATATTGGGCCAGGAATTTTATTAGTCGCGCTGTTTATAGCGCCGCTCGTGTTGGCGGTGGCGTGCCGAATCGTCACCATAGCATTGCGGGGCATGCGCGGCCAAAAACCATGGTGGGGCCTGGCTTTGGCGGTGTTGGCCATGTTAGCAGGTGCGGCGGAACTGATAATGTTCCTGACCATGCGCGGCGGTGCGCCGACGTTTTTTTATTTCATCGCCGCGCTACCCATTCTCGCGGGCTTGAACTGCCTGGTCGTGTGGAATAAACCGCCCCGGACTTGAACTGCGGGCCGGGCCGCTTACCACAGTTCCGGCACGAAAGTTTGGTTTTCGATCGGCGGGCGAATGTAATTCGGCGCAGCCGGCCGCGGCGGCAATTCCGGCGGCGTCGGCGTCAAATCTTGGTACGGAATCAGCTTCAAAAAATGCGTGATGCAGTTCAGCCGCGCGCATTTTTTCGAATCGGCCTTCACCACATACCACGGGCTTTGCTTCGTGTCCGTGAATTTGAACATCGCGTCTTTGGCCATCGAGTATTCCACCCATTTCGAGCGCGATTCCAAATCCATCGGGCTCAGCTTCCAGCTGCGCGTGGGGTCGTTCATCCGTTTTTGGAACCGCCGCTCCTGTTCGGCGTCGCTGACCGAAAACCAATACTTAATCAGAATAATGCCCGAGCGAATCAGCATGTTTTCGAACTCGGGGCAACTGCGCATGAATTCCTGATATTCCAGATCGCTGCAAAAGCCCATCACGTGCTCCACGCCCGCGCGGTTGTACCAACTCCGGTCGAACAGCACAATTTCCCCCGCCGAAGGCAAGTATGGCACATAGCGCTGGAAATACCAACTGGTCCGTTCCCGTTCCGTGGGGCGGCCCAGGGCGACCACGCGGCAGATGCGGGGATTCATGCTCTCGGTAATGCGTTTAATGACGCCCCCTTTGCCGGCCGCGTCGCGCCCTTCAAACAGCACCACCACCTTCAGTCCCTCGTGCTTGACCCATTCCTGTAGTTTAACCAGCTCAATTTGCAGCCGGGCCAGTTCCTCTTCGTATTCCTCGTTGTCGACTTTGTGCCGCTTGGCGCGGATGTCGCCCGGCAATTCCGCCGCGGCGCCGTTGGCGTGGCCGTTGCCGAAAAGTTCGTCGTGCTTGTGTTTCTTCTTCTTTTTGGTCTTCATAAGCAAGCTCCTGAATCTTGGGCCGCTAGATTGGCTGAAAAGTGTGGAGCGCCTTCTGCATCGTGCAGAAACAGACATTGTTACGCAATTTTCGCGCCGCCTGCAACTGTCGGAATTCATTTGCCGCAGCGATTTGCCTGGAACCCTCGAAAAACCAAGGCAATTTTTGCTCGGCGCGAAGTCGGCCGGTGTTTATTCAGCCAACGGGTTTCGGAAACTGCTCGCATTTGAGGCGGTCCATGCATTGAGAATGAACTTTAGTTCCGCGGCAGAAACCCCCAAACAACGCCGTGATGTATCTCGCTCGATCACTATCGCACATGCCCGCCCGCTGTCATAAAATAAGGTCCTCGTTCGGCATGGTGTTTCGATCGTGCCATCCCGTCACTTCACACACAGGAGCCGCGCTATGATCACACTGAAATGTTGGAAAACCGTGTCCGTGATCGCCACCTTGGCCGTGTTAGGTTGGCTGCTGTGCAACATGACGCCCGCACGCAGTGCTGCATCGCCGGGTGTTACACCCTCGGCAAGCGACTCGGCATTTCCGTACGTGCTACACTTCGAGCAAGGTGCGACGAAGTTTCTCGATGGCGACAATATTACGATTATCGAAGTTCGCGGCACGGCCGACACATTTAAGTCAGGCCAAATCTACTGGGTCAAAGGCGCTTACACGTTAGGCTCGCACGACAAAGCCATGTTGGCCGCTTACACTACCGCCAAGGAATCCAAAGACGGATACGGCAAAACCTTCACCGTCCAACAGACCGATGTTGCCAAAGGAAGCGGCACCTTCACGCTCTTCCTACCGATGTCGTGCGAAGGCTGGCCACATGTCAGCATGTACGGCGACGGGGAAAGCTTCAGCGGAAATTATTTCGGCACCGGCGAATCGGTGCTGCGGCAATGGTGGGGCGAAGAGGCTAAAAATACTGCTTCCAAATAACCTGCCAGGTAGTTCTTTTGGAACGCTATCGAGGGCCCGAGCATGTTCACACGCCCGATGGGTTCGTCTGACGCAAAGTTTTCCGGCGCAAGCAAATCGCAGTTCACTTCATAAACTCGCGATATTGCTCGTCGAGTTGTTCAAACTTCTGGCCGGTCAATTTTTCCAGTGTGTCCGCCGTGGCGCGGCCCGTGTACACGGCGATTAAATAACTCATCAGCCCCGGCCGGTAACGTCCGGCATCGGCGTGCATAAAAAACAGCGACTGACCGGCAATTTGACTGTAAATGGCCGGCAATCGGGTGTCGTGTTGCAACTCGGTCATGCCCAACGACGCCAACTCTCGCAGCGGCACATAAAAATTGTCGTCCTGCAACCGCTTCCGCGCCGCCGGCACGCGGCCGGCATTTTCGCCCCCCAGCGTGACATACGCGCCATACGGTTCACCGTCCAACAACCGATGCTCGGCAAACGATTCCATGTACACCGCGATCGCTTCCACCACCCAAAAATTGTTCTTCCGTCCCGGGTCGACCGCGGCCGGCGGCGTTTCGCGAAACAATTGATGCGTGGCCTCATGATACAGCGTGCCGGCATACGGATTGCCGCTGGCGAAAAAATAGGCGCTTCGCGCCGCGTCGGAATAAAAGCCAATCGACATTTCAATTTGCGGCTGGGCCGGTTTCAGCGCGTCAATGTACTGCTGCCGATCATGAAAATAAACCACCTGATGCGGCTTGTGCGATCCGAACGTGGCCGCCGATGCCGCCGCGGCAGATGGCGCGACAGAATATTCCCCCGCCCCGGAAGATCCACCCGTGGGCAATCCCGTTTCTGGCGAAATTGTTTTTGGCGCCACCGCAAACCACTGCTGTACTTGCGCCGGCGTGGCGTAATATCCGACGAAAGCTTGCCGCCACGCTTGATACAGCATTTCCAAGTGGGCCGCCAACTGCGCGCCGCTTTCCAAACTATTGTTGGTAACGACCACGTAGTGATCGCTTTCCACATTCCATCCGTTGCGAATGTTGCTGTGCAGCCGTGCGTCTTCCGCCGCGCTAATCCACTCGCCCCGATAAAACCGCTCGCCGCTTTCATATCGCTTCAACTGATCGGCCGGCAGCCATCCAAACTGCTCGCTCCACGCCTGGCCCGCTTCCAGTCGCCGGGCCGCTTCCGGCGAAACCCACTGATCACCCACTTTCCGATCGCCCAGCACGTGTCGCCCCGCCTCATCGTCGGGATTTTCACGCACCGTTTCACGCGCCAGTTCAAAGGCCAACGTATCTTGCTTGGCTGCCAAAGCCCCTTGGGCCAGTGCAAACAATTTCTCAGCCTCCGCCGTGCGGAGCGCCATGAATTGCCGCCACCACTCTTGCTCGGCCGCTGTTTTCACCAGCGACTCAGGTGCGGCGCTGCTGGTTGGCAGCATGAAAACATAAATCATCGCCGGATCACGCTGCGGCAACCACGCGCGCGTGAATGCCGCTTGCTTCGAAAATCCCTGAGCCTCGCAGGCGGCGGCCAACTGGCCGAGCTGCGTCGTATAAGCGGCGTAGAGTTCCTCTCGCGCCGCGGCCAGTTTATCGCCGGCCAGCTCCACGCCCAGTGCGGGATTCCGCGCCACTGCCAGCAGCACCAGCATCCAGCCCAGGCGTTCGCCGCAGGCGCGCAACATCAGAAACGATGCTCGAAGCTGTTCCATACTTCCAGTTTACCATCGACCGCCGAACATCACGGAGTCGGATGTGCCCTATTTCTTCTCAAACGCCGCGTCGAATTGCACATCGCTCGGCGTAAAATCCAGCTTTTTCACAAACTCGCACGCCTCGCGGGCCCCGTGTTCGCGGTCCATGCCGCTGTCTTCCCACTCGACCGAAAGCGGCCCGTTGTAACCCGTCTGATTGAGCGCCCGAATGATTTCTTCAAAATTCACGGCGCCGCGCCCCGGCGAGCGGAATTCCCATCCCCGCCGCGGATCGCCGAAGTTCAAATGGCTGCCGAGAATTCCGCTGCGGCCGTTGAGCAGCGTAATCGCGTCTTTCACGTGCATGTGGTAAATCCGATCCGGAAACGCCCGAATAAATTCCACCGGGTCCACCCCCTGCCACACTAAATGACTGGGATCGAAATTGAAGCCGAATTCCTCACGGTGTCCAATCGCTTCCAGCGCCCGCTCCGCGCTGTAAATGTCAAACGCGATTTCGGTGGGATGCACTTCCAGCGCGAATCGCACGCCGCATTCGGCAAACGCATCCAAAATCGGATTCCACCGCTGCGCAAACTGCTTGAAGCCCTCGTCGATCATCGCCGGCGGCGTCGGCGGAAACGAATACAACAAATGCCAAATCGACGAGCCCGTAAATCCGTTCACCACGCTCACGCCCAATTTTTGCGCGGCCCGGGCGGTGTTTTTCATTTCCTCCGCCGCCCGGCGGTTTACTGCTTCCGGGTTTCCATCGCCCCACACATGCGGCGGCAAAATGGCTTTGTGCCGCGAATCGATGTGGTCGCACACGGCCTGCCCCACCAAATGCGAACTAATCGCGAACAATTGCAAGTCATGTTTTTCCAGCAGCTCGCGCCTGCGTCTGCAATACCCGGAATCGGCCTGCGCCTTGTCGACTTCGAAATGATCGCCCCAGCAGGCCAGCTCCAATCCGTCATAACCAAACTCGCCCGCTTTGCGGGCCATGGTTTCCAACGGCAAATCGGCCCATTGACCGGTAAACAGCGTGACAGGACGTCCCATGAGTGTGCTCCTTGCGTGATGAACCGCACTGTGTGGACCATCTATTGTGCCAAATGTTCCCGTCCATGCAACCGATAGGCAAAACTTGACACTAGGCCGGTTCCAACATAATCCGACGGTGCCGGTCGGAAAAAATCATTGCCCGAAATTCGAACTGGCCCGCTATTCCTAATTTTGTGCTCGTGATATCGGCCGCCAGTGAGATAGAATTGTATGTACCGGTGTCACAGCGCTACGAAAACCGTTGAAATCCATCCGCGGGTATCCCATGCCTCGAACAACGACCGCTTTGTGTGCTACTGCGGTGTTGATCACGTGGCTTGGCACTCCGCCGGCTCTGGCCGCCAAGCCACAGGTGGAAATGGATGTCATTTTCGAGCCCGGCCTGTCTGGCAACCTGGCGGCCCAAAAATGGACCAAAGCGTTGGGCGATTTGGGGCTGGCGGGCGTCCGCTTTCGCGCTCTGGAAAACGGCGACCAAATCGGCATCGCCGCCCAGGGAACCGGCGATGCGGCCATGTATCAAGTCACCGCCCAATTGAATAGCCGCGGCGCGCTGGTCACCCCCGGCGGCCAATTTACCCTTTCCGACACCGTCAAACTGAAATCATGGCTCGACCAAGTGGCTGTCGGCGGCGGAAAACCCGGCGGTCAAACCGCCCCCTTCGGCCTTACGCCCAAACAGTTTGACGACGTGAAACGGAGTTTGGCCGTTCCCGTTGAATTTTCCACCAAAGGCTTGCGGCCGGAAAAAGTAATCCAGCGTTTGCAAACCGCTTCAGTATTGCCGCTGACTATCGAGTTGCCCATTCAAAAAGCACTCGCGGCCGATGACACCGTGCGCGACGAATTGCAGGGTCTTGCATTGGGCACGGCCTTGGCGGCTTTGGCACGACCGGCCGGCGGTGCGTTGTTGCCGCACGCTGGCCGCAGCGGATTGGAATTGACGTTGACCACACTTACGGCCAACGGCGACGTGTGGCCCATCGGCTGGCCCCCCGACCAGCGCGACGAATCGAAGGTCGTGCCCAAACTCTTCGAATTCACGACCGTCGAGACCGACGGCGCGCTGCCGGCCGCCCAGGCCATCGATGCCATTCAAACCAAGCTCGCCGTTCCGTTTTTGTTCGATTACAACGGCCTGGTGCAGAAGCGCGTCGATTTGAAAAAATCCGTCAAAGTCTCCGCCGGCAAAACGTACTTTCGCCGCATCTTAGATCGCGTGCTGTTCCAGGCCGGCCTAAAAGCCGAAGTCCGACTCGACGATGCCGGCCAACCTCTGCTGTGGATCTCGCCGCTGTAAGCCGCGGATTAACCGTAGAGACACAGAGACGCAGAGAGAACAATGATGAAGCCCGAATTCCTAATGAGAAGGTTCAATGAAGCGCAATGACGAAACGCAAAATCTGATGAGTCATTCGACCTTCGTCATTCTTTTGTTATTCGACATTTTCTTCTCCGCGCCTCTGCGCCTCCGCGGTTCATAATAATTCGTCGAGTTCGTCCACCAGCTTGCCAAAGTGCGCCAGCGCGGTTTCCACCGGCGCCGGCTTTTCCATGTCCACGCCGGCATCACGCAGTAAATCGAGCGGATACTTCGAGCAACCGCCTTTTAAAAATCCCAGGTAATCGTCCAGTTCGCGCTTGCCGCCGTGGATCACTCGTTGCGAAAGCGCAATCGCCGCCGATAAACCCGTGGCGTACTTGTACACGTAAAACGCATGGTAAAAATGCGGTATACGGAAACATTCCAGCGCCAGCTCGTCGTCGATGACAAAGTTGGGGCCAAAGTATAACTTCAACAGCCCGCCATATATCTCCTTGAACTTTTCCACCGTCAGCGGTTCGCCCGCCTCCACCGTTTGGTGCGTGATTTTTTCGAACTCGGCGAACATCGTTTGCCGGACGATCGTGCCCCGGATGGCGTCGATCTCGCGGTTGATCAGGTAGGCCCGCTCCCGGTCGCTCTTGGCCTTTTGCATCAGGTGCCGGCTCAGCAGTTGCTCGTTGAACGTGCTGGCCACCTCGGCCACAAAAATCGTGTAGTTGTAATACTGGTACGGCTGATGCTTGGCCGAATAGTAACTGTGCATCGAGTGCCCCGCCTCATGGGCCAGCGTAAACACGTGATCCAGCACTTCGCTCTGATAATTCATCATGATGTACGGATCGCCGCTGAACGTGCCCGAGGAAAACGCGCCGCTTTGCTTGCCCTGGTTGGGGTAGCGGTCGCACCAGCCGTTGTTCAACCCGCCGGCCAACGCGCGGCAGTAATCGCTCCCCAGCGGCTCCAGCGATTTCACCACCACCTTCACCGCCTGATCCCACGTGTGGTGCGTTTCCAACTCGCTCAAAATCGGCACATACGTGTCGTAATGGTGAATGTCCGGCAGCTTCATTTTGCGTCGCCGCAGCTCGAAGTAGTGGTACACCGCCGGCAAATGCTTGTGCACTGCCGCAATCAAGTTGTCGTACACCGCTTGCGGCATGTTGTCGCCGAATAATGCGGCATCCAAGGCGCTGGGGTAGCCGCGGACTTTGGCGTAATACACGTCGCGCTCCACCGAGCCGGCCAGCGTGGCCGCCAGCGTGTTTTCGTGCCCCTGGTACTGCGCGTAATACTGCTGAAACGCAGCTTTGCGGACGGTTCGTTTGGGGGAGTGCAAAAACGTGGAAAACGTGGCGCTGCTCAACTCAACTTGTTCTCCCTTTTCGTTTTTCAACACGCCGAATTTCAAATCGGCGTCGGCCAATTGCCGGAACACGTTGTTGGCGGTTTGCGACATTTCCGCTTGCATAGCCAGCAACTTTTCTTCGCCGGCGGTCAACGTGTGCGGCTTGTAGCGCAGCAGCCGCTCCAGCGTCACCCGATGCGCCGCCAACTCCTTGGCCGCCAAAAATTTCTTCATCGTGGCCGTGGAAATGGCCATGATCTCCGGCCGAATGAAACTCCCCGCTTGCCCGGCCCGGCTGGCCGCGTTGCGATACCGGCCGATCATTCGCTGGTACGTGCTATTAGCGGTGTCCTCGGCCGTCTTCAAAAAAGCATACGTGCCCAACCGCTCGCCGTCGCAATCCAAGTGAATGTCAAACTCCAAACACTCGGCCAGTGCCTTGGCACTCTCGCCCAAGCGGCCGGCGAATTTTTCATAGCCGGATATTTCGCGATCCCATTTTTTGAACGCCGCTTCCCATGCGGCATCGCTCTTGAACAAGCTGCCCAAATCCCAGCAATCCGATTTCTTCACCTTGCTCCGCGGCGGAAGTTGTTTGATTTTCGACATGATGAAAAGCGCTAAGATGAAATTGAAAAATGAAGATATTGACTCCGACCCGAAATCAAAAATTTGTTCAGCCGCGATGCGCCAGCGGAGCGCTCGCATTATTCCATCACCACCGCCACAGCGCGGTGCCCCACGCCAACCCCGCGCCGAAGCCACAAACTAATACATTGCTTCCGCGGCGGATGCGCCCTTGTTGCACGGCTTCGTCCAGCGCCAGGGGTATGCTCCCGGCCGAAGTGTTGCCATACTTTTCCAAGTTGACAAATATCTTGCGCCGGTCGATATCCAATTCCTCCGCCGCCGCGTCCAAAATCCGCACATTCGCCTGGTGCAGCACCACCAAATCGACATCGTCGGTCGTCAGCTTGGCGTGCTCCAGCACGTCGCGCACCGAACGGTCGATCACGCGAATCGCCCATTTGAACACGCTTCGGCCTTCCATCCGCATGTAATGCTCGCGCCGCTCCACGGTTTCCGCACTGGTGGGCCGGCGCGAACCGCCCGCTTTCATGCACAGCACGTCTTCGCCGGAGCCGTCGGAACCCATCGTGTAAGCAATCAATCCTTGCTCCTCGCTGCCGCGCGCCAACAGCACGGCGCCCGCTCCGTCGCCAAACAACGGATAGGTTTTTTTGTCCTGCGGCTCCACAATCCGCGACGTGGTGTCGGCCCCAATTACCAGCGCCGTCCGGCTGCAGCCGGTGCCCACGAATTGCGAGCCGGTCACCAAGGCGTACACAAAGCCAGCACACGCCGCCGATACATCGAACGCCGGGCAGCGCAACCCCAACTTGTGCTGAACTTGGCAAGCGGTCGACGGCACCGGCAAATCGGGCGTAAAGGTGCCCAACACCAACAGATCGATGTCCCCCGCCGCCACGCCGGCGCGGTCCAGCGCCTTACGGGCCGCAGCCACCGCCAAGTCGCTGGTATAAACACCCGGCGGTGCGTGTCGCCGCTCGCGGATGCCACTGCGCTCGAAAATCCATTGTGGGTCGCATCCATACTGCGTCAAATCTTCGTTCCGCACCACGGGCTCGGGCAAAAAGCTGCCTGTGCCGATCACCCGCACGCCGGTCAACCGCCGCAGCGGAGCTTTCAAATTTTGTTCAGGAGCATCGGCCATGGGCGGGTAGGCGGTAGGCAGTAAGCGGTAGACGGTTGGAAAGAATAATATTGTATAAATCGCTTGCGGTTTAGCATTAACTGACCACTGACCACTGGCCATCGACCACTACCTCTCCCCCAGCGGCGTGTCGATCCACCGGCGCTCGGCGTGCGATTGCAGCACCGCGTCGGCCACAATCTGCGAATTCAATCCGTCGTAAAAACTCGGCACGGCGTCGCGCCCCTCGACAATCGCCGAAACAAACTCCCACATCAAATCGTAACGAAACACCGTCACCGGCTCCCCTTGGCCCGGATCGCGCGGGCTGCCGGCCGGTTTCAGCAGCTCGGCTGGTACCGGCTGCGGCGCTAAGTCGCTGCCTGTTTTCCCAAGAAGAATGGTGTTGGGCAAGTGCAGTTGATACACCGCGCTCCCTTCCGACCCGTTGATTTCCGCCCATTCGTGACCGAAGCCGTTGCGCCCGTACCCCTTTGCTAGCGTGGTCCCTTCCCACACGCCCGTTGCGCCGCACGAAAATTCCCCCAACAGACTGGACCAATCGTCCACGTTCGACGCCGGGCACGGCTGTCCATCCGCCGTTATCGTGCGCTCCGTAAATCGCGCCACCGCGCCGCACACCCGCTCGATCGGCCCCAAGAGATCAATGGCAAAATCGATCCGGTGAATCGTCATGTCGAACAAATCGCCCGCCCCGGCTTTATCTTTGTATTGCCGCCAGGCCCAGCTCGTTTCGGGCCAGTCCAAAAACCGCTGACTGCGAAAGTGCCGCGGCGTGCCCAGCGCCCCGTTTTTCACAAGCTGCCGCAAATACCGCATCGCCGGCGCAAAGCGATACGTGAACGCCGTCATGTGTACCACGCCGCAATCGCGCGCCGCCGTATACATTTCGCGCACTTCGGCGGCGTTCAAGCCCAGCGGCTTTTCACACATGATGTGCTTGCCCGCCCGCGCGGCTGCCAGGGCGATTGGCCGATGCGTGAAATTCGGCGTGGCGATAATCACCGCATCGATTTCCCGATCGGCGCAGATTTTTTCAAAATCGGTCGTGATTTTGTCGATCTGCCATTCCCGACGCCGCGCTTCCAGCAATTTCGCATCGGCATCGCAAGCGGCGACCAGCTTCGCGCGCGAATCAAGCCGGATGCCCGGCACATGATGGTAATCGCTCACCTTCCCCGCCCCGACAATCGCAATCCGCACCGGCGGCTGGGTAGAACGAATGGGCATGGCTGAGTATGTGTAGGCAGAAAGCGGTACGTATGCCGCGAGTTGGTCACGTTCAGTGTTCTTGCGCAGGACAATAAAGTCGCGCTCCGTACCTGCATTTAGCCCCCGGTCTGCGGCCGGGGGTGCTGCAGTTGGACTAAACTTAACCCGGGCCAGTCCCGTAAGCTACGGCTTTTCGCCCCCTGTCACAAGACCCGCTAACGCCGCCAAAGTTGCGAAGAAATCGCCACAATCTGGGCCTATTCGCCTACTCCTTATCCCCCGATTCCAGCACGGCCAGAAACGCCTTTTGTGGAATGTCGACGCTGCCGATCGATTTCATCCGTTTCTTCCCCTCGCGCTGCTTGGCCCACAGTTTGCGCTTGCGGGTGATGTCGCCGCCGTAGCATTTGGCCGTTACGTTTTTGCGCATGGCGGAAATGGTTTCGCGGGCGATAATGCGGCTCCCAATGGCGGCTTGCAGCGCGATTTCGAACATGTGCCGGTCGATTTCGGTGCGCAGCTTTTTCACGATGGCCCGGCCCCGGCGGTCGGCATCGCGACGATCGCAAATGATGGACAGCGCATCAACCTTTTTGCCGCCGACCAAAATATCCATCCGCACCAAATCGGCCGGCACATAGCCGATCAACTCGTAATCCATCGTGCCATAACCGCGCGTCACGCTTTTCAGTTTGTCGTGCAGGTCGTAAATCACTTCGGCCAGCGGCAGATCGAAGGTGATCATCGCCCGCGTGGGACCGAGATATTCGGTGCGTTTATACGTGCCCCGTCGATCGGTGCATAACTGCATCACCGGGCCAATGTATTCCACCGGCAGCACAAAATTTACGCGCACCACCGGCTGGCGGAATTCCTCAATTTGTCCGGCGTCGGGCACATCTTGCGGGTTGTGAATTTCCAGCTCCTCGCCGTTGCGAGTGGTAATTTGATACGTCACGTTCGGCGCCGTTTGCACTAAATCTAAAATCGCTTCCTGCTCCAGCCGCTGCTGAATAATTTCCATGTGCAACAGGCCCAGGAAGCCGCAGCGAAAGCCGAAGCCCAGTGCTTCGCTGGTTTCGGGCGTGAATTCGAAGCTGGGATCATTGATCGCCAGCTTGCCCAGCGCATCGCGCAGCTCCTCGAAGTTTTCGCCATCGGACGGATACAAACCGCAATACACCATTCGCTGCGGCGGACGATAGCCGGGCAGGGCGGGGGCGGCGTTGTCGCCGGGCACCGTGACTGTATCGCCGATGTGAATATCTTTGATGTCTTTAATGTTGCAAATCAAATAGCCCACTTCGCCCGCCACCAACTTGTCCACCGCTTTGCGTTCCGGAACAAACTGGCCCAGCTCCAGAATTTCGTAGGTTGCTTCGGCGCGCAAGAAGCGAATTTTTTGCCCCTTCTCGGCCGTTCCTTGCATCAGCCGCACATAAGCGATGGCCCCGCGATAATCGTCATAGTGCGAATCGAACAACATCGCCTGCAGCGGCGCGGCGGGGTCACCCTGCGGCGGCGGAATGCGCTGCACAATGGCTTCCAACAGTTCTGCCACCCCGACGCCGGTTTTGCCGCTGGTGTGCAGCACTTCGTCCGGCTTGATGCCCAGCACCTGCTCCATTTCCAGCGTCACTTCATCGGGCCGGGCATTCTTGAGGTCGACTTTATTGAGCGCCGGCACGATCACTAAATTATGCTCCATCGCCGCCAAGGCGTTGGCCACCGTCTGAGCCTCCACGCCTTGAAAAGCATCGACCAGCAGCACCGCACCTTCGCAGCAGCTCAGACTGCGCGAAACTTCATAATGAAAATCAACATGCCCCGGCGTGTCGATCAAATTCAACTCGTATTCTTCCCCCCGATACTGATAACGCATCGACACGGCCCGGGCTTTTATCGTGATGCCCCGTTCGCGCTCGATATCCATGTCATCCAGCAGTTGCTCTTGCATTTCGCGCTTTTGGACCGTGCCGGTCAGTTCGATCAGCCGGTCGGCCAGCGTGCTTTTGCCGTGATCGATATGGGCGATGATGCAGAAATTGCGAATATGGGCGTTATCGGGCATGGCACAGGCGCAGGTTGCGGAAATTCATTAGCCCCGGCGGCCACGCCGGGAATCGCGGTTGTACATCAATGTTATCAAGCCGCGACCGATGGTCGCGCTGGCTTACATAACCATTGTCTCACAAATCAATTGCCAAGACATCTTACGGACATTCACTCGCCGGGCCAACCCGTTTTTGCGTACCTCGGTACAAAGCATCATGCCACAGGCTTGAAAGGCCGCCGCAACCGATGTCGAATGAATGCATTGCCTCGCCGTCGACGATGCTGGCGGCGTTCGTCAATATCGCACTAATTTCTCGACAGCCGGTCGAGTGATCGCAGTCAAGTTTCACAGGAGGGTCAACATGCACATCGAGAACTATCAAAACCTCGTCATCGGCAGCGGCGTAGGCGGAAAACTCATCGGTTGGACACTCGCCAAGCGCGGTCAAAAAACCGCCGTCGTCGAACGTTCCATGATCGGGGGCTCTTGCCCGAATGTTTCCTGCCTCCCCAGCAAAAACGTCATCTTTAGCGCCAAGGCCGTGTCCCTCGTCGATCCACAAACAGGCTTGGGTGTTACCACGGGAAAACTTGAAGTCGATATGCCCGGCGTCGCTCGCCGTAAACGGAAAATGGTGGCTGATCTGGTCCAGATGCACCTACAAAACTTCAAAGCCAGCGGTGCCGAACTGATCATGGGCAATGCAAAATTCATCGCCCCTAAAACCGTCGAGGTAACGCTCAACGACGGCGGCTTGCGACAAATTCGCGGCGACCGAGTTTTTCTCGGCCTTGGTTCGCGTGCCGCAATTCCCCCCGTTCCCGGACTGGTCGACGCCGCCCCGCTAACTCATGTTGAAGCTTTGGAGTTGGAGCGCGTGCCCCAACATCTGGTCCTTATCGGCGGCGGTTACGTCGGCTTGGAGTTTGCCCAGGCCATGCGCCGCTTCGGCAGCCGTGTCACCATCGTGCAAATGGGCCAGCAATTGCTCGAACGGGAAGATGCCGACATCGCCGCCGCGGTGGAACAGCTGATGCGCGATGAAGGCATCGACGTATTACCGCAGGCACAAATGCTAGAAGTCGCCGGCCGTTCCGGCAGCGGTGTCAAAATTCGCTTGCGTGTTGGCGGATCGGAAAAAACTTTGGAAGCTTCCGACATGCTCGTGGCCACCGGCCGCACGCCCAATACCGATAAAATCGATCTCGCCAAAACCGGCGTGGAACTCGATCCGCGCGATTTCATCAAAGTCAACGACCGGCTCCAAACCACCGCCGCCGATATTTGGGCCGTCGGCGATTGCGCCGGCAGCCCCATGTTCACGCACGTCGGCGAAGACGACTTTCGCGTGGTCATCAGCAACTTGGATGGCGGCAATCGCACGACCCGCGACCGCCTCATTCCGTATTGCTTATTCACCGATCCGGAACTGGCCCATGTCGGCCTCAGCGAGCGGGAAGCGCAGGCCAAGAACGTATCCTACCGCCTGGTCAAATATCCCATGGCCGCCGTGCTGCGAAACTTCACCCTGTCCGCCATGCGCGGATTTGCCAAAGCCTTGATTGGGCCCGACGACCGCATTCTCGGCTTCACCGTGTTCGGAGCCGAGGCCAGCGAAATGATGGCCGTCGTCCAAACCGCCATGATCGCGAATTTGCCGTACACCGCGCTGCGTGATGCCATTTTCACGCATCCCACCGCCGCCGAAGGCCTCATCGGCATGTTCTCCAACACGCCGCTGGAGCCCATGCGAAATTAGCGCCGCACGAGCGTGGAATTTTCCACGGTCGCTTATTATTCCTTGTCGCACACTACGACCGGCTAATCTGTCCCGGCGCCACAATGTCCCCCCGCCGCAGCAACTTCAGCGTATAAATGGTCGGCGGGCAAACGTAGCGCCGCACCGCGTCGGCTATCGCCAGCGTGATGATAATCGGCAGCACCACGTTGTAATCGCGCGTCATTTCAAATAGCATCACAATGGCCGTCAAAATGGCTCCCGTGGCGCTGCCCACCATCGCCGCCATGCCGACCACTCCCATGGCAGCCGGAGTAAGCGTCATGTGCGGGGTGAAGTTCCCCGCCAGCGCTCCCAGCGAGGCCCCGGCCGTCGCACCCAAAAACAACAATGGCGAAAACACCCCGCCCGACGCCCCCGATCCCAGCGTCAAGCTCGTGGCTAATAGCTTGGTTGCAACCAGCAGCAACAGCAGTCCCGGGGCAGTCAACGTACCCCGCAGCACGTCGTCAATCGTGGCGTAACCCACGCCTTGCACAAAATAATGCCCGCCGCCTTCGAATCCCGTGGTTCGTGTCATCATCGCATACATCAACAGGCCCACACATAACATCCCCAGCATGTGCCGCGTGTAATAATTGCCCGGCAGCGAGTCGAAGCGGTCTTCAAACCAATAAATCGACCGCACAAACAGCGCGGCCAATAGGCCCAACAACACCCCCGCCACAATCAGCACCGGCGCCAAGCCCAAACTATCCAAGGTGAAATCGGGAACCCGTAGCGCCGGCACGTTAAACGAGGGAAACGTCCCGAAGAAATACCGCCCAATGTGCGTCGCCACGGCCACGGCCAGCGCCACGGGCATTAACGTGGCGGCACTGACGATCGGTAGCAAAAGTTCCACGGCAAACAATACGCCGCCAATCGGAGTGTTGAACGTAGCCGCAATGCCTGCTCCCCCGCCGGCAGCGATCAGCGTAATCCGCTGCTGCGGCGTCATCGAAACAATCTGCCCCAACGTAGAACCGAAGGCGGCCCCAATCTGAATAATCGGCCCTTCACGTCCCACCGAACCGCCGCTGCCGATCGACAACCCCGATGCCAGCGATTTCACCGCTGCCACCACCGGCCGAATGATTCCGCCGCGGTAGCCGATGGCTTCCATCACTTCCGGCACGCCGTGCCCTTTGGCTTCCGGAGCAAAATTTTGCACCAGCCACGCCACGCCGACCGACCCCATCACGGGAACAAAAATCACCAGCCATTCCCAGCCGCTCAGCCAAAATGGCGGCGTGTGCAAATTGGCGTCGTAATACAACGACAACTTTCCCAGAAACAGCAAGTTATGAAACAGGCTGATCAGCGCCCGAAAAAACACCGCCCCAAACCCGGCAATCACCCCCACCCCAATGGCTAACCCCGCCAGGAGCAGGCCGCTGATCGGTGGCAATTCGATCCGGGGCGGTTCGGCCGGCGTCGGTTGAGCTGCCGGCGGTTGAGATTGCGGCGCATCCATTCGATATTTCGACTTGAATTACTGCGACAGTACCGGCACGCCTTTGCGAAATTCAATTTTGCTGCGTTCGCCCGAAGGCGTCCAGGTGGTCCACACACCGTCCATTTGCCCGTCCACGTACTTCCCTTCCATTTCCTTTTGGCCGTCAGAATACCAAAACGTCCACGGCCCTTCTTCCTGGCCATGATTGTAGCTGCCGAAGCTCAGTTTGTTGCCGTTCGAATGATACTCAATCCACGGCCCGTGCCGTTGATCGTCTATCATCATCCCTTGCGAGGCCATTTTGCCGTTGGTGTGCCAACTCAGCCATAAGCCTTGTTTCATCCCGTCGCGGTAGCTGCCATCCGCCGCCAGGTGCGAAAGATCGTCGCCGCCGATCAATTTATCGTCGCCAATGTCGCCGTCACCGCGCGAGAGTTTGCCGTCTGGGAGATGATTGTCACCCGTCGACCCCGGTTTTTTGCTGACGGGCCGGTCGTGTTCGTCATACCAATACCGTACATGCTCGCCGCGTGGGAACTCGCCATAGTCAGTGTATTCCCGGCCGTTCATGCCGTGGCTTTCGGCCCACGGCCGCGGATCGTGCACAATCATCACGTCCCCCGGCTGCCGCACTTTGTCGAAGTACGCCTGCAATATACTGTGCGAGGGGGAAAGCGGAAAATTCACCTCTTCGTATCCCAT
>Ga0335083_10004744_pt1 | contig 17277 bp, 19 predicted proteins | sample Lox_Sample_42_FD_206716 | JGI IMG/M metagenome (GOLD analysis project Ga0335083, IMG submission 206716) | Soil microbial communities from Loxahatchee National Wildlife Refuge, Florida, United States - Lox_Sample_4.2 | ecosystem: Environmental > Terrestrial > Soil > Wetlands | place: USA... | reverse complement strand
CCCGTCAAACGGCTCCTGCAGGGCACCCCGGAGGCGACCGCCGTCAACCGCGCCACCGTCGCCAACCCTGACGTCCTGGACTGGTACGCCGGCTATGCCGCCCGGTACCGGCGGCGCGGAACATCCGGCGCACAGCGGGATTAACTCGTGGCGGTGTCTTCCCGTCGATGTGGCGGATCGCCTCATCGGCTAGTCCATCGTGCAATCTGGCGGGCTCAGAACGGTGAATCATGGACGCGGGGGGTTACGCCGGCCGGGTCTGTGTCGGCGCGTACCTGGATGTCGTTCTTGACGCCGCGGACACCGGTGAGCCCGGCGACCATCAGTCCCGCCGCTGCTCGCTCAGTGGCGTCGCGGACGGTGCCGGTGAGGGTCAGGTGGCCGTTCGCCGCTGTCGCCCCGACGCCGACCGGCACGGTGTTGTTCAGCGTTAGTGCGTTGTTCGCTGCGGTGGTCAGCGTCTGGTCGTCGCGGTCATCGCCCGGCGGCAGCGCGACTTCCAAGTGGTTGCGCACGTTCTTGACGCCGACGACACGCCGTGCCCCCGCGGCCGCCGCCACGTACTGCGGATAGCTCGGAACGGTCCCGCTGAGCGACACCGTTCCGTCCGCGTTCCCGGCATTCTCGACCGTGATATCTGATGCGTCGACGTCCGGGTCGAAGGTGAGTTCATCCTCGACGGCGTCCCGGACGTCGTTGGTCTTGCTCATTCCCTGTATCCCTTCCATGACTGGCCGGCTGCCAGGGCCCGAACACGGCGCCCGGTCGGGCAGGCCGGCCGTCAGCCCTTGAGGTACGAGACGACCATGGCCACGACCGAGCCGACCATGCCGATGAAGGTCAGCACTAGGACGGTGCGGGACAGCCGGCCGCTACGGGCGTCACCCATCGTGTCCCGGTTAGCGGCGATGCGGTTGATGATCCAGATGAGCGGGACGGCAGCGACGCCGTTGAACACCGCGGAGAACACCAGGAAGCGGATCGGGTTGACGCCGATGAAGTTGAGGCACAGGCCGAGCAGCATGGCCCCGGCGATCACCCCGTAGAAGTACCGGCCCTGCCCTGGCTTGAGGTCCAGGCCCTCCTGCTTCCCCCGCGCCTCGCTCAGGGCGTAGGAGGTCGAACCGGCCAGGACCGGGATAGCGAGCATCCCGAGGGATACGATGCCGAGCGCGAACAGGCCCTGGGCGATCTCACCCGAATGCGGGAACGTCTTGACCAGTGGCTCGAGCGCCCGCGCCGCGTCGGCCGCGGTGTTGATCGTGGTGACGTGGGCGCTGTGCAGCACCGTGGCCGCGACGATGATGATGAACCAGCACGTGGCCTGCGAGAAGAACATTCCGATGGCGTTATCGGTACGCAGGTCCCGCAGCGACCGCTTGGTCGTGACGGCCTGGTTCTCCTCGACCTCCTGCGAGGTCTGCCAGAAGAACATGTACGGGCTGATGGTGGTGCCGATAACCGCGAGGATGACGTAGAAGAACGCGGCCGAGAACTCGATGTGCGGCACGAACGTGGCGCGCAGGATGGTGGCCCAGGGTTCGTGCACGAAGAACGCGGTGATCGGATAGGCCAGCAGCGACACCGTCAGCCACTTCAGAACCCTGGCGTACCTGCGGTAGCTGACGGCTATCTCCAGCGCCAGGATCACGGCGGTGAAGCCGACCATCAGGACGGCCACCGGGATATGGATGATCAGCGCCGCGCCGGCGCCTATGGCGCCGATGTCGGCGCCGATATTGATGACGTTGGCGACCGCCAGGAGCACGACGAGCAAGCGGAGTATCCGCAGGCTGTACTGGTTCTTGATGTTCTTCGCCAGTCCCTGGCCGGTGACGTTGCCGATCCGGCCGCAGGCCTCCTGCACACCGGTCACCAGCGGCAGCATCCACAGGGCGGTCCACAGCTGCCCGTAGCCGAACTGGGCGCCGGTCTGGGAGTAGGTCGCGATGCCTGACGGGTCGTCGTCGGCGGCCCCGGTAACCAGGCCGGGGCCGAGGATCCCGAACAGGTGACGCACTTGGTGGCGTGGCTGGCTGGCGGCTTCCTGCCTCTTGCCGGGTGGCCCTGGCCGGCTGGGCGGCGGAACATCTGAGGTTCCCGCCGCCGAGCTAGCTCTTACCATCGTGATGCCTCCGTAATCGCGTCACCTGCGCGGGCCGCCGGCTCAGGCCGCGTTTCCCAAGATCGAGCCCAGGGTCTTCCCGGTCCGGCGCAGCTCGGTGCCCATCGTGATCTGCGCGACGCCGTAGATCAGGCTGAACAGGCCGAACAGCAGCGCCAGAGTGACCGCACCGATGCTGGGACGGACGAAGAGCACGACGCCGAACGCGATCGACACCAGCCCGGCCAGGATGAACATGGCGCGGGTGCCCGCAGTCTCGCCGCTGCCGAAGCCGGCGAAGATCTCGGCGAAGCCGCCGATGAACGCCCAGATCCCCACGACCAGCACCAGCACCAGCGCGGTGGGCCCAGGCCAGACCAGGGCGATCACGCCTGCGGCCAGGTCTATCAGGCCGAGCAGCAGGTGGCCGAAGACCGGTCCCGCGGTGCCGCTGCTGAAGGCCGTCACTGCCTCCAGGCCAGCGGCCATGAACACGTAGACCGCGAACAGTACAACCAGCGCCAGAATGGTCACTCCGGGCCAGGCGATGGCGATGATCCCGACGATCACGGAGAGAACGCCCAGCACAATCAACTGGGTGGAGGACGACTTGAGCATGACATGTATTCCTTTCCATGGGTATCGGTACCAGTGAAAGTGAAAGCCGCCTCCGCTGGCTAATAAGTGCCGGCGATAGTCGGATAGCCGAAGGCGAAAGCAGGTCACCGCGCCGGTCATCCAGGCATCCGCTCCCCAAAACCACGAGCTCGCGGCAGTGCATGCAATGGCACCTGTGGTGGTATTGGCCCGCGCTATTGGCTGAGCGCTGTCCGGATGGCCTGTACTGGTGCCCGAGACGGCCCTAATCCGTGACCCGAGGCGGGGATGCCGCGATGACCAACGTCACCTCTCAGGAACCAGACGACCGGGACACCACCGCGCCCGGTTTCGCAGCCGCGGGGCAGAGCCAGGCTCCGGCGGATCCGCCCGCGCCATTGGCCGGGCGGATCCGCCGCTCCTTCCTCGCCTCGGTGGGGTCCATCGTCTTCGGCATGGAGGACGGGACGGTTTCGATCTTCGGTCTCGTCTTCGGGGTGGCCGCCTCGGCTCCTGACTCCCGCGCCGTGCTGCTGGCCGGCGGCACCGGCGCGGTCGCCGCGGCGGTGTCGATGATGGCCGGCACGTTCCTCGACGTGGAATCGACCAATGATCAGGCGGCGGCCCGGCTCGCCGATGCGCGGGCCCGCTACGAGGCCGACCCGGGCCAGCAGGATCAGGACGTCCGACGTCGTCTCGTCTCGGCCGGTCTCAGTGGCCCAGAGGCGGAGACGGTCGCCGGCATAATCGGCGAGCATCCCGAAACCAAGCTCAAGCTCGCGGCCGGCGTCGACCTGGGAACGGCTGATGCGGCCCGGCAAAGTCCCCTCGTGCAGTCGGTGTGGATGTTCCTTACCGACCTGTTCGCGGCGGCGGTCCCGGTCGTGCCCTTCGCCCTGTTCACCCTGGCGACCGCCCGGCTCGTCTCGCTGTCCGTGACCTTCGTGCTGCTGGTCCTCCTAGGCGTCGGGCGGAGCATGATCGGCCGCCGACGCCTGCTGCCGACGGTCGCCGAGACCATCGGCGTGGCCGCCGCCGCCGCGATCGCCGGCCTTCTGGTCGGCAAGCTCATCTCCTGACCGGTGCGCACCGAGCTCGAACACTTCCCGCAGGCCGAGCAGGGAGATCGTCCGCCGCGCCCGGGACGAGGCCTGGGTGATCCGGACCCAGCCGCCCTCGAGCCGGGCCTGGCGGCGTGTCGTCAGGAGCAGGTTGACGCCCGCGCAGTCGAGGAAGGTCACGTCCCGGAGGTCCAGGGAAAGCCGCGGCCCGTGCCGACGCACCACGCAGAGCAGCTCATCGCATAGCCGGGGCGCGGAATAGACGTCCAGTTCCCCGCAGATCGTGACGACCGGCGGGGCGCCGGGCCGGATGCTCACCCGCAGGCTGGCTGGTTCGAGGAGGTCCCGGCAGGGAGGCTCGTGTGTGGCAGGGCAGATCCCACTCGACAGGGTTCCTTTCATCTTTACGTTCGATACCAGCGGGAGCGGGGCTAGAAGTGCTCGGCCGGAGGCAACGTGCGCACCGGGACCAGGCCGCCCCATCGAGCCGGGGCCGGCGAGGCCACGCCGTCCGCGGTCTCGAAGAGGATCTGCTGGAGCGGGCGGGGCAGATCGCCGCTCCACACCAAGGACGCCGTGGCGGTCAGCGGATGCTTCTCGATACTGACCCGGACCATGTCGCGAGCGCCTGCCGACCGGGGCAGCCGGATCGGTCCGGGCAGGGTGCCGGCGATGACGCTGGGGCCGGTCAGTACCGCGTTAGGCCGGTCCCCGGTCGCGGCGAAGGCGAGAGCCATGGACAGCGAATGCCGGAACGGCGGATCGGTGAACTCGAAGCGCGGATCCATGGTCCGCAAGACCGCCGTCCAGGCGTCGTAAGTCCCCTCGGCGGCGCGGCGCGGTCCGTGGATGACGTCCATGCTGACGATCTCGTCAAGGCTGATGCTCCCGCGACGGGCCGCCGCGTGCGAGGAAGGGATCCATACGTCGGGCTCGAACTCCCCGAGGCTCATGACGTCAAGCGGGGCGGCCACGGCCTCGGGGCTGGTGGTCAGCCAGCCCAGGCCGGCGTCCGCCCGGTGCTGGCGGATCAACGAGAACTCGGCGTCGAGCGGAGTTTCCATCCAGACGACGTCCACGTCCGCAGCGGCCGCCGCGGAACGCAGCGCAGACGCGGTTTCCACGGCCAGGGCGTCGGGCAGCCCGGGCGGCACGACCACGCGCAGGCGCTGCCGTCCCAGGCCTGCCGCCTGCCGGGTACGGCTCACCTCGTGGTCCACGAGGGACAGCACGTTCCTGGACGCGTCGAGCAATACGTTGCCCGCCTGGGTGAGCCTCAGGCCTTCGCGCCGACGCTGGAGCAATGGAGTGCCGAGGATCTCTTCCAGCCGCCGGATCTGCTGGCTCAGCGTGGGCTGGGCGATGAACATCCGCTCCGCGGCGTGCGTGAAGCTGCCCGCGTCAGCGAGGGCTACGAAGTAACGCAAGTGCCGCAGCTCGATACCGGCTGGCGCTTCCGCGGCTGCTCGGGGCAGCAACCCCGGTCCCGCTTGTGCTCGCTCCATGACAGCCACCTCGTCTGGGTGTGTGCTCTTGACTTCCACCTGAATAGTGCCGAGCGCGGTGCCGCGGTCGAATCCACGGATTGCCTAGTCTGACCCGTAAGACCCCCGGCGCGGCGGCGGGTGGCCGGGGACGGCGGCTCATGGGCATCGGGTGCGGGAGGTGCATCCCGCCCGCGCAAGCCCCTGGTGAGCCGCCGCCGGCGCGCGGGCGCGCACCGCTGCCTGGCCGACGACGGGGACCGGGGAGGCGGCTCGAATCCTGGGAATTCCTAGTCCTGCGGGCCGCTAGCCTCCGCCATTGGCCTGCCGGGGCGGCCGGTCACCATTGCTGTCGCTTGGCATGGACTGGGTATTTCGTGGATTCGATGCCCGGCTGAGGTCCGTAGCGTCTTGCCATGGCCACAGCGGCTCCGCGACTGGATCGGGGCGGCGATGAGCGGGAGGAGACCATCCATGACGAACGATGACCTGCAGCTCGACGTCGCCGCAGAGCTTTCCTGGGACCCGAAGGTGGACAGCCGGGCGATTGCCGTGGCGGCGGATGACGGCGCCGTCACCCTGCGCGGGACGGTCGGCAGCTTCCGGGAGAAGCGGGAGGCGACGAAGGCAGCCGCCCGTGTGTACGGGGTCACCGACGTCAGCGACCAACTGCACGTGCAGTTGCTGAACGGCAGCAAGCGTGATGACGCCGGAGTGCGCGGCGACGTGCTGCAGGCCCTCAGGCTCGACCGCCTGGTGCCGACGAGCGTGGATGCGAAGGTCCGGGACGGCGTCGTCACCCTCACCGGCACCGCGCAGTGGCAGTATCAGCGCGACGAGGCCGAGTTCCTCGCCGCGAGCGTGCCGGGCGTTTTCGGCGTCCAGAACGACGTCACGCTGACCTCGACGCCAGACGGACGCGACATCAAGGCCGGCATCGGTGCAGCCTTCCGGCGCAGCGCCAGACTCGACGCGGACGAGCTCTCCGTCGACACCACCTCCTACGGGGCGGTGATCCTGGCCGGGGCGGTGAGCTCGTGGGCTGAGCACGACGAAGCCGTGGCCGCCGCCTGGTCCGCGCCCGGCGTGACCGAGGTTGACGACCGCATCGTGGTCGAATACGGAGGCCGGGCGACAGTGGCGGGAACGGGGTGAGGGAAAGTGTTCGTGTTCTTCTCGAGCCGTCTTGGGTGGCTGGGCTCCATCGCCGTCTCGGTGATCGTGACCCTTATCCTCCTCGCCGTCTATCACGTCATCTGACGTCACGATGCACCAGCCGCCGACCTCCGCTCGGCCGGGCGGGGCTGACAACGCCGGGCGGCCTGCTGCGGTCGCAACCAAGGCCGCCGCCATCGACGCGGCCCAGCAGCATCCGCTGACCTTCCAGACCGCCGCCAGACGGGCCCTGGTCGTGGCGGTGGCCGGCGCGGCTATCTATCTCGTCTTGCCCAGGCTCGCTGCGGTGCTGGGTTCCTGGCCGCAGCTGTCGACGCTGAGCCCCATCTGGTTCAGCGTCGCGGTCGCTGCTGAACTGGCCTCCTTCACCTGCAACTTCGCCTTGCAGCGGCTGGCGCTGCGCACCCGTGGCTGGTTCGCCGTGGTCACCGCCGGGCTGACCGGCAACGCAGTCACCGACAGCTTGCCCGGCGGCGACGCGGCGGGCGCCGCCGTCCAGTTCGGCATGCTCACCACCGCCGGATTCGACACCGACACCGCCGTCGGCGGCCTGACCGCGTTCTCCCTGCTCGGCGTCGGCGGCCTGCTGGCGCTGCCCGTCATTTCCCTGCCCGCCATGCTGGCCGGCGCGCCGGTCAGCCCCGGACTCGTCCACACGGCCCTGCTCGGCATCGCCGGGTTCGCCCTGTTCGCCATCTTCGGCGTGGTCCTGCTGTACACCGACCGGCCGCTGGCCACCATCGGCCGTACCGCGCAGGGCCTGAGGAACCGGGTTACCCGCGGCCGCCGTCCCCCGGTGACCGGCCTGGACGCCCGGCTGCTGACCGAACGGAACACGATCAGGACCGTGCTAGGCGAGAAGTGGTGGCAGGCGGCCCTGCTGACCGCCGGCCGCCTCGGCTTCGACTACGGCTGCCTGCTGGCCGCGCTGCGCGCCACCGGGACCAGCCCGCGGCCCTCCCTGGTCCTGCTGGCCTACTCCGCCGGCGGCATCATCGCGCTGTTCCCCTTGACTCCCGGCGGACTCGGCATCATCGAGGCCAGCCTGAGCGGCCTCCTGATCCTGGCTGGCGTCCACCCCGGCGACGCCTTCCTAGCCACCCTCGCCTACCGGATCGCCTCCTACTGGCTCCCCCTCCTCGCCGGACCGCCGGCCTACCTGCTATTCCGGCATCGCTACGGACGGCCAGTATCGCGGCCTGCCACGCCCGCCGGGACCGGGGCGCCTTGACCGGGATCACAGCCAGGTTCTGGACACCATTCCGGGCCGCTGCTATGTGACCAGGAGCCAGTGACTGAGCGCTGCTTGCGGCTTAGGCTGGCCGCGAAAGGACGGAAACCATGAGCACCGACAGTGACCCCATCGGATCCGCGGCGGCGGATGCTGCGGCCGCGCCGCTGGACCTGCTGCTTACCGACGCGGTCTTCGGTGCGCTGCGCCGGGTGAACCCGGGCGGTTCTGGTCTGCGGCTGGCGGCGGCGCTGGCCACCCGGCCCAGGCTCGTCGCCGGGCGGGGAGGGCAACTGCTCGGCGAGATGGCTCGTATCGCCATCGGCCGCTCGGCGGTCCAGCCGTCCCGGCGGGACCGCCGGTTTGCCGACCCGGGCTGGATGGGCAATCCGCTGCTGCACCGCCTGGTCCAGGCCTACCTGGCGGCCGCAGAGACAGCGGAGGGGGTGGTCGCGGACACCGACCTGGACTGGGCGGACGCCGAACGGGTCGGCTTCGCGCTGCGCAACCTGGTGGATGCGCTGGCGCCGAGCAACAACCCGCTGCTCAACCCCACGGCGCTGAAGGCGGCCGTCGACACCGGCGGCGGCAGCGCGCTGGCCGGCCTGCGGCACTTCATCTCCGATATGGCGGCTGCGCCGCGGGTGCCGTCCATGGTCGAACCGGACGCGTTCGAGGTCGGCGCGGACCTCGCGGTCACGCCGGGGACGGTGGTGCTGCGGACGCCGGTGTTCGAGCTGATCCAGTACCGCCCGGCCACGGCCTCGGTCCGGCAGGTTCCGTTGCTGGTCGTCCCGCCGACCATCAACAAGTTCTACATCATGGACCTGGTCCCCGGGCGCAGCCTGGCCGAGTACCTGGTCGGCAGCGGCCAGCAGGTGTTCATGATGTCCTGGCGCAACCCGGATGCCCGGCACGCGAAATGGGGCTTCGACACCTACGGGCAGGCCGTCCTGGACGCCATGGACGCCGTCATGCGCATCGCGCGGAGCGAGCAGGTAGCGCTGATGGGGACTTGTTCCGGCGGCATCATCGCCGCGATGGTAGCCGCGCATCTCGCGCACATCGGCCAGCTGGACCAGATCGCCGCCGTCACCCTCATGGTCACCGTGCTGGATGAGTCGCGGGCCGGCCTGGGTGCCGCCGTCATCGACGAGCGGAACGCGCGGCTGGCCGCCGCCGCATCCCGGGCCCGCGGCTACCTCGACGGGCGGTCGCTGGCCGAAGTGTTCGCCTGGCTGCGGCCGAACGACCTGATCTGGAATTACTGGGTCAACAACTACCTGCTCGGACGGAAGCCGCCCCGGTTCGACATCCTGTTCTGGAACGCGGACACCACCCGGATGACCGCGGGCCTGCACCGCGATTTCCTCCAGATGGGGGTCACGAACGGGCTGGTGCGGCCCGGTGGCGTGACGATGCTCGGCTCACCGGTGGACCTGTCCGCGATCGACCGCGACAGCTACCTGGTGGCCGGGGTCACCGATCACATCTGCCCCTGGACGAGCTGCTACCGGTCCACCCAGCTGCTCGGCGGCAGCAAGCGGTTCGTGCTGTCCACGAGCGGCCACATCGCCGCCATGGTGAACCCGCCGGGTAATGAGAAGGCCAGATACCAGGTGGCTAAGGAGTGCCCGGAAGACCCGCAGGAATGGCTCCGGCATGCGGACAACAGCCACGGATCCTGGTGGCCAGACTACGTAGCGTGGCTGGCCGAACGCTGCGGCGAGGAGAAAGCCGCCCCGGACGAGCTGGGCGGCGGCGGGCTGGCGCCGATATGCGACGCGCCGGGAACCTACGTCTATGATCAGTGACCCGCCCGCGCCCGGACCGGGCTCGGCGAGCACACGAGGACCCTGAGCATCGGCGGCCGCAGCCTGTGGGTCGCGGTGCGGGAAGTGAATCCGGACTGGCTGCTGCTGTGCAATGGCATCGGTGCCAGCCTGGAGCTGCTCCAGCCGTTCGTCGACGCGCTGGACCCGCAGCGGGCCGTCATCCGGTTCGACATGCCGGGCATCGGCGGATCCCCGGCGCCGGCGATGACGACCCGATCATCGCGCTGGTCAACGCGCGGATCATGCACCGGCTGATACCACGCAGCGAGCTGCACGTCTATCGCGGCGGCCACCTTGAGCTGGCCGCGGACGCAGAGCGCATCGCGCCGGTCGTGGAGGCATTCCTCACCGCTGAAGGGAGCCCAGGATGACGCAGGCCATCAGCACCCATCTCGGGGAGTCGCTCAGCACGGACTTCTTCTCCGTCCGCGAGCAGTTCACCGACGAGCAGTGGGAGCACTTCATCACCGTCCGGCGGTTCACCGACGAGGAGGTCGTGCCGGTCATCGGCCCGTACTGGGAACGTGCCGAGATCCCGTGGCCGCTGGTCCGGCGGCTACCCGAACTCGGCATCGTCGGCGAGGACATCAAGGGCTACGGCTGCGCCGGGATGAGCCCGACGGCGTGCGGTCTTGTCACCATGGAACTGCACTGCGGCGACGGCAGCCTGGGTGTCGTCCTCGGCGTGCACGCGGGCCTGGCCATGATGTCGATCGCCATGTGCGGTTCCGAGGAGCAGAAGGAACGCTGGCTGCCCGCCATGGCGGCCATGGACAAGCTCGGCGCGGTCGCGCTCACCGAGCCCGACCACGGATCGGACTCGGTCGCCCTGGAAACCTCCGCCCGGCGGGACGGCGATGATTGGGTGCTGAACGGCAGCAAGCGGTGGATCGGGCTGGGCACCGTCGCCGACCTGATCGTCGTCTGGGCCCGCAGCCAGGGGCGCGGTCGTTCAAGGACACCGGCCAGGTGCTGGCCACCACCCGGAGCACCTGCGCCTGGGCTGCGCTGGGCCACGCCACCGCCGCCTACGACGCCGCCTTGCGGTACGCGCAGGAGCGGCGCCAGTTCGGCGAGCCGCTGGCCAGCTTCCAGATCATCCAGCAGCGGCTGGTCTCGATGCTGGCCGACCTGACCGCGATGCAGCTGTACTGCCTGCAGATCGGCCGCCTGGCCGAGGCGGGCCGGCTGACCCCCACCGTGGCCGGCCTGGCCAAGATGCACAACACCCGCAAGGCCCGCGCGATCACCGCCGAGGCGCGCGACCTGCTGGGCGGCAACGGCATCCTGCTCGACTACCAGGTCATGCGGCACATGGTGGACATGGAGGCGATCCACACCTTCGAGGGCACCGAGACCATGCAGACCCTCATCGTCGGCCGCGCCATCACCGGCCACAGTTCCTTCACCTAGCCCGCCCTCCGCCCTACCTAGGCCCCCGCAGGCCTGCGCAGCACGGACGAGCCGAGCCATTGGCAGGTCCGCAGGGCGAGTTCGATGTCGTGGGAATGCTCTAGGGCTCCTTGGTGGCCTGCAAGCGCTGCCGGGACGCCTCGACCTCGGCTTCGGCGGCGGCGCGGTCGGCCCAGGCGGTGTCGCGGACGCCCTTGCCCGGCTCCAGTTCCTTGTAGATCAGGAAGAAGTGCTCGATCTCCAGCCGGTCGAACTCGGGCAGATGGTGCAGGTCGCGCAGGTGCTCCTGGCGCGGGTCGCCGGCGGGCACGCAGAGGATCTTGTCGTCGCCGCCCTTCTCGTCCGTCATCCGGAACATGCCGATCGGGCGGCTGCGGATCAGGCAGCCGGGGAACGTCGGCTCCAGCACCAGCACCAGGGCGTCGAGCGGGTCGCCGTCCTCGCCCAGGGTCTGGGGCACGAAGCCGTAGTCGGCCGGGTACTGGGTCGCGGTGAACAGCGTCCGGTCCAGCCGGATCAGGCCGCTTTCGTGGTCGACCTCGTACTTGTTCCTGCTGCCCCGGGGAATCTCGATGACGACGTCGAACTCCATGTCCTACGACGCTAGCAGCGGCGGGTACAGGATGAACGTGCTGGCGGCACGAGGATGGCCGGCTTCCTTGGTATCGCGGACCGACGACCGTCCTGAGCTGCGGACGGACAATGAGCAGCGTGACGAACCTGGCTCAGAACCTGACGGACACCACCCGCGCGCACGCCGGGCGGGTGGCCGTGCGGGTGGACGACGCGGCGATGACCTACCAGGCCCTGGATGAGGCGAGCGCCCGGGTGGCCGGGCTGCTGCACGAGCGCGGCCTCAAGCCCGGCGACCGGGTCGGAATCATGATGCCGAACGTGGCCGAGGTTCCCGTGGTCTATTACGGCATACTGCGCGCCGGCGGGGTGGTCGTCCCGATGAACCCCCTGCTCAAGGCGCGGGAGGTCGCCTACTACGTGGGCGATTCCGGGGCTGGGCTGATGTTCGCCTGGCACGCGTTCGCGGACGCCGCGCGCGGCGGCGCGGAACAGGCCGGCGCGGACGCCATCATGGTGGACGGCGCCAGCTTCCCCGGCCTGCTCGCCTCCGCCGCCGCGGACGGCGAGGTCGCGGACGTCGGCGACGAGGACACCGCGGTGATCCTCTACACCTCCGGCACCACCGGCCACCCGAAGGGCGCCGAGCTCACCCACGGCAACCTCCGCAGCAACACCGAAGTGGCCTGCACCGACATCGTGCGCGCGGGTCCGGACGACGTCATCTTCGGCGGGCTCCCGCTGTTCCACGTGTTCGGGCAGACGGTCGCGCTCAACGTCGCGGTGGCGTCCGGGGCGTGCCTGACCCTGCTGCCGCGGTTCGACGCCGGGCACGCGCTGCGGATCGTCGCCGATCACCGGGTCACCGTCTTCGAAGGCGTGCCGACCATGTACGTGGCCCTGCTGCACACCCCCGGCCGCGCGGACTACGACACCTCCTCGCTGCGGATGTGCATCTCCGGCGGCGCGGCCCTGCCGGTCGAGGTGCTGCGCGGGTTCGAGGAGGCGTTCGGCGTCCCGGTGCTTGAGGGGTACGGACTGTCGGAGACCTCGCCGGTGGCCTCGTTCAACCACCCTGGCCGGGAGCGCAAGCCCGGCTCGATCGGCACGCCGATCAGGGACGTGCGGATGCGCGCGGTAAACAACGACGGCCACGAGGTCCCGCCGGGCGAAGTGGGCGAGATCGTGATCAGCGGGCCGAACGTCATGAAGGGCTACTGGCAGCGTCCCGAGGCCACCGCCGAGGCGATCCGCGACGGCTGGTTCCACACCGGTGACCTGGCCAAGGTCGACGAGGACGGCTACTTCTACATCGTGGACAGGAAGAAGGACCTGATCATCAGGGGCGGCTACAACGTCTACCCGCGGGAGATCGAGGAGGTGCTCTACGAGCACCCCGCGGTCGCCGAGGCCGCCGTGATCGGCTTGCCGCACTCCTCGCTCGGCGAGGAGGTCGGGGCGGCGGTGGCGCTCAAGCCGGGGGCCGTCATCACCGCCAGCGAACTCCGCGGTTACGTCAAGTCTCAGGTCGCGGCCTACAAGTACCCGCGCCACGTGTGGATCATGGAGGAGCTGCCCAAGGGCCCCACCGGCAAGATCCAGAAGCGGGACATCGTCATCCCGGCCGACCTCACCACCCAGTAAGGCTGCGCTGTGAGGCTGCTGCTGCTCGCGCCGCCGGGGGCTGGCAAGGGGACGCAGGGCGAGCGGCTGGCGGCCTGGGCCGGCGCCCGGCACATCGCGGCCGGCGACCTGCTGCGAGCCGAAGCCCAGGCCGGCGGCGGGCTGGGCCGTGAGATCGCGGCCTGCCAGGCCCGTGGTGACCTGGTCCCCGACCAGATCGTGCTCGACGTGCTGACCCCGGCCGTGGTGGCGGCCGCCGCGGCGGGCGGGTACATCCTGGACGGCTTCCCGCGGACCCTCCCGCAGGCCACCGCCGCGGCTGAGCTCGCCGCCCACCTCGGCGTGACCCTCGACGCGGCGATCTACCTGTACGCGCCCGACGAGGTGCTGACCCAGCGACTGCTCGGCCGGGCCAGCCAGAGCGGCCGTTCCGACGACAAAGCCGACGTGATCAGGCACCGGCTCAAGGTGTTCACCGAGACGACGGGGCCGCTCGTCCCGTATTACGACGACCGGGGCATCCTGGTCGCGGTCGACGCCGACCAGGCGCCCGACTCGGTCACCGCCGCCATCAAGGCCCGGCTGTCGGGGTCAGCGGGTGCGGCCGGCCGCTAGGGATCTTCAACGGCGGAGGTGCGGGACGTGGCCGGCCGCTCCTGTCCTTCCGGGCAGTACCCCGGGGTGCGGGACAGGCGGTGCCCCGGTGCCTCCTGATGCCGCTTCCCCGGCCCGGGCCGCTTCCCATAACGACATGGATGTGGCACTGATGTCGCTATTACGACATGGATGTGGCACTGATGTCGTTACTGGGGACCGGGGCGGGTGACTGGCGGGGTCGCCGGGGCCGGTGCGGCAGCCGGGACCCGGGAATGACCGTAACCGCCACCATTGAAGATCATTAGCAGCCGCAGCGCGGCGTGCGCCGTCTCGTGCCGCGGCAGCCCCTCGAGCAGTTCCCGGGCGTCCGTCATCAGGAACGGCAGCACGGGCCGGTCCGGCTCGGCGAGGGCCAGTGCCCGTTCGGCGGCCTGGTTCGCCGCGCGCTGGTCACCGAGATCGCGGTGGGCCAGCCCGGCGAGAAGGTGAGCCTCCACGACCGTGAGGTACCCGATGACCTGTGCGGTGCCGTCAAGCACGGCCACACCAACAAGGAGATCGCCGCCCGCCTGTTCCTGTCCCCGCGGACCGTCTCCACCCATCTCCACCAGGTCTTCCAAGCTCGGCATCACCTCCCGGGCCGCCCTCCGCGACGCGCTGGCCGGCCCCTCAGGACAATGAGACGGCCTCGTGATATGACCTGGCGAGAGGCTGACGTCGCGAGCGGCCCGTGGAGGTGAGAGAGATGCAGGCAGCGGGGATTCGCCGGATCGGCGACCAAGTTGAGCTGATCGAGGTGGGTGAGCTTCGCCCGCTGGCAGGCGATGAGGTACTGCTCGGGGTGCGGGCGGCCGGCGTGGGCAACTGGGATGAGTTCGTCCGCACCGGCGGCTGGGAGGTGGGGGCCAGGCCGCCGATGGCGCTGGGCGTGGAGGCAGCCGGCACGGTGCTGGCAGCGGGCCAGGCGGTCAGCGACTGGGCGCCGGGCGATGCGGTCATGACCCATCCGGTGCCGCTGCGAGACCAGGGGACCTGGGCGCCCCGGCTGATCGTCCCGGCCGGGCTGCTCGCCCGCAAACCGCACAATGCCAGCTGGGAGGCCGCCGCCGCCTTCCCGGTACCCGCGCTCACCGCCGAGCAGGTGCTCGGCGACACGCTCCACGTGCGCGCCGGTGAGCAGCTGCTTGTCCACGGAGCCGGCGGGGTCACCGGCGGTCTGCTGGTCGCCCTGGCCGTGCTGCGCGGCGCCCAGGTCATCGCGACAGCTGGCCCGTCGAGCCAGCAGCGGGTGACCGCGCTCGGAGCGCGCCACGTGGTCGACTACCACGACCACGACTGGCCGGAACAGGTCCGCGCGCTCACCGCGAACCGCGGGGTAGCCGTCGCGGCCAGCGCGGTACCCGGCGGCGCCGCCCGCGCCATCGAGGCGGTCGCCGACGGCGGGCGGCTGGCGACCATCACCTCCGACCCGCCCGGCCAGCGGCGCGGCATCACGGTCGCCAGCGTCTACATCCGCCCGGACGGAAAGCAGCTGCGCGAGCTCGCGACCCGATTCGCGGACGGCCAGCTGCCGGTTCCGGTCGCCGCCAGCTACCCGCTCGCCGATGCCGCCCAGGCCCTCGCCCAGGTAACCGGCGGCCACGCCGCCGGAGCCGTCGTCCTCACGCCCTGATCATTGCCCGGCCCCGCCTGCTGGCGGGCGCGGCCGAGGGCTGCGCCGCCGTGTCGCGTCCGTGAGCCAGGGCAGCCCGAGGGAGGCCGACTGCGGGCTGTAGTCGGGCCGGTGCACCTGGTAAAGGTCGATGTAGTCGGTTTCGAGCCGGCGCAGGCTCGCCTCGAGCGCGCGAGTGAGATAGCGACGCGAGTTGCCGGACCGGTTGGGGCCTTCCGCCAGAGCGAAATGGCCCTTGGTGGCGAGGATGACCTCGTCCCGTCGCCCCTGGAGGGCCGCCCCCACGATCTCCTCGGACTCTCCGGCCGAGTACATGTCGGCGGTGTCGAGGAAGTTGATGCCGTGGTCGAGTGCCCGGTGGATGAGGCGGACACACTCGTCCCGGTCGGGGTTGCCCGCCGAGCCGAACATCATGGTCCCCAGCGCGACCGGTGAGACCATCATCCCGGTTCGCCCGAGTGGGACGTACGGCGCGCCGCCGCTCACTGCTTGCGCCCACTGCGAGGCGGTGACGTTACTGATCCAGCAGAGCTGATGTGCGTCACCGTATGTCCGCAAATTTATTTGCGCAAATACTCTTGTATAGTCGGCGACATGCGTGATGGCACCCCCGGAGACGTCCGGACCCTGCACCACCTCGGGGCGCTGGCCGCGCTCGGAAACCCGGATCGCGCCCGGTTGATGGACGCGCTCACGGTCGCGGGCACCTCGACGACCTCGGCCCTGGCCGCCGCGGTCGGCCTGGCCACCGGGAGCGTCTCGCACCACCTCAAGGTGCTGTCACGGGCAGGCCTGGTCGAGCGGGCCGAGCCCGCGCGAGACCGGCGCCAGAGCCAGTGGAAGCTGGTGACGCGGGGGTACGCCTGGACGCCCGCTGAGTTCCGCGACCAGCCAGCGGGCCAGGCAACGGTCAGAGCCGCGATGGCGGTCCAGGTCGACCGCGAGCGTGACCGTGCCCAGGAGTTCGTCCTCAGCGCCGATGCGCCGTGGGACGAGGCGGCGTTCTCGGGCCACTACTGGCTCCGGCTCACCCCGGCTGAGCTCGTCGAGCTTGGCCACGAGATCGACGAGCTGCTGCTGCGATGGCGGCGCCGCGAGATCCCGGACGACGGCGCCGCCGATCGCCAGACAGTCCTGGCCTTCGCGCGCGCCTTCCCCTCACAACCATGACCTCGTCCCGCGTCACCCCAGCTGACTGCCCCCGACGGGGGCCGGGGGGCCCGGTTCCCGGTCCGGCACGATGTGAAGTTCTATCGGCTAGGACGCGCCGGAGAATAACCTGGAGGCTTCCGTCGCGGCCGCTCGCATCATGCGTCACTGCTTTAACGATCCCGGTTATTGTGGGCCTTTACCTACGCGATACCGGGGGTAAAGGCCCACAATAATGCGATCAGCTACGAAGACTCCCGGAACACGAGGAAAATGAGCCTGCGGATGCGGATGTGTCCTCCGGACATGGCTCTTGAGCAGGCACTTCATGATCGCGAAGGGTTTTGTCCCCATTCCGGGGATAAGATCCTTCGCGATCATGGAAAAGCCATGGAAACGCGGCCAGCCCACCGGCCCCCAGCGGGAATCGGCAATTCCAGGGACCTGGAACGAGCAGGCTAACTGACCGCGGACCATCAGGTTATTAACCGGCGCGTCCTATCACCGGTACGTTGCCACTGACCCGTTCCCAGGCGAGCCCCTTCCGCGTTTCCGTTCCGGGAGGGATTACCCGGCCGTGCCTGCCAGCGTGACGCCACCCTCAGTTGTCGTGGTCAGCCTGCCAGGCGAGATCGACCTCACGAACGCCGGCGAAACCCTGGCGCTGATCACCGCGGCGTTCAGGCCCACTGTCACGGTCGTGATCGCGGACCTGACCGCGACCCGGTTCTGCGACTCAGCTGGCCTGCGACTCAGCTGGCC
>Ga0335083_10004743_pt1 | contig 17278 bp, 19 predicted proteins | sample Lox_Sample_42_FD_206716 | JGI IMG/M metagenome (GOLD analysis project Ga0335083, IMG submission 206716) | Soil microbial communities from Loxahatchee National Wildlife Refuge, Florida, United States - Lox_Sample_4.2 | ecosystem: Environmental > Terrestrial > Soil > Wetlands | place: USA... | reverse complement strand
GCCCGGCGGCGGCGAAGCGCGGCAGGTCGGAGCGCTGCGGCCAGGTGCGCGGGAAGTAGCGCCGCGTGACCGCCGCCAGCAGCGCGAAGCCGAACAGCGGCATGGCGAGGAAGCGGATGAAGAGGAACGGCCACACGCCGAGCGCGGCGAGCACCACCTTGGTGATCGCGAAGTTCACGCCCCATACCGCCATCAGCGCCAGGCCCGCGGCCAGGGCCCATTTTTCGGCGGCTGCGGATGCCATGGAGCCCCCCAATTTACAATAGCGGGGAGCATGCAGCGCGAAACCCCCGACCCGCTCGCCGCGCGACCCGCGGTGCGCGCGCTCGCCGCCTCCAAGATCCGCGAGCTGTTCAACGCCGGCATGGGGCGCACCGACCTGCTCGCGTTCTGGGTCGGCGAGCCCGACGAGCCGACGCCCGGCTTCATCCGCCGGGCCGGCATCGAGTCGATCGAGGCGGGCGAGGTGTTCTACACGCACAACCTCGGCATCGCCGAGCTGAGGCAGGGGCTCGCGGACTACGTCTCGCGCCTGCACGCGCCGGTCGCGCCCGGGCGCATCGCCGCCACCTCCGCAGGGGTCAGCGCGCTGATGGTCGCCTCGCAGCTGCTGCTCGACCCGGGCGACCGCGTCGTCAGCGTGGTGCCGCTGTGGCCGAACCTGCAGGAGATCCCGAAGATCCTCGGCGCGCGGGTGGCGACGGTGGCGCTCGACTTCTCGCCCTCGGGCTGGAAGCTGGACCTGCAAAGGCTGCTCGACGAGCTGAAGCCCGGGACGAAGGCGCTGTACCTCAATTCGCCGAACAATCCCACCGGCTGGACCGCGGCGCGCAAGCAGCAGCGCGCGATCCTCGAGCGCTGCCGGCGCGATGGCATCTGGATCTTCGCCGACGACGCCTACGAGCGGCTGTACTACGGCCCGGGCGATGCGGCGCCCTCGTTCCTCGACCTCGCCGGCCCGGAGGACAGGCTCATCAGCGCCAATACCTTCTCCAAGACCTGGCTGATGCCGGGCTGGCGCCTGGGCTGGCTGGTGCTGCCGGAGCCGCTGGTCGCGGACCTCGGCAAGCTGCTCGAGTACAACACCTCCTGCGCGCCCGTCTTCGTGCAGCGGGCCGGGATCGCCGCACTGAAAGGGGGCGAGCAGGTGATCGCGCACACGCGCGAGCGCTTCCGCCGGGCGCGCGATTTCCTGGTGGCCGCGCTCGCCGGGATCCCGGGCGTGGAGGCCGCGGCGCCCGACGGCACGATGTACGTCTTCTTCCGCATCGAGGGCATGCGCGACAGCTTCGAGTTCTGCAAGCGCCTCGCGCGCGACGCCGGACTGGGGCTGGCGCCGGGATCCGCGTTCGGGCCGCAAGGCGAGGGCTTCCTGCGCTGGTGCTTCGCGGCGGGAGAAGAGCGCCTGGCGGCGGGCGTGGAGCGCCTGCGCGGCGCGATGGTGCAGCGCAAGTCCCGCGTGCTCTAAGTTGGTGCGCCGGCTGGGGGAAGCGCCCCGGCCCAGCTGGAAAATCCAATCGAATCATGCACGTTGCGCGTGCCCGGACGACGGGCACAGTCGTTGCATTACGTCTTGCGCAGGTGGCCGGGCGGCCTCCACTCATGAACGCTCAACTCTTTACGGGAGATGCAATGAAACGACGGATCTTCATCAGGCAGTTGGCCATGTCGGCCGCCGTGGCCGCGATCGGCCTCGGCTCGACGACGCTCTATGCGGCGGACAAGGTAGTGAAAGTCGGCGTGCTCCACTCGCTTTCCGGAACCATGGCGATCAGCGAGACGGCCCTCAAGGACATGGCGCTGATGACCTTCGACGAGATCAACAAGCATGGCGGCGTGATGGGCTACAAGATCGAGCCGGTGGTGGTCGACCCGGCCTCGAACTGGCCGCTGTTCGCCGAGAAGGCGCGCCAGCTGCTCACCCAGGACAAGGTCGCGGTGGTGTTCGGCTGCTGGACCTCGGTGTCGCGGAAGTCCGTGCTGCCGGTGTTCGAGGAACTGAACGGGCTGCTGTTCTACCCCGTGCAGTACGAAGGCGAGGAGATCTCGCGCAACGTGTTCTACACCGGCGCCGCGCCCAACCAGCAGGCGATCCCGGCGGTCGAGTACCTGATGTCGAAGGACGGCGGCTCGGCCAAGCGCTGGGTGCTGCTCGGCACGGACTACGTCTACCCGCGCACCACCAACAAGATCCTGCGCGCCTTCCTGCACTCCAAGGGCGTGAAGGACGAGGACATCATGGAGGAGTACACCCCGTTCGGGCACTCCGACTACCAGACCATCATCGCCAAGATCAAGAAGTTCGCCTCCGAAGGCAAGAAGACGGCGGTGGTCTCGACCATCAACGGCGACTCCAACGTGCCGTTCTACAAGGAGCTCGGCAACCAGGGCGTCAAGGCGACCGACGTGCCGGTGGTCGCGTTCTCGGTCGGCGAAGAGGAGCTGCGCGGCGTCGACACCAAGCCGCTGGTGGGGCAGCTGGCGGCGTGGAACTACTTCATGTCGATCAAGAACCCGACCAACGACGCCTGGAAGAAGGAATGGGCCGCGTACGCCAAGGCGCACAAGCTGCCGACCGCGGACAAGCCGCTGACCAACGACCCGATGGAGGCCACCTACATCGGCATCCACATGTGGAAGCAGGCGGTCGAGAAGGCGAAGAGCTTCGACGTCGAGAAGGTGACCGCGGCGATGGCCGGCCAGAAGTTCAAGGCTCCGGACGGCTTCACGGTCGAGATGGACATGAAGAACCACCACCTGCACAAGCCGGTGTTCATCGGCGAGGTGAAGGCGGACGGCCAGTTCAACGTGGTCTGGAAGACCAAGGGCCCGATCAAGGCCCAGCCCTGGAGCCCGTTCATCCCGGGCAACGACAAGAAGAAGGACGAGCCGGCGCTGATGGCCGAGAAGAAGTGATGGCGGCCCGCTAGACGCGAAGCCAAGGAAGGGCCGGTTCGCCGGCCCTTCTGCTATGCGCACCCTCATCTTCCTGCTGCTGATGGCCTGCGCCGCGCCGGCGCTGGCGCTCGACAAGGACGTGGTCGAGAAGCTGGCGTTCGGCGACGGCGACGAGCGCAGCGCCGCGGTGCTCGCCCTCGTGAAGGACGGGGACGAGGCCGCGGTGCCGCTGCTCAAGGCGCTCGACGGCGACTCCGTGCAGTCGGTCGAGAAGCGCGTGCTCATCATCAACGGCGACGAGGGCATCGACGCCGTCACCGGGGAGAAGGTGTCGCCGCTGCCCGAGAACCGCGACGACGTGGTGGTCAACAACCGCCTGCGCGGCGAGATCGAGAACGCGCTCGCGGCGTTCAACCTGCTGTCGCCGGACCGCGGCGTGCGGCTCGGCGCGGCCAAGTCCCTCGCCACCGGCGCCGATCCCGGCATGCTGAAGCTGGTGCAGAAGGCGCTCGCCCGCGAGACCGATCCCGACATCAAGCCGCTGCTCGAGGTGACGGCGGCGGGCATGGAGATGCGCGCCGGCGACAAGGAGTCGCGCCTCGCCGCGATCCGCCGCCTCGGCGAGTCGGCCAGCCCGCACATCCGCACCCTGCTCGCGGCGGCCGCCGAGGGCGACCCGGACGCCGAGATCCGCGCCGAGGCGCAGAAGAGCCTGCGCGCGGTGCAGGGGCGCCTCGACTGGGGCGAGCGCGCCGGGCTGCTGTTCGCCGGCGTCTCGCTCGGCTCGGTGCTGCTGCTGGCGGCGCTCGGCCTCGCCATCACCTACGGGCTGATGGGCGTGATCAACATGGCGCACGGCGAGCTGATCATGATCGGCGCCTACGCGACCTACGCGGTGCAGAAGTTCTTCAGGCTGCATCTCCCCGAAGCCTTCAATTGGTATCTGCTGGCGGCGATTCCCGTCTCGTTCGTCGTCTCCGCGCTGGTCGGCATGCTGCTCGAGCGCGCGGTGATCCGCTGGCTGTACGGCCGGCCGCTCGAGACCCTGCTCGCCACCTGGGGCATCAGCCTGACGCTGATCCAGGCGGTGCGCACGATCTTCGGCGCGCAGAACGTGCAGGTGGAGAACCCCGCCTTCATGTCGGGCGGGGTGCAGGCGCTCTCCAACGTGGTGCTGCCCTGGAGCCGCATCTACATCATCGGCTTCGCCGCGCTGGTGCTGCTCTCGATGTACCTGCTGCTCACCAAGACGCGCCTCGGCCTGTTCGTGCGCGGGGTGACGCAGAACCGCGAGATGGCCTCGTGCGTCGGCGTGCCGACCGCGCGCATCGACACGCTGGCCTTCGGCCTGGGGACGGGCATCGCCGGGCTCGCCGGCTGCGCCCTGTCGCAGCTCGGCAACGTCGGGCCCGACCTCGGCCAGGGCTACATCGTCGACTCGTTCATGGTGGTCGTGTTCGGCGGCGTCGGCCAGCTCGCCGGCACCGTGTACGCGGCGCTCGTGCTCGGCCTCGCCAACAAGCTGCTGGAGTCGTTCTCGGGCGCGGTGATCGCCAAGATCGTGGTGCTGGTGTTCATCATCTTCTTCATCCAGCGCCGGCCGCAGGGCCTGTTCGCGCTGCGCGGCAGGGCGGTGGAAGCATGAGCCGCCTCTACGGGACGCGGGGCTGGATCCTGCTCGGGGCGTTCGCGTTCATCCTGTTCGTCGCCTTTCCGGTCCTGAGCCTGAAGGTCTCCGAGCAGAGCGCGCTGCACCTTTCCCAGTACTGGGTGACGCTGGTCGGCAAGATCATGTGCTACGCCATCGTGGCGATCGCGATGGACCTGATCTGGGGCTACTGCGGGATCCTGTCGCTCGGCCACGGCCTGTTCTTCGCGCTCGGCGGCTACGCCATGGGCATGTACCTGATGCGCCAGATCGGGCGCGAGGGCCAGTACCAGTCCGACCTGCCCGACTTCATGGTATTCCTCAACTGGAAGGAGTACCCGTGGCACTGGTGGAACACCGAGCATTTCTGGTACTGCGCCCTGCTGGTGGTGGCGGTGCCGGCGCTGCTCGCCCTGGTGTTCGGCTTCTTCGCCTTCCGCTCGCGCGTCAAGGGCGTGTACTTCTCGATCATCACGCAGGCGCTCACCTTCGCCGCGATGCTGGCGTTCTTCCGCAACGCCATGGGCTTCGGCGGCAACAACGGCTTCACCGACTTCAAGCGCATCCTCGGCCTGCCGATCACCACGCCGGGGACGAGGATGCTGCTGTTCGCCGCGACCGGCTTCGTCCTGATCGCCACGCTGCTGCTCGCCCGCTGGATCGTGACTTCCAAGTTCGGGCGGGTGCTGACCGCGATCCGCGACGCCGAGACGCGCGTCGCGTTCTGCGGCTACGACACGGTCAGCTACAAGCTCGCGATCTTCGTGCTCTCGGCGGTGATCTGCGGCGTCGCCGGCGCGCTGTACGTGCCGCAGGTCGGCATCATCAACCCGAGCGAGATGTCGCCCGCGAACTCGATCGAGATCGCGATCTGGGTGGCGGTCGGCGGGCGCGGCACGCTCGCCGGCGCCATCCTCGGCGCCGGTATCGTCAACTTCGGCAAGAGCTTCTTCACCCAGGCCTTCCCCGAGTACTGGCTGTACGCCCTCGGGCTGCTGTTCATACTGGTGACGCTGTTCCTGCCGCGCGGCGTCATGGGGCTGCTGCAGAGGTCGGCGCGATGACCCTCACCGCCGTCGCCCCGGGCGAGAGCTCGACCCTGGGCCGGATCGCCTCCGGCGAGCTCGACACCACCCACGGCGCGGTCCTGTATCTCGAGGAGATCAGCGTCAGCTTCGACGGCTTCAAGGCGCTGAACAGCCTGTCGCTGTCGATCGACGTCGGCGAGCTGCGCTGCGTCATCGGCCCGAACGGCGCCGGCAAGACCACCATGATGGACGTGATCACCGGCAAGACGCGCCCCGACGCGGGCAGCGCGTTCTTCGGCCAGACCATCGACCTGACGAAGCTGACCGAGGCCGAGATCGCGCACGCCGGGATCGGCCGCAAGTTCCAGAAGCCGACCATCTTCGAGCGCCACAGCGTGTTCGAGAACCTCGAGCTGGCGATGAAGGCCGACAAGCGCGTCTGGCGGACGCTGTTCTCCACCCTGTCGTCGCCGCAAAGGGACTCGATCGCGGAAACCCTGAGGCTGATTCGCCTGGGCGACGCGGCCGACCGCGAGGCGGGCCTGCTCTCGCACGGCCAGAAGCAGTGGCTCGAGATCGGCATGCTGCTGATGCAGGAGCCGAAGCTGCTGCTGCTGGACGAGCCGGTGGCCGGCATGAGCGACGACGAGACCGAGCGCACCGCGGAGCTGTTCCTGTCGCTCGCCGGCAAGCACTCGCTGGTGGTGGTCGAGCACGACATGGCGTTCATCGAGAAGATCGCGCGCAAGGTGACGGTGCTGCACGAGGGCAGCGTGCTCGCCGAGGGCCCGATGGCGCAGGTGCAGAACGATCCGAAGGTGATCGAGGTCTACCTCGGAAGGTAAGGACGGGAAAGGCATGCTGAAAGTAGAAAACCTCAACCAGTACTACGGCGGCAGCCACATCCTGCGCGACGTCTCGTTCGAGATCCCGGCGGGCAGGGTGACCGCGCTGCTCGGGCGCAACGGGGTGGGCAAGTCGACGCTGCTGCGCACCTTGATGGGCCTGGTCCCGGCCAGGACGGGGACAATCCGCTTCTATGAGAAAAGCATTTCGGATTCGAAGCCCTACGAGCGCGCGCGCGCCGGCATCGGCTACGTGCCGCAGGGGCGCGAGATCTTCGGCCGGCTTACCGTCGAGGAGAACCTCAGGATGGGCCTGGCGACGCAGAAGCGCGGCGTGCGCGTCCCGGAGCGCATCTTCGACATGTTCCCGGTGCTGAAGCAGATGCTGGGGCGGCGCGGCGGCGACCTCTCCGGCGGCCAGCAGCAGCAGCTCGCCATCGGCCGCGCGCTCGCCATGCAGCCGAAGCTGCTGATCCTGGACGAGCCCACCGAGGGCATCCAGCCCTCGATCATCAAGGACATCGAGCGCGCCATCCGGGCGCTCGCCGCGACCGGCGAGATGGCGATCCTGCTGGTCGAGCAGTACTACGACTTCGCGCGCTCGCTCGCCGACCAGTACCTGGTGATGGAGCGCGGCGAGATCGTGAAGCGCGGCGCGGGCGCCGACATGGACCGCGACGGCGTCAAGGGCCTGCTGGCGGTGTGAGCGGCGCGGCGTCAGGCCGCCGCGGGCGCGCGCGCCAGCTCGGCGCGCGTGCGCGGCAGGCACTGCGGGTAGCGCTCGCGCAGGAAGCCGACCAGCTTCTCCCGCACGTGGCACTGCAGGTCCCAGCCCCTGCCCGAGTCGGGCGCGCTCATCAGGGCGCGCAGCTGCAGCGCGTGCTCGGTCGCATCGGTGACCTGGAGCCCCCATGCCTTGCCGTCCCACAGGCCCGAGGCCTGGAGCACGCGGTGCAGCTCGGCGCGGACCTCGTTCACCGGAACCGTGTAGTCGGCGTAGAGCACGACGGTGCTGAGCAGGTCGGCCGTGGTGCGGGTCCAGTTCTGGAACGGGTGCTCGAGGAAATACGAGAGCGGCACCACCAGGCGCCGCAGGTCCCAGATGCGCACCACGACGTAGGTGGTGCCGATCTCCTCGATCCAGCCCCATTCGCCCTCGACGATGACGACGTCGTCGATGCGGAACGGCTCGGTGAGCGCTATCTGGATGCCGGCCAGGAGGTTGCTGAGCGCGGAGCGCGCCGCCATCCCCGCGACCAGGCCGGCGAGCCCCGCCGAGGCGAACAGGGTGACGCCGATCTGCCGCGCGCCGGGGAAGGTCATCAGGATCAGCGAGCCCGCGACCACGACGATCGCCACCAGGGCGATGCGCCGCAGCAGCATCATCTGCGTCGCGACCTTGCGCGCCTGCAGGTTGTCGCCTGCGTCGACGCGGTAGCGCAGGTGCATCACCTCGACCCCGGCGTCGATCAGCCGCGCGCACAGCCAGGCCGTGATCGCCACCAGGCCGATCGCGACGACGTGCTGCAGCACGCCGGCCAGGCGCTCGGGCAGCGGCAGGCCCGGCAGCATGGCGAACATCGCGGCGAGCGGCAGCATCGCGCGCAGCGGCGGCGCGCCGTGACGCACCACCGCCGCCGGCCAATGGCCCGGCGTGCGCGCGGCGATCTTGCGCGCGGCGAACAGCAGCCCCTGGTAGAGCGCGAGCGACAGCACGATTGCGCCCGCGAGCGCTGTCGCCGACCAGAGGTAAGGCCCTTCCATCCCTTCGAGCGTCGCCATGGGTCCCCTTTCCTGTGCGGTAGTCGTTTTGACAGGCCGGCTGCCCGGCAGTTTCGGCCGGCGCCGGGCTATCATCGCGGCATGCAGCTCGCCGAGCCCGTTGCCGCCGCCTGGACAGCCACGCTGGCGCTCGAATTCTCGGCCGAGCACGGCCGGACGGTGCTCGCGCACAAGCTGCACGAGGGCCCCTTGGTGGTGCAGAAACCGTTCTATCCCGAGGGCGCCGGCGTCTGCCACGCGATCGTGGTGCATCCGCCGGGCGGCATCGCAGGCGGCGACGACTTGAAGCTGCAGGTCGCGGTGCGCGGCGGCGCCGCTGCGCTGCTTACGACGCCGGGTGCGACAAAGTGGTACCGCTCGGCGGGCCCGCTCGCGCGCCAGCAGGTGGCGCTCCGCGTGGACGGCGCGCTCGAGTGGCTGCCGCAGGAAGCGATCGTGTTCGACGGCGCGCGCGCCGAGGCCGGCCTGGAAGCGGACCTCGCGCCGAACGCGACTCTCGTCGGCTGGGACATCGTCTGCCTCGGCCGCGCCGGCTCGGGCGAGCGCTACGCGCGCGGCAGCTACCGCTTCTGCACGCGCGTGCGGCGCGCAGGGCGCCTGCTGTGGCAGGAGCGCGCGCAGCTCGGCGGCGGCCGCCTGCTCGACTCGAGGGCAGGGTTGGGCGGGCATACCGTGTTCGGGACCTTGTTCGCGTCGCCTTGCGATCTCGAGAATGGCCTGATCTCTGAATTGAGAAACTCGAAACCGGAAGACGGCGAAGGATCGTTGACACGGCTTCCCGGAATCCTGCTCGCGCGCTATCTCGGCGACTCGGGCGAGGCGGCCCGCCAATACTTTACCGGCCTGTGGCAACTGCTGCGCCCGGCGCTGCTCGGACGCGAGGCCGCGGAACCGAGGATCTGGCGTACATGAGCAAGGAGAAGGCGGCGCGGAAGCTGGTCCAGGCGAGCCGCCGGCACGGGCTCTCGGCGATCGCCAGGGCGGCGAAGCTGCTGGTGGCGGCGCACCGCACGCGGCGCCCGGCGGTGATCGCCGGCGTCAGGCTGGAATCCGAGGCCGACGCGTACCGCGTGCAGGAGGCGGTCTACGACGCGCTATGGCCGGAGACCCGGGCCGCCGCCTGGAAGGCGGGCGGCCCGAGCGACAAGGTGACGCCGACCGCGGCGCCGATCCCGCCCGAGCGGCTGCTGCGCAGCCCCGCGAGCGTGTCGGCCTCGAGCCTGAACATGGTCGGCATCGAGGCCGAGGTCGCGTACCGCCTCGCGCGCGACCTGCCGCCGCGCAGCCGGCCGTACTCCGATCGCTCTGTCGCCGCCGCGGTGGGCGAGGTGCTGGTGACGATCGAGGTCTGCGATACGCGGCTGGCCGACTGGAAGCGCGCGCCGCAGCCCTGGAAGCTCGCCGACTTCCAGAACAACGGCGCGCTGGTGGCGGGCAGCGGCACCGCCGACTGGCAGGGGATCGATTTCCGCAAGCAGGAAGTCACGCTCGCCATCGGCGGGCGCGAGCAGGCGTTCCGCGGCGCGCACCCCTTCGGCAACCCGTTCCGGCTGCTGCCCTGGCTGGTGGCGCACTGCCTGAAGCGGGGCGCGGGCCTGCGCGCCGGCGACATCGTCACCACCGGCAGCTGGAGCGGCCTGGCGATGGCGCAGCCGGGCGACGTGGTGGTGGCGCGCTTTCCCGGCATCGGCGAGGCCGTCGTGAGGATCGAGCCTTGAGCGCGCAGCACGCGTATCCGCATTCGCATTCGCACGCGCGGGATCCACAAGGCTACGATCGCGCGTTCGCCGTCGCCGTCGCCCTGAACGCCGGCTTCGTGGCGATCGAAACCGCCTACGGCTTCGCCGCGAGCTCGATGGCGCTGCTCGCCGACGCCGGCCACAACCTGGCCGACGTGCTGGGCCTGCTGCTTGCTTGGGGCTCGGTGTGCCTGATGCGGCGGGCGCCGACCCGGCGGCGCACCTACGGCATGGGGCGCAGTTCGGTGCTCGCCGCGCTGCTCAACGCCGGGCTGCTGCTGGTCGCGGTGGGCGGCGTGCTGTGGGGCGCGATCGGCCACCTGATCGAGCCGGTCGAGGTGGCGGGCGCGACGGTGATGGGGGTCGCCGCGGCCGGCGTCGCGGTGAACGCCGTCTCGGCGCTGCTGTTCCGCACCGGGCGCAAGCACGACCTCAACGTCGGCGCCGCGTTCCTGCACCTGGTCGCCGACGCGGCCGTCTCGGCAGGCGTGGTGGCCGCCGGCGCGGTGGTATGGCTCACCGGCTGGGAGTGGGTCGATCCGGTCGTGGCGCTCGCCGTCGGCGCGGCCATCGCGGTCGGCGCCTGGCGGCTGCTGCGCCAGTCGGTCGACCTGGCGCTCGACGCGGTGCCCGATCGCATCGATCCGGCGGGGGTGCGGGCCTGGCTCGCCGCGCAGCCGGGCGTGGTCGAGGTGCACGACCTGCACATCTGGGCGATGAGCACCGCCGAGACCGCGCTCACGGTGCACCTGGTGAAGCCGCAGGCGCGCATCGACGACGCCTGGCTCGCCTCGCTCTGCGGCGAGCTGCACGAGCGCTTCCACATCGAGCACGCCACCATCCAGGTCGAGAACGGCGGCGGCGCGCCGTGCCGCCTCGCGCCGGAGCACGTCATTTAGGGAAGGACGCATGGAGCTGACACCCAGGGAGAAGGACAAGCTGATGGTTTTCACCGCGGCGCTGCTCGCCGAGCGGCGCAAGGGCCGCGGCCTGAAGCTCAACTACCCGGAGGCGGTGGCCTACCTCAGCGCCGCCATCATGGAAGGCGCGCGCGAGGGCAGGACCGTGTCCGAACTGATGGGCTGGGGCGCGACGCTGCTGAAGCGCGCCGACGTGATGGACGGCGTCGCCGAGCTGATCCCGGAGATCCAGGTCGAGGCCACGTTCCCGGACGGCACCAAGCTGGTCACCGTCCACAACCCGATCGTCTGAACCCTAACGCTACGGAGAAACCATGCATTCGATGATTCTGGGCCTGCTGCACCCGTTCCACGGCGGCGATCACCTGCTCGCCATGCTCGCGGTCGGATTCTGGGGCGCGCGCTATCCCGGCAGCCTGCGCTGGCTGCTGCCCGCCTCGTTCGTGGGCGGCACGGCCGCCGGCGCGTTCCTCTGGGCGCCGCTGCCGTACGTCGAGCCGATGATCGCGCTCTCGGTGCTGGTGATCGGCCTGGCGGTGGCAATGCGCGCGCGCCTGCCGGCGGCCGCGGGCGCGGCGGTCGTGTTCGCCTTCGCCGTGTTCCACGGCCACGCGCATATCGAGGAGCTGGCCGCGGGCGTGAGCGCGTCGCTGTTCATGTCGGGGCTGCTCGCGACGACCGCGGTGCTGCACGTCGCAGGGGTGTACGTCGCGCTCGGCGTGGGCCGGGTGAGCGCGGCGTTGCCGCGCGCGCTGGGCGCCGCGACCGCGCTCGCGGGCGCCTGGCTGCTGCTCGCCTGAGGATGGCGGCGATGATTCCGGGAGAGATCCAGCCGCGCTCGGGCGACATCGAGCTGAACAAGGGCCGCAAGACGGTCACCCTGAAGGTCACCAACTCCGGCGACCGCCCGGTGCAGGTCGGCTCGCACTACCACTTCTACGAGGCCAACGACGCGCTCAGGTTCGAGCGCGACAAGGCGCTCGGCCATCGGCTCAACGTCGCCGCCGGCACCGCGGTGCGCTTCGAGCCGGGCCAGACGCGGACCGTCGAATTGGTCGCTCTTTCGGGCTTGCGCCGCGTCTTCGGCTTCGCGGGCCGCATCAACGGAAAACTCAAGTAGAGAAGAAATCCAAAGTGAAAATCACCAGACAGGCTTACGCGGAAATGTTCGGCCCGACCACGGGCGACCGGGTGCGGCTCGCCGACACCGAGCTGTGGATCGAGGTGGAGAAGGATCTCACCGTCTACGGCGAGGAAGTCAAGTTCGGCGGCGGCAAGGTGATCCGCGACGGCATGGGGCAGAGCCAGCTCGCCGCGGCGAAGGTCGCGGACACCGTGATCACCAACGCGCTGATCGTGGACCACTGGGGGATCGTCAAGGCCGACATCGGCATCAAGGGCGGCCGCTTCTGGAAGATCGGCAAGGCGGGCAACCCGGACATCCAGCCCGGCGTCACGATCCCGATCGGCGCCGGCACGGAGGTGATCGCGGGCGAGGGCATGATCGCCACCGCCGGCGGCATCGACAGCCACATCCACTTCATCTGCCCGCAGCAGATCGACGAGGCGCTGACCTCGGGCGTCACCACCATGCTCGGCGGCGGCACCGGGCCCGCGACCGGCACCTTCGCCACCACCTGCACGCCGGGGCCGTGGCACATCCACCGCATGCTCGAGGCGGCCGAGGCGTTCCCGATGAACCTCGGGTTTCTTGGCAAGGGAAATGCTTCTTTGCCTTTGCCTTTAAGAGAACAAATAGAAGCTGGAGCAATCGGTCTGAAGTTGCACGAAGATTGGGGCACGACGCCGGCGGCGATCGACAACTGCCTCGCCGTGGCCGACAAGCTCGACGTGCAGGTCGCGATCCACACCGACACGCTGAACGAATCGGGCTTCGTGGAAACCTCGGTCAAGGCGATGAAGGGACGCTCGATCGCCACCTTCCACACCGAGGGCGCGGGCGGCGGCCACGCGCCGGACATCATCAAGGTGTGCGGCGAGCCGAACGTGCTGCCGTCCTCCACCAACCCGACCATGCCCTACACGGTGAACACCATCGCCGAGCACCTCGACATGCTGATGGTGTGCCACCACCTCGACCCGTCGATCGCCGAGGACGTGGCGTTCGCCGAGTCGCGCATCCGCAAGGAGACCATCGCCGCCGAGGACATCCTGCACGACCTCGGCGCCTTCAGCATGATGTCGTCCGACTCGCAGGCGATGGGCCGCGTCGGCGAAGTGATCATGCGGACGTGGCAAACGGCTCACAAGATGAAGATTCAAAGGGGATCATTGAAAGAAGAAAAGACGAGGGCGGATAACTTCAGGGTGAAGCGCTACGTCGCCAAATACACCATCAACCCTGCGATCACGCATGGCATCGCGCACGAGGTGGGCTCGATCGAGGAGGGCAAGCTCGCCGACCTGGTATTGTGGAAGCCGGCTTTCTTCGGGGTCAAGCCGTTCCTGGTGGTGAAGGGCGGCGCGATCGCGGTGGCGGCGATGGGCGATCCCAACGCCTCGATCCCGACGCCGCAGCCGGTACACTACCGGCCGATGTTCGGCGCCTTCGGCCGGGCGCTGCGCAGCACTTCCGTCACGTTCGTTTCCAAGGCGTTTTTGAAGAGCAAAGACGTGCAGAAAATGAACCTGCGGACCCTCGTCCCGGTGAAGAACATCCGCGGGGTCGGCAAGAAGGACATGGTGCACAACAGCTGGCGGCCGAAGATCTCGGTGGACCCGGAGACCTACGAGGTGCGCGCCGACGGCGAGCTGCTCACCTGCGAGCCGGCGAAGGTGCTGCCGATGGCGCAGCGCTACTTCCTATTTTGAGCTTTTATTCCTGATCGCATTTCTTCTCGATGATTGAAATAAAAAGCAAGCTCAAGATCCCGCGATCCGCCTACAGGGTTGAGGTCAAGGGTCAACTGAAACTGCCGTTCGAGCTGCGGCAGAAGAGCCGCCTGCGCACGAAGCTCGTCTCGGGCGAGGAAGTCGGCCTGATGCTGCCGCGCGGCGAGGTGCTGCGCGGCGGCGATCTCGTGACCGCGTCCGACGGGAGGGTCATCGAGATCGTCTCCGAAGAGGAGCAATTGCTGCACATCGAGGCGGGCGACTCCCGGGAGCTCGCGAAGGCGGCGTACCACCTCGGCAACCGGCACGTGCCGGTGGAGGTGGGCGACGGCTTCCTGCGCATCGCGGCGGACCACGTGCTGGAGGAGATGGTGAAGAAGCTCGGCGCCCGGGTGTCGCGGGTCGAGGCGCCGTTCGAGCCCGAGGCCGGCGCGTACGCCGGCGGCCACCACCAGCACGACGAGATGGGGCACGGCGGCAAGATCCACGACCATCATCACGAGCACGAGCACGAGCATGGCCATGACCACGAGCACTGCGATCATCCCGCCCACCACCACCCTCATCATCATCGCCACAAATGAGCCTCGCGCGCCTGCTGCAGCTCGCCAGCCCGGCGCTTCCGGTGGGCGCCTACAGCTATTCCGGCGGCCTGGAAGCGGCGATCGAGGCGGGCATCGTGAAGGACGCGGCGAGCGCCGAGCGGTGGATCGGGGACGTGCTGGAGCTTTCGGTCGTGAAGATGGAAGCCCCGATGCTTTCGGGTTTCATGTCTTGCATCTCCAAAGACGACTCTGCTGAATTCGGAAACCTCAACAGCCAGTTCCTGGCCAGCCGCGAGACCGCCGAGCTGCGGGCCGAGACGGTGCAGATGGGCTACTCGCTGGCGCGGCTGCTGAAGGACCTCGGCGAGGGCGCGGTGCCGCTCGAGGAGCCGTCGTTCCCGGCGGCCTTCGCGTATGCCGCCGCGCGCTGGAAGATCGAGCCCGATACGGCGCTGCAGGGCTACCTGTGGGCGTGGGTCGAGAACCAGGTGATGGCCGCCGTGAAGGCGGTGCCGCTGGGACAGACGGCCGGGCAGCGGATGTTGCTGGGTTTGGGTTCTTCCTTGGAGACTTTCGTGGAGAACGCGAGAAAGATGAAAGAAGAAGAGCTTGGAAACTTCGCGCCCGGCCTCGCCATGCTCTCGGCGCGGCACGAGACGCAATACAGCCGGCTGTTCCGCTCATGACGCTGAGGGTCGAAAGCAAGGATGCCAATCCCCTGAGGATTGGCATAGGCGGACCGGTCGGCTCGGGCAAGACGGCGCTGACGCTCGCGCTGTGCAAGGCGCTGCGCGAGCGCTACCAGATCGCCGTCGTCACCAACGACATCTACACCGAGGAGGACGCCCAGTTCCTGGTGCGCAACGAGGCGCTCGCGCCCGAGCGCATCATCGGCGTCGAGACCGGCGGCTGCCCGCACACCGCGATCCGCGAGGACGCCTCGATCAACCTGGAGGCGGTGGCGCGCCTCGACCGGCGCTTCCCGGGCCTCGACCTGATCCTGATCGAGTCCGGCGGCGACAACCTCGCCGCCACCTTCAGCCCCGAGCTCTCCGACCTGACGCTCTACGTGATCGACGTCGCCGCCGGCGACAAGATCCCGAGGAAAGGCGGGCCCGGCATCACGCGCTCGGACCTGCTGGTGATCAACAAGATCGACCTCGCGCCGCTGGTGGGCGCGTCGCTCGAGGTGATGGAGCGCGACGCGCGCCGCATGCGCGGCGCGCGCCCGTTCGTGTTCTCCAACCTCAAGTCGGGCGACGGCCTCGCGGCGATCGTGCGCTTCATCGAGACCGAGGGCATGCTGCGCGAGGCGCAGCCGCAGCACTGAGCGTTCAGGCCGGCGTGCGGCCGCTGGCGAGATACACCGTGCCGAGCATCGCCGGCCGGACCTCGAGGCCGGGGAGATAGCGCTCCGTGCCGGCCCAGGGCCGGTCGAGGCCGTGCAGCGTCGTCACCCACGGCCGCGCCTTCAGCAGGCGGTACAGGCGCAGCGGCAGCAGCCAGCGCGAGGGGTGCTTCGCGCCGGCGAGCACCACGCGCGCGCCCGGCGCGGCGTGCGAGAAGAGGCGCTCCAGGGCGCGCGGCGACTGCAGCACGTCGTGGGTGAAGAAGAACAGCGCCGCCTGGAACTTTCCCGGCAGCGCCACGTCTTCCGCCGGCGACTCCATCAGCGCGACGTTGCCGAGCGCGGCGACGCGGCGCCGCGCCAGCCCCAGCATCTCGCCGCTGACGTCGAAGCCGAAGACGCGGCCCGCGGGACCCACCGCGGCGGCGAGCGCGGGCAGCGACAGGCCGGTGCCGCAGCCCGCGTCGAGCACGGTCTCGCCCGGGCGCAGATCGAGCAGCGCGTGGGCGCGCTCGCGCAGGCGCATGGTGCGCCGCGCGGTCGCGTCGTATTCGTGCGCGCGCAGCCGGTACTTGCCGGCGGCGAGGCGCGGATCGGGCGGGCGCGGCATGGCGGGCGTCTATACTAGCGCGCTCGCACAGCGGCGGAGCGCCGGAATGCCGAGAGGAATCGTCGACTACCAAGGGCTGGACAGCGCGGTGAGCCGCGCACTGCGAGCGCGCGGACCGAAGCCCGGGCTGCCGTTCCGCCTCAACAAGATCGGGCACGTGGTGCTGATGGCGAGCGACCTCGAGCGCTCGGTCGCGTTCTACACCGGCGTGCTCGGCTTCCGCGTCTCGGACGTGTATCCCGAGACCATGATGCAGGGGAGGATGGTCTTCATGCGCTGCGCCGCCGACCACCATGGCGTGGCGCTGGTCGGGCAGGCGCCCGGCCGATCATCCCAGCACGAGCTGCACCACATGGCGTTCGAGGTCTCCACGCTCGACGAGGTGTTCGCGGCGCGCGACTGGCTGCGCAGCAACGGCGTCAAGGTCGAGTTCGAGGGCCGGCGCCGCGCTGGCTGCCAGGTGGCGGTCGAGTTCCGCGACCCCGACGGCCACTGGCTCGAGATCTACTGGGGCCTCGACCAGGTCGGGCCCGACGGCAAGGTGCGCCCGCCCGAGGAATGGCGCGAGTGCTTCACGCTCGAGGAGGCGGTGGCCGACGCGCCGCCGGGGCAGGACACGACGCTCGGCAAGCGGCGTTGAGGAACGCGCGCCTCATCCGCGCGCGCGTGCTGCGCGGGATCGCGCTGAATCGCACGCCCGGGCTGCACTTCCCGGCCAACTTCCTCGGCATCGCGTTCGAGCACGTGACGCGGCGCGCGACGCGCCTCGAGCTCGAGCCCGGCCCGTGGTGCCGGGACGCGGCGGGCGAGATCGACTTCGGCGCCTTCGCGATCCTCGCCGACCTCGCGCTCGGCGCGGTGATCCGCGCCAACCTCGCGCGCCACGCGCGCCTCGGCACCGTGGCGATGAGCCTGCAGTTCACCGGCGCGCCGCGGCTTGGGCGGCTGCGCGCCGCGGGCGCCTTCCACGGCTTCTTCCGCGGCAGCACCGGGCGGCTGGGCGCCTCCAGCGTGGCGGTGCGCGGCGAGCAGGGCCTGCTTTGCTTCGGCACCGGCACTTTC
>Ga0335083_10004741_pt1 | contig 17279 bp, 11 predicted proteins | sample Lox_Sample_42_FD_206716 | JGI IMG/M metagenome (GOLD analysis project Ga0335083, IMG submission 206716) | Soil microbial communities from Loxahatchee National Wildlife Refuge, Florida, United States - Lox_Sample_4.2 | ecosystem: Environmental > Terrestrial > Soil > Wetlands | place: USA... | reverse complement strand
CGTCGATGTCGCCATCTTTGCCGCCGCGGTCGCCGACTGGCGCGTCGCCAATGCCGGCGAGCAGAAAATCAAGAAAAAGCCGGGCCAGCCGACGCCGGAGCTGGCGCTCGCCGAAAATCCGGACATCCTCTCCACGATTGCGCATCGCAAGTCGCTGCGGCCAAGCCTGGTGATCGGCTTTGCCGCCGAGACCGAAAATGTCGCCGCCAACGCCAAGGACAAGCTCAAGCGCAAGGGCTGCGACTGGATCCTCGCCAACGACGTCTCGCCGCAGACCGGCATCATGGGCGGCGACCGCAATACGATCGAGCTGGTCACCGCGGGCGGCGTCGAGGCCTGGCCGCCGCAGTCCAAGGAGGACGTGGCGGCCATGCTGGTCGCGCGGATTGCAACGGCGCTCGCGAAATAGCTGGTCGGGCCGGCGGAATTACGCACAGATGAATTGCCGACGACCGTTCTAGATTCGTACTGCCCACGCTACGTTCGCGCCTAGAACGTTGGGTACGGCATGGCGGCGCGTCTTCGGCTTAAGCAAGCTTCCTATGAGACCTTAACCGAGGTCTTTGTCGTGCGCCTGGCGCATGGCAGGGATTTGCCGCTGCCGTCGTATCAGAGCGCCCATGCGGCGGGCCTCGACCTCGTCGCCGCGGTGGCGGCTGACAGGCCGCTCGCCATCGCGCCCGGCGCCCGCGCACTGGTCCCGACCGGCATCGCCATCGCCCTGCCGCCCGGCACCGAGGCGCAGGTGCGCCCCCGTTCCGGGCTTGCGGTCAAGCACGGCCTCACCGTGCTCAATGCGCCGGGCACGATCGATGCCGATTACCGCGGCGAAGTGCAGGTACTGCTGGTCAATCTCGGCGCCGATCCCGTCAGCGTCACGCGCGGCATGCGCATTGCGCAGCTTGTCATCGCCGCGGTCGCCCGCGCCGAGCTGCGCGAGGTATCCTCGCTTGAGCAAACCGCGCGCGGAGCGGGCGGCTTCGGCTCCACCGGAACCTGAAAAAGATATCCGCTTTCCCGCTAGACGGATGGCAGACTGTAGCCTATTACCGCTGCGTTAGTTGCGACTGGGCCCATTCATGCCGTTGGTGTCCCGCAAGGCTGTTCTCGCTATTGCTGCCGTCGTCGACGTGGCCGTCAATGCCCGCGAGCGGCCGGTTTCCGCGCGCACATTGGCCGCACGGCACAACTTGCCACCGCGCCATCTCGAGCCGGTGCTGCAGGCGCTGGTGCGCGAGGGCATCCTCAAGGGCATCCGCGGGCCGCACGGCGGCTACGCGCTGGGCCGAGAGCGCAAGGGCATTTCCGCCGCGGATGTGCTGCGCGCCGCCAATCAGGCCGAGGACGACAGCGAGCCGCTGCCGGCCCTCGCCGTGATCGCCGACGTTGTCGAACCTGCGCTTGCCGAAGCCGAGCGCACCTTTTCTGTTGCGCTCGGCCGCATCAGCATCGACGACATCGCGCGCCGCGCCGAAGCGTTGAAATAATTATCGGTCGAGGGCCCGCGACGCCGCACCTCGAACGGCGGGGACGGGCACGTTCACGATCTGGACTCTTTCGGGCGGAGTCTCCGGAAGAGTAAAGTCCAGCGATTCGCGGGCAGCGTGGCGGACGTTTTGCTCGCATCCTGGGGCAGGCATGTAATGCCGGAGGCGATCCGGACGGCGAACGAGAGGCTGCGTTCGCGGCGGGGCGTACCCGCCATCGTTATTGTCGTCCTATCCTTGTTCGCGCCGACGCCGCCGGCCCGCGCCGGCGGCGCTTTCGACCTGTTCGGCGCGTTGCCCAATCTCAGCCACCAGGACATCGCCGGCCTGACGCTGACGCTGGGCCTGCTCTGTTTCGCCGTGCTCGCCACCATCATGCTGCTGCGCACGCGCAGCCGCGCCGAACGCCTCGAAAGCGCGGCGCGTGACGACGCCATGGCGCGCAACGCCGAGATCGACCGGCTCAAGACGCTGTTGCTATCGGAGCCGCAAGTGCTCATTGCCTGGACGGCGGCTGCCGACGAAACACCGGATATCTTCGGCGACACCGGCATCGTCGCGCCGGGCGCTCCGGGCGAACGCGTGCTCGCCTTTGGCGCCTGGCTCGAGGCCCCCGCCGCGCAGCGCCTGCAGCACGCGCTCGACGATCTGCGCGGCAACGGGCGCGGCTTCACCATGACCTTCACCACCACCGCCGGGCGGCCGATCGAGGCCGAGGGTCGCGCCATGGGCGGACGTGCGGTGCTGCGGCTGCGCGATGTCGGCGGCATCGAGCACGAATTGATCGATCTCGCCGCCCGTCACGATACCCTCCTCGCCGATGTCGAAACCCTGCGCGCGCTGCTCGATTCGCTGCCGACGCCGGTCTGGGCGCGCGACCACGGCGGCCGGCTGATTTTCGTCAACGCCGCCTATGCCCGCGCCGTGGAGGCGGTCGATGCCGCCGACGCGGTCACCCGCGAGCTCGAACTGCTCGACAGCGGCGCGCGCGAGGCGGTGTCGCGCGCCGGCGCCACCGGCGAGCGTTACAGCGCGCGGGTGCCGGTGGTCGTTGCCGGCGAACGGCGCAGCTTCGAAGTGATCGACGCGCCGAGCGGCGGCGGCCGCGCCGGCATCGCCATCGACCGCACCGAAGCCGAGACCATGCGCGCAGGAATGGCGCGGCTCATCGTCGCCCACCGCCGCGTGCTCGACCGGATGGCGACCGGCGTCGCCATCTTCGCCGCCGACGGCAAGCTCACGTTCTACAACGCCGCCTTCCGTTCGCTGTTCGAGCTCGACCCCGGCTTTCTCGACCAGACGCCGACCGACAACGCGGTGCTCGACCGCCTGCGCGCCGATGGCAAGCTGCCGGAAGAGCACGACTTCCGTCAGTGGAAGAGCCAGTTGCACGAGGCCTATCGCGCGGTCGAGCCGAAGGAGCATCTGTGGCATTTGCCCGACGGGCGCACGTTGCGCGTCGTCACCACGCCCAATCCGGAGGGCGGCGTGACCTACCTCTACGACGACGTTACCGAGCGCCTCGACATGCATCGCCGCTACGATGCGCTGATCAAGGTGCAGAGCGAGACGCTCGACCATCTGACCGAAGCGGTCGCCGTATTCGCCAGCGACGGCCGCGTGCGCCTGCACAATCCCGCCTTTGCCCGCATGTGGAAGCTGCAAAAGGAAGCGCTCGACGAGCGCCCGCATATCGAGGCGATCACCGCCTGGTGCCAGGCGCTGCATGACGACAGTGCGGTCTGGCGCGGCCTGCGCTCAGCCGTCACGGCCATCGACAACCGCGAGCCGATCCGCGGCCGCATTGAACGGCGCGACGGCATGGTCATCGATTTTGCCACCATGCCGCTGCCCGACGGGGCGACGCTGGTCACCTTCCAGGACGTCACCGACACCGTGAATGTCGAGCGCGTGCTGCGCGAACGCAACGAGGCGCTGGAAGAGGCTGACGAGATCAAGATCGAATTCGTCCACCACGTCTCCTACGAACTGCGCTCGCCGCTGACCAACATCATCGGCTTTGCGCATTTCCTCGGTGATCCGAACTTCGGCCCGCTGACCGACAAGCAGCGCGAATATCTCGGCTACATTACCGCCTCGACCAACGCGCTGCTGGCGCTGATCAACAACATCCTCGACCTTGCCACCATCGACGCCGGCGCCATGACCTTGAGCCTGACGCAGGTCGATATCCACGCCAGCGTCGAGGCCGCCGCCGAAGGCGTGCAGGACCGGCTGGCGAAGGATCACATCAGGCTCGACCTCCGCGTGCCGGCGGGCATCGGCAGCTTCACCGCCGACGAGCGGCGGCTGCGGCAGATCCTGTTCAACCTGCTGTCCAACGCCGTCGGCTTCTCGCCGCCGGATGCGACCGTGACGCTGTCCGCCGAGCGGCGGCCGGACGCCGTGGTGTTCACCGTCACCGACCGCGGGCCCGGTATTCCCCCCGAAGCCAGGGACAAGGTGTTCGACTGGTTCGAGACCGACTCGCGCGGCTCGGGCCATCGCGGCACCGGGCTAGGCCTGTCGCTGGTGCGCTCGTTCGTCGAATTGCACGGCGGCAGCGTCAAGATCGACTCGGTGCTCGGGCAGGGAACCACGGTGACGTGCGTTTTCCCCACGGCACAGGCGGCCAAGCAGACCGCGGCATAATACAGCGGTAACCGCCCGCCATATCCGGCAACGCGGAACCATCGCAAGCACCGCAAATTATCCGTGGGAAACGCATGGCATTCTCGTCAGGCATGGCCGGCGTTGCCAGAGGCGTTCTTTAACCGAAGCCATGTCGCTGATAGGATGCTATTGGGTATTCGGGGGCGAATGATCCGACGTCTGGGCTTCTCCCATGAAGATGAGCAAGTTCGGTTATTTTTCCGAATTCCTGCTGTTCCCCCCGCTGGTCATCGCCGCGACGCTATATGCGTTCCACCGCTCGACGCCGGAGCGGCCGGTGGCATGGCTCCTGGTCTTCGGTGCCGGGCTGTTTGCCTGGACGCTGATCGAATATCTGCTGCACCGCGTATTTTTCCATCACGCGCCGATTCTCTCCGTCATTCACGAGCGCCACCATGAGGAGCCGCAGGAACTGATCGGCACGCCGGCCTGGGCGAGCGCGCTGGTCGGTTTGATCGCGGTCGCCAGCCCGCTGTGCGCCCTGCTCGGTTTTGACCTCGGCACCGCAGCGACGGCGGGCCTTGTCGCCGGTTATTTGTGGTACGTCTTCGTGCACTACGCGACCCACCATTGGCAGCCGCGGCGCAATTCCTACCTTTACCGCGCGCGATTGCGCCATGCGCGACATCACCACCTCTCCCATAGCGGCAATTTCGGCGTGACCACCAGCCTGTGGGATCATGTCTTCGGCACCGCGATCGAGGCGCGCGCGCCACGTTCGCATATGGCCAACTAGCCTTCGTGGCGTGCCGCAAGCGCCGGCAAAGCGGCGCGGCCGGAACCTCCGGAATGCCACGGCCGCTGCTGGCGCGCTGACTCTCCCTCCCGTGCCGCCTATAAAGCGGGCGACAGGGTGGATGATTCGATGTTTTCCCTCACCTCCGGCGGCGCGAGCTTCACGCTGGCGCTCGCCGACGAGCAGGCGACGCTGCGGCTGATGACCGATATCGCCGCGCTGATCGAGCCGGGCGACCTGATCACGCTATCGGGCGATCTCGGCGCCGGCAAGACGACCTTTGCGCGCGCCCTGATCCGCCATCTCGCCGGCGACCAGACGATCGAGGTGCCGAGCCCGACCTTCACGCTGATGCAGGTCTACGAACTGCCGCGCCTGACCCTGGTGCATGCCGACCTCTACCGGTTATCGGGCCCGGCCGAGCTCGCCGAGCTCGGCTTCGAGGACGCCGCCGAGCGCGGCGTCATGCTTCTGGAATGGCCGGACCGCGCCGCCGGCTCTCTGCCCGCCGACCGGCTCGACGTGACGCTGACGCTGTCGCCGCAGCACGGGCCGACTTTCCGCAATGCGTGCGTGACCGGCTACGGCGCCATGGCGGCGCGCGTCGAGCGTATCGCCGCCATCCGCCGTTTCCTCGACGCCAACGGCTTTGCTGCGGCGACACGTCAGCGCATCCAGGGCGATGCTTCGACGCGCTCCTACGAGCGGCTCGCGCGCGGCGGAACAACCTTTATCCTGATGAACTCGCCGCGCCGCCCGGACGGACCGCCGGTGCGGGACGGCAAGCCCTACAGTGCCATCGCCCATCTTGCCGAAAACGTGACGCCCTTCGTCGCCATGACGCGGGGCCTGCGCGAGCGCGGCTTTTCCGCGCCGGCGATCGTCGCCGCCGACCGCGAGGCCGGCCTGCTGCTGCTCGAGGATCTCGGCAACGAGCCGGTGGTTGCCGGCGATCCACCGGCGCCGATCGAGGCGCGCTACGAGGTGGCCGTCGACGCGCTGGTGGCGCTGCACAGCATGGCGCTGCCGGACACGCTCGAGGTCGAGCCGGGCGTCGACTACCGGCTGCCGCGCTATGACCTCGAAGCGCTGCTGATCGAGGTCGAATTGCTGCTCGACTGGTATGTACCGCGGCTCGAGACGACGATCTCGCCGTCCATGCGCGAGGCCTATGTCAGCCTCTGGCGCGACGCTCTCATTCCCGTCATCGAGGGCCCCGCCACCTGGGTGCTGCGCGACTATCATTCGCCGAACCTGATGTGGCTGCCCGCGCGCAGCGGCATCGCCCGCATCGGCCTGCTCGACTTCCAGGACGCCGTCATCGGCTCGCCCGCTTACGATCTGGCCTCGCTGCTGCTCGATGCCCGCGTCGACGTGCCGGAGATGATCGAGATTGCGCTGCTGGCCCGCTACACCAGCGTCCGCCGCACCATCGACCGCCGCTTCGACGCCGCCCATTTCGCCAGGGCCTATGCGACGTTGGCCGCCCAGCGCTGCTCCAAGATTCTCGGCATTTTCGCCCGCCTCGACGCCCGCGACGGCAAGCCGCAATATTTGCGTCATATGCCGCGGGTATGGGCCTACCTGCAGCGTTCGCTGGCGCATCCGGCGCTGGTGTCGCTGGCCGCCTGGTACGCCATCAACGTGCCGGCGCTGAAGTCTTAGAAACGCATGAGCGCGACCGCCATGCAATTGACGCCCCGCAACGCGATGGTGCTCGCCGCCGGCCTCGGCACGCGCATGCGCCCGCTCACCAGACGCCGGCCCAAGGCGCTGGTCGAGGTCGACGGCAAGGCGCTGATCGACTATGTGCTCGATCGCCTCGCCGCTACCGGCGTCGAGCGCGCCGTGGTCAACGTGCATCACTTCGCCGATCAACTGCAGAAGCATCTGGCGGCCCGCACCAGTCCGCGGATCGTGATTTCCGACGAGCGCGGCCTGCTGCTCGGCACCGGCGGCGCCGTGGTCAAGGCATTGCCGCAGCTCGGCGACGCGCCGTTCTTCCATCTCAACGCCGACACCATCTGGGTCGACGGCGTCAAGCCGAACCTGACGCGCCTCGCCGAGGCCTTCGAGCCGGAAGCGATGGACGCGCTGCTGCTGCTGGCGCCGACCACCGGTAGCATCGGCTATGCCGGGCGCGGCGATTTCACCATGGCGCCGGACGGCCGTCTGCGCGCGCGCGGCGAACGCGAGGTCGCGCCCTTCGTCTTCGCCGGCGCGGCAATCCTCACGCCGACGCTGTTTGCCGGCGCGCCGCAGGGCGAGTTCCCGTTGACCGACCTGTTCACGCGGGCCATCGAGGCCGGCCGTCTCTACGGCCTGCGCCTCGAAGGCCTGTGGATGCATGTCGGCACGCCGGACGCCATCGCCGGCGCCGAAGCCGCGATCCGCGCCAGCACGGGATAGATAGCCACTCTTGTCCCGGGCGCTGCGCATCACGAAGTGGTGCGCTGCAGACCCGGGACCCAGCTTTCTTCCAGGGGTCGGGGTCCCGGATCAGCGGCGCACCGCTAACGCGCTGCACCGCATCCGGGACACGACTCCAATTTAACCGTGTATGATTCCCGTCGATGCCTGCCGCAAAACCCAACGTCTTCAACATCCCCGCATCAGCACGGTTCCTGCCGGTGCTGATCGATGCCTTGCTCGGCGGCAAGCTGGTGCCGGGCTTTCCGACGACGCGCGATCCGCTCGAGCTGGCGCAGGCGACGCTCTATTTGCCAACGCGGCGCGCGGTCCGTCTTGCCCGCGACGTCTTCCTCGAGCGCATCGGGACCGACGCCGCGATCCTGCCGCGCATCCTCGCCGTCGGCGACATCGACGAGGACGAGTTCGCCTTCGCCGAGGCCGCGACCGCCGGCCTTGCCGCCGCCGCGCTCGATCTGCCGCCGGCCATTCCCACGCTTGAACGCCGGCTGCTGCTCGCCGAGCTGATCCTGAAATGGGCGAATTCCGCGGCGCTGCGCGGCGCCGAAGGCTCGCCGCTGATCGCCAATACGCCGTCGGCGGCGCTTGGCCTCGCCGACGATCTCGCCCGCCTGATCGACGACATGACCACGCGGCAGGTGAGCTGGGACCGGCTCGACGGCCTGGTGCCCGACGCCCTCGATCCCTACTGGCAGCTCTCGCTCGAATTCCTGAAAATCGCGCGCGGCAGCTGGCCGGCGCTCCTGGCCGAGCGCGGCGCCATCGAAACCGCCGAGCGCCGCGACCGCTTGATCGAGGCCGAGGCGCAGCGGCTTGCCAGCAGCAAGGCGCCGGTGATCGCCGCGGGTTCGACCGGCTCGATGCCGGCAACGGCAAAGCTGCTCGCCACCATCGCGCGGCTGCCGCACGGCGCGCTGGTGCTGCCCGGCCTCGACATGGATCTCGACGAGGCTTCCTGGGCCGCGATCGCCGGCAACTCCGACGACAAGAGCCACAATGGCGAGCCGTCCTGGGGCCATGCGCAATTCGCCATGCGGGCGCTGCTGGCCACGCTCGGCATCGAACGCCGCGAGGTGGCGCAGCTTGCGCGCGCGCAAGGCCGCGAACGCGTGGTGTCCGAAGCTTTGCGGCCGGCAGCCACCACCGACCACTGGCGGCAGCGCGCCGGCAGCGACGCCTTCGCCGAGGCGGCCGATGCCGCCATGGCCTCGATGACGATGATCGAAGCCGCCAATGCCGAGGAGGAAGCCCTCGCCATCGCCGTTGCCTTGCGTGAAGCTCTGGAAACGCCGGGCAAGACCGCCGCGCTCGCCACACCCGACCGCGCGCTCGCCCGCCGCGTCGCGTCCGCGCTCGAGCGCTGGCAGGTGACCTTCGACGATTCCGCGGGCGTCGCGCTTGCCGACATGCCAGCCGGCATTTTCGCGCGGCTCGCTGCCGAAGCAGCCCTTGGCGGCCTCGAGCCGGTGACGCTGCTTGCTCTGCTCAAGCATCCGCTGCTGCGGCTCGACGCCGCCAAGGATGCGCATGCCATGACCATCGCGACGCTGGAGCAGACGGTGCTGCGCGGTCCGCGCCCGCGGCCCGGCAGCGAAGGTCTCGACCGCGCTTTCGCCGCCTTCCGCCTCAATCGCGACGCGCTTCACCGCAACGATCCGCGCTGGCTGATCGCCGACGACAGGTTCGACGGCACCGCCGAACTGATCGGCCGCCTCGCCGCGGCGCTCGCCCCGCTCGAAGACGTGAAGAAGCGCCATCCGCTCGCCGAGCTTGCCCGCCGCCATCGCGAGGTGATCGTGGCGCTGAGCCGCGACAACAAGGGCGCGGCCGCGGCCTTCGCCGGCCCCGACGGCCTCAAGCTGGAGCAGGCCCTGGAAGAGCTTGCCGCGAGCCCGTCCGCGGCGGGTCTCGCCGTCGCCAAGGGCGACTACGCCGAGCTTTTTCACGCCAGCATCAGCGGGCGTATGGTGCGCCGGCCGGAGCGCGCGAACGTGCGCGTGCACATCTTCGGCCTGCTGGAAGCGCGTTTGCAGAGCGTCGACCGCGTCGTGCTCGGCGGCCTCAACGAAGGCACCTGGCCGGGCGAAACGCGCAGCGATCCGTGGCTGTCGCGGCCGATGCGCGCGGCGCTCGGCCTCGATCCGCCGGAACGGCGCATCGGGCTGTCCGCGCACGATTTCGCCCAGGCGCTCGGCGCCGGCGAAGTCGTCCTCGCCCGCGCGCAAAAGGTCGCCGGCGCGCCCGCCGTGACCTCGCGCTTTGTACAGCGTCTTGCCGCCGTTGCGGGAGATGCGCGGTGGCAGGCGGCGATCGCGCGCGGCGAACACTATCTCGCATGGGCGCGCGCGCTCGATGCGGCGGAGCGCGTTACGCCCGCCGCGCGGCCCGCGCCGGTGCCGCCGCCGGACGCGCGGCCCGACCGCCTTTCGGTTACCGACATCGAGAACTGGCTGCGCGATCCCTACACGATCTATGCCAAGCACGTGCTGCGGCTTTTTCCGCTCGAACCGGTCGATACCCTTCCGGGCGCCGCCGAGCGCGGCAGCATCATCCATGAAGCCATCGGCGAGTTCACCAAGACATATTCCGCCACCGGCCTTCCGGCCGATCCTGAAAGCGAACTGATCCGCTTCGGCGAAAAGAGCTTCGCCCCGTGGCAGGATTTTCCCGAGGCGCGCGCGCTGTGGTGGCCGCGCTTCAAGCGCATCGCCAACTGGTTTGCCGCCTGGGAACGCCAGCGGCGCCCGGGCCTTGCCACAGTCCATGGCGAGATCAAGGGCGAGCTGAAAATCCCGCTGCAGGCACGCACCTTCACCCTGTCGGCGCGCGCCGACCGCATCGAGCAGCGTGCGGATGGCAGCTACGCCATCCTCGACTACAAGACCGGCCAGCCGCCGACCACGCCGCAGGTGCAATCGGGGCTTGCCCCACAGCTCACGCTGGAAGCCGCGATCCTGCGCGGTGGCGGCTTCGAAAATGTCGCGGCGGGCCCGGTCGTGCAGGTGAGTTACGTCCGCCTCAAGGGCGGCGAGCCGCCCGCCAAACAAGAAGACATCAAGTTCAAGGATCGCACACCTGACACAGTCGCCGCCGACGCGCTGACGAAACTGACCGGCATCGCCACACGATTTTTGCTCGAAGGCGAGCCCTATCGATCGCTCGTTCATCCGATGTGGGCGCGGCACTACGGCGACTACGATCATCTGGCGCGGGTGAAGGAATGGGCGGCCTCCGGCGGCGAGAGCGAATATGAGGGCCCGCCGTCATGAGCGCACCGCGCAAGATTCCCGACGCGGCAACGGCGCGGCAGATCGCCGCCGCCGATCCCGACCAATCCGTCTTCGTCTCGGCCAATGCCGGCTCCGGCAAGACCCACGTGCTGGTGCAGCGCGTCATCAACCTGCTGCTGCGCGGCGAAGACCCGGCCAAGATTCTCTGCATCACCTTCACCAAGGCCGCCGCGGCGAACATGGCTGCGCGCGTCTTCAACACGCTGGCCGAGTGGACCACGCTGTCCGACGAGGCGCTCGACGAGAAGATCAGGACCGGCACCGGCAAGCCACCCGACGCCACGCAGCGCGCGAGGGCGCGGCGGCTCTTTGCCGGTGCGCTGGAGACGCCGGGCGGGCTCAAGGTGCAGACCATCCACGCCTTCTGCACGCGGCTGCTGCATCAGTTTCCCTTCGAGGCCGATGTCGCCGCGCGCTTCGAGGTGCTCGACGAGGCGACCACCGGGCAGATGCTAAGCAAGCTCACCCTCGACGTCATCCTCGAAGGCGCGACCGAACCCGACAGCCCGCTCGGGCAGGCGCTGGCCAATGCCATCACCGCGGCGGCCGACGTCACCTTCAAGGAAGTGATCGCGGAGACCATCCGCCAGCGCGACCTCGTCACCGCCTGGGTCGAGCGCGCCGGCGGCGTGCGGCAGGCGATCGATGAGTTGACCCGCGCTTTCGGCCTCGATCCGGGCGACAGCATCGGCAAGGTCGCGGACGAATTTTTCTCGGGCTCGCTCATTCCGCAGACCGAGTGGCCGGCGCTGATGGCGGTCCTCGAAAGCGGTTCGAAAACCGACAAGGAGCGCGCCGCCTCGCTCGCCGCCGCGGCCCAAGCCACCGACCGCGAGCGGGTCGAGCATTACCTCGATGTGTTCTGCACCGATAGGCGCGCGGGCCGCGCCAGCGTCATGACCAAGCCGCTCGCGGCAAAGCAGCCGGAATGGGCGCAGAAACTCGCCGACGAACAGGCCCGCGTCTGCGCGCTGGTGGCCCGCGAGTTCGCGCTGCGCGCGCGCGACCGCAGCGCCGCCCTCATCACCGTTGCCTTCGCCGTGATCGAACGCTACCGCAAGGAAAAGGACCGGCGCGGCCTGCTCGACTACGAGGACCTGATCGGCAAGACGCTGGCGCTGTTCAGGAAAACCTCGGCGGCCTGGGTGCTCTACAAGCTCGATCTCGGCATCGATCATGTGCTGGTCGACGAGGCGCAGGACACCAGCCCCGAGCAGTGGGAGATCATCAGCACGCTGGTGTCCGAATTCGTCCAGGCCAGCGCCAGGCCGGAGAAGAAGCGCACGATCTTCGCCGTCGGCGACGAGAAGCAGTCGATCTTCTCGTTCCAGGGCGCGGCGCCGCACGCCTTCGCCGAGATGCGTGAGCAATTCCGCCGCCTGTTCGAGCCCGGCGAGGTCGCCTTCGCCACCGAGAAACTGCACTACTCGTTCCGCTCCGCGGCGCAAGTGCTGGAAGCGGTGGACACCGTGTTCAAGCAGCCGCAGGCGTTCCGTGGCTTAACCTCCGAGGAAACCTGGACCGTGCATCAGGCGCTGCCGGACGCCGCGCCCGGCGAGGTGGAAATCTGGGACCTGATCGGGCCCGACGAGAAAGACACCGGCAAGGAAGGCTGGGACGCGCCATTCGACCTCACCAGCGATACGAGCCCCGCGATCAAGCTCGCGGCGCGCATCGCGCGCACGGTCGGGGCATGGGTTGCGCGGGGCACGCGGCCGCGCGACGTGCTCGTTCTGGTGCGCCAGCGCGGGCCGTTCTTCGAAGCGGTGATCCGCGCGCTCAAGCGCGAGCAGATCGAGGTCGCCGGCGCCGACCGTCTCGTCCTCACCGAGCACATCGCCATTATGGATCTGATGGTGCTCGGCGATGCGCTGCTGCTGCCGGGCGACGACCTGGCTTTGGCGACCGTGCTGAGAAGCCCGCTATTCGGCCTTTCCGACGAGCAACTGTTCAAGCTTGCCTATGAACGCAAGGGTCCGCTGCGGGCGGCGCTGCGCGCGAAAACCGCTGAAGAGGCGGCCTTTGCCGGGGCATCGGCCGCGCTCGACGAGCTCACGGCAAAGGCGCGGGTGATGGCGCCGTTCGAGTTCTACGCTCACGTTCTCGGCGCTCGGCAGGGCCGGGCCCGGTTTCTGTCGCGGCTCGGCGTCGAAGCCTCCGACCCGATCGACGAATTCCTCAATCTGGCGTTGGTTTACGAGCAGCGCCAAACGCCGTCGCTGCAGGGCTTCCTCAACTGGGTGCGCGCCGCGCAGAGCGAGGTGAAGCGCGACATGGAGATGGCGCGCGACGAAGTGCGGGTGATGACGGTGCACGGCGCCAAGGGGCTGGAGGCAAAGAACGTCATCCTGGTCGACACCACGACGACGCGGCCGGAAGGCGCGCATCCGCCGCGCCTGCTCAGCGTGCCGCTCGAAGGCGCAGCGCCCGGCGCCACCGGATTGATCTGGGGCGTCGCCAAGGACAAGGATGCCGGCCCGATGGCGGCGGCGCGCCAGCGCGCCATCGACGCCGCCAGGGATGAATACCGCCGGCTGCTCTATGTCGGCCTGACCCGCGCCGCCGAGCGGCTGCTGGTGTGCGGCGTCAAAGGTGAGAAAAAAATTCCGGAAGGCTGCTGGTACGAGCTCGTGCTCGACGCGCTCAAACCGCTGTCGGTCGAGACCGACACCGCCGACGGCAAGGTCTGGCAGTTCCGCAAGTTGGACCGCACAGCGCCGGCGGACGCGGCAGGCGCGCGGGAGAAGATCGCGCTGCCCGACTGGCTGCGCGGCAACACTCCGGCGGAGCCTGAGGCGGTGCGCACCGTCACGCCGTCGTCGGCGATCGATGACGAGGACAACCGGCCGGCCGGCGGCGGCGACCGGCAGGCGGCGCTGCTGCGCGGCTCGCTCATGCACCGGCTATTGCAGTCGCTGCCCGACATCGCCGCCGAAAGTCGCGCCGCGGCGGCGGAAAAATTCATGGCGCGCGCCGGTTCGGCGCTGGCCAAAGAAGAACGCGTTGTTCTGGTTGATCGGGCGCTGTTCCTGCTCAATTCGCCGCAGTTCGGCGCCCTGTTCGGCCCCAACAGTCGCGCCGAGGTCCCCATCGTCGGCCGCATCGCACACGGCGGCAAGACCGTCCAAGTCTCCGGCCAGGTCGACCGGCTGGCGGTGACGGACGAGGCCATCCTGATCGCCGACTACAAGACCAACCGCCCCGCGCCGCGGCGAATCGAGGACGTGCCGAAAAGCTATCTCGGCCAACTCGCCCTTTACCGGGCCGTGCTCGAAAAACTTTACCCCGGCCGGGGCGTGCGCGCCGCCCTTATCTGGACGGAAGCCCCTGATCTAATGGAGCTTTCAGACGCCGTCCTGGAGGCCGCGCTAGCGCAAGTCACCTCCGCGTGACGGTGCCTTGACGCTTAAGGACCGCGTTCATAGGTTCGGAGCCTCGCGATTTTATGGCGCGGCTACGCGCCCCAATTCCAGACATGAGGTGCACCATGGCCGTCGGCAAAGTGTCGGACGCAAGCTTTGAATCGGACGTTCTCAAGTCGAACGAGCCGGTGGTCGTCGATTTCTGGGCGGAATGGTGCGGCCCCTGCCGGATGATCGCGCCGGCGCTGGAAGAAATCGCCGGCCAGCTCGGCGACAAGGTCAAGATCGTCAAGCTCAACGTCGACGAGAATCCCAACACCGCGGCGAAGTACGGCATCATGTCGATCCCGACGCTGATGTTGTTCAAGAACGGCGAGATCGCCTCGCGCCAGGTCGGCGCGGCGCCGAAGCAGAAGCTCGCGCAGTGGATCACCGGCGCGGTCTGACCGCGCGCAAATAATCGGAATAGCGGCCGGCCTTTGCGCCGGCCGTTTTTATTGCGGCAGCGTGCCGTTCCCGCGCAGCACTTCGCCGGCGAGATAGAGCGAGCCGGTGATGAGAATGCGGGGCGGCGGCTCGAGATCGAGCTTGCGCACGGCGTCGAATGCTTCCTCGAGATTATCGCGGCTGGTCGCGGCAATCCCGATGGCGCGGGCGGCATCCGCCACCGCTTCCGCGCTCAGGCCTTTCTCCGTCGCGGGTATCGGCACCGCGATCAGCCGGCGCGCAAGTCCGGTGAAATTGCGCAGGAAACCCGCGCAGTCCTTGGTCGCCAGCATGCCGACAATGAGCACCAGCGGCCGCGATACCCGCTCCTCGAGATCGGCAAGCGCGGCGGCGATGGCGCGGCCGCCGTCCGGATTGTGCCCGCCGTCGAGCCACAGTTCGCTGCCCGGCGGCGTCAGCGCCATGAGCTTGCCCTGCGACAGACGTTGCAGGCGCGCCGGCCAGTCGGCTTTACCGAGGCCGGTCTCGAACGCCGCCGACGCGATCTTCAGCGCCGGAATGGCGCGCAGTGTGGCAATCGCCAAGCCTGCGTTCTCGAATTGATGCCGCCCATAAAGCTTCGGCGCCGGCAGATCGAGCAGCCCCGTTTCGTCCTGGAAGACCAGACGACCGCGCTCCTCCGTCGCGGTCCAGTCCTCACCGGCAATCCGCAAGGGTACATCGAGCCTTGCCGCCCGGCGCTCGATGACGGCGAGCGCGTCGCGCGGCTGCGCGGCCACGATTGCCGGTGCGCCGCTCTTGAGGATGCCGGCCTTTTCCGCCGCGATCTGCTCCAGCGTCGGGCCGAGAAAGTCGATGTGATCGATGGAGATCGGCGTGATCACCGTGGCCAGCGGATGCTCGATCACATTGGTGGCGTCGAGCCGGCCGCCGAGCCCGACTTCCATCAGCATGATGTCCGCCGGGTGCCGCGAAAACAGCAGCAGCGCCGCCGCGGTGGTGATCTCGAACAAGGTGATGTCGTGCTCGCCATTGGCCTTTTCGCATTCGGCGAGCACGGCGCTGAGCTCGTCGTCGCTTACCAACACGCCGCCCTCGGGCGCGGCGATGCGGAAGCGCTCGTTGAATCGGACCAGATGCGGCGAGGTGTAAACATGCGCGCGCTTGCCGGAGGCTTCCAGGATCGCGCGCAGGAAGGCCACGGTCGAGCCCTTGCCGTTGGTGCCGGCGACATGAATGACCGGCGGCAGTTTCTTTTCCGGATGCCCGAGCGCCGCCAGCAGCCGCTCGATGCGTTCGAGCGACAGATCGATGCGCTTGGGATGCAGCGACGACAGCCGCGCCAGGATGGAGTCGATGGGGGTCATCAATGCTTGCCTGTCATGCCCGGCCCCGTTCAGGCCGGGGCTAAACTCCAGCGGGCATCCAGTAAACGCCGGCTTTCGAGATTTTGCACTGGGGCTACTGGATCATCCGCCTTCGCGGATGATGACGGCCTGAGGTGGATCACGCGTGCGCCGGAACCGGCAGCTGCTGCTGGCCACCAGCCGGCGATTTGGTCAGCAGCCGGCACAGTTGGGCAAGCGTCGCGCGCAATTTGTGCCGATGCACGACCATGTCGACCATGCCGTGCTCGCGCAGATATTCGGCGCGCTGGAAGCCTTCCGGCAATTTCTCGCGGATGGTCTGCTCGATGACGCGCGGGCCGGCAAAGCCAATGAGCGCGCCCGGCTCGGCGATGTGCACGTCGCCGAGCATGGCGTAGGAGGCCGTGACGCCGCCGGTGGTCGGATTAGTGAGCACGACGATGTACGGCTTCTTCGCTTCGCGCAGCATTTGCACCGCCGCCGTGGTGCGCGGCAATTGCATCAGCGAATAGATGCCTTCCTGCATGCGCGCGCCGCCAGACGCCGCGAACATAATGAACGGCGTGCCCCGCTTCACCGCCGTCTCCAGCCCGGCGACCACGGCTTCGCCTGCCGCCATGCCGAGCGAGCCGCCCATGAAGTCGAAATCCTGCACGCCGATGGTGACCATCAGCCCGTCGAGACGGCCGATGCCTGCCTTCACCGCGTCCTGCAGGCTAGTCTTGGCGCGCGCGTCTTTGAGCCGGTCGGCGTAACGGCGCTCGTCGCGGAACTTGAGCGGATCGACCGGCACCTCGGGCACGGCGATGTCTTCATACTCGCCGCCATCGAACATGGTCTTCAGCCGTACCGGCGCGCTGATGCGCATGTGATAATTGGACGAGGGGATGACGAACTGGTTCGCCTCGACGTCCTTGTAGAAGACGAGCTGGCCCGTTTCCGGACACTTGATCCAGAGATTTTCCGGCGTCTCGCGGCGCAGAAAGCTGCGAATCTTCGGGCGGACGACGTTGGAGATCCAGTTCATGGCCTGCCTATATAGGCTCGTTTTGGCGGCAATATAACGGCAGCGGAACCAGAATTCTTCAAGCCTTGCGGGCGTTGGTGGCGTCGAGCAGGGCGATGAGCCCCTTCAACAGCGCCGTCGGCGATGGCGGACAACCTGGAATGTGCAGATCGACCGGGATCGCGTCGCTGACCCCGCCGGCGACGGCGTAGCTGCCGGCAAAGACGCCGCCGTTGCCGGCGCAGTCGCCGACCGCGATCACCCATTTCGGATCGGGGGTGGCGTTGTAGGTACGCAGCAACGCTTCGCGCATGTTCTTCGTCACCGGCCCGGTCACCATGAGCACGTCGGCGTGGCGCGGCGAGGCCACGAAATGCAGGCCGAAGCGCTCCAGATCGTAGAACGCATTGCCGAGCGCATGAATTTCCAGTTCGCAGCCGTTGCAGGAGCCGGCATCGACCTCGCGGATCGCCAATGAACG
>Ga0335083_10004740_pt1 | contig 17281 bp, 17 predicted proteins | sample Lox_Sample_42_FD_206716 | JGI IMG/M metagenome (GOLD analysis project Ga0335083, IMG submission 206716) | Soil microbial communities from Loxahatchee National Wildlife Refuge, Florida, United States - Lox_Sample_4.2 | ecosystem: Environmental > Terrestrial > Soil > Wetlands | place: USA... | reverse complement strand
TCCAGGCCAACGATTTGATCGGCCGCAAGACCGCGCGCGACGGCGGCAAGACGGCGCTGTCCGTGATCGCCGAGATGCGCGCGCTCGACGGCGAGCTTGCCAGGCAGAGCGGGGCGGAGTTCGCCGCCATTCGCACGCAGCTGGCGGCCGCGGCATCGGCGTTGAAGGAAGCGGTCGAGTGGATTGCCGCGACCTACGGCAAGGACGCTCGCGCCGCGCACGCAGCCTCGGTGCCGTATCTCAAGCTCTGGGGGATCACCGCGGGCGGCTGGCAGATGGCCCGCGCGGCGATCGCGGCGGCGCGTCACCTCGCTGACGGCAAGGGCGAGGCCGATTTCTATCGTGCCAAGATCGCCACCGCCCGTTTCTACGCCGACTACTTCCTGCCGCAGACGGTGGCGCTCAAGCACTCGATCATGACGGCGGGCGAGAGCGTGCTTGCGCTCGCCGCGGAGCAGTTCTAACCCCTTAGGCATCAGACAGTCACCACGGCCGCATGAGCGGCCGTGCGGGGTTGGCAGTCCGTTAATCGCCTCTGAGCTTCTTGATCATCGCGGCGCCGGTCAGCAGCTCGAGCTGCGTCTCGAGGCGGATGACGCGGGCGGTGAGATCCTCGATTTTCGACTGCTGCGACTTCAATGCATCGGCTTGCCGCGTGACCTTGTCCTCGAGCTTGATCATCGCGGTGAGCGCGCCCCAGATGCGCTCGGCCCAACCCATCAGGAGCGCTTCCGGGCCCGCCGCCTGAACGCCGGGCGCCTGACCCCGGCCTCCATGGCCGCAATGCGCTGATTGCTCGACTGGATGAACGCCAGCGCGTCGTCGATCGAGGCGCCGGCGCGTTCCGCTGCCGACTTCGCGGCGTCGGCGAGCGCGGCGAGCTCCTCGTCGCTTGATCTCGATCGGTAAGCCGCCGCCGCCCGTCGCATCAGCTCCGAGATCGGCAGGCCGAGCCGCTTCGCCTTGGCGACGATCGCCTTTTTCTCGTCAGCCGTGGCCTGCACCACGATTCGTTCGATTGCTGGTCCCGCCATCTTGCCGTCTCCCACGCTCCATGTACATGTACATTGTATGTACATCCATGGGGCCGCGTCAAGGGCTCAGCGTCGGGATCAATCGGTGGTCAGGCTCTCGACCCACACCACTTCGCACGAGCCATCGCCGGTGTCGCTGCGCGACAGAGACGTCTTCCAGGCGAAACCGTTCGTGCCGCGCACGTCGACGAGATAGCCGCTCACGGAGACGAGCTGCCCCGGTCGCAGCCGGTCGAGCCGGGAAGCGATCTCGTCGGTCGCGGGAATCATGTGCATTTGCGCGAGATGCGTGATCATCACTTCGCGTGACAGCGGGAACTCGCCGCGCTTCGGATTCCAGTAGAACCAGCGTCCCATCTGCGAAAATTCGAGCTGGTCGAGGATCGCACTGTCGGAAAGCGGTCCCCAGCCCACGCCGAGATCGTAAGGCGCGAGCCCGGCTTCCGCGTCGACGCGATAGCGCGACTTGTGCAGGAGGCGGGCGGTGATGTCGAAGCGCGCGCGCCTGGCGAAGGTGTAGCCTTTCGCGCTGAAGGTCTCGGGTGGATCGAGATCGACCTGCTTCGGCTCGGCGGGCGCGATGACGCCCGGCGGGCGATGCACCGGCCGCTCGCTCGTCCACCAGTGCCAACCTCCGGCGATGGCGAGGACCAATGCGATGACGAAGAGCCAGTGCATGGTCGGCTTATCGTGCGAGCGCCAGGCGCTCGAGTGCGTCGAAGATGCCCGTCGCCGCCGCGATCACCGGACCGCCCGCAACGAGCCCGGCGGGACCCGGATAGGGATGGATGTGTCCCCCTGCCTCCGCGACGAGCAGCAATCCCGCCGAAGCATCCCACGGATGCATATGCGGCTCGAGGAACGCGTCGAAGCGCCCCGCTGCGACATGAGCCAGCATCAGCGCGCCCGCGCCCATGTCTTTCACTGCCGCCCCGGCTTCGTGGAGGCGGCGCTTCAGGGCGAGATGCGCTTCGAGCGGATGCCGCGGCACGTAGCCTGCGCAGACCAGCGCGTGATCGAGACGGTCGCGCGCCGCGACGTGGATCAGCGTGTCGTCGCACCAAGCGCCCTCGCCCTTGACCGACCAGAAAAGCTCGTCGAGCGATGGATCATAGATCACGCCGATCCGCCGCTCGCCGCTCGCGATATAGCAAATCGAGACGCACCAGTAGCGGACGCCATGCACGAAGTTGATCGTGCCGTCGATCGGATCGACGACCCAGACGTGCGTGCCGACTTCGCCGCCTGACTCTTCGCCGAACACTGAATCGGATGGGAACTCGCGCAGGAGCCGCTCGCGGATGAGCGCCTCGACCGCATGATCGGCGGCGCTCACGAAATCCTGCGGTCCCTTGGATTCCGTGGTGAAGGCAATCTCGCGCCTGAAGTAGCGGTGTGCGAGCGCGCCCGCCTCCCGGGCCAGCCGCCTGGCAACCTCCGCTCGCGCGGCGATGTCGGCCGGGGTCATGCGGTGCCGGTGCTCCAGGCTCGTGCCATGACTCTCCTCTCCGGTGACGCGCAGCGGCGGCGTGTTCGCAAATGTACCGCAGAGGGCGCCGACCCGCTCGACGCGCCCTGGCGTGGCGCTTTGCGCTATGCTTGCCGGCCACGCACGTCGATCACGACCCGGAGGAGGGTTGTATGCACATCGGCAATTGGCTCGCAGGTATCGCTGCTGCACTGGTTCTGGCCACGCCGGTTACGGCGGCTGCGCAGGGCGAGCTGGTCGTCTACTGCACGGTGCAGGAAGAATGGTGCCGCCCGATGGTCGCGGCCTTCGAGAAGGCGACCGGCATCAAGGTGCTGATGACGCGCAAGAGCTCGGGAGAGTTCTATGCGCAGATCAAGGCCGAGGCGGCGAATCCGCGCGGTGACATCTGGTGGGGCGGCACCGGGGATCCACACTTGCAGGCGGCGGAGGAGGGACTCACCGAAGCCTACAAGTCGCCGCGCATGTCCGAGCTGCAGGACTGGGCATTGCGTCAGTGGGAGCAAGCCAAGGGACGCACGATCGGCGTCTATGCAGGCGCGCTTGGGTACAGCTACAACATCGACCAGCTCAAGAAGAAGAACATCCCCGAGCCCAAGTGCTGGTCGGACCTCGTCAAGCCGGCGTTCAAGGACGAGATCCAGGTTGCCAATCCAAATTCTTCCGGTACTTCGTACACCATGCTCGCGACCATGGTGCAGATCATGGGCGAAGACAAGGCTTTCGATTACCTGAAGGCGCTGCACAAGAACGTGAGCCAGTACACCAAGTCCGGCGCTGCGCCTGCGCGCGCGGCAGCGACCGGGGAAAGCCTCGTCGGCATCACCTTCCAGCACGACGCGGTCGTGCAGGCCGTGCAGGGTGCGCCGGTCAAGATCGTGTCGCCGTGCGAAGGCACTGGCTACGAGATCGGCAGCATGAGCATCATCAAGGGCGCGAAGAATCTGGAGAACGCGAAGAAGTGGTACGACTGGGCGCTCACCGCCGAGGCGCAGAGCATCGGCGCGCAGAACAAGGTGTCGTATCAGGTGCCGTCCAACAAGAGCGCGAGTGCGCCTCCTCAGGCGCCGAAGTTCAGCGAGATCAAGCTCATCAATTACGACTTCGCGAAATTCGGCTCGTCCGCGGAGCGCACGCGGCTGCTCGCCAAGTGGGACAGGGAGGTCTACGCCCTTCCGAAGTAGTGCCGGCGCTCTGCCGCGCCGATGGCGTTAGCAGGCCCTAATTGGCCACATCCGCTTCCGTGCGAATCGTGCCTGCGCCGGGTTTCGAACCGGCGCGGCGCGATTCCACCGCGATAGCTGTCGCGGCCGCGGGCCTCGGTGCCCTGCTGCTCCTGCCATGGGGCGCCGACGGCGGCCCGCCTGCACTCGGTCTCGCCATGGGGGGATTGGCCGCGAGGTGGCCGCGCTTCGCGGCCACGCTCTCGCTCGGCCCTCTGTTGATCGCGGCGCTCGCGATCCTCGCGTGCACCTGGCGCAACTTCTCGCGGGGAACGGCGCTCGTTGCGGCTCTGAGCCTTGCGTGGGGCATCGGCCAGGGCTTCGTCGCCGGCGTCGACGGACCGTCCCTCGGCGCCGGCGCGATCATCGCCCTGACCGCGTTTACAGTCTCGCTTGCGCGGGCGCTGGCGAGAGTGGGGCTCTTCGGCGGCGACGCCACGATCGCCACGGTCGTCGTCACGATCGCCGCGCTCCTCGGCGTGTTCGTCTTCTTCCCCGTTTCAAGCGCGCTGGTCGCCGCGGTCCTCGACGCACACGGCCGCTTCGTACCCCAGCTCGCGGCAGAGCGCCTCTTCACGGCCGACATCTGGGGCATGGGCTGCCTCGGAGGCGGCACGCGCTGCGGCACGGCGATCAACACCGTCATTCTTGCCGCGATCGTCGGCGTGCTCACGACGCTGCTCGGGCTCGTGCTCGCGCTGGTCGTGCAGCGCGGCGGCGGGCGCTACGCGGGTGTGCTCAAGGTGATGTCGGTGCTGCCGATCGTCACGCCGCCCTTCGTGCTCGCGCTCGCGCTGGTCGTATTGTTCGGACGCACGGGACTCATCACCGGATGGCTCGAGGCCGGCCTGGGCATCCCGCGCTCGCGGTGGATTTACGGCTTGCCCGGGGTCACGCTGGCGCAGCTTCTCACCTTCACGCCTGTCGCGTTCATGTTGCTGCACGGCGCGCTCGCCGCGGTGAGCCCGGCGCTGGAAGAGGCGGCGCAGACGCTGCGCGCGTCGCACGGCCGCGTGTTCCGCACCGTCACCTGGCCGCTGCTGCGCCCCGCGCTTGCGAATGCCTTTCTTCTCGGCTTCGTCGAGAGCATGGCCGATTTCGGAAATCCGATCGTGCTCGCCGGCAACTTCGATGTGTTGTCGACGAAAATCTTCTTCGCGGTGGCCGGTGCCCAGTACGATGCCGGCCGCGCCGCTGTTCTCGCCTGCGTGCTCCTCGCCCTGACGGTCGCCGCTTTCTTCCTGCAGCAGGGCTGGATGGGCGGAGCCTCTTATGTCACCGTGAGCGGCAAAGGCGATGGCGGTGCGCCGGCGCAGTTGCCGCGCGCGCTTTGGCGAACATGTTTCTGGGTGGCGGTGGTCTGGGTTGTGTTCACTCTCGCCTGCTACGCGGTGATTCTGACCGGCGGGTTTGTGCGCGACATCGGGCGCGGCGACATGACCCTCACCTTCGGCCACCTGCTGGACGGATTCCGAGCCGAATGGGGCACGCACGGACTCGTCTTCAGCGGCTCGGCGTGGAACAGTCTGTTCACGACGGTCGAGGTCGCCGCGCTGGCGGCGCCGCTCACGGCGCTGGTCGGGCTCTTGTCCGCCTATGCGATCATGCGCCATCGCTTCGCGGGACGGCGCGCGTTCGAGTTTCTGACGCTGGTGAGCTTCGCGATTCCAGGGACGGTAATCGGCGTGTCGTACATCGTGGCGTTCAACGTCGCGCCGATGGAGCTGACTGGCGGCATGGCGATCCTCGTGTTGTGTTTCATTTTCCGCAACATGCCGGTGGGCGTGCGCGCCGGCGTCGCGGCGCTCGCGCAGATCGACAAGACGCTGGACGAGGCTTCCGCCACCTTGCGCGCTTCCACGCTGCGCACGCTCATGCGCGTGGTGATGCCGCTGCTGCGCCCGGCGATTCTCGCCACGCTGGTGTTCAGTTTCACGCGCGCAATGACCGCGGTAAGCGCGGTGATCTTCATCGTGACGGCGCGCTATAACCTCGCCACGGTCTACATCATCAATCGTGTGGAAGCGGGCGAATATCCGCTGGCGATCGCGTATTCGTGCATGCTGATCGTGCTCATGCTTTCGGTGCTGCTCGTCATGCAGAAGCTCGTCGGCGAAGCGCGTCTGGGCCGGCGCGCGACGAGCGTGGTCGTCGCCGGCAACTAGGGGAATTCGATGACAGCGGGCGGCGTCGTCTTGGATCATGTCACCAAACGCTACAAGGACGTGACGGCCGTGGACAGCGTCTCGTTCGAAGTGAAGCCGGGCGAGCTCGCCACGCTGCTCGGACCGTCGGGTTGCGGCAAGACCACGACCTTGCGCATCGTCGCGGGCCTCGAGCCTGTGACGAGCGGGCGCATCCTCATCGGGAACGCTGACGTGACGAGGCGCGCCGCCAATGAGCGCGACGTCAGCATGGTGTTCCAGTCGTACGCATTGTTCCCGCACATGACGGTGCTCGAGAACGTATGCTACGGACCGCTCTCGATGCGCGTCGACAAGGCGAAGGCGCGCGAGCTCGCGCACGCGAAGCTCAAGATGCTGGGACTCTCCGGGCTGGAGCACAGACTCCCGTCGGAGCTCTCGGGCGGGCAGCAGCAGCGCGTCGCGGTGGCTCGCTCGCTCGTGCTGGAGCCGGCGGTCCTGCTCTTCGACGAGCCGCTCTCTAATCTCGACGCGAAGCTCCGCCGCCGCGTCCGGCAGGAGATCCGTGAGCTGCAGCAATCGCTCGCGCTCACGGTGATCTACGTCACGCACGATCAGGAAGAGGCGCTCGCGGTATCCGACCACATCATCGTCATGGAGGGCGGGCGCATCGCGCAGCAGGGCACGCCACGTCAGCTCTACGAGGCTCCAGCGAGCCGTTTCCTCGCCGACTTCATCGGGGATGCGAATCTCGTCGACGGCGAGCTCGGCGCCGATGGAGGCACGTTCACTGCCGGCGGCGTCGGCGCCGTCGTGCGCGCCGACGGTGTGGCCCCGGGACCGTCCACGCTTGCGGTGCGTCCGCACCGCCTGCGCCTGGTCGGGGCGGAACGAGCGACGTTGAGGGGCGTTTGCAAGCGCGTCGCGTATCTCGGCAGCCGCACCGAATACGTGGTCGCGACGCCGTGGGGCGAGCTTCTCGTTTTCGACGGCGAGGGGCGCCGCACTTACGCGCGCGGCGATGCAGTCGGCGTATCCTTCGACCCCGACGCCGCGATCGTGCTGCGACGGACGTAATGCATTCGCGCGGAGACTCGACGGGGTGAATTCGACCGTTACAGATGTCAATGACGCGATCATCGTCGGCGCCGGCATCGGTGGCCTGACGCTTGCTCTCGCTCTCCATCGCGCCGGGATCGCGGTCCGCGTCTACGAGGCCGCGCCGGTGCTGAAGCCGATCGGCGTGGGGATCAATCTCCTGCCGCACGCGACGCGCGAGCTGGCACGGCTCGGCCTCGAGGCGAAGCTCGCCCGCGTCGCCGTGTCCACGCGCGAAGCGGTCTTCTTCAATCGTTTCGGCCAGCTGATCTATCGCGAGCCGCTGGGACGCAACGCCGGCTACGATTGGCCGCAGTTCTCCATTCACCGCGGCGATCTGCAGGACGTGCTCCTCGGTGCGGTGCGCGAGCGGATCGGCGAAGCGCACCTCTTCCTCGGCTGGACCTGCACCGGCTCGACGCAGGACGAATCGGGCGTGGTCGCGCAGTTTCGCTCGTCGACGAACGGCGAAGAGCTCCCGCGCCAACGCGGCGTCGTGCTCGTCGCCTGCGACGGGCTGCACTCGGTGATCCGCAAGCAGCTGCATCCCGACGAGGGCGAGCCGCTGTATTCCGGCGTCAACATGTGGCGCGGCGTGACGCGCTGGCAGCCGATCCTCACCAGCGCGTCGATGATCCGGGCCGGGTGGCTCGCCGGCGGCAAGCTCGTGATCTATCCGATCCGCGACCGCATCGACGGCAATGCCCGGCAGCTCGTGAACTGGGTGGCCGAGATCGAGACGCCGCGCCATCCCGCCCGCGACTGGAATCGGAGAGGACGGCTCGAGGATTTCATCGGCGCGTTCGAAGACTGGCATTTCGACTGGCTCGACGTGCCGCGCTTTCTGCGCGCTGCGGACAGCGTTCTCGAGTTCCCGATGGTCGATCAGGATCCGCTGCCGTGGTGGAGCAAAGGGCGAGTCACGCTGCTGGGTGACGCGGCGCATCCGATGGTGCCGCGCGGCTCGAACGGTGCCGGCCAGGCGATTCTCGATGCGCGCGCACTTGCCGATTGCCTCGCCGACTACGGCGACGCGACCGCGGCGCTCAAGGCCTACGAGGACCGGCGCCTCGAGCCCACCGCGAAGGTCGTGCGCATGAGCCGCGCCAGTCCTCCAGACGCGATTCTGCGCGAGGTGTATCGGCGCACTGGCGATCGCCCATTCCGCCGTATCGAGGACGTAATCAGCGCCGAGGAGCTGGCCGCGCTCTCGGAAGGCTATAAGCGCGTCGCGGGGTATGATCGCGAGTCTCTGCAGGGAGAGCCTCGATGAATTTCGGACAGTGGTCGGTACGAATCGCTGCGGCAACGGCGGCGGTACTGCTGTTGGCCGCGCTGACCGCGTCCGCGCAGAGTTACCCTGCCAAGCCGATCCGTTTCGTCGTTCCATTCACCGCCGGCACCGGCCCCGACATCCTCGCGCGGACGCTGGGCGAAGCGATGTCGAAGCGGCTTGGGCAGCCGATCGTCGTCGACAACAAGGCCGGCGCCAGCGGCAACATCGGCACCGAGCAGGTCGCCAAGGCGCCGCCCGACGGCTACACGATCCTCGTCACGGTGACCACCTTCGCGATGGCGCCGGCTCTTTTCAAACCGCTGCCATTCGATCCGGTGAACGACTTCGCGCCGATCGGCGAAGTGGCGGTGGGCAAGCTCGCGCTGGTGGTCAATCCCGCGCTCAACGTCGCAACCGTCCCCGAGCTCGTCGCGCTCGCGAAGGCGAAGCCGGGCATGCTCAACTATGCCTCGCCGGGCAACGGAACGCCGCAGCATCTGGCGATGGAGCTTTTCAAGCAGCAGATGGGCGTCGACATCGTGCACGTGCCGTACAAGGGATCGGCCGGGGCGGTCGCCGACGTCATCGCCAACCAGGTGCCGATGATGACCATGCCGGTGCACACGGCCCTTCCTTACGCTGCCGCGGGCAAGCTGAAGATCCTCGCCGTCTCAGGCGCCAAGCGTTCCGCGCTCGCGCCCGACTCGCCCACATTCAGGGAAGCGGGCATGCGCGATTTCGACATCGACCTCTGGTATGGATTGCTGGCGCCGGCGCACACGCCGCGCCCGATCATCGAGCGGCTGAATCAGGAGATCGCGGCGGCGCTCGGGCAGAGCGAGATTCGTGAATCGCTCGCGAAGCAGGGGCTCGATCCAACCACGGGCACGCCCGAAGCGTTCGACGCGCTGATCCGCGCCGACCTCACGCGCTGGGAGAGCGTGGTCGTGCGCGCGAAGATCAAGGCGGATTGATCGCTGTCGCAGGGAATAGTTGCGCCGGCGCGGATGTTCTCGGCGCATGCGCTCGCGCAAATCGCACCCGCTATGCTAATGTCATGGCGGGGCGTGACGACGAAATGGCTTGCCGCCTCTCTGCTGGCGGGCATCGCTGTCGCGCCGGCGCCGCTCGCCTGGTCGGTCGTCGCCGGCGATCAGGCGCCTGCCTGCGCGGCGTCGCTGCTCGACGGCGGGCGCACGGTCAGCCTGGCCGACTATCGCGGCAAAGTCGTGTACCTCGATTTCTGGGCGTCGTGGTGCGCACCCTGCCGCGATTCCTTTCCGTTCATGAACGAGCTGCAGCGCGACCTCGCCGGCAAGGGGCTGCAGATCGTCGCGGTGAGCGTTGATAAAAGCGCCGAGGACGCGAAGCGCTTTCTCGCGCGCTATCCCGCGAGCTTCACGACCGTGCTCGATGCGGCCGCCAGCTGCCCCACGGCCTTTCGGCTCGAAGGCATGCCGAGCTCCTATGTGATCGACGGCAGCGGCGCCGTGCGCGCAGTGCACATCGGCTTCCACAACGCGGACCGCAGCGAGATACGCCGCCAGCTCGACGAGGCGCTCGGTGGAGGCAAGCCATGAGAAGGAGGATCGGCGTCGCGACGGCAGTGCTCGCGCTCGCACTCCTCAGTGCATGCGCGACCGTGCAGCCGTGGGAGCGTGGAACGCTCGCCAAGCCCGTGATGTCGGTCGACGATCCGCCGCAGGAGAAGACGCAGAAGCTGCGCACTTACAAGGCGAAGGAGGGCGGCGCCGCCGCGACCGGCGTGGGCGGAGGCGGCTGTGGCTGCAATTAGCGGCAAGCTCGCGGCCTTGACCGCCGCCGCGATGGCCTTGCCCGGTGTGCACACGCGCGCGGCCGACCTGACCAGCCCCAATCCGTTCAGCGCGGAAGCGTCGCACCTCGAGTATTCGGAGAGCGGCAGCCGCATGAGCGTGCGCGTCAACCAGGCCACCGGTACGCTGCCGGTCACCGACAACGTTCTGCTCGTAGGCAACTACATTCAGGACGTGATGAGCGGCGCCTCGCCGATCTTCAACGCGCCGGGCGCGGGCGGCGATCCGCATCAGGTGCTGACGGGCGCATCGGTGTTTGACCGGCGCGAAGCGGAAGACATCGGCGGCGTCCTCTTCGCGGGCGACAACCAGTTCACGCTGCGCCAGGGCTGGTCGCTCGAGAACGATTACAAGTCCATCTGGACGAGCATCGAGGCGCGTCGCTTCGCGAACCAGAAGAATACGACGTTTGCCGTCGGAGCAGCCTTCAACGACGACGGCGTGTCGAGCCACGACGCGCCGCACGATTATCGTACGCGCATCAAGCGCGACTTCTTCGCCGGAGTGACGCAGATCATCAACGAGCGCTCGCTCTTCGAGGTCTCGCTCGCGTATTCGTACAGCAACGGCTACCTGTCGGATCCCTACAAGCTCGTCTTCGTGCAGAGCACGGGGCTCTTACCCGATGCGCGCCCGAGCCAGCGGCGGCAGTTCGCGCTCACCGGCAAGTATCTCGCCTATGTACCCGCGATCGACTCGGCGTTCCAGGTCGTCGAGAGTCTGAGCACGGACAACTGGGGGCTGCGCTCCGGCGCGCTCGAAGTGCAGTGGAAAAAGGAGCTGCCCGGCGAATGGCTGGTCAGCGCCGGCGGCAGACTCTACAGCCAGTCGAGCGCCGACTTCTACAAGGTTGTCTTTCAGACCGCGCCGGGCGACGGATTGCACAGCAGCGACTACCGCATGGCGGCTTTCGGGTCGATGGCGTGGCTCGCCAGCGTGACGAAACAGATCGGACGCAATTTCAGCGTGCAATTCTCGGCCGAGCGCTCGTATCGCCGCTACTCGCTGCGCTCGGGCGGTACCGGCTTCGACGGCGACGATTACCTGTGGAGCTTCTACCTCGCGACGCTACGCGCGCAGTTCTAGTCTGCTCCAGGCCCTCGCCAGGCCGAAGCGCGATCTCAAGAGGTAGGATAGAGGCATGCCCGGCCTCTACCGCTATCCGTTCCACGCCATGGGCTCGCGCTGCGAGATCCGTCTGTACGCGGAGAGCGATGACGAAACTGCGGCGATCGCTCGCCTCGCAGCCGCCGACGTGCAGCGGCTCGATGCGAAATATTCGAGCTACCGCGACGACAGCGTCGCCGCCGCCATCAATCGCGTCGGCGCCGGAGGAGGCGCGATCGAAGTCGACGCGGAAACGGCCGGTCTCCTCGATTACGCCGACACCTGTTTCGAACAGAGCGAAGGGCTCTTCGACCTGACCTCGGGTGCGTTGCGCGAAGCCTGGGGTGCGCAATGCACGGCGCTGCCTGATGCCACGCTGCTCGAGCGCCTGCTCGAACGCGTCGGATGGGACAAGCTTCTCTGGTCGCGGCCGCGGCTCGAATTCGGCGTGCGTGGGATGGCGCTCGACTTCGGCGGCGTGGTGAAGGAGTACGCGGCCGATCGCGCCGCGGTGATCTGCCTCGAAGCGGGGATGAAGCACGGGCTCGTCGATCTCGGCGGCGACATCAAGATCATCGGACCGCATCCGGACGGCGCGCCGTGGAGCGTCGGCATCCAGCATCCGCGACAGGCGGACGCCGTGATGGCGACGCTGCAGGTCAGCCGCGGCGCGGTCGCCACGAGCGGCGACTACGAGCGCTATCTCGCCATCGACGGCAAGCGCTACTGCCATATCCTGTCGCCGCGCACCGGGATGCCCGTCGAGGGGCTGGCCGGCGTTTCGGTGTTCGCCGATGAATGCATCGTCGCCGGCAGCGCGACGACGATCGCGATGCTGATGGAGGAGCGCGGCCCGTCGTGGCTCGACGAGGTCGGATTGCCGCACGTGTGGATGGACAAGGAACAACGCGTCGGCGGGACGTACGCGCGCCTCGATCGATGATCCGTTTCGGCATCGACCTCGGTGGCACCAAGATCGAGATCGTCGCGCTCGCCGATGACGGACGCGAGCTGCTGCGCCACCGCGTCGCGACGCCGAAGGAAGACTACGCCGCCATCCTGAGCACGGTCGAGCGGCTGGTCGTCGATGCGGAAGCCGAGCTGGGCGAGCGGGGCAGCGTGGGCATCGGAACGCCCGGATCGACCTCGCGTGCGACGGGGTTGCTGCGCGGCTCCAATTCGGTATGTCTCAACGGCAAGCCGATCAAGGCCGATATCGAAGCACTGCTGCACCGCTCCGTGCGAATCACCAACGACGCCAACTGTTTCGCGCTCTCGGAGGCGGTCGACGGAGGCGGCGCGGGCGCGGAAGTCGTCTTCGGCGTGATTCTCGGCACCGGCGTGGGTGCGGGCATCGTGGTGCGCGGGGAGCTTCTGACCGGTCCCAACGCGATCGCGGGCGAGTGGGGCCACAATCCGCTGCCGTGGCCGCGTGACGACGAGCGGCCGGGACATCCGTGCTTCTGCGGACACTCCGGCTGCATCGAGACCTTTCTCTCGGGACCGGGCATCGAGCGTGATCACCTGCGCGCGACCGGCGAGGCGGCGACTGCGCACGACATCGGCGCACGCGCGGCGATCGGCGATGCGACGTGCACGGTGACGATGCAGCGCTACGAGGAGCGCCTGGCTCGTGCGCTCGCCCACGTCATCAACATCCTCGACCCCGACGTCATCGTGCTCGGCGGCGGAATGTCGAACGTGGCCGCGCTGTACGCGAGGGTGCCCGCGTTGTGGAAAGCCTGGGTGTTCTCGGACCGCGTCGACACGAAGCTCGCCAGACACGTGCACGGCGATTCGAGCGGCGTGCGCGGCGCAGCATGGCTGGGAGCCTCGTAGGGCCTACATGTCGGTGTAGTTCGGCCCGCCGCCGCCCTCGGGCGTCACCCAGTGGATGTTCTGCTTCGGATCCTTGATGTCGCAGGTCTTGCAGTGTACGCAGTTCTGCGCATTGACCTGCAAACGCTTCGCCGGCGAAGCGCCTGTCGTGCCTTCGTCCGCGACGAACTCGTAAACGCCCGCAGGACAGTACCGCTGCTCCAGTCCATCATAGAGCGCGAGATTCACCGCGACGGGGATCGACGGGTCGCGCAACTGCAGGTGCGACGGCTGGTCCTCCTCGTGATTGGTGTTCGAGATGAACACCGAGGAGAGCTTGTCGAAAGTGATCACGCCGTCGTACTTGGGATAATCGATCTTCGACATCTCGGCCGCGGGCATGAGCGTCTCGTTATCCGCCTTGGCGTGCTTAAGCGTCCACGGAACGAGGAAGCCGAGGCCGAGATCGTTCAGCCACATGTGCATGCCGCCGTGCAGCGTGCCCGGCCACAGCCCCCATTTCAGCCCGGGCTTGACATTGCGCACCTTGTACAGGTCCCGGTACGCCCATGATTTCCGGAACGCTTCGGGATATGCGGTCAGCTCGTCGTGCGCGCGACCCTCGCCGAGCGCCGCGAATGCCGCTTCGGCCCCGAGCATGCCGGTCTTAATCGCGTTGTGCGATCCCTTGATGCGCGGCAGGTTGACGAAACCCGCGCTGCAGCCGATGAGCGCGCCGCCGGGAAAGACGAGCTTCGGTACCGACTGCAGCCCGCCCTCGTTGATGGCGCGCGCACCGTAGCCGACGCGCTTGCCGCCTTCGAGCGTGCCGCGAATCGCGGGATGGGTCTTGAAGCGCTGGAACTCGTCGTAGGGCGACAGGTGCGGGTTCTGGTAATTGAGATGAACGACGAAGCCGATCGAGACGAGGTTCTCGTCGAAGTGGTAGACGAACGATCCTCCTCCCGTGCGCGAGTCGAGCGGCCAGCCCTGCGTGTGCACGACCAGCCCGCGCTGGTGCTTCTCCGGCGCAACCTGCCACAGTTCCTTGAGTCCGATGCCGTAGACCTGCGGGCTGACGCCCTCGCGCAGCTTGTATCTCGCCATCAACTCCTGCGACAGCGAGCCGCGGCAGCCCTCGGCGAAGAGCGTGTATTTCGCGAGCAGCTCCATGCCCGGCTGGTACCCGCTCTTGTGCGAGCCGTCCTTCGCGACGCCCATGTCACCGGTCGCCACCCCTCGCACCGCGCCCTGCTCGTCGTAGAGTACCTCCGCGGCGGGGAATCCGGCGTAGATCTCGACGCCCAGCGACTCGGCCTGCTGCGCGAGCCAGCGGCAGACGTTGCCGAGGCTCGCGATGTACATGCCGTGATTGCTCATCAGCGGCGGCAGCATCCAGTTCGGCAGACGCCGCGCGCGCGATTCGGAGAGAACGAGGAACCGGTCATCGGTCACCGGGGTTGCGAGCGGCGCGCCTTTCGCCTGCCAGTCGGGAAAGAGCTCGGCGAGCCCACGCGGGTCGACGACGGCGCCGGAGAGAATGTGCGCACCGACCTCGGAGCCCTTCTCCAGCACGCACACGCCGACTTCGCGACCGTGCTTGGCGGCGAGCTGCTTCAGACGGATCGCGGCGGCCAGTCCGGACGGCCCGCCGCCGATGATCACCACGTCGTATTCCATCGTTTCGCGCGGCATGGGCATCACCACGAGTTCGAGCCGGCTGCCATTATAATTGCGTTTTCCGCGCCGCCTTCCCGATGTCGCATCCCCGCAAGCTGGTGCACACGACGCACATGCCGCTGCGCTGGGGCGACATGGACGCGATGGGGCACGTCAACAACACCGTGTACTTCCGCTACATGGAGCAGGCGCGCATCGAGTGGTTCTACGCCTTCGCGAAAAAGATCGACACCGCGCCTTACGCGGAACAGGGCCCGGTCATCATCAATGCGAGCTGCACCTTCCTCGAGCCGCTGGTCTACCCGGGCGACCTCGAGGTGAAGATGTTCCTCGGCGAGCTCGGCCGCAGCAGCTTCGGCTCGCACTACGAGATCTCGATGAATGCGAAGCGCTACGCCGAAGGCTCGGCCAAGATGGTGTGGATCGACCGCAAGACCGGACGCTCGATGCCCTTGCCCGACTCGCTGCGCTCGATGCTCGAGCGCGCCTGAAAAAAGGGCCACGCTCGAATTTCGGTTGCACAGGTCGGCGAGAAGATGATCTACAAAAATCGAGCCTGCCCCTTTTGTTGGAGTGAAGAGCAGCATGAGTGAACTGTTATGGCGCCCCTCGCCTGAGCGCATTGCACAGGCGAACCTGACTGCGTTCGCCGCGCGCGTCACAGCGAAACACGGCGTGAAGCTCCCCGACTACACGGCGCTCTGGCGTTGGTCGGTCGAGGAGCGCCCGGCATTCTGGCGCGAATTCTGGGATTATTGCGGAGTGATCGGCGAGCCGGGCGCGCGTGTGCTCGTCGACGGGGACAAGATGCCCGGCGCGCAATGGTTCCCAGACGCCAGGCTCAACTTCGCCGAGAACCTGCTCGCGCGCGGCGCTGCCAACGATCGCGCGGATGCGTTCGTGTTCTGGGGCGAAGACAAGATGAAGCGGCGCGTGTCGCAGGCCGAGCTTCGCGCCGAAGTGTCGCGCGTGGCGCAGGCCCTGCGAGCCGCAGGAGTAAAGGCGGGCGACCGCGTTGCGGCCTACATCCCCAACATGCCCGAGGCGATCGTCGCCATGCTGGCCGCTTCGAGCATGGGCGCGGTATTTTCTTCCGCTTCGCCCGACTTCGGAGTGCAGGGGGTGCTCGACCGCTTCGGGCAGATCGAGCCCAAGGTGCTCTTTACCGTCGATGGCTACTGGTACAACGGCAAGGCGCAACCGATCCTCGACAAGGTTGCCGAGATCGCCAAGCGGCTGCCGTCGCTTCGCCGCGTGGTCGTCGTACCCAATCTGCAGGAGAGCGGCGGGCCGAAGGCGAGCCTGGAAACGGTCGCGCACGCCGCGTGGTGGCGCGATTTCGTCGCGCCGTTCGCGCCCGGGCCCATCGCCTTTGCGCGGCTGCCATTCGATCATCCGCTGTGCATCCTGTATTCGTCGGGAACGACCGGCGTGCCGAAATGCATCGTGCACGGCGCCGGTGGCACGCTGCTGCAGCACCTGAAGGAGCATCGCCTGCACTGCGATATCAAGCCTGGCGATCGCCTGTTCTTCTTCACGACCTGCGGCTGGATGATGTGGAACTGGCTCGCCACCGCCCTCGCCTCGGACGCGACGCTGCTCCTCTACGACGGCTCGCCGTTCGTGCGCGACGGAAGAATCCTGTGGGACTACGCCGACGAGGAGCGGATGACGCACTTCGGCACGTCGGCGAAGTACCTCGACGCGCTCAAGAAATCCGGACTCGAGCCGCGCAAGGATTACCGCCTCTCGAGCGTGCGCGCGCTGCTCTCGACTGGAAGCCCGTTGTCACACGAAGGCTTCGAGTACGTCTACGAGTGCATCAAGAAGGACGTCTGCCTGTCGTCGATCTCCGGCGGAACGGACATCATGTCCTGCTTCGCGCTCGGTTGTCCGACGCGGCCGGTCTGGCGGGGCGAGCTGCAATGCCGCGCACTCGGCATGAAGGTCGAGGCTTACGACGAGAATGGCAAGCCGCTCCCCGCGGGGAGCAAGCTGCGCGGCGAGCTCGTGTGCACCGAGGCGTTCCCGTCGATGCCGATCGGATTCTGGAACGACCCGGACGGGGCGCGCTATCACGCAGCGTACTTCGAGCGCTTCCCCAACGTCTGGTGTCACGGCGATTACGTCGAGATCACCGAGCACGACGGCATGATCATCTACGGACGCTCCGACGCGACGCTCAACCCGGGGGGCGTGCGTATCGGCACGGCGGAGATCTACCGGCAGGTCGAGCAGCTCGACGAGGTGGTCGAGGCGCTTGTCATCGGCCAGACCTGGCCGCCCGGCGAGATCGGCGACGTGCGCGTGGTGCTCTTCGTTCGGCTGCGCGAGGGAGTCACCCTCGACGAGCCGCTGATCGACAAGATCAAGCGACAAATCCGCGTCAACACGACGCCGCGCCACGTTCCTGCCAAGGTCGTGCAGGTGACCGACATTCCGCGCACCAAAAGCGGAAAGATCGTTGAGCTGGCGGTGCGCCACGTCGTGCACGGCGAAGCGGTGAAGAACGTCGAGGCGCTGGCCAATCCCGAAGCGCTCGAGCAGTTCCGCGACCGCGCGGAGCTGCGAACCTGA
>Ga0335083_10004739_pt1 | contig 17282 bp, 17 predicted proteins | sample Lox_Sample_42_FD_206716 | JGI IMG/M metagenome (GOLD analysis project Ga0335083, IMG submission 206716) | Soil microbial communities from Loxahatchee National Wildlife Refuge, Florida, United States - Lox_Sample_4.2 | ecosystem: Environmental > Terrestrial > Soil > Wetlands | place: USA... | reverse complement strand
AGTTTCAGCACAAAATGACCGGCACCGAGATGCGCCACCTTCTGGGCAAGTATTACGCCGCCCAGGAAGAGCGCCACCGCCTCACGCCGGGCCTGCTCGCCACCTGCTACCGCCGCGCCATTCCCGTATTCGTCGGTGCGCCCGCCGACGGCAGCGTGTTTCTCAATTCCATGAAGCTCTGGGCCATGCAACGCGCGGGCATGGTGCCCGAGTACGGCTTCGAAATCGACCTGCACGCCGAAGTCTTCGAGGCCTGCGCCTATCACCGCTGGGGCCTGTTCGAGCACGAAGCGCATGCGCTGGGCACTGTGATCCTGGGCGGCGGTGTGCCGAAGAATTACAACCTGCAGCCTGAACCCGCGCTAGGCCAGGTCTTAGGACTCCCGGATGTCCGCGGCTATCTGTTCGACGTCCAGATCGTGACCGCGCCGGTGACCGACGGCTCGCTCTCCTCCTGCCCGCCGGCTGAGGCTGTCACCTGGGGCAAGGTCGACAAGGACACCTACTTGCAGACCACCGAGAGCATGCAGTCGGACTATACGCTCGTCATGCCGTTCCTGGTGAAGGCGCTGCTCGAAAACCGCGCCCGCTATGCCGCCATGGTGGATGCGGAAGGCGAAGAAGCCGTGTTCGCCCGCGAGCCCAAAGCCCGTGGCTACCTCCGCGACTCCGGCGGCTACCGCCTGTTCGAACAACGCGACCGCCTCACCGACGCCCTGATGGCCGACGTCCGCGCCAACCGCGAGTGGCTGGAGCAGAGTCTGCACTATCCGCTGCCCCGATGATGGTGGCGCACGCACTCGTGCGTGCCGCGTCGAGACTCGTCTCGACGCCCGGCGCTCCGGGCATCGACTGAAGCCGATGCGGCATGCAGGAGTGCGTGCGCTACAATTCTGTGGTGTCTCAACTGTTCCAGCGCAAGCCGATCGCGGCCCTCATGTCGGAAACCGAGGGCTCCGGAGCCCTGAAGCGCAGCCTCGGTGCGGGCGATCTGATCATGCTTGCCATCGGCGCGGTCATCGGCGCCGGCATCTTCGGCGCCATCGGCACCGCGGCCGCCGGCCAGCTCGGCCCCAACGGTGAAGTGATCCGCGCCGGCGCGGGACCGGCTCTGGTCTTCTCTTTCCTGCTCCTCGGAGGCGCATGCGCTCTGGCTGGCCTGTGCTATGCCGAGCTCGCCTCCATGATCCCCCAGGCCGGCAGCGCCTACGCCTACTCTTACGCCACGCTCGGTGAACTCGTCGCCTGGATAATTGGTTGGGACCTCATCCTCGAATACGCCGTCGGCAACGTGGCTGTCGCCATTTCCTGGGGCGACTACTTCAACACGCTGATGCGCGGCTTCGGCATCAACCTCCCGGCCTTCCTCACCACCGGCTACCGCACGGCCCTCCTCAGTCCCGACCCACCGATCCACGGCCTGCTGAAATCGGCGCCGCACATCGCGGGCATCCCGATTCTGATCAACCTGCCCGCCTGCGGAATCGTCATGCTGATCACCTGGCTGCTGCTGCGCGGCGCGCGTGAAAGCGCCACCGCCAACAACATCATGGTGGCGATCAAGCTGCTGGTGCTGACCCTTTTCGTGATCGTCGGCGCCACCCACATCAACACCGCCAACCTGCACCCGTTCGCGCCTAACGGTTTCCGCGGCATCCACCAGGGCGCCGCCATCGTGTTCTTCGCCTACATCGGCTTCGACGCCATCTCCACCGCGGCCGAGGAGACCCGCAACCCGCAGCGAAACTTGCCGCTCGGCATTCTCGGCGGCCTGGCCATCTGTACCGTCATCTACGTGATCATCGGGTTCGTCCTCACCGGCATGGTGCCCTACAAGGAACTGGTCGTGGCCGATCCGCTGGCCCGCGCCCTGCAACTCACCGGGTTCACCAAGGTCGGCGGGATCGTCGCACTCGGTGCCGCCATCTCCATGGCTGCCGTGCTTCTGGTCTTCCAGTACGGCCAGCCGCGCATCTTCTTTTCCATGGCTCGCGACGGCCTGCTCCCCCAGTGGGCCGCCAGGATTCACCCGCGCACGCGCATCCCGTACACCACCACTCTGATCACCGGCGTTTTCGTCGCCCTCTGGTCCCTGATCGGCGACGCCGCCGAGACCTACGATCTGACCAACATCGGCACCCTGTTCGCCTTCATGCTGGTCAGCATCGGCGTCCTCGTCCTGCGCCATCGGGAGCCCGACCGCCCGCGTCCGTTCAAAGTGCCGCTGGTCTGGCCGGTATGCATCCTCTCCGCCGCCGGCTGCCTGTTCATCATGCAGGGCCTGCCCCACGAAGCCTGGGACCGTTTCATCATCTGGCTGGTCATCGGCCTGCTGCTGTACGTCGCCTACGGCTACCGCCACAGCGGACTTCGCGCGCAGAACGCGAAATCGGAACCCGCTACTCCAGCTCCCGGATCCGGCGACTGAGAAACTTGCGCTCCACCGGATTCCCCGCAAGCTCCAGCGCCCGCCGGTACGCTTCCACCGCGTCCGTACGCCGTTCCAGCCGCCGCAGCAAATCCGCCCGTGCCGCATGAAACAGGTAATACCCGTCGAGCGCGCTCGAAAGCGACGCCATCCGCCGTAGCCCTGCTTCCGGTCCCGCGCTCATTGCCACTGCGGCGGCGTGATTCAGCGCGACTACCGGCGACGGATTCCATTCCCCCAGCTTCTCGTAGAGCGCCGCGATTTGCGCCCAGTCCGTCTGCTCCGCCTTCCCGGCCTGTGCGTGCAGCGCGGCGATGGCCGCCTGTACCTGGTACGGTCCGGCTTGCCGCAGCCGCAGCGCGCCTTCGAGCAGCGCCAGCCCTTCGCCAATAGCGCTCTGGTCCCATAACGACCGGTCCTGCTCCTCGAGCGTGATCAGCGCGCCGTCCACCACTCGTGCCGCGCGCCGTGAGTTCTGCAGCAGCATCAGCGCCAGCAGCCCCAGGTTCTCCGCATCGCCCGCCATCAGATCGCACAGCACCCGCCCGAGGCGGATCGCCTCCGCGCATAGATCCTCACGCACCAGGCAGTCGCCCGAACTCGCGCTGTACCCTTCGTTGAAGATGAGATAGATCACCGCCTGCACCGCCACCAGCCGCTCTCGCAGCCGGCCCACCGGCGGTACCTCGTACGGAATGCGCGCTTCCTGGATTTTTCTCTTGGCCCGCACCAGCCGCTGCGCCAGCGTCGCCTCCGGGACCAGAAACGCGTGGGCGATCTCCGGCGTCGTAAGTCCACCCAGCGTGCGCAGCGTCAGCGCGACCTGCGCCTCCCGGTTCAGCGCCGGATGGCAGCACGTAAAGATCAACCGCAGCCGGTCGTCCGCGAATCCCATCGGCTCCTCCTCGAACTCCTGCGTCGCGGGCGCGGAGCTCTCGATCTCGTACCGCAGCGAGTCCTGCTTGTCCCTTCGTGTGCGTTCCCGCCGGACGGCGTCGATGATCCGCCGATGCGCGGCGGTGGTGATCCAGGCGCCGGGGTTCGCTGGAACGCCGGTCTCCGGCCAGGAAGCGAGTGCCGAGGCAAACGCTTCCTGCATCGCTTCCTCGGCGCGGTCGAACGATCCCGAGATGCGGATCAGGCTGGCGACGATCCGCCCCGATTCCTCCCGGAAGACGGCTTCCGCCAGCGCCCGGACATCAGCCATGCTTGGGCATCATGGGCAGGGGACGGATTTCGATGCAGCCTTCCGCCCCTTTGCAGCCGGTCGGTATCCGTGCGGCCCATTAGATCGCTTCGTCCAGGTTCTGGCAGTCCAGGATGTAATACCCGGCCAGCTGTTCCTTGGTCTCGGCGAATGGCCCGTCCGTGATCAGCGGCTTGCCGTCCTCCATCCGGACCGTGGTCGCGGTCGTCGTGGGCGCCAGCGGCTCCGCGCCCTGCAGGATGCCCTTTTGCGCGGCATCCTGCAACACAGCGGCATGGCCGGCCCGGATTCGCACCGCTTCTTCGGCCGGCATCTCGCCGTCCAGCTCTTTCGAATAGACCAGCATCATGTAGCGCATCGTTACCTCGTGGGAAAGCCGGGCTGCGCCTTCAGCTCCAGAATCTGGTCAAGGTGCCGCTCGGTGTGCGCCGCCGTCGCCAGAAGCCACTGGTATCCGTCCATCAGCTCGTGTGCTCCTCCGGAGACCGCTCTGAGCGGCGGTGCGGGCACACGGTGCAATCGGAGACCATCTGCCGTTTCCAGCCGCTCCGTCAGCCGCCTCGTGTTGGCTCCGAGTCGCTCCAACGATTCCGCCCGCGTCCACTGGCCCCTGGGCCGCGCCATTTCCGGAGCCGGATACTTGCGGCTCCGGTCGGGAAGCTTCGTTTTCACGATCTCGTCGATCGTCGCCGTGTCCAGGCCGGCCGTTTCCGGCGTCCCCGCCAGGCCCGCCGCGATCGGTCCCAGAACCAATTCCTGCACGATCACCATGTGTTCCACGATTTCGGCGATCGACCAGGTGCCCTCCGCCGTCCGGTAGCCCCACTGTACATCCGAAAGCCCCGCCGTTGCGGCGAGCACGCGGTCGCGCGCCCGCTGCAGGTAAACCCGCCCCTCTACAATTTCCGCGGCGCTGAGTGTTTGCGATGTCATTATGCTCGGTGTCATCTCATCCTCCCATCACCTTACGAAAATTTCTGGATCGGCCGCACTTCGACGCACCCGGAGCGCGCGCCCGGAATCTTCGCTGCGATCTTCAGAGCCGCATCGGCGCTGTCCGCCTCCACCAGGTAGTAGCCGCCCAGCTGCTCCTTGGTTTCCGCGAACGGCCCGTCGGTCACCATCGAACCGCCGTTCCGGACCCGCACCGTCTTGGCCGTCATGGTCGGCTGCAGCGCGTTGCCGCCCTGGATCGCTCCGGCGAACTCCTTGCCGAAGGCATAATATGCCGCCAGCTCGGACTGCATTTCCGCTTCCGTGGGGTTGACCCACCGCTTTTCGTCTTCGTAGATCAGCAAAAGGTATTGCATTGATTTCCCCTCCTGCCACTACGACGCACGGGAGACAGAAAATCGACCGGGAACGGAAATTTTTTTTACGCCCGTCCGTGGAGGCGCCGAACAGAGCCGTGATCGCACGTCGCTTCTCTTAGTTTTTCTCTGTGGTGGAATGGGGCCGCGAAGAATCACCACAGAGGCACCGGGACAGCCTTCTTCGAGTTCTCTCTGCGTCTCGGTGTCTCTGCGGTGATAGGTCTGTTTGGTTCCGGCTCCGCCGGTTTAGGGAGCGGCTTTCCTACATCTTTACTTCGGCCGGCGGCTTGGGCGGTAGCATGGGCTTCGCCGGCTTGGCCGGCGGCTCCGGAACGTCGCTGGACGGCTGGCCTTCTTTTCGCACGGATACCGAACCCCGATTCGCCGTGATCCGGATCGCCGGTCCATCCCCGATCTTACCCTTCAGCGTCATCCGGCGTCCTTCCACTTCTTTCTCAATCGGCGGCCCGAAATCGTTGACGGCCTCGCCGCGCTCCGCCGTCGCCTGCAGATTGAAGACGGATTTGTCCGGCAGCACCAGGTCGATGCGCCCAAAGCCCGACCGCGCATCGATCTGCGCAACCGGGAATGCCGGCTGCAGTTCTACATCGCCGTGCTCGGTTTCGAGCTCCAGCGATTGCGTGAACTGCTCCAGCTTCACATCGCGCGACCGCGTGACCAGCCTTACTGGGCCGGTCAGCCCGTTGGCCGTTACTTCGCTGCGGTCCATATTCAACTGGCCGGGCACGGCCTGAACATGCAGTTCGGTGTTGAAGGCGCCCTCGAACTGCAGCGGTTTGGCCAGGTTCTTGAATTCCAACGCGCCGGAATAGGCGCCGTTGATCGTAACCTGCCCGGCAATGTTCTCCAGGTCCACGTCCGATCCGCGGCCCTGCAGGTCCAGCTTGCCTTTGATGTCGATCGCGCGCACCACGTCGCTGTGTCCCACTTCGAGCCGCGCGTTGCCGCCGATGCGCGAAAGCCGAACGTCGGCGCGGCCGGTTGCCACTTCCACGTCGCCCGACACGTCGCCCACTTCGATGTCCCCGCTGCGTCCGCGCGCTTCCACGGTCATTCCCCGCGGCACGGTCACTTCCAGGTCGTCGCTGATCCGGTTGCTGTCCTGCGCGCGGTCCTGGTTGGTGCGAATCAACAGGCGGTCGCCCTGCGGCACGATCTCTACCGGCGTGTTGCCGTTGGTCTGGTCGGCATCGCCACGATTCCAGGCGTGCACTTCCTTGCGGCCCGTGACGGTGACATCCTGCGTGTCTGCCCCCGTGACCTTGATGTTGCCCCGCGGATTGTCGAACGTAATGCGGGTCATCCCCGCTGCCGGCGCCTGGGCCGAAATCGGGTAATCGAAGCTCTCCCCGATCACCATGCCGCCGAAGTCGTACCGCAGCCCGTGCTGGTGCCCTTCCCACAACCCGGAGCCGACGATGCAGACAAAAACGATCAGGACAACCTCGCCCCCCGTGAACGTGGGCCCGCGATGCCGGAACACGACCACTTCGATCAGCCGCAGCACGCCCCAGGCGATCAGCACGAACGGCCAGTACTGCGCCGCCAGGTCGAACAGCGGCAATTCCGGATGCAGGTTGTGCCACAGGAAGTAGGCGCCGATCAGCAGCAGCAGCAGCGGGCCGGTAAAAGATCTGCGTCTCATTTCGTGCCCTCCGGGTTCTGGCCGCTCGGACCGGAAGCCCCGCTGCTGCCGAAACCGCCCTTCGCGGGTCCGGAGGAGGCGTTGGGGGTCCCGGGAGCCGGCTCACCGTAATGGCTCTGCCGGTAGCCGCCGCTCGGCGTATACGGCGGCGTATAAGGAGGCGCCTGGTACGACGGCGGGGGCGCCATCGGCCCGGTCGGATACGGCCGCGGCGGGATCGCCGCGCGTCGCATCAGGCTGAGCAATCCGAACACGATCAGCAGCACCGGCCACGTCTGCTGAAATCCCCACGGCGTGAAGTTGTTCAGCGCGAACAGCACGCCGAGCGTGATCAGCGTAAGGGGTCCGCGCAAAGCGCAGATCAAAGGACGGTCATCGGCGTTCATGGCGCACCTCCTCCTGCGCGCCTCCGCCGACCAGACGTCCATAGAGCAGGTAGGCGCCCGCGGCAATCAGCAGTACCGGCCAGAAGCGGGCAATTCTTTCGAAATCGAACAGATGCAGGGTGTACAGCAGCATCACGATACCCAGGATGATCAATGTGATCCCAGCCACCGGAACGTTGCGGCCATGCAGATCGAGGATGCTCGAGTATTCGTCCACGGTCTCGCCCGCGCGGCGCTTGCGCGCCGTGTGGTAAGCCTCGAACGCCATGTAAAACATCCAGGCGCAAATCAGCATGCCGAAAATCGGCTCTACGCCGTGCACCGCGTCGGAGCTCGTGATGCTGACCAGAATGCCCCAGATCACCGCATGGACCAGGCCCTTGGCATACTGGCCGTTGTAGATCGCGCCGACCCCCGGGATCCAGCCGAGGAAAAAGGCCAGACCCGGCGAAATGTCGGGATATTGGTAGTTCGCGGGAGGAATGATCCCCGGCGGGGGCGGGGGCGCAGCCGGTCCAGGCGCAGGACCGGAGGCGCTCGCCGCGCCGGCCGGGGCGTGCTCGGCGCAATACACCGTGCCGAAGGCATCGCGACGGCATTCGTCGCAAACCGGCTTGCCGCACGAGCGGCAATACGCTGTAGCCGCTCTATCTGGATGATTCTCACAGTTCATGATCGTGCCTTTCAATGTGATCCAGCCGGCGTTCCTTGTGGGGCGCCCGGCGCGGGTTGCGCCTCGCCGCGAGGCCTCACCGGAAGCTTGTGCTCATCCGGCTGATTGGCGGCGGGGGTCTCCGCGTCCTGTTGCTGCCACTCCTTCAGCGTCGTCTGAATTTGATAAACCACTTTCAGGTTTTCGTAAAACTTTACCGTGCGCGCCCACGTGCGAACTGTCCGGTCTTCAATCCCCGCCCAGACTTCGGAAGGCCGCAAGTCCGCCGGCTTCAATTGCCGCACCGGCATCACGAAGCGGGCCAGCATGGACAGCGAAAGAATCGTCAGCGCCATGCTCATCGCGAACTTCGGCTGCAGGAATCCCGCCAGCAGCTCCGTGACCCAGCTCCGGGCCTTGGTCTTCTGCGGCTTGCTCCAGGGGGCGTCGAACAGAATCCGGGTAATCAGCTCGGGCGGCGGCTCCACCTCCGCTGCGCTCTCGATGAACGCCAGCGCTTCGGCGGAATCCTTCGCCAGCTCGGCACACGCGGGGCATTCGCCCAGATGCCGCTCCAGTTCGAACCGCTCGGCACTCGTGAGCGTGGCGTAATCGCAGATGAGAAGTTCCGCTTCTGCGCAGTTCATACCGCCAGCTTCTGCTTTCGCAGCAGGCGGGCCAGTTCGGCCCGGCCCCGGTTAATCCGCGATTTCACCGTCCCTTCCGGGATCTCCAAAACCGCGGCGATTTCACGATACTCCATCTCCTGCAAATCGCGCAGGATAACAGCTTCTCGCAGGTCCGGCGACAGCTTTTGCAGCGTCGCCTGCAAAATCTCGCTCGCTTCCCTTCCTGCCAGGGCATGGTCCGGCCGCGCCGGGGCGCCGGCCCCGACTTCCTCCAGCATGGGGAGCTGATCTTCAATCGAATCCGTCACGCGTTCCTGACGTGTGCGGCGATAATGATCGATCAAAAGGTTACGCGTCACCCGCGCCAACCACGTGGCGAATGACCCCTCGTCCGAATGAAAGCTCTTGATCGTCCGGAAAACGCGGAGGAAAACCTCCTGCGTCAAATCCTGCGCTTCCGAACCGCTGCCGGTGAACCGGTAGCACAGTGCGTATACTTTACGGGTGTGCAGCCGTACCAGGTCCTCCCACGCGGTTTCATCGCCGCGCAGGCATCGGGAAACGAGGCTGGAATCGGAATCCAAGCTTTTTTCTAGCAGATTGCGTTCACGGTTTACAGCGGCTGCCGGGGTGAATTCGTTGCCACCCGAGGGTCGGTTTGCGAAGTTTCCGAATACCAGCGCTGCCGATGCCATGTCCTCGCTTCTTTCATATGGAGAAACGAGGCTTTATCATAATAGGTTCAATTTTTCCGGTCCGCCAGCGCCTTGAGAGATTCGCTGGCTTCCGGACGGCTCGGAGGCCTGAATTCGTCATCACACCTGGAAGTGGGCGGCGGGATGCGCGCTCGTCGTGGCGGCCTTGGTCTGGTTCGTGCATGGCCAGCTCGCCGCGCGCGGGTTCGACTGGGCGCTGGTCCGGGCCGGAATCGCCGGTCTGCGCTGGAACTGGCTGGCCTTCTCCCTGATCCCCATATTCGCCACATACTACGGCCGCGCCCTCCGCTGGGCGGTATTTCTGAAGCCGCTGAAGCCGCATCCCTCCCTTGCGCGCCTGACCTCCGCTACCGTAATCGGCTTCACCGCGATTACCCTGTTCGGCCGCCCCGGAGAGTTCATTCGCCCCTATCTGATTGCTAAGAAAGAAGATGTTTCGATTACGTCCCAGTTTGCCGCCTGGTTTCTGGAGCGCATATTCGACCTGCTCATGGCACTGCTGGTCTTCGCCTTCGCGCTGACGCGGGTACGCGGGTCCGAGGTCCAGGTCGGCGACAAGATGGCTTGGGTCATGGCGGTGGGCGGGCGGATTGTAGTCGTCGCCTGCGCCACAATCCTGATCGTCATCCTTTCTTTCCGCCACCTCGCCCGGCCGCTTCAGGAGCGCATTACCGGCGCGCTCCATTTTCTGCCACAGCACCATTTCGAGCGGCTGGCCAAATGGATCGCCGCGTTCGTCGAAGGAGTCGCCTCCACCCGCAGCGATGCCGCTCTGCTCCTGATCTTCTTCTATTCGGTCGTCGAGTGGATGCTCATCGCCGCCTGCTATTGGTGTCTGGCGCATTCCTTTGCCGCGACCATGAATTTTACAATTGTAGATGTTTTGATCTTTCTCGGCTTCGTTTCGTTCGGAGCCGCCGTCCAAATCCCCGGAATCGGTGGCGGAATGCAGGTCGTCGCGGTCCTTGTGCTGACGGAATTGTTCGGAATGCGGCTGGAACTGGCCACCGCCTTCGCATTCCTCACTTGGTTTCTTACATTTGTAGCAATTGTCCCGGTCGGCTTGATCCTGGCGCTCAAAGAGGGGCTGGATTGGCGCGGAACGCTCCGCGACGTGCGCCGCATCGGAGAGGAGGCCTCAAAATGAAGTGTCCTTTTTGCAATCACTTGGAGGACAAAGTAGTGGACTCCCGGGAGACTAAGGAAGGCGACACCATCCGCCGGCGCCGGGAATGTCTGGCGTGTGAACGCCGCTTCACAACCTACGAGCGGATCGACGAAGTCCCGTACATGGTGATCAAGAAGGACGGGCGAAGAGAGAAATTTGACCGCCAGAAGGTCCTCGGAGGGCTACTAAAAGCCTGTGAGAAACGTCCAATTAGTATGGCCAAGCTCTCCGACCTGGTCAACCGGGTGGAGTCCAAGGTCAGCGACTCTCCGGACCGCGAGATTTCAACTACAGAAATAGGAGAATTCTTGATGGAGAGTCTTCGGGAGATGGACAAGATCGCTTACGTTCGATTCGCGTCGGTCTATCGCGACTTCCAGGACGAACAGGCGTTCTTCAATGAGTTGAAGAATCTGATGCGGCAGAAGTTGACGTAGGACTTGGGTTCGTTTCGAAAAAAACTGAATCCGCCGGTGTCGGAAGGAATCCTATTCCTCGATACCGGGACTGGCAGCCCAGATTCCTGTAACCTAAACGATCTTCAGACATCTTTAAAAATAGAGCTTTAATTTTGCTGGGGATTGATGATATCATCAGTCGAAAGTCGAACCCCGAATGCAGCCGATCTTCTCAACACTTCGGGCCGGACCAGCAACTCATTTTTCAGGTTTTTAACCCCATTTCCCATAGACATCGAGAGGATGTAATGCGTGTGTCGAAGGGGGAGGTGAGTCTTAGTGGACCAATTTGAAGATCAATTTTTAGCGGAGAACCCAGAAGGCCTCGGGATCAATTTCGAAGAGGAAGCGAAGTTTTTCGATCCTGAAGCCGCTCATGAAGCCGATTTTCTACACCCCACACCGGTTGAAGAGTCGATCTACACCGATGATCCGGTGCGAGTGTACCTTCGTGAGATGGGTGCCGTACCGCTGCTCACGCGAGAGGGCGAAGTCGATCTCGCCCGTCGCATGGAGCGCGGTAAGCTACGGATGCAAAAGGCGATTAGCCGCTCCGCCCTGGTGCAGCGGGTAGTCGTCGACATGGCCGAACAGCTGAAGAAAGGCGCGATCGAGCTGGAGAGCGTGGCCGACCTGGGTGATGTGGAAGAAGGTTCGCCGGCCGATACCAAAGCCCGTTCCGAAGCCTCCCGGCAGTTCGGTGATGTCATCGTTCTGGCCAAGAAACTCCAGCAGCTTCAGGAAAAAGTAGATGCCACTCCGGTGGCCAACAAGCGCCCGCGGAAGCGCCTTTGCGGCAAACTGAACCGCGCCAAAGTCGAGACGTCGCTGGCCATCCGCCACGTTCCCTTCCGGCCGTTGAAATGGAAGGAGTTCAGCCGCGAAATCGAACGCGCCGTGGATGAGATCAGCCATCTCGACAGCGAAACCAAGAAACTCGAGACCCGTAACAACCCGGTGCAGCAGGCCCGCGTGCGTGAACTCAAGCGCGAGATCAAGAAGCGCGAAGCCGCCGCCGGCGCTACGCTCCCGGAACTGCGTCACAGCCTGACCGTCATTCGCCACGGCGAAGCCGAAGCGGAGCGTGCCAAGAAAGACCTGGTCGAGGCCAACCTCCGCCTGGTCGTTTCGGTTGCCAAGAAGTACGTGAATCGCGGATTGCACCTCCTGGACCTGATCCAGGAAGGCAACATTGGCCTGATGCGAGCGGCGGATAAGTTCGAATACCGCCGCGGCTACAAATTTTCGACCTACGCCACGTGGTGGATCCGTCAGGCGATCACGCGCGCCATCGCTGACCAGTCCCGTACCATCCGCATTCCCGTTCACATGAACGAGAGCATGAACAAGTTCCTGCGCGCCACCCGCGAGTTGGAAAAGGAACTTGGCCGGACTCCTACAAATGACGAAATCGGCCGCCGGATGGACATTCCGGTGGAGAAAGTTCAGAAGCTGAAGACCATCTCGCGCGATCCGGTTTCGCTCGAAACACCGGTTGGCCGCGACGGCGAATCCGCTCTCGGCGATCTCATCGAAGACCGCTGGGTCGGCTCGCCGGTCGATGCCGTGATCGAATCCAACGTTCGCGACGAGACCGCGGGCATCCTGAAGACGCTCTCTCCCAAGGAGGAGAAGGTGATCCGGATGCGCTTCGGCATCGGCTGCGAACGCGAGCATACGCTGGAAGAGATCGGGCAGGAATTCGACGTCACACGCGAACGGATCCGCCAGATCGAAGCCAAGGCGCTGCGCCAGTTGCGCGCCCCCGAGCGGGCCCGCCGCCTGCGCGCCCTGATGGCCGCCCGCTAAAAGCTCCAGCCAATTCTTACCAAATCCGGGCCGGGGTTCCGCAAGGAACTCCGGCCTTTGTGTTTTGTTGCCGGGCCGTTGCGCCAAACTGCCGCCCGCCAATCGCTCAGGGGTGGCATTCCGGCGCAGGGAGTGCCCTCATGTGGCCGCAGCCGCACACTCAGGGCGGCCAATCCATTTGATTTGATGGCTCGTACTCTCTGGTAAGCGGATTGCTAATGCTTGGCTCGAAGGAGGATTGACGGAATGCCGATCGCCAAAATTACAGGACAAGGCTTAGCCGCGATTGGCGGGTCGGTCGCCCTCCTTTGGGTCTGCATCATCGGGGAACAGGTGCAGCGCCGCGACGCCTTCCAGGAGCGGGAACGGGTTGTTCGCGAGGTGAGACTGCTGCAGCACCGCCCTCGCTCCGTACCGGCTTCGGCTCCCTCGCCCTTCCAGCACCATCGCCCGCATGTTGCGGCAGGATAATGCTTTCGCCGCGTTGTACAATGAGCAGCGATGGCCAAACGCGCTGCTCTCGTACTCCTGTTGGTGATCGCCGCGGGCTGTCGCTCAAATCCCTCTGAAAAGCTCTCCAACCTGACCGAGGAATTTGTTTACACCACGCTTTCGTTTTCGCCTGCCACGGCGACCGCCGTCGGTCTTCATGAGTACCAGAAGCAGAAGCTGGACGATTTGTTGGACGACTTCAGCCCGCCCAGTCTGGACAAGCAGCAGCACTTTTACGAGGACTTTCAGAGCCGTCTGCGCCAGCTTCCACAGGATAAGCTCACGCCCGCGGACCGGGCAGACTACACGATTCTGGACGACCAGGCCTCGCTGGCGTTACTGGATCTGAAAGAGATCCACAGCGCGCTCCACAATCCCACGATGTATGTAGAGACGTTGGGCAACGCGCTGTTCAGTCCGTTTATTCTCGAGTACGCACCGAAGCCGCAACGGGTGCAAAGCATTATGGCCCGGCTGCAAAAGGTGCCGCTTTACCTCGACCAGGCGTCAACCAACCTGACGGCCGCGCCGTTGATCTGGACGCAAGTGGCGATCGACGAGAACCAGGGCAACATCGATCTCGTGGACAAGGCCATCCGCGCGCAGGTCCCGGATAACCTGAAGGACAACTACGCCCGGGTTGCGCGGCCGGCCCTGGACGCGATGAACAAGTTTCAGGCGTACCTGAAGAACAGCCTTTCGGCGCGCACGGATGCCGATTGGCGCCTCGGCCAGGACCGCTACACCCGCAAATTCCGCTACCAGATGGAAGTCGGCGTGGAGGCCGACACCACGCTCGACCAGGCGGAACGCCAGATGAAGGCGGTTCGTGCGCACATGCTGGAGCTGGCGCAGCCCCTGCACGCGCAGATGTTTCCCAGCCATAAAGAGCACGCGGACCTCACGGGCGAGGCTCGGGAGAACACCGTGATCGGCGAGGTACTGGGGAAGATCGCCGACCGTCATTCCACTCGCGAGTCCTACATGGATGACGCCAAACGAGACCTGGATGAGGCCCGCGCCTTCGTACAGCAGCAGCACCTGGTCACATTGCCGGCAAACTCCAATCTCCAGGTGATTCCTACCCCAGTCTTTATGCGGGGAATCTACTCGGTAGGCGGCTTCAACCCGGCGCCGCCGCTCGAGCCGCAGCTCGGCGCCTTCTATTGGGTGACGCCGATCCCGCCCGATTGGCCGGCCGACCGCGTGGAATCCAAGCTCCGCGAGTATAACTTCTACAAGCTCAAGCTGCTGACCATTCACGAGGCCATGCCCGGACACTACGTCCAGATGCAGATCGCCAACGATCTCCAGCCGCCGCCGCGGCGCCTGCTGCGGTCGATCTACGGCAACGGGCCGTACATCGAAGGCTGGGCGCAATACGCCGAGCAGATGATGCTCGATTCGGGTTTCCTCGACCACTCGCCGGAGATGGCCCTAACCTTCGCCAAAGAGGAGTTGCGCGTGATCGCCAACGCCATTCTGGACGTACGCCTGCAGATGCTCGGCATGACGGACCAGGAGGCGCTGGACCTGATGGAGAAGCAGACCTTTCAGGAGAAGGAGGAGGCCGAGGGCAAGCTGCAGCGCGCGAAGCTGTCCTCCGCACAGTTGCCGACGTACTTCGCCGGATGGCGCGGCTGGCTGAAAGTGCGGGACGACTACAAGAAAGCCAAGGGCGGCGCCTATAACCTGACGACGTTCAACGACACGGCGCTGCGGCAGGGGGCGGTACCGCTGCCGAGCCTGGGGAAGATGCTGTAGAGGCGTTTTCCCCTGCAGAGATGCAGTCACACAGCTGTCGGCACAACGATAAGAACTAATTCGCGGATGGCCTCTCAACGTGGTCGATTACGATCACATCCACGGACGTCCTCCGCGATTCAATCTTAAGGCCAAGTTGCTCCTTCAGCGCCGTGAGAATAGTCTGACCTTGCGGATCAGGCGCCGGGACAGGGTCCGATGATCCCTCCAGAAATGGGAACGCTCCCTCGTCCGAAGTCCATTCCAGATCGATATCGTAGTTCCCCTTCAGGCCTGTCATGTCCATCACTGTGCGCCCAAGCCTCAACGAGCACTGCTCAGCGAGGACGACAATCGGGACCGCAGCGCCGCTCAGCTTTCTCGGGCGCATCATCAACAGGCCGCACCAGCGCGTGGCCGGTTTCGCTGGGTCGGGCCGTGGCGGAGGAGGATTACCCGGGACGCGCACCACGCAACCGCCCTCTTTCGATTCGACCAGCGAAGGACCGCGCTTCCCATCCTTCCTCGCCATTACCAGAGCGTAGATCGGTAGGTTTCTCGTCTCATGATGTATGGCGAGCCCAAATCGGTCTCTTAGTAATGCCTGCAACATCAAACTGACTTCCCCAGGCTTCGCCGCCGTCTCCGGTTTTGCTGAGATGTCGTACGCAGCCGTGCGAATCCACGCTGGAGCGTCCAGAATCTGGTACGGGAAGATGTGCCATGCATTCACCATGAGTTCGTCCACGGTCACGTTGTGTAAGTCCACTGCTCCGCCTGGCAACGATCGGCTGGGTATAATGCGCGAGCCCGGCGCAACGGGCTTGATCGACGCCACATCGAACTTGGGAGCGGGCGCGTTCCCCTGTCCTGGCGAATTGCCTTGTGCAATTGCAATGCCTGTGAGCGTCACGAAAACTGCAACTGTCCTCACCGGCATCGAATTCCCCCCACGCGCGGCCAGCTTCCAATCATGCGCCCTCCAGTCTATGTCAACGGGGCCCGAGCCGATGACCTCGGCGCGCCGTTACCAAGAACCCACGGATCGGTGTCGACGTTTGCGGTCAAATTGACTTTCGTGCACGATCGTGGCAACGACCCGCAACGTTAACATTCGCTAATTGTCTTCAGAGGCCACAAATCTCGAACCGGAATCTCGCATGTATTGGTAAGGGGGCGATCGGCCTTCGGCTTGTCGAGAGTTCAGATGCCGATCGCACCCTTGGAGCGACGCGGCACGCAGCCTCGATTCCGACAGGCGGCAGATCCGAGCGCCGCGCAGCAGACTGGAGAATACGCTTGAAAAGCTGGACAAAAGTTATAGTGAGTCTCGCGCGCTCATCCCGAGGCACGCACCTTGTGGCTACACTCCTGACAGGCTTGATGATCGTACTGGCCGCTCCCGCCTCCGCCGACACGATTGGGATTAGCGGCGGAGTATTGATCGTCGGCGCTGAGCCCGGCGACGGCAATCAGGTATTTGCCCCCAGGATCGCCGGTTTGAACCTTGTATTTCCCAATCTGGACGCAGACATCGTCACACCCGGGTGTACTGGTGGGGGGTCCATCACTTGCCCGCTGGCGGGCTTTCAGGAACTTGTGATTCTTGGAGGCGATGGCGACGATGTGATCCAACTCAGCGGCATCTCAGGGCTCACGTTTGCCATTACGGCGCTGGGAGGGCCTGGCGACGATGTGCTGGTCGGCACTCCCGGCAACGTCAAGCTGTTCGGCGGGCCTGGGGACGACGTACTGATCGTTATGCCCGGCAACTGTTTCTCCCGAGGTACGGGCGCCGATATCGTATTAGGAGCCGGATGTGACGCTGGTCCTGAACCGGCAATATCGCCGTTGCCCAGACCGCTGGCCGCGACGCCCGAACCAGGCGGACTCTTGTTGATCGTTACCGTGTTGGTGGGGATCGCCGTGACGAGCCGAATGCGCTTCAGACGCGGTTTGACGAAACGCCTGACCCCGTAAGGGTGCTCCTCTCGCCTTGATTGGCCGCTAGCCCGAAGGCGATCCATCTTGACGGTTTGTCGCCGTTGCTGAGAAGTAGCGCCTCCAGCGGGGTTACAATACCCCCCATGCTGTCGCCGTTAACCCCCCTCGACTTCCTCGCCCGCACCGCCTCGGTCTACCCCGAATCCATCGCCGTCGTCGACGGCTCCCGCCGCTTCACGTACCGCGAATTCCGCGACCGCATCCACCGCCTTGCTGCCGCGCTTCAAACCCTCGGCGTCGGACGCGGCGACCGCGTCGCCGTCCTCGCCTCGAACGGCGCCGCCCCGCTCGAAGCCCACTTCGGCCCCATGCTCATCGGCGCCCTGGTCGTCATGCTCAACACCCGCCTCGCCTCCGACGAGCTCTGCTGGATCGTCAACCACTGCGGCGCCAAAGTCGTCCTCGCCGACCCCGAACTCCGCCCCCTCATCGAAAAATCCTCTGCCCGCCACATCATTTCGGATCACGAAGGCTTCCTCGATACCGCCGCGGCGCCGCCCGCCCTCGCGCCGGTCGAAGACGAGAACGGCACCATCGCCATCAACTACACCTCCGGCACCACCGGCTTTCCCAAGGGCGTGGTCTTCACGCACCGCGGCGCCTGGGTCAAC
>Ga0335083_10004738_pt1 | contig 17283 bp, 16 predicted proteins | sample Lox_Sample_42_FD_206716 | JGI IMG/M metagenome (GOLD analysis project Ga0335083, IMG submission 206716) | Soil microbial communities from Loxahatchee National Wildlife Refuge, Florida, United States - Lox_Sample_4.2 | ecosystem: Environmental > Terrestrial > Soil > Wetlands | place: USA... | reverse complement strand
GGTTCCTGAGGCGCCGCCTCGCAGGTCGCTGGTACTGCTGGTTCCGCTGGGACTGGCGTGACAGGGCCAGGCGGTATCAGCGGCGGCGCCGATGCCGTCTGCGGCTGGCGGGTCCTGTGCGGTGGGCCATTGCTCAGCGTGCTGGGGCGGCAGGTTCTGCCGGGGGTTCATCCAGCTCCCGGCCAGCCGTTTCCGGGAGGCAGGTAGCCACGATGGCGAGCGCGATCATCGGGCCGACGGCGAGAGCGGCCACCGAGTAAGGAAGGCTTCCGGTCAGTCTGACCAGGACGGCGGCGAGCAGGAAGCTGCCGCACTGGCCGGTGACGGTGGCGACGCCGGCCGTAGAGCGGGCTAGGGCGCGCTGGGCGGTGGGGAATAGCTCGGTGGCGAGTCCGCTCAGCGTGGGCCAGGCGCCGAACTGCCCGGCGTAGGTCACTGCCAGCGCTGCGAACAGGCCGGCGGCGCCGCGGGCGAGCAGGAAGAAGCCGAGCGTGCCGGCGATGCCGAGGGCGAGGAACGAGCATCCGACGCGCTTGCGTCCGAGACGGTCGCTGACGATGCCCGCGCCCGCCAGTACCGGCAGGGCAAGCGCCCCGGCGGCCACGAGGATGAGGCTGGCGGTGGTAGCGGACAGGTGGCGCTGGGTTTGCATGAAGTCGATGACGAACACGAATGGCTGGGTGAGCAGGCTGCCGAGTGCCGCCGCCACGCAGATGGCCACCAGACGCCGGCGGTGCGGTGGATGCACCAGGGGCCGCCAGCTACGGGCGAGCCGCCCGGCCGAGGCAGCCGCGGTGAAACGGGAGCTCTCCGGGATCGTGCGGATGAAGACCACCGCCAGGAGGGCCAACCCGGCGGCCGCGTACAGGAAACGCCACGACAGGTGGTGCGGGGCCAGCAGGAGTCCCCAGGCCAGCGCGCACGCCCCGGCTCCGATGACGTTGAACATGGCGAGCACGCCGAATCCGAAGCCCCGTTTGCCCGCGGGCAGTTCCTCGGCCAGCACGGTCCAGGTCAGGGTGACCTCTAGGGCCAGGAAGGAGCGGGCGCACAACTGGCAGATCCCGAAGGTGGCGATGTCGGGCGCCAGGGCGGTGGCCGCGGTGGCCAGGGTGTAGCCGACTATGGAAGCGAGCAGCAGGCGCCGACGGCCATGCCGGTCGGCCTGACGGGCGAAGAACAGGGCAGGTAGGGCTCCCAGGAACAGCAAGGCGATCCAGTCCGAGGCCTGCGCCTGGCTCAGCCCGAAGCTGTCGCGGATCGCGGGCAGCGCCACCATGACGACGTTGAGGTCGTAACCCTCGAAGAAGCTCGCCGTGGCCAGCATCGCGACGAGCCGCACCTCGGCTGGCCCCAGCGGCCCCCGCGTCCATGGCCGACGGGTGAGCGCCTGGAGCATGGAGGGACCGGGGGCATATTCCATGACCATGTCGGCACCGGATACGGCGAAGACCTCGGGCACGGGCACTCCGTGCGCGCGGGCATGGGTCATGACCTCCGCTTCCCGGCCCGCCAGGGCCGCGACGTCCCGGTAACGGCGCAGCACCCGGCCGTGGCCGATGTCATAGACGTCGGCGTACCGGCCAGAACCCACCAGCCTTCCCGGTGTGTTCACGTCCTTCATTACCCTAGCTGGCGCACCGCGGGAGCAGCCCGGAACATCTCCGTAGCGAGCCGGGGCTCCCGGCGGGGATCTATCCGGTGAGCCCGCTCAGGCAGCAGAGCCTGCGCCTCCTCCGCCCAGGAGGCCACCGCCTCGGCTACTCGCAGCCCGAACAACACCGTCACCCGCGCGTACGCCGAGTCCGGCACCGAGTCGAGCAGCTCCAGGAATTCCCGGTACTGCCCGGCCTGAGCAGCTGCCTCATCCCCGGCCGCCCGCAAGAGCCCGGCGGTATCACCCGGCGGCCTGCGGTGCCCGAACAGCGTCTTGAGCAAGAACGGCACCCGGAACTGAGGCTCCCCGGGCTCACTGCTTCCCAGCCAGGAGTCCAGGGCCTCCTCGCCCGCCTCGGTCAGCCGGAACACCCGCTTGTCCGGAAGGCCCTGCTGATGGACGTCGGTTCCCTGGACGAGCCCGGCCGGCTCCAGGCGAGCCAGCTCCGCGTAGACCTGGCTCTTGGAAACCGGCCAGAACCGGCCGACCGACCGCTCCACCGCCTGGAACAGGTCATAACCCGACATCGAAGCGATAGACAGCAGCCCCAGGATCGCATAGGAACTCGTCCGGAGCTTGATCCCCACCACATCAGCGTATAGTCCGTAATGGACTAGGACAATTTGGACTAGTTCAGCACGGTCCTTCGGCTTCCAGGCGGGGCATTATCCGGTCCAGCCAGCGCGGCATCCACCAGTTGAGCCGCCCGATCAGGAACATGCTGGCCGGCACGACTACCAGCCGGATGACCGACGCGTCGATCAGCACGCTGACCCCCAGGCCGAGCGCCAGCATCTTGACCACCACGCTCGTGGACAGCAGGAACGACAGGAACACGCTGGCCATGATCAGCGCCGCGCAGCTGATCACCCGGGCCGTGGCGGCCAGGCCGGCGGCCACGCTGGCATGGTTGTCCCGGCTGGCCAGCCAGGCCTCGCGGATGCGGGAGAGCAGGAACACCTCGTAGTCCATCGACAGGCCGAACACGATGGCGAACATCATCATCGGCACGTACGACTCGACCGGGACCTTCTCGCTCACGCCGAGCAGTGACGAGCCCCAGCCCCACTGGAACACCGCGACGACGACCCCGTAGGCCGCGCCGATGGACAGCAGGTTGAGGATCGCCGCCTTGAGCGCGAGCACCGGGCTGCGGAACGCGGCCAGCAGGATCAGGAAGGCCGCGGCGATGACCACGCCGATGATGACCGGCAGCTGGCTGTCCACCTGGTCGCGGAAGTCCAGCTGCGCGCTGGTCAGCCCGGTCACGTAACCGGTCGCCCCGGTTCCGGTCAGGGCCCTGGGCAGCGCCTGGTCGCGCAGGGTGTCCGGCAGCGTGCCGGTGGCCGCGTCCTGCGGGCGGCTGAGCGGTATCACGGTGGTGTACAGGACGGCGCCGTCCGGGCTGGCCTGCACCGGCGCCACCGACGCGACGTCCGGGACTGCGGCCAGCGCCGGACCCAGCGAACCCGCAAGCGCCTGCCGCTGCGAAGCCGCCTTGCCCAGGTCCACCACCACGGTGAAGGTGCCGTTGGCGCCGGGCCCGAACGCGCTGGCGATCTCGTCGTAGGCCTGCTTGTCGGTGTAGCTGGCCGGGTCGGCGCCCGCGTCGACGTGCCCCAGCCGCATTGACAGCACCGGGGCGGCCAGGATGCACAGCACCGCGGTACCGGCCAGCAGGTAACGCCACGGATGCGCGCCGACCCGGGCCGCGTACCGCGCCCAGCCGCCCTGGGCCTGCGGGTCGGCCGCGGCCTCGGCTACCGGCCGGCGCACGTGCAGCCGATCGATCCGCCGCCCGGCCATCCCGAGCAGGGCTGGCACCAGGGTCAGCGCGCTGAGCGCCGCCACGGCGACCGCGATCGCGGCGGCCAGCCCGATGCTGCCGATGAACCCGATTCCCGAGGCGTAAAGACCGAGCATGGCGATGATGACGGTGACCGCGGCCACCAGCACGGCCCGGCCGCTGGTGGCCGCGGTCCGCCCGGCCGCCTCGACCGGGTCCGCGCCGTCCATAACCTGCTGCCGGTGCCGGGTCGTCTGGAACAGCGCGTAGTCGATGCCGACGCCGAGGCCCATCATGACGGCCAGCGTGGGAGAGACCGTCGGGAACACGAACGCCGCGGCCAGCATCCCGAGCACGCCGAGCCCGGCGGCCATGCCGGCCACCGCGGTGAGGATCGGCAGCCCGGCCGCGTACAGGCTGCCGAACCCGATCAGCAGCACGACGATCGCTACTGCGATCCCGATCAGCTCAGAGGTGGCGTCCGCCGCAGCCGGCCGGGCTGCCTGCCCGAGCGCGCCGCCGTAATTCACGGTCACATCGGCCGAACGGGCTGGGGTGACCGCCGCTGCTACCAGGGTCAGGTAATCCGGCCCGAGCGCGGCCGGGTTGGCGTCGAAGTTGATCACGTCATAGGCCGTACGCCCGTCCTTGGACGTGGTCCCCCCGATCAGCGGATCAGACGCGGACAGCACGTGCGGCAGGTCCCGGACCTGCGCCACCGCCTTCTCGATCGCGCTCTGGTGCTCGGCCAGCGAGCCCGACGAGACCGTGAAGACCAGCTGCCCGCTCTGCCCGCCGGCGCCCGGCTCGTGCGCCTTGAGCAGCGCTGATCCCTGCTGGGAGGGCGAGCCCGGCAGCGAGAAACTGTCGGAGTACACGCCGCCAAGCGCCCGGTGCCCCACCGTGGCCCCTACCAGCAGGACGATCCAGAGAGCCACCACCGGCCAGGGGTGCCGCGCACACCAGCGCCCCAGCCCTCCCAGCCGTCCCAGCTCCGGCGCTTCCGCGTCCCGCGCGGCCACCTGTCGCAAATCTGTCATGACTGACACTATTACAGATTCTGTCAGTCCTGACAAGATATTGTGTCAGGACTGACAGAACTGCGATACTTACCCTCATGACCGTGACCACCGGACGCCGCGAGGCGAACAAGCGCGCCACCCGGCAGGCCCTGCAGCAGGCGGCGGACCGGCTGTTCGCCGAGCAGGGCTACGCCCAGACCACCGTGCGCGACATCGCCGAGGCAGCGGGCGTGACCGAGCGGACGTTCTTCCGGTACTTCGGCGGCAAGGAAGAACTGATCATCGACGACGCGCTGGCCTGGCTGCCACTCCTGAAGGACCACGTCCAGGCCCGCCCGCCCGAGGAAGACCCAGTCACCGCCCTGCGCCACGCGGTCCGGTCCCTGGGCGCGGACCTGCGCGAGTCACCCCGGCCCACGCCCCTGTGGCTGTTCAATGAAGGCCCGCCCGGCGTGCGCATCAACCGCCTCAGTCCGGGCGCCGTCCTGCGGGCCGAGTCAGGCCTGGCCGACGTGATCCTCGAACGCCTCGGGGGTTCTGGGGATCCCGCCGCCGACTACGGAATGGACACCCGCTACCTGGCTGACATCCTGGCCCGGACTACCTTCGCCCTGATCCGCAGCGCCCTGATCCGGGCCTGGGAGCTGCGCAGCCAGGCAGCTACCCCGCTCCCTGACGAGGGCCTCCTCACTGACCAGGCCTTCTCCACCATGCGCCTCCCCCCTGGCACCGGAGCCTGCTCCGCTGAGCATGGATGACCGCCGACGGGCAGCCGCGGGTCAGGGGTTGCGGGCGGCTGCCGTCCGCCAGCCCGCGCCTGGCTGCAGCGCGTCGGCGGCCTTGATCGCGTACGCGATGCGGCAGGATGAGAAGGTCGGGGTGGGCCGATAGCAGGGCGACAGAGCCTTCCCAGGTGATCGGATCACTGGCGAGTATCGCGATGGGGATGATGTCCATTTCCGCCTCGTTAGCCGTCCGACGGCATCCGGTCGGCCGCCGCCTTGCCCGCTCACGCCGAGGCTAGATCAGCCGGCATTGACAAACAGTGACCGATTTGTGTGTTCACGGCGGGCAGTGCCCCGCTCTGGAACGGGGAACAAACGGGGCAGAGCCACGAGAGGGTGATGAGGATGCGTGCCGTCGTGTTCGCGGCCGAGGGAGAGCTGACCGTCGCCGAGCGGCCCGAACCGGTGCCCGGGCCTCGTGCGGTCCTCATCGAGACCGCGGCCGTGGGCATCTGCGGTACCGACACCCACGTGCTCGACGGCGAGTTCGAGGGCACCGTGTTCCCGCTGGTTCCCGGGCACGAGGCGACGGGCACCGTGGTGGCGCTCGGCCCCGGCGCCGACCAGGGGCCCACCGCGCTGGCCGTCGGCGACCACGTGGCAGTGAACCCCAGCTCGACGTGCGGCGAGTGCGATCTGTGCCTGACCGGACGGCAGAACCTGTGCCGGGCCTGGAACGGCATGGGCGTGGTGCGGGCGGACGGCGCCGCCCAGCAGCGGTTCACCGCGCCGGCAGCCAACGTGTTCAGGCTCCGGCCGGACACCGACGTGTTCGAGGCGGCGCTGATCGAGCCGCTGGCCTGCGCCATCCACGGCTGGGACGTGCTGCCCCGGCGGATGGGCGACCATGTGCTGGTCTACGGATCAGGGACGATGGGCCTGCTCATGGCGCAGCTGGCGCCCCGGGCCGGGGCGGCCTCGGTCACTATCGTCGACGTCAACCCGGACCGCCTGGTCACCGCGGCCGAGGTCGGCATCGAGCACCGGTACACCAGCGCCGACGACGCGGACCGCGCGGAGTGGGACGTGGTCATCGACTGCACCGGGAGCATCGCCGCGATCGAGGACGGCCTGCCGCGGGTCATGGCCGGCGGCGTGTTCCAGCACTTCGGCGTGGCGCCCGCCGAGACCACCGCACGCTACTCGCCGTTCCGGATATACCGTGACGAGGTTTCCGTGGTCGGGACGATGGCGGTGCTCAACTCGTTCGGGCGGGCGGTAGCCATGTTCGAGGCGGGCGCGATCAAGGCCCGGCCGATGATCAGCCACAGTTTCACGCTCAGCGACTACGGCCAGGCGCTGCAGATGTTTCGCGCCGGCCAAGGACGCAAGCTTCAGGTGCGGCCGAACCAGGACACCTCGCAGATACTGCTCGGCTAGACCCACTTAGTGCAGGGAAACGGCGCGGGGGCGGGCCGCCGGCAGAACTCGGTCTAGGCGCAGGCCTTGCCGAGCTGTGCCTCCCGCGGGTCGAGAGGCTCGGCGCAGGCCGGTCCGCTGGTCAGCGTGATCTCGTACTCGACGGTGCCCGGTCCGCGGCGGACCAGGCGGGCGCCGGCGTTGCGGAGCAGGGCGGCCACGGCCACGTTACCGGCGTCGGCCAGGGCGGTGAAGCGGCGGATTCCTTCGGAGCGGGCGCGGTCGGATAGCCGGGCCAGCAACTCGGTACCCAGTCCCCGGCCTTGCCAGTCGTCGACGATGGTGACCGCGATCTCGGCCGCCTGCGGGTCACTGGCATCGCGGATGTAGCGGGTGATGCCCACGCCGTGCCCGCCGGCCTGGTCCAGCGCAGCCAGCGCCTCATGGTCGTGATGATCGACGTCGGTGAAGTAGCGCAGATCCGCCGTGGACAGTTCTTTCTTCACGCCCAGGAACCGCATCCGCCGCGATGCGGCGCCGAGCCGGGCGAAGCCGTCGGCGAGCAGCGGAGCGTCCGCGCTGCGGACTGGCCGGATCTGCACCGCCGATCCGTCACGGAGCACGACCATCCTGCCCTCGGGGGCACGCACCGGCCATCGGCCGAGCAGGCGGTGCACGTTCTGCTCGGGCAGTTCGGTGTCCATCGCAGATCCTCCGCAACGTCGATGCTCATGAGTTTCTTCGCCTGCCCGCGACCCGGTGCGGCGATCCTGCTACCACCCTAAGAACCACCAGGCCAGCGGGCCATCGGGTGAACTACCGGAATCCCGGGCCGATCCGGCCACCGCCAGGACCGTGCCCCGTCCGGCATCGGGTGAACTACTTATAGATCCGGCCAACGCCGCCGGGCTCTACAGCAGGGCCCGCGGTCTCGGCGCTGAGGTTGCCGCGGCGGCAGCGGCGGCCGGAACCGGGCAGCGAACCGGACGGCGGAGGCGGCTGCGGACGGAGCTGTGATCCCAAGCCGCCACTCCGGCAAGCTGCTTCCGCCCGACCTTGCGCAGCATGCACCCGGCACCATATTCTTCACAATATATCGAATAGATACATCGAGTCGATAGGTTGAGACGGTAATCTGCCACCCGGAGACGGAGGCAGCTGATGTCCCGTGCGCAGCTGTACGACACCATCGGGGCTGCCTACACCGTGACGCGGCGCACCGAGCCGCGGATCGCCGCCCAGGTCTGGGCCGCGCTCGGCGACGCGCAGACCGTGCTGAATGTCGGGGCGGGCACCGGCTCCTACGAGCCTCCCGGGCGTGACGTCACCGCGGTGGAACCGTCGGCGGTCATGCGGGCGCAGCGCCCGGCCGGCGCGGCGCCGTGCGTGGCTGCCGTCGCGGAGCGCCTTCCGTTCGAGGACCAGTCCTTCGACGCCGCGATGGCTTTCGCCACCATCGATCACTGGCAGGACCCGATCGCGGGGCTGCGCGAGATGCGACGCGTCGCCCGCCGCGTGGTGGCGTTCACCTACGACGCCAGTGACCCGGATCGGTTCTGGCTGAATCGTGACTACCTGCCGGAGTTCGCCGGCCTCTGGGCTGGCCGGCCTGTGCTGACCGAGCTGGGCGACGCGATCGGAGCCCGGACCGAGCCGGTACTCGTTCCGTGGGACTGCGCGGACGGCTTCTACCACGCCTACTGGCGCCGACCCGAGGCGTACCTGGACGAGCATGTCCGCCGCGGCATGTCGATCTGGGCCAGGGTCGGGCCGGCCGCCGAGCAGCGGGCAGTACGCAGCCTGCGTGATGACCTCGCATCCGGCCGGTGGGCCGAACGCAACCGCGCCCTCGCCGGTCTCGACGCGGCAGAACTCGGCGATCGCCTGCTTATCGCCTGATCTGGGCGTGCGGGAAGTTCTGCCACACGCCAAGGAAGCACACAGATAACTACGGCGGCAGTGCGCGCGTTCCCCTCGGCCTCCTGTGTCCGTCCGGGCGCGGCCGCCGGGCTACGACGACAGTTCGTCCCGGCGCGACCACCAGGCCTCGGCGGCGGTCATTGCGTTCTCGGCCTCACCGATGCCGTCGCCCGTGAGTCCGGCGGTGGCAGCCCAGTGCAAGGGTATGAGGGCCAGGGCCCCGGGGAGCCAGCGGTGCTCGCCGGGAGTCAGCGGTTCCGGAGCCGTGCCTTGGTAGGCGTCGAGCAGTCGTCGCGGCTCGGGCAGTGCGCCGCTGTGTGCGACGTGGTTCAGGCTGCCCGCGATGTCGTACAGCCGCTCCCTGACCCTCGCGAAATCCAGGTCGAAGGTGGCCCATGAGCCGTCTGGCAGTTCTCCGGCGTTGCCCAGCTTGTAGTCCCCGTGAATCGGAGCGCATGGCAGTTCGACCTCCTTCCGGAGCTCGGAGAGCTCGCCGGTCAGCTGGCGCATCCGGCGCACGACCGGCTCGCTGCCGGGTCCGAGCCTGCGGCGTGTGAAGCCGGCCGAGTAACGCAGCTGCCCGAATGTCCTGTGGTCGTCGAGGGGTCCGGGCGGACCGGGCTCCCAGACTGCCCTGAGCGCAGTGTGAACACGTCCGAGCTCCTCGAACAGGCGCAGGGAGGAGTCCTCGCCGGCCTGCGGCTGGACGTGATCGATGAACTCCTCAAGCTCAGCCCAGCGGTCAGCGACCCTCAGCAGGTCGCGGCCGGCAATCCGGATCGGCCGGGCGACGCGGACGTGCGTCCGCCCGAGCCGCTCCCGCAGGCGCCGCAGTCCCGCTACCCGCCCGCGGCGGACCCAGGGCCTGTGAACTCGCAGGACAACCGGCGGCTCAGCGTCTATCCGCACGTTGAGGTTGAACCCGCCGCCGATGTCTGCCCATCCGGCCCCGCGGGCGAGGCCGGCGATCAGGGCCGAGACGGCCGGATCATCGGGGCTGGCCCTGGGGCCGAACCAGCGCGGCAAGGCAGGGGGACAGGCCGAAGCTCCGGTTCCGGTCATGGCAATGGCCCGCCAGCGAACCCGAGGAAGGGCCGGCCGACGAGCATGGCGCAATCTTGCCGCGGCGGCCGTGCCTGACGCACCCCGACCGAAAGCGCACTAGCCCGGGCCGGCGTCCAGATCGGCGTGAATGCATGCGCTGCACAAGCCAAGGGCGATCACGCGGCCTGGCGCGCACCCGGGCTGGCGAGATGTGTTACTCCTGCTGGAACGGCCCGGCAGGGTCATACGCGGTCATCGCCCCGGCGCCGCCCTCGGGGCTTATGGCCCGGTCCGGTTCCTCCGGCCAGAGCACGGCAGCTATCTCCAGGTACAGCTGGTCTGGGTAGGGCACGTACCGGACCTTGCGGAACGCCTGACGCCGCCCGGAGGACGTGACGATGAGCGTCCCGTACCCGAGCAGCCGACCCAGGGCTGTGCGCTGCAGCGTCAGGCCCGTTACCTTATCCGCGGACATGGCCGCGGCCGCGCGGGAGGCTAGCCCGCCGATGACCACTATCCGCTTATCGGTCACGGCGAGATAGGTGACCGGCCAGGCCGCCAGCCGGCTCAGGAAGTGCAGCGGAAGAACCAGGCACACCCCCCAGATCATGTCCGGACGCGCGGAGCGGCCGGCCAGGTTCCTGGCCGCCGCGAGACCGCCGCAGGCCAGGACGAGCGGTCCGGCGAGCGCCGCCGGATGCATGCGGACCGTCAAGACGGAACGCTCGTGCGGCAGCAGCAACCTGTTCACCGATGCCGGCAAGTCGGTCTGTACCGGGATTAGCTGTCTCATTCGCGCTCCCGCAGGTCAGAGGTTTCGCATGTTCAGCGCAGGCCGATGGCGGCAGGGAACGGTCCCTGGACAGGCCGCGTGCCGCAGACATCCACGCCGACCCTGACACCATGACATCAGTTGCCAGGTCCTGACCAGCGCGGCCATCCCGTCCTCCCCTTGTCATGGGCTTCCGGGACTGTGCGCGGCACAGAATGCGGCCTGCCTTCGCTGACCGCTTGGACCACAGTACTGCCGCCCGGCCTGCGCCATCATGCGCGATTGCCCGGCCCGGTGACATGGGAGGGAGACCCGCGCTTGGCCGGGATGCCATCGCCGGCCACCGGCCGGCCCTGGTACTCGCAGACGGCGGCGGCCATCTGGGTGAGCACGATCCGCTGGACGCCGGGCGCCTGGATCAGGCTGGCGGCGCGTACACCCGGCCGAGGATCTGTACGACGGTGCCGTCTGCTAGCGCTGCCCGCCCGCGCCGGGTGGTGACGAGGCCGCTGAGCCACTGGCTATAGGCGTGGTCCTGGTTCACCTTGTAGCTCCGCTGCATCACCAGGCCTGCGGTCTGCAAGAGCTGCAGCGCCTCGGTCACCAGGTCTTGCAGGGCGAAGAAGGCATCAGGGATCGGCTCTCCGGCATGTTCCCCGGAGTTGTCCGGCAGCAGATCCCAGCAGATGGTGTCCACCGAGACCATGCTCGTGACCTGGGAGGCCACCGGCCAGCCGGCGGTGAAGTAGCGCGTCATCAGCTGCGCCGCGAACTGCTCCGGCGGCACTGCCGCGACGCTGTTCACCACCTCGTCCAGCCGCGGGCCGAGCTCGGACAGCGAGGGGAGATGCCCCGGGCCTGGCTCCTGTCCCCCGGACCCATCGCCGTCCCGGTGGAAAAGTGGTGACATGGCGCCTCGCTCGCTCGTCCCGCCCGTGGCCTCAGCCCGGATCGAAGCAGACTCTACGCAGGATCCGCGCAGATCGTGGCGGCCGTCACGAAACCCGGACCCCGCGGGCGGCATGGCGAGCTGTCAGCCCAGGACATCGTGAGTGAGGCGGGGCCAGGAAGAGGGAGGCAGGCTCACCGGCACGAGCAAGCCGGCGGACAGGCCAATGCTGATCCCAGCCGATAGGCCTCTCAGGGCTTCAAGAGCATATCCATCCGGGAAATGTCAGAGACCGGACGTACGGTGCCAGACATGAACGAACCACTCAGCCGTTACGACGTCACCGTGACAGTCGCGTGCGATGACGGTTCCCGTCCCGACCTGGCCGCGTTTGCGGTGGCAGCGGATCAGGCGGCATGGCGCAGGTCCGCGAGCATCATCAGCGCGCACCTGGCCAACGGGATCATCAGCGTGGTCACGGTCACCGCGCCCGACCGGTACGCCGCCGTAGCCGTCGCCCGCGCCGTCGTCTCCGACGCGCTGAACCGCCACGCCCCGTCATCCAGCCACTCAGCAGACGACTGCGCCCAGCATCGCGCCGAGCCCGCGGCCTGATTTGAAGCACCCGGCAGATGAGTCTGCCAAGGCTGGCAGTCTGCGGGGAGCGCTCGTTTTGCGATGGCCCCGATTGTCAGGGCCGTCGCCCGGCTCTGCCGGGATCGAGTCGCTGTGGGCCGGGGTGGCAGCACAGGCGGCGCAGTTCTCCCGAAACGGCCCCGCCTAGAGGGCCTGGACACACAGGTCGGCTTTGGCGACGAACCGGTAGTTGTCGAGTTGCGAGGTGAACCGGCACCGGCCGGCGCTTGAGGTGAGCACGACAGCGGGGCCATCCGGCAGCGCTCGCAGCCGGTCGGCGATGACGAACCCACTCGGGTCAGCGGGCGTCACGTCGACGATCGCCACGGCGGGGCGGAACGCGATGGCGACCGCCGCCGCGGCTTCGCCGGTCCCGATGTCCGCAACCTCGGCTCCCTCGGTGCGCAGCAGGGCGCTGATGACCGCGCGCGAGATCTCGTGGTCGTCTACCAGCAAGACTCGCATGGGCGGGCGGGGCCTGGTCGCGACCTGGATCTGTCGCATCGCCATTCCTTTCACTGGCTGGGTCTCCGCCTCGATCACCGAAGACATCCCGGCGATGATCGGGGCCGCGTTCGACGAGGCCGACCGCCGCGACCCGCACCGGGCCCGCCAGCGCGTGTTCCTCGTCGACGGCAACAGGCAGCAGATCACCGCCATCAGCGACCACGCCAGGCAGCGCCGGCTGAAAGTCCCCGTCCTGATCGACTTCATCCACGTGGCCGGCTACCTCGGCAAGGCCGCCGCCGCGCTGCACCCCGGCGACCCGCCGGCGGCCGCGCAGTGGGCCGACGGGCAGGAACTCCGCGTTCTCCACGGCCGCGCGAAGGCGGTCGCCGCCACCCTCGCCTCCGTCGCCGCCAAAGCCCGCGCCAATCCCCGGACCCGCCACCTCGACCTGGCCGACATGGAAAAGGCCGTCACGTACCTCACGAACAACCAGATGTACATGCGCTACGACAAGGCGCTGGCCAGCGGCTGGCCGATCGCCACCGGCATGATCGAGGGCGCCTGCAGATCCGTCATCGAGGACCGGTTCGGGATCACGGGCGCGAGATGGTCGCCCGACGGCGCCGAGGACATCCTCAAGCTCCGCGCCATCGTCGTCAACGGCGACCTCGGCCAGTACATGAACTACTACAAGAAACGCTACCGGGAAGAAAGGCACCTGACTCGCTACGCCGACGCCAGCATCGCCGACCTCGGCCTCACCGCATGACCGAAACGACCGGAAATGACACGCCCATCAGGAAGACGCACCCCGTGCCATCCCCTGCCTGGGTAACCAATCGGGCGATAAACGCCTGCAGTTACTGCAACGAAGGGGCCAAAGAGGCACGAGCAGCCTGGACTATTCAAGCGACGCCAGGGCCGCGCACAGATCGTCCAATCCGAGCCGCCGTCGAGGAGGACATGCAGCGGCGGGTTGCCAACCATACCGGCGGCTCGGGAGCATTAACTAGTCGAGCATTCCTCACGGAGAGTGATGCGGGCAGGGCTGGTGCACGATCGGTGACGGTGCTGCGCAGGTTGGGGATAATGGAGCCATGACAGGCGGGGTTGTCCGGTGCGGTCACTGCGGTACCGCTAACCGGGTCCCGGCCGCGGCGGCGGGGACACCCCGCTGCGGCAAGTGCCACCAGCCGCTGCCGTGGATCGCCGACGCTGACGACGCAACCTTCGCCGAGGTGGCCGAGGCCGCCAAGATCCCGGTCATCGTCGACCTGTGGGCACCGTGGTGCGGGCCCTGCCGCATGGTCAGCCCCGCACTCGAGCAACTCGCCCGCGACCTGGCCGGCAAGGTCAAGCTGGTCAAGGTGAACGTCGACACATCGCCGCAGATCTCGCAGCGTTTCGGGGTCCAGGCCATCCCGACCTTGCTGATCCTGCGCCACGGGCAGGTAGCCGCCCGGCAGACCGGCGCCGTCCCCCTGGCCACCCTGCGGGCGTGGGCCGACAATGCGCTCGCCGTCGGCTGAGCATCGATGCCGGGCGGGTGCACATGGCGTCACCGCCCGGCGCCTCCCAGGCCGCTCGCGCCTGCCGGCAAGCTGAACAACCCTTACGCCGACGACCCCGATCGCCGATTCCGTGCTGATGCCGAGGGGAGCGGCTCCGCTGTTAGCTGCGCTCAGATTGCCTGGTTCTGCACACCGGCGGTGTCAGCGGCAGGCGGACATGGTTCCGCTCAGCCGCCGCCTTCTCAGCCGCGGTGGCGGGCCCGGCGTTTTGCGCCGGGCCCGCTTCAGCCGCGTGTCCGCCTGAGCCGCCAGGCAGCCATGACGATGCTCAGGCCTGCGCCGGCCCCGGTGTACCGGCTGGTCAGGTGCGCCAGCTGGATGACCGTGATCGTCATGGCGCCGATGGCCAGCAGGGCGGCGGTGACGTTCCAGAGCAGGGCGATGGCCCGGCGGGTACGGCCGTCGTCATCCATGATCCGGCCTAGCTCGCGCGGCCACCCGCAGCCGGTTCCCGGCGGGGATCTGCGAGACATGACAAAGCCCTCCGTCCGTACGTCCAATCCCGCGTCCGGACAAAGGGCGGTGCCGTGCGCCCGGGCTAACCCTCTGGCGGGCAGCCACATCCGTAGTCGCGGGTACAGCCGAGATCGCGAAGGCCCCCCGCGCCAGCGCGAAGGCAGGCAAGCCCTGGCGCGGGGCCGTCAGCGGCCTTGTCGAAGCGTTGCATGCGTTCCTCCCAGAACCTCGCACCGGTCCTTGCTGCCGGGAACTACGACGCACTCACGCCAAACGGTTCAGCTCACCGGCACAGATCATCTGAGAATGTGCGCACGCAAGGCGTACCACTGCCAGCCAGGCGATGCCGGCCGCAGCCAGCTCGCGGTCACCACCGGCAATTGCCCCTGGGAAGGTCACCGTAAGACCGCCGGGCGGGGACCTCCGGGACCCAGCGCCCGCCGAGGACGAGCACCCCGCCACACAACGTGATCCACGCTCTCGAACGGCGCGCGATAGATCGCCGATTAGACGCACTTTGAAGGTGGCTTCCGTTGGGAAGCGTTTCCGACGCAGAGCAATATCCGTCGAATGTTAGGCCTGCCGCCGTTCGTGCACCTGTGCTGGCCGGGCGCCGGTCACCAGGATCCGCCGCCGCCTCCGCCGAAGCCTCCGCCGGAGAAGCCCCCGCCGCCGGAGAAGCCGCTTTGGCCGGATGCCGACACGCTGGAGACCGACTTGCTCGCCGCAGTCGCGAACTGATGAATGGCCAGGAAGTAGAGACCGGAGCGCTGCAGCGACGCGACGCTGGCCCCATGCTGAGGCCCGGTACGCAGCCAGGACGGCGGCTCAGCAGCGCCCGTCATGGCTGCGGTCAGGTCGGCCCATTCCTTCGTGCACCCGAACGCGATCGCGTAGGGCAGGTAGTCATACAGCGCACCGATCCGCCCGTCCGGACCGGGCGGCTGGGCTACCGCCGCGGTGGTGACATACCTGCGAAAGCCTTCCACCTGGCGCGTCATCGCCGCCCCGGCGGCGGTGCGGACCGGGATCCGCCGGGCCCAGATGATCAGGGCGAGCCCCGCCAGAGCGAGCGGCACCGGCACCAGCCCGAGGCGGGCGTCGGCCAGCGCGGCGGCACCTACGGCTGCTACAGCGAGCAGGGCTATCCCGATCGTGATCCACTTGCGGCGGGCCCGGTCGGGCCGGGTAGCGAACCACCCTCGGGCGGTCACGTCCTGGTAGAGGGCCTTCTTGCACTGCTTCAGCTGCTCGGTGAAACCGCTGTCCAGTTCGGACAGGCTCGTGGCCTGCTCACCCGGTGCCGTGGTCGTTGATGCCGCGAACAGGCCGTCAAGCAGGATCTGCTCGTAGTCCAGCAGCCCGCCGGTCTTGCCGAGGCGGACTAGCAGCCAGTCCGGTGATGAAGGGTCCCCGGTCTCCTCGATCCGCACATATCCCCGGACGGCCAGGTCGGCGATCGTGGCGGTGACGTCCTGCGGGCTGGCCACCGTGTCCAGCAGCGTCCCGGCCTGCCCGGGCCGCAGGCCCTCCGGAGGCATGGCCTCCATCGGCGGCTCCTCAGGCCGGGCTGCTGGCGTGCCGCGCTCGCGCCGCCGGCCCCGGGCCACGACCAGGGCACCGAGCCCGGCCAGCAGCACCAGCAGGCCGCCGGATACGCCAGCGGAAACCGGCGTGACCGCAAAGGCCTGCCGCAGGCCCCGCTTCTCCTGCAGCACCGGATGCGGCGCCGCGACCGCACCTTTGGGGAGAGCGGCCACGACGGTGAGCCCTTCGTGCGGGCCCAGGCCCTTCTGGGTGAAGACGGCATCTCCGTCCGCGATGCGGGCCTGCTGGCAGGAACGAGCCGCGCCGGGCGCCCCCGCCCAGCAGGCAGCCTTCTGCGGAGCCGCTGGCGCAGTCACCCGTACGGTGGCCGCCGCGATGGGGACGTCCCACCCGTTCCCCGTGGCGTTCCAGTACAGCTCGTCGTGATCGGCGAACGCGTTCATGACTCCCCGCACCAGGTAGGTCAGGGTATAGGTGTGCACCCCGGTAACTGTCCGGCCCGGATCGCCGACCTTGATCGTTACCGTGCCGCCGGTGGTGTCCGTGATGTACTGGGCCGGGGCGTCCGGCGAGCCGACCGACCGCACCGTGAGCGGGGTGATCCGGTCATAGCTCGCGCTGTAGGGGTACTGAACTGGGATGCTGCGGATAATGCCGTGCCTGGCCTGACCGCCGAAGTCGTAGACAATCTGCTCGGTGACCAGGATCGACGCGTCGCGCTGGATCGCGACTGCGACGTCGTAGCGCAGGATCTGCTCGCCACCGGCCTGCGCTTTCACGCCCGCCGCCGCGTTCAGGGCAGATGCCACGGCGATGGCCAGGGCAGCGCACGCGACGCCCAGCCCGGCCAGCAGCGGCCCGATGATGCGGTTCATGACCCGTTCCTCGATTCCCGCGATCAGTCTCGAGGGTACGCTCGCCGCGGGCAGGGCCTAACGTCACCAAACCCCGCGACGAACATCCCTGCCATCGTGATGCCAGCGGCGGGAGGCCTGGCCATACCTGCGCACGAGCGGTTAGGCATCCACAGCCGAGCCGCCCCTCACGCAATGCAATCAGGATCACGCCGGAGCGCAAAACCGGCGCACCGTGCTTCACGTTGCCCGCACGCCCGGCACGGGCCATTCCAGCGCTATTTCAGCGCTATTTAAACACCGCTCAGCACGATGATGCGAGGGGCAGCCCCGCCCCGCGCATCGAAAGGAGCGAAGGCCATGCGCCTGCCACGCAAGATCGCCGGCCTGCTGATGGCCGCGGGGACGGCCGCCGGCATCACCGCAGCGGCAGCGCCCGCCCACGCCGACCCCACCTACGTCTTGATCAAGACCACTACCCCAGGCAGCGGCAGCCTGTGCCTGGAGGGCGACCCGGCACCGGACTTCGCCTAC